>Ga0315294_10000786_pt1 | contig 34246 bp, 1 predicted proteins | sample YL17G13_40_MG_FD_203626 | JGI IMG/M metagenome (GOLD analysis project Ga0315294, IMG submission 203626) | Sediment microbial communities from Yellowstone Lake, YNP, Wyoming, USA - YL17G13_40 | ecosystem: Environmental > Aquatic > Freshwater > Lake > Sediment | place: USA: Wyoming | collected...
GCTAATGGTCAGCATACGCCGGATAGTTTAGAGATCGATCTTGAAGCAAGGATGGGCGCACATTTCGAAACGCTTGTCGAAGAAATGCGCAGTATGATCGCAAGCCTTGGTGACATGGCCACGCCACTGCTTGTTGAGCAGGCCTATGGAGAATTCAAGGATCGATATTCTACGGATATTGATCAGTCAACGGGCAGAGTAACAGATCCTCTGGTGGCATTAGCGTATATAACCGCTCTTAACGCGCGTATTTCCAAGATATCGTTTGATCCTCAACAGAGAGCCATGTTCGCCCTGTTGCTGCTCGGCAGGACTACCGGTGTTGAAGTCGCCGGAGGAAAGACATTTCCGATCGTCGCTGAACAGCAATTCCTGGCCCTGATTCTGGGTAACGAGTACCGCGGCAGTATTTCAGTCCCGCGCAGCGGAGGGCAATATACCTCTGAGAGCAAGCCCTACAGATATATGATGGAAGGAGTGGGCCGTCAGGTCTTTGATGTCTCAAGCCACTTTGAATTCGGGGATAGAGCGGACCCGGCATGGGGCGATAAACTGGTGGAAGTCTACAAGAACGATGGCGGCAGATATTGCCTTATCACCGACCCGACCACCGAGGCTCACCTCAATGATATGTGGTCCGAGATGCCGGGATTGAAATCGGCGATGTTGATGCCGAGAGTGGTGACCAACGACGAATTCCATATTCCGATACAGTCGACCGACGCGGCTATCATTTCAGCGGGGAGCAGGGACTTTGACGCCCGGGGAGAGGACCGGGCACTCTACGAAAGAGGGATCGAGGTATTAAATCTCGCCCTCCGCATGAGATACAGGTCTGAGTATAATACCGGAGAATACGATGCTTTTAACAGAGGCACCGGCGCGGTCGCTTCCTATCGGGTTATCAGGATCAACGGGCACGAAAGGGTCGAACTCAACGACGCGGCCATCGCGCTCGTCCAGAAAGCCGAACTCAAGGGCGACGCTCTTTTCAAGAAAGATGGCGGAAGAATACTGATAAGCAACATACTGATGTCGATGTTGCGCGGATTGACGATGGTGAAGGGCCAGAGCGGCGACTATTTCATAGGAGACCGGGGCGTCTGTCCGATCGACGCGGAAGGCGGCGGAGTAAAGTGGAACAGCGATTATACGGATGTGTACTTAAAACTCGGCATCGCGTTCAAAGAGATATTGACTGAAGGCAAGCTCATGACGGTCGGCGCCGAGCTCACTCCCCGCGGGACCGAGATACGGGATAATGAGACTCTGCACGAGCATATCAGCGAGGCGAGGCTCGGCGAACTGGTGAAGGTGAGCAATACCAAGATGCGGACGTCTCTCTCGCTGGCGATCGATCAGATGTTCTGGCTGGTGAAAGGCGCATCCGGAACCGTCGAAGGCCTGACCTCGCTTACGGCAGCGAAGATAAACAGCGGCACCCGCAACCTGAGCGCTGTTACCGCCGAGAGCACCTTCAGAAAGAAAGCGGCCGATATACGGGTTCAACATGTTGACTCGCGCGGCAATCCAATGGCCGAGGTCCTTAAAGAGGCCGGGGATGCTCTTATGAGGGGAGAAGCGGTATTCCTGGCCGATGTGGATATGTCGCTCACATCAAGGGCAGAATATCGAAAGGCGATGCTTTCTCTTGAAGTCGGGGGCAGAAAGATCGCCGATGGCGATATCATCGACCTGACCGCGGCCACATCCGAACAAGAGGCCCAGTCTATCGCCCTGAATGCCGGGCGCGGCAAGATATATCTGGTTGACCCGAGAGGATGGACCGGACTTGACTGGGGTTTCGCAACAAAGGATAGCAGCAATAAGTTCAATTCGACAATGATCGTATTGAACGCGCACAAGTTGTCCGGCGATCTCCTGTCGCAGCTCATCGGAAGGACCGGAAGGCACGGCGAGACGGCGAAATATCTTCTTCTGGGAGATTTTGCGCAGATGCGGCAGATGGTTGTAGCCGTCCGCGCTAACGCGGAATTAAGGGCTTTCTTCCTGGCAAATACCGATGCAAAAAAAGATGCGGGACTCAGGAACCTGATCACCAACACGCGACTGGATATAAACTCGGCAACCCCCGATATGATGAAGCAGATCCTCATGTTCAGCGCCAAGTTCAATCATCTCGTCAAGATCAGCGAGGCGAATAAATTCAACATCCAGGATGTGTTCAGCTTCATGATAGGAGGCATGAGCTACTTAAAGAACTCGCTCGAGCTCCTGACCCGAATGGACATCGCCAAAGAAGATCAGGACCTCCTCCAGAAAGAGATCACCAAGCGGCTCAGCTTTGAACCGGGATGGTCTGAGCCGAGAGCGAGGACCGATACCCGGGATATGGCGCAGGGCAGGGATTTCATCGTCAACGCGGCACGCGATTCTTTAATGGAAGGTCGCGATGTCGTCAATACATTAAGAGGACAACTCACGTCAGAAGTGGCGCGATCGATGCTGGAGGTGTTCGAGACGGAACTCAACAGGTTCGAGCGGGCGCTTAAATCATTCGGCTCTCAAACAGCACTGACAGGCAAGTCTTTCGCCGAGGCGGTGGATCTCGTCGAGGTGCTCAAGATCGCGCGCACCCTTGAACAGCAGATCGCCCCCATGAGCGATATGGGGCAGGACCGGGCGACAAGACAGGCGAGAGTGGAGACAAGGAGAGAACTGCTGGAGATGGGAGTATCCGATAAAGGCAGGGCCAGGCCCAGCGACTATGAGATCGACGCGTATGCGAGAGATATCGCGAATGCAGGCCTCATCCGCGGCCCAACGTCGATACTGCAAAAGATCTCCTCCTCATTCCCCGCAGCCTTCTTCGTAACCGTCAGCTCAATCAGGGCGCGTTTAGACTCACTAAACCTACAAATCTTAGAAGACATTGACAACTTTGTAGCAAACGGCGACCTTAACGGGGTCGCTCGCACCATTTCCGGGCTTAATACCACCAATCAAAATAAGAGGATGCTCCTTCTGCACTATGGGGTGAAATTTATCGATGCTCAGGACGCCGCTTTACGCCTTTCCGGATCTGTTGCTGCCGTTCTTACTGCCGGAGCGGGCTATTTTGGCGGTGAGGACAGGATGGCGCTCGCCACCTATGCCGCCGGAAGAGAATTAGCGGCCCACGTTGAGGCAGCATCGGGCCAGGAAGGTCGCCTCAGGGAATTGCCGCTCGTGATCGCCAACGGATATCACGGAGTCCTCGGAGATGACGGTATGAAGGAATTGGCGCTGAATCTTTTTGCGATGATGTTCAAGCCGGTCGATTTCATGATGCAGCATATCACCGATGATCAGGTTTCAGTGCTAACGGATCGATTGTTCGCTGTAGAGCCGCAGGCCGGAGGAGCTCCAAGAGTCGTTATCCAGGGAATGAGTCAGCTGGATTTGAGTCATCTTAATCGTTCACAGATAAACCTGGTCCTCAGTTTTGCCGCTCTTCTGAGGATCGGAGACCGTCAAAGCTGGATCGCAGAGCGGCCTCTCGCCGGCAATATCGGGTCAGTTATCACGCCGCTCACATCCTCGTTATTGCCTCAGATCGACCCTCAGCATCAAAACGCGATCGATGCCGAGATCGGACAGGGCAAAACGCCGGATCAGGCGGTGCAGGCAGCGGGCGTCGCGAGCTCAGATCCTCATTACGCAGACACTGTGACCTATGCGGCAATGAAATATGTCGAACGCTCCGTGGAACAGGGAGCCACGCTCGGTCAGATTATCGAAGAGGTCCGCACCGGAGCCATAGGGCTTGGGTTATCAGGCGACGCAAGAGACAAAATTATCGAACATGCAGCGAAGCACATAGTCCTGGCCGATCCTCTCTCCACCAACTCGATTATCGCGCGTCTGACAGCGGAAAGGATCGCGGTAGATGATGTATTGAAACTCGCCGCTTTATGCCATCTTCAAAACCATATCGCTTCCGGGAAAGAAGTGACCAGCGATGTCATCCTCAATTTCATAAATGCTGCCATACGGCATTTCGACTCCATTGATACAACTCACGTGAGCGGCATACTCCTCCGTCTCTTCGCTTTGTCGAATTCGCGGATCGACGATCTCGTACATACTGTTGTTGATCCTGATGAGTGGGACACCCTGGCACAGAGGATCTTTACCTGTGGCTACGCTGATGATAGCAGTCAATTCGGCCTTGCTTCCGAGCGGCAATGGGGCTCTTTCGCCGGAGTCGATGTGCGTACCCTTCGTTCCAGGGCAGAGGCTGTCGGGACAGAGGGACCAGGGATTGCGCAATCTGTTTACATGATCGATGGGATAGTTGGATCTCTCCAGCCAGGCCTAACCCACTCTCTCATGTCACTCCTCGTGCCGCAAATATCAGCCAATGAGACGCGCGCGGTTACGAGTTTTGGCAGGGCGATCGTGCGCAATCCTGCTGCGCTCGATGTTTCTCTCAGCAGTATCGGCACCATGCTCATCAACGGACAATCCTCGGCATTTGTGGAGGCTGTGAGACATGCTCTCAGTCCGGATGACGCTGACCACTTCTTCGTCCGCGGAAGAGACGGAGCCGTGAGAAGCCGCGGCATAGATATCGCCGAAAAAGAGAGCAAGGCCCAGAACCTTGCGATGAGGCTTAATACCATAGTTACCAAACTTAAGAAGGCCGAAGGCCCGCTCGATAAGATGCCGATCGCGTTCTCCTGGTGCTGGACCGCGTTCCAGGGGTGGCGCGCGAAAATGGCATATCGGGCGAGCATCAAAGCGTATCAGAATATCTCTCCCGCAAGAATCGAGGGTATGGCAAGGTCTCTCCATATTTCTGCGGAAGATATGATCGCCCTGATCAATGCCCCCGGGATCGATACATTCAAGCTGATGCAGACCCATCATCTCGATAGCCATGGCCGAACGGTGTCATTATATCAGCATATTGTCGATCAGGTGAGTTCTTTCAATAGCAGAGGTTATCGGCTCACGCTTCGCGATATCAGCCTCATTTCCCAGTCCCGCAAAATGAACGTCGCTATCAATCAGTTTGCAGCTTCAGGCCAGGTCGAGAGGATGCCTTCGAGCCTCGCCGACAGGCTGGTCAAAAACGGCACTATTGACCGCGACAGCGCCGCGTATGACTTCATGCAGGATGTCCAGATCATGGCCGGAGCCGACGCAAGGACCAGACAAAGCGGACGGTTTGACCAGGCCCATCAACAGGCATACAGGGATTTAAGCGAATTTGACAGGTTCTCAATGGCGGTCCTGGCAAGAGTTTCCAGCTTCATCGCGAAGCCGGCGTTGTTCTGGCGAGAACCGTCAATGGGCCTCGGGACTATCGTAACGTCCATCGTAGGGAGTATCATTGGAATAGCAGCTCATAGTTTGCTCGGATTCATCGTGCCATTCGCGATCATTGCCGCCGGCATCGGAATACTTGCGCTCAGGATGCACTTTGTAAGCGAATCGATCGCGCTCAGGATTTCCGGGTCTGTGGTCTCAAACAGGACCATCGCTTCTCTTCCGCTCGCCGTTGCCTCGCTGGAGAAGGCTGAACAAGAGCAGCGCATTCCAACGACCCTGGGGGCTATCAGGGAAGAAGCGGGAAGGAGGGGACTCAGCCCGGGCAATCTTCTCCACGCCTGGTTCACGCAGAAAGGGTTCATGCCTTATCAAATCGATGAGTTCTTTGATACACTGGAAAACATTGATGGGCTATCAAATGTGCATACGGCAGATCTGACTCCCGAGGCGCTCATGGCGATTCACTACGGGATGCAACAGGGGCTGGTGGTGGTGCAACAAGATCGCTTGGTGGCGCCGCCGCAGACCATAAGCGGCGCAAGATTGAGCGCAATTGTCGATATTTTTGCGGACACCGGATTGATCGACGGCTCAGGGACCAGCCGATTCGGGGTCGGATATGTATTAGGTCTCTTTGGCGTTACGCCGGACCAGGTTCGCAATGTCGCGCTTGAGATCCCTCGCGATCTCCAGATGACCTACCTTATGCGCTATGGTTCTCAGAAGGCAAGGTACGCGATCGCCCAGTCCAACGAGCAGATAGCGCGCAAGAGAGCCGAATTACAGGCAAAGGTCAATAGCGGCGATATGCTTCCGGATAAGGCGAATGAAATATTGAAAGCATTCGGGAAAGCGCATGATGAAATCATCAAGCAGTACGCAGAGCTGGAGCTGCCGGGGATCCTTTCCCAGCATCGCGACACTATGAGGATGGATGTCCTTGCGGGACGGCTTCTGCAGGTTGCCAGCGCGGTGAGAGGGCGCGGCACAGGACTCGAGCGGGGATTGACTCTCGGAGCGGCTCTTGTAATTTTAGCCGGAGAGGTGAGGAGCTCTGCCGGCCGTGAAGCGTATACGAGGCCCAATATGCGGTTTGTCGATTTTATCTCTCAGCAGGGAGGGCCCCTGGGTCAGATCGCCGGCAATATCCGCCAGGCGGCAGCGAATGGCGGCCGGCCCAGTATGCATGCGTGGATAGCCGACCAGATCGTCGATGAAGTCGGAACCAATCTTTCGCTGCTTTCCGCCTCCGATATTGTACTGGCAGCGACACGGTACACAGATGTGCTCGGCCTCACGATAGACGCGCAGCGCATCGTTGCGGAAGTATTGAGAGTCCTGGCTCAGAGGCAGGGTGTTTCAGTCGATCAGTCGATAGAGTTCAATGAGACAGCGCGGGAATTGCACCAGGGAACCGCGGCGAGGACCAATAGGGCCCTGGCGCGATCGTATACAGCCAAGGCAGAGTTCCTCCTTAATAATCAGCTGCCAACGATAGACACCCCTGAAGAGTGGTTACGTTGCCTGAGCGAAGCGATCGAGAATCTTGAAAAGGCCGTCATGGCCCACCCCGGCCGGAATTACGACAGCACTCTTGATTTGATAATCGGATGCGCAAACTATTCTAATAGCCAGGCGCTGCAAGCACGCCTCGCCGTCCTGGTGGCCAAAGCCACGCCTCGCGGTGATCCAAATGATCGTTTTGCAAGATTGATGACTATTAATCTCATACCTGGCGCAGTCCAGAACCTGTTACCCGGTCAGCAGGGACAGCAGTCCCTCCTGGGAGCTCTTGCGCAGGTTGATACGGCCTCTCCAAGCAGCGTTCTCCAGGCACTGGCCGCTCACGTGGTGAACACGCGCGGCATCGACCAATTAAGCAGAGGAGATATCGAGACCATTATTGCATTGGTCACTCCTGATATTGACAGCCACGTAGCACCTTCCGCTGACAGAGACGAGACCCGATCTTTGGTCGCCCGAGCCTTCTCAGACGCGATGCGAGCTTCCGGAAGCGCAACTCCCGAAGCGATCCAGAAGGCGATCGGCTTCGCGTTGATCAATGCGGCAGGCAACTTTACCTTTGACGGACTCTCCAGGCTTCTTGGCGGTCTCGGTTTTGATGTTACCGGCATGGATCTTTTCTATAACGCGCAATTACAAAATGCCGCACAAGCGCATTTCAGTGCTCTCACCGCTCCCATTCCCCTTGTCCGACCTGCGGCTGCAGGGCCGATCCCAGATTTTAGCTTCTCGTTAGACCAGGCAGTCGCCGACAGGTATGTACAGTCTGTCCAGGAGACAGCGCGAGGCGTTTCGCCGGTTGACTTTATGGAAGGCAGAAGTCAGGTCGGCGAGATTCTCGCTCTGTCGGCTATCGCGACAGAACCCCGGTCTTTCACGGTGGATGCGATGCACCAATTGATGCAGATGGCAAATCCCGCCATTGTGGAAGTCCTGGAAGCGCAACTCGGCCGCATGGTCCTATCCGAACAGCATCGTTCGATGATCTCGGGCTCGATCATGAGTGAGTTCGGCAAGGCTGTAGCGCAGGAGTACAATGATCGAGACCAGCCGGTTACTGTTAACAGGGGTAACGTACTGCAGATATTCGGAATAGCCGTTGCCGAAGCGATGATGAACAGCTCCGTCCACGTAGCTTTTAGAAACGAGGGTGAGCGGCGCGACATAAAAGCATCGGTCCTGCGGGATAGGGCAACGGATTTTGCTCTTCGTGTCATATCGGGGTGGTTGCCGGAAGAGGCCCAGAGCAAGATGCGCGGTTTGTCGCCCAGGATAAAACAGACCGTCGTCAGAGAGGTTTGCTCAGGTACGCCGGTCGTCACGTTCATCGGGAAGGTGATCGATCGGGAAGGGCAGCGCAGAAGTGCGATCCTGAAGTTACAAGCAGGAATCGTTGCCTTCACAGGGGTTTTCGCGGCTGCCGCAGCTCTTGCCGCAGGGATAGCTTTAGGACCGCTCGGCATTACCATTGGATTAGTAGCGAGTGGCATAATACTTGTCGGGACAGCGACAATGACTCTTAAATTAGCTCTTGAATCCTCTCCATCAAGCTATCGGGTGATCAGGAACGTGCTCACGTCGCCGGTCACGGATAAGATCGTCAAGCAGGTCATCAAGCCGACCATTATTATCGGCATGTTGAGTTTAAAAGCCGGCATTATCGTCGGTCTGGGCATGCTGTTCCTAACGCTCGTACAGATTGCGGCGGAAAGGAAAAAGGGCAAGAGTGTTAAAGATGAACAAAAAGAGTCGTGGTGGAGCAGGATATATTCGCCGGTAAAATCTCAAGCAAGAAAATCTCCTGTCGGCGCTGTTGTAGTACTGCTCGCGAGTCCCGCGATCCGGCACTTTAAAATGCTCTATAAAGCACTTGTCGCAGGAATGAAAATCGTCGGTCAATACCGCTCATACGAGACCACCGAACAACTTATTGAGATAGCGCATAACGCGAATAAATTCAGGAACCTTCTGCACTCAGCCCTCGCCGGTTTCGGGGTCCTTATCGTTGCCGGCGTCGTCCTTTACCTGATCGATTTCGTGCGCTCAGATAGGGTGATCTCGTGGTTTGACCGGAAAATACGGGAGAACTCGATCGACAGACCCGTCGGGTTCGACGCTCAGGCAGAATCGCTCCGGCCGTATGTGCCGCACGTCGCCGGCGCCCTCACGAGTAATTTCAACGAAGATGAAAAGAAGTCGATAGCCGGAAGCGGCGTGATCGTCGATATGCTGAGCGCTCGCCTGGAATTCGAGCACAGCGGCAGCTCACTTACAACACTTGGTACTCTGGACAGCAGATTTGATACAATCCTTGCCGGAAGCGGCCTGTCACAGGATCTGCAAGACAGGTTGAAACGGGCCTTCTTGACGCCCGGCAGGGTTTTCGCTCCGACGGTCAGCGGCTTGACAACTAACGTAAGAGGCGCCATAAATGATCCCGCACATGCAACTGTCATAGCGGCAGTTCAACAAGAGGTTACCGATGCGCTGACACAGGCAAATATCCAGGGGGCGCCCGCGGATATGCCAATGATAGTGCACAATGCCCTGGCGCAAACTTCCCCGGCTGACAGACAGCATCTGACTGACGCAACCCGCCAAGTCCAGGATTATATCGAAGAAGAGATCCGTCAGAGGGGACCTGATGGCGCCGCTTCGGTTGCGGAGGAGATCATTAATGAAGCGAATAATCTGGTCAATAACGGAGAGCATGTAAAAGCGCAGATCCTGATGAACGCCCTTCGAGCCGCTCTTCAGGGAGTTTCCTCGGAACCGGACCAGATCATTGCCGTTGGCAACGGAGCTCTCTCGGCAGTATCCGAGGCGCTTTCAGGACACGTTGATCCGTTCATGGAGAGCCTGCTCCAGGGGATCGTGGCGGCCACCCAGACATTGCTTGGCAGAATCCTTGAAAGTACCACGCAGACACTAGCGCTGCCACAACTGACTTCTGATTTAGATGAAGAGATGCAAAGGGAACGCCGGAAATTGGAGGAAAGGCAGGCGAAGGCAGCAAGCGTTTTTGCCCGGTGCATAGCACTGCTCTCTGTTCTTACCGATAGTGAAACGCCGTTCAGCGCGATCAGGGGTACCCTTGGCAGCGAACGGGTACAGTATACGATCGGACTTGAAGCCGTCCGCGCCCTGGCGCAATTGGCCGGGAATCGGCGACAGGAGAGTTTAGCCGCTATCGCGCTTCAGGCTGTCGAGAATTTCTATCCGCAAATGAAACAAAAACAGTCGGGGTTGGCCGCTGACCAGGAAGCCGCCGAAGAATATCAGGCTTACGGCGCTTTATTGACGGATGCGCAGAAACTCCTGCGGCAGCTCTATGATCTAAGTATCGAATTGATTGGTCAAGATCAAACTCGGCATGTCGCTTTGCTCCAGAGGCTCGCTGCTGATGATCAACTCAAGGAATTTGTGCCATCAGTCGTTGAGGCGATATTCCGGACATATGGCAATGTCATGAACGCTCAGCAGATAGTCGGGCTTATGGACGCGCTTTTAGAACATACCGATACCCAAAATCACCAATCCATTGTCAACGGTTTTATTCAGCGGTTCGGGACAATCATGTCAAGGACCTATGATGAAGGCCAGGATCCCGCACAATTGGCCAACCAGATAGATCAAGAAATTAGTGCGTTGTCGGATCCGGATCGCGCCGAGCTGATACGCGTCGCGTTGGCGCAGGCGGCAGGCGCTCAGGCGAGCGAATTGGTCCAGATAGACTGCGCGATGGCGGGTGCACTTAATAGCCTGGCAGAACGCTGGTTAGGCGATTATTACGCTGCCGGCATCGCCCGTCAGGGTAACACGCCGCAGACAAAAGCGAAAGCCGAAATCCTTAAGTCAGTGCGGGCAGCATTGTCGAAGTCAAAATCAACCCGATTGGCGATTGGCATAGAAATAAGCCTTCTGCCGCTTACCGATAACCCGGACGACCCTGTTCTCATCATGGCGAATGATGTCCTGAATAGTCTCGATCCCGACGCTGATCCCGTAACAGCCATTACTGTAGCATCCTCCATCGCTCAACAGGTGCTTGGCCCGACCGCCGAGGCAGGCAACGTAGACGCGGTAAAGGGGTTGTTTACAAGGATACATGATATTCAGCAGAGGGCATATAGCCGGCTGGTGGAAGGATCCAGAAGCCAGGATCCTCTCGTTAATGAAGATGAATTAGGAAAATTTGAAGATTTGATCGTGCAGTCAATGGCGATCTGCGTGGACCTGATCGCGACGCAACAGCCAGGCGAATTGAGAAAGTGGATCAATCCTTCGCAGACAGGATCGGTAACCATCGGGACTCAAACTTACGATCCGATGACCAGATTTATATTCACTGATGTGGCCGGTGTCCGGCCTCAGCTTGCCGTGAAGGTATCTCGAATGCTCCGCGAAAAAGGCGAAGGATTCAGCCGACTTGAAGGAGCTCTGCAGCAGCAAACCGCCAGGACATTCTTTACGGCAGCTACTCTTGTGGTAAATCCCTTCTATACAGCTGTTAGAAGGGCAAATCAGCCAGAAGTCGGCGAAGGCGAGGCGTTTGCCCTTGCGCTGGCATGTTTAACCGGCGTAGATCCTCTTTCAGCGCTCGTAGCCTATGATCTCGCAGAATTTGATACCGGAAGCGGCTCACTCCAGCAGCTTTTGGGACGGTTAGGAGGTAATGCCCGCGACGAATTTATATCATTCGTAAACGATTGCATATCAGATCCTGACTTTAGGCAGGACCCTGGCACTGTTATGAGAATAGCCTCAAGAGCAATAGGGCATTATCCAGCTTTAGGTCCGGCGAGCCAGATGCTGACCGGTCGGCAATTGAGCACAGAGCTTATAAGATTGCACCAGACACATATCGTCCTCGCCGGTCGTGTCGCCGATGATTATCAAAGGATATTTAACAGGGGTCAAACGCAGGCAATCAGCGCCACGCTGGCAGCGCATCGCGCGCGGCAGCCTGAACTTGCGGAAGGCCGGAAGATCCCGGATGACCAGGCAGATCTTGCAGCTGAAGCGCAGCACGCAGTGAGGCGCGCTCAAAGCCGGAGATCAGACGTTACGTTCAGAGAACTCCTGGCGGCCGCGAACAAGAGCCAGGAACTCTGCATTAACATGCTCATCTCGCTTTATCCCGATCTGAGCAGAGAAACTGCCCGGCGCATGCTCGATATCTTCTTCGCTTCTGTCGAAGCGCGAAGAGCCCTTCTGACCCAGGGCATCGATATCGCTGAGCCGACCGTCGCGGAAGCGTACGCGATGGCGGTTCAGGGGATAACGCCTCTGATATCAGACGCGATAAGGGCGTTCCTGCCGGGATTCTCGGGAGAAATCACTACCCGCCATATCAGCAAACTCGCCAGGAGGCTCGGCATGAGGATAGAGGACGTCGAGATACTGATCTCGCCCGATCAAAATGTCGCGCGGAGACTGAGCGATCTGCGGCAGGAATTCATGCAGCTCTGGGGGAACGCCACCATCGGCGAGATGGAGGGGATTGCGCAAGGCGAGGTAGCATGGAGTGAATATATCTATCAGAAGTCGGCCGGATTCGGCGGGTTCTGGGGTTCGATCAAAGCGGTCCGCATTACCGGAATAACAAGAATTTTCAGGAATATCGCCGATTGGAATCGGGCGCGCAAGGGAATGTCCGCGTTGAAGAGGGAGATTGATAAGGAAATGCAGAAGAAGGCGAAGCCCGAAGCCCAGGCAGAGCAAAGAAAGACCGACTGGTCGCTCCTCAGCTGGGATATGATCAAGACTGCGGCGCATATCCTCACCAAAGGCAAGGCGACAGGCCGCATGGCCGGAGATCTTCTGCGGCTGGCCGTCGGTTCGTCAATGGTCAAGCCTGTCCAGGAAGGGTATGCGGTTGCGGAAAGCGGTAAACTGAAGACCGCTCAGCTGGGACTCGCGGAAGGCATTTCTGTCGTCAAAATCGCCAGGGCGATCGAGTCGATCGGCCTGGCACAATGGTATGCGATGGAACCCGATCAGAGGGCCCTCAAGATCATGGAAGATCAGAGTTCATCTCGGACAGGCGGTTCACAGTATGGGCCGAAGACACCGGCCACGGTGAATGTTTTTAACGATCCTCGCATGTCCGTTGAAGGCAACGAAGCACTTTCCGAAGTTGAAAGGATCATTACAGACTATGCCTATCCTGCCATCGCGGAAACATTTACAGAGATGAGAAGGAACGGAAATATCCGATGGATGGATGATACAAAATTATTGGCGTGCTATGACGCAAGCCAAAAGTGTATCTATCTTAATAGTGTTTTAAGAACAGCTCTGAACCTGCCGGGCGGACGGCTGAATCGAGTGATCCCTGTTCTTGTCATTGAAATATCGCACGAGTGCGTCGAACGGCTTAATGGCGAGACAGCGTTGCAGCGAATCCACACGCAGACGCACCCCAATGGCGATATCATTACCGAGACAGTCTGCGTTCAGATGGCAGGCGAAGTATTCAGAAGATATTGCCTGCAGGAAGGATATGCAACTTTCGGCGGTCACAGAAGAATGGCGGAAAGCGCCGCCCAGATGGGATCATTGCTCGGGCATACGCTGATGGCCAGATATCCAACGAAACACGAACCACAGGCGCCTTTTAATTTTGGAAACGTGATAGGGTACTATCTGGGAAGCGGCCTTAATTTTGCCCCTGTCATGTCAGAGCGGTTCCTCGAACCGGAAACTGCTCATGATTTGGCTATTTATGATCAGGACAAAGTTGACAGGATGATCGCTCTATTACAAAATCGACAATTGAACGCCTTACGGATAGAAACGAAGAATGATCAAGAGATCCAGGTGATCCAGGAAGCCGGCACCATACAGGGACAGGCTATGGCTGGGGCACTTTCATGGCTTGACCGTGAACTTGGACAGGGAAATCCGGTGACTATCGCCCAATTCCATCAACAGATCATAGACGAGGTAGTTGCGATCGATCCTCAGGCCAGCATCATGACGTTCCCGGGACCAATGGGGATATCGATCGTAACAGGAAGAGACGCTAGCCTCGAGCGTTCGGTTGCCCAGAACGGAACGACCGAAATACGCCCCGGCGACAAGGTGACCGTTGATTTTGGCATACAGCTGACCAGGCCTGCTGGTAGGTTGAACAGCGACTGGACCGTGCAATTCATCGCCGGCGGCCGAACCTGGCTGGTCAACGCAACGCCTGAACAACGGGAGCTTTTCAGGGCTCAGCAGGCTCTCTACAGACTGGCGCGCGCAGGCCACGACGCCGTTATCGATCGTGTCAATCGCGGAAGTTTTGTTGAAGGCCGGTTATTCAGCGATAGTTTTGATGATGTTGTGTTACAGGCTATGAAAGCTGAGGCTGCGCGGATAGAGAACGAGGCCTCGCGACAGGGCGTGGAATCGCCCTTACCGCAGGATTGGGAAAACTATGTCTACAAACATGATCTGGGGCACGGAACCGGGTTCAGCGGTCATGAAAAATTCCGGCTCAACCAGAAACAGATACCACACGAGACGCTCAGACCCGGGATAGTGACGACCATAGAGCCGGGCATCTATCATCCTCGGTTCGGGTCGTTCAGGGTTGAGAGTACCGTCAAGGTTGAGGAACGTCTTGATAGAACGTTGCAATTTACGGTATTGACGCCGGATCACAGTCAATTTGACCAGGAATTCCTGGCTATCCAGGCCTCGCCGAGCGGGACCGCACCAACCTACGAGGTTGAACAAGACGCGTTCCTGCTATCGTGCCAGGACCTCGGGATGAGCCATCCGGCGGGCGCGGCGATCCATGAGTCCATCATTCAGGAGATCAGAAAGGCTGCCGAGGCGAAAGGTAAAGCCTCGCCGTCGACCGAAGACATTCAGGCCGCGGCCTCGGAGATCGCGTATCTTGTCAAGCTGAGGATGATCGCCAGGAGGCTCGGCGGGATCGAGATCGGCAATGACAGCGCGCGCATTGAAGCAGAGATCCTGAGCGCGTACGGAGTCCGACCGAGTCAGCTCAGGAAGGATATGCAGGTCCAGGTGATAGTCGAGTGCCTTACCGTAATGCGCCCGGTGAAGTTAGCGATCGATGGCCTGACCACAGCGCTTGAAGGTCTTACCGGTCTTGTTGCGGATCTGATCGAAGAAGCGAAGACGACCTACGATCAGGTAAGAGACATGCCCAGGGTCAAAGATGCAAGAGCCCACGCTGAAGAAAAGTTCAATGAGTTCCTCGCTTCCCTTGATGCCATCATCCAGCAGGCAAGATCCGCAGAAGTCTTGAACGAGGCTCAGTCCGCGGTCGTCAGCGCGACGCAGAAGCTCGTAGAAGAACTGATCAATCACATATCGGGTACATGGTCGGTTGACCTGAGCGATCTGACGAATCAGATACTATTTGAGGCGCGACAGATAACCCTGAACATGATAAGGGAAGAAGAAGGAAGGGAAGGGAAGATCTTCGGCACCAGTCCTCAGTCTCAGGATGAGGTAAAGACTATATTTGAATCCGCGACTTCCGAAGCGCAGGGCAAATTCGAACAGCGTTTCATCGCTGAAAGTACCGGAGAGCCGTACCCGGCCCTGAAAGACCTGTGGGAATATTTCACTGAGCAGCGCGCGGCGCTCGAGAGGGAAAATATCGAGTATCAGAAGGCGATGGGGGTACGCTCTGAGGTTGACGCAGGCCGCACCGGTCTGCTCCGGCAGTTAGCGAGGAGAAACGCTCAATTGAGAGAGGTAATTGATACCAGGAAAGCGAGCCCGGCCGGAGCCGTGACTCCGATGGCAGCTCCTGAGTTGAAAGAGATGCTGCATGAAATGGCATTGCCCGCGGCGCACGTACTGACCGCTAAACGCGCTGAGGCTGTCGCTGCCACGCAGGCAGAGCTCATCGGAAGGCTCGGCAATGTCGTGCGCATCCCCGGCGTCAGCATCCGTTCAATGAGAGGAGATGATGTCGCCCGGGCGGTAAGGAACATCGGTGACGTTGTCGCCATGTCAAACGAAGGCGTTGTGCTCGAAGGCCAGACAGTTACCCTGAGATTCGCTGACCAGGCGCCCATCGTGGTCACGGTCAAGGGCGACCAATTGATGGTGAACGGCGTTAAGCAAGACGATATTGCGTCCCGGAGGCTTATCGATATCATCGGCAAAGCGCTACCGAAAGCGGCCGCGGACAGGATCGCCGCTGCGACCGGCGGGAAACTGCCCTACGAAATGCATTATACCGTTATGGCCGATGGCTCGGTCAGGTGGAGCGATCGGGCCGAGATCGTCTTTGACGCGGACGGCAGGATCGTCTCGTTGAGCTGCACGGAAGGTATACGCGCCGCGGACGGCTCAAACGTCGCGTTCATGGGTCACGCCGGCCATCGCGGCAGAAGCGGCCAGGCTTCGCCTGCGGGCGCGGCTCAGCCTACGGATATCAGAGAGTTTATGAGAGATGGTATGGCGAGCGAAATAAGAAGCGGAGTCTGGGGAGTCGAGATCCCTGAGATCATCATCGAAGGTCTTGAGGCAGGGAAGATCTATATCAAGGTATTGACGCGTATCGCTCCAAATACCTATCAGCTGGCGCAGGTTTCGGGCGATACTGCTGAAGTAGTGGGGACATTTGAAGTCAAGGGCACCGAGCATGTCGTCGGAGCGAAACGGGTGGTTGTGGCGGCCAAGGACGATATGGTCATGAGCGCCGCGCTCACTCCGAAGGCTGAGCTCGATGAGTATGACCTGACTTCGCAGATCACCGAGCAGAAAGGCCTCTATGAGGGTGTTGACGCCGCCGGCCTCATTACAGAGATGCTCGGCATGGAAGGTATAATAAGTCCGCCCGCCGCGGTGCGGCCTCCGACTGGGCTTGCCGCATTGTCGCCTGCCGGTATGCAGGAAGACACGTCGCAGACCATCAGCGGCCTGATCGCCGAACTGAAAGAGGCGGGGATCCTGACCGCGCGCTCGACGAGCGTTGTTGACATCGACCTGATCGTGGATTCAGACGGAAATCTGAGACCCAACACCGGATTCATGGATTCCGTCAGCATCGCCCAGGCGCATCAGGAGAATCTGGTGGTCTCAGTCATGTATGATTCTTCCAGCGCTGACGCCCAGGTAAAACAGGCAGCTCTGATACGGGCCATCAGCGAAACGATGGGCGAAGACGCAGCGAAGAGCATACCGTTCATCGATGTCGCCGGGATCGATGAATCAGGCGAGACCTTGAGCGATGCCGTGAAGCGGCATATCGGCGACTTCATGCCGGGAACGGTATCGATCGCTATCGCCGACAGGGGAAATAACGGAAATCGCGTAAAAGAAGATATAGCCGCCGCCATCGATCGGGACGTTATGCCGACGGGATACGTCTTTGTCGCTCAGGATCTGTCGGATGATTGGAGCTCGCTGCGCAACATCATGGAAGTGCTTGAGATGGTCATGAAAGGGAAAAATCCATTCGTCGCTCTGGGATTCGATGAGTCGACGCCGTTCCTGGCCGATATAGAGACGATGCTGCAGGCGATCAAGGCATCGATCAAGTTTATCAGGAGAGAAGACGTCGAGAAGTTACGCGACGAAGTGGAAGCGATGAGACTGCTCGCTGTCGCCATGTAACGATACGTAAGCGCATGGATATGAAAGAACGTGGTGGGATAGAAGTATTTTTTTGTCCAATTGATGAGGAGTTTGTAAATGTTTGAGAAAAGCATCGATCATAATCACCTGCATATCCTGAAGAAAGAACTGCAGGAGCATGTCGAGCGGTCCCGCGAGCTCCTGAGGGATATCATGATGAATTATGAGGATGTCATCAGGGTCCTCATCAAGATCGTCGAGGAGAAGGACTCCTATACCAAAGGCCACTCTGAAAACGTCACGAAACTCGCGGTCAAGCTCGCTCAGAAGCTCGGCCTGAACGAGGACCAGGTCCACGAGATCAAAGAGGCGAGCCTCCTGCATGATATCGGAAAGATCGCTATCGACAAAGAGATCCTCAATAAGCCGGGCCCGCTCACCGAAGAGGAATGCAGGAAGATAAAAGAGCATCCCGAGATCGGCGCGCGTATCGTGGGACAGTCTCACGCGTTCAAAAATCTCATTTCGGGGATCCGCCATCATCACGAGAAATATTCCGGGGGAGGCTACCCGAACCCCAATCTTAAGAAAAGGAAGATCCCGCTGTACGCGCGGATCATCTCGATCGCCGACGCCTGGGACGCGATGCGCTCCGACCGGGCGTATCGCAGGGCACTTTCCCGGGAAGAGGCGATCTCCGAAATACACCGCTGCTCAGGCGATCAATTCGACCCCGAGATCGTCCCCGTCTTCCTCGGCTTAGTGTGAGGCCATCCTGATTCAAAAAAGATCCGAATTCAGCTCATAAAAGTATTTTTTTAATCCGATTCATCCCGCCAAATTATTCTCTTTCATCCTCCAATGTAATCGTTTACCCGCGTACCAGTCCCGCCTTGCGGGACGGTGCGGGGTTCCGCCCCGCGGGGCTCCACACAATCGATCGATCTCGCTGATTTTTTTTCTATAATTTTATATATTCGTAACTTGTTAAATATTATATAGTTATGAAAATAAAAATTTAAAGTTAGGTGTGAAAAAAGTTAATTATAGTGCCTTGACACCAGCATAAAAAACAGTATACTTATTTGGTTTACCAGAAGAGGAGAAAAGAATGGTTCAAAAAATTTTTTTAAATCCGCTTAGTTTAAAACTTAAAAAAGACCAAGAGGAGTTTCATTATAGAGTTTATTGAGGGGGGTAATCGCGTATGTTTGCTTGGCAAAGCAAAAACATTCAGGATTCGCGCATCAGTTCGGATAGTAAAAATGTTAAAAAAGAGTTTACGTCCGTACGGGAAGAATTAGGCGAATCCAACGGTTTGATCATGGACTGGCGAAGCCCGCGAAACAGACGCTGGCTTAAGACAGTCGCCCTCATCCTCGTTATCGCGTTCATCCATCAGGACATCGTCTGGGCGCAAGGCGGCGAGCCGGTCTGGCTCCAGGGCAAATCATCCTCGGCGGCACCGGCCGTCGATGTCACGCCGCGGCAGCCCCTGAGCGATATAGGCAACCTTTCTATCCCCCACGATATCGCCGTTACCAAGGATCGGTATGATTCTGGTAGCGGCGATATTGTAATCAACATCCAGGACGCCCACGCCTCCTTAAGCGCTCAAGAGTCGATTACCGCCATATTAGATACATTAGTATCCAATTACGACCTCAAGCTCATTGCCATCGAAGGTTCGAAGGGCTACATCAACACCAACCTCCTGAAGACCTTCCCCGATGAGGCCATCAAAGACAAAACCGCCCGATATCTCATGGAAAAAGGCCTCATGTCGGCGGGCGAATTCTTCTCCATCACCTCGCACGACGAGATCGCCCTCTACGGCATCGAGGACTGGAACCTCTACCAGGAGAACGTCGAGCAGTTCAACCAGGTCTATACCCTCAAAGACTCTCTCTCTGATGACCTCGCCGCCCTCAGCCGGGAGCTCACAAGCTTCGAGGACGATATCTATTCCGCCGAGATCAAAGACTTCAAAAAGCACTCCCTCAACACCACGAACGAATCGCTCACCTTTACCCAGCGCTGGGAATACCTCCAGGAGCTGGCCGAGCGCTTCCAGATCGACTACGCCGGCTTCAAGAACCTCGCCGCCCTCAGGCAGACCGTCACCCTGGAACATGAGATCGACTTCACCCGCGCCAACAAAGAGCGCGACGAGGTCATCAACCACTTAAGCAAGCTCCTGGACAAGACCGCCCTCGAAGGGCTCGTCGTCCAGAGCCTGGCCTTCAAGACCGGCAAGCTCTCCCAGAGCGAATTCTACCGTTACCTGGAGAAGACCACCCTGGACGCCGGGCTCGACCTGGCGCCCTACCGGAACTTCACCGTCTACACGCGCTATATCACGCTCTACGAAGCGATCGACCTGGTCGAGATCTTCGAAGAAGCGAAATCCTTTGAGACCCAGATCGAATCCAGGCTCTACCGCACCGACGACCAGAAGACGCTCGCCGCCTACGCGAACTTCGTTACGCTGGCCACGAGCCTCTTTGACGCCAAGCTCACCAACGGCGACCTGCAAAAGCTCGTTGACCTTGCCCGCCAGGTACAGCCCGAGGCGCTCAGCGCTTTTATCAGGGGAACGTGCGAACGGCTCGGATTCCCCATCGCCGGCGGCTATGACCTGACGGAGCTCTTCACCGGCATCCCCCAGGCGATCGCCTTCTACCAGGTCGCCGAGCAGCGCAATCACACGATCCTGGAGAACACCATTCAAACGATGCGCGCCGAGGGCACCACCGTCGCCGCCCTCATCACCGGCGGTTACCACACCCAGGGCATCACCAAACTCCTCAGGGAGAAGAAGACCTCCTACGTCGTCATCCTCCCCAAGTTTGAGAAAGACTCCCCCAGGCCCTATATCGCCATCCTCACGAACAAGAAGGCCTCCTATGGCGCGCTCCTCGATTCAGGCACGTACTACCTCGCCACCCAGGCCTACATGAACAACACCAAGACCTTCGACGACCTGAAGCAGGCAGCCTGCTTCGCCCTCGCCGAGGTCGCCCTCTCAACTGATCAGAAAGCGCTCGTCCAGCAGGAACTCGAGCGCACCAAGGATATCTGGATAGCCGCCTACCGGGCGAACGAAGCGAAGCTCTCCCCCGAGAAGAAGAGCGCCATCGCTCCCCCGGACGTCTTCGCGGGCTATCTTGCAAGTCTCGAGATCTACCGGGTCCACTCAAGGAAGGCGGTCATCTCGGACGGTGTTGCGTACCTCAGGCTCGTCATCCAGGACGACCAGCCGAGACTCGAAGCCTCCAGCGAGACCGAGTTCAGGGCAGCCGCCCTCATGGCAGGCGAGCAGCCGGCGCTGCCTGAAACGGCGAAGATGGCAGCCTCACCGAGCGGAGAGGAAGCGCAAGCCGATCCGAAGGTGGCGGTCGTCAAAAGTGTTCTCAATAAATTATTGAATGATGAAGTCGTCACGGTTGATGACCCGCAGCGCGGAGCCGAACAGCTCACCGCCCGGGAGATTCTCGGCAGGATCAAAGGGCTCGTGCCCTACCTCTCATCAAATGTTCCGGCGCAGTATCACGAAGCGGCCAGGCGCCTCTCGATCTACAGCATGGTATTCACACGCTCGCTCTTACTAAATGAACGCGTCATCGGCGTTATCCAGAGGACCATGGAAGGATCAGGCGTTCAACTAGACGCCGCTGAGATCGAACTGATACGGTCTTCAATAGTTCATGCTCCCAATAATCTTTTAACACCACTCGTCGGCAATGCAGAAATGTTCAGGATGTACGACGAGGTCCCGGTTGCGGAAAAAATGCGATGGGCTGCCGCGTGCGAAGAAATGGCAGATCGTCTGGAGTCACTGTTTGGCGGCAGCATCAGATTCTTCGGCACAGATGAATCGAAAGAGCTTGCGTTCGCTCCCGCCGAACCAATGCCGCCGATTGAAGCGATAGAACCCGATTTTACTCAGCAGCCGCGAGAGATGGAATCTCCGAGCGGCGTCATTGTCGAAGAAACAATCGCTCCCGCGAAGATCGTCACCGAAATGACCCCGGAAGAACGGCGCGCGTATCTCCTGGAGCTCATCAGCGAAACCGGAGCGACCGTCAGCGAGGCGGCCGCGCTTCTGGGCGGTCTGGTAAGCGATTCAGCGGTCCGCAGGGACCTTGAGCAGTTGACGAAGGACAAATTCCTCAAGGTGATCAAGATCAAGGGCTTAGCGAATTGTTACGTGCGGAATGTCCAGAGCGCCTTGGAACTTCAGACGCGCTACGAACAGTTGCGCACGCGGATCCGCGATCAGGGTGATAGCGAAGAGATCAGGCAGGAAGCGATCAACCTCGCGAATGAGGCATACAGGACATTCTGGAATCCCGGATACGGCGAGCTCGGTTATCAGACACAAGCGAGCCTGGCCCTGTGGGAGTCAGACCGGGAAGCGGTCGGCGTTCCCTGCGGGACCGGAAAAACAAAGATCGGCGTAACCGGCGTTATGTACGATGTCACACGGGATATTGTCGCGGGTTCCGATGACGGAGCCTGGGTCTCGACAACGACTTCCACGAAAGCCCTCCAGGGAGCTCAGGAAGCCGCCCAGGTCCTCTGTCCATTTACCGGATTCATCATCGGCGTTATCCAGCCTCCGCTCAGCACTGGAGAACCAAAGCGCGCGTATATCTTCTCTTTTGATGCAGCGACAGGGACCGTTCAGAGGAGAGCTGCTACCGAGGACGAGCTCTTCCGCGTCTGCAACGTCATCTACGCCACCGCAACGGATTTCATGCACCATCTGGAAGGAGAATTCATCGAGGCCGATCCCGCCCATGCCGCGTTGCTGGCGCGAAGCTGGAACTGGTATATGGACGAGGCTGACAATGACGCGATCGATAAGATCGATGACGACTACCAGATCACCGGCGGCGCGGTCGGCGACTGGGAAGAGCGCGACCGATTGAGAACGGCGATCGCCGGACTCGTGAGCACCGGAAATCCCGCCACCGGCGAACTGACCGACGGTGTTCTCTATGCCACCACAAGAGGCGATGAGACGCTCTACTGCGCGATCAATAAAGATCAAAGAAAAGTTTCGCTCACGATCCACGGGAAAAAGTATCTGCGGCAGGAACTCGCGCGGCGCGGCTTCGCTCTTTCGGGACCGGCGCTGGCGCGGGCGTATGAATACGCCGAAACAGCCCTGACGATGAGGCATTTTTACGCGAGAGGCCAGCATTATGAGATCGCCCAGGGAGATATCGTCCCGAAGGGCGGGTCGCAACAGCTTGAACTCGGAAGAGAATTCGGCGAAGGCAGGAGCAACGCCCTGCGCGCCCAGTGGGGATTGCAGCTCAAGCCCGAGACCAGGGTCATCTGCGGCATGCCGCTTGAGATCGGCATCAGCAGCCGGATAACCAATATCCGCGGACAGCGGCTGGTGAAGAGAGTCCGCGCCATGTCAGGTTCATTCGACCGCCAGCTGATGACAGCGAGCTATCCCGACATCCACCTGACCGAGATCGAAATACGTCCCGAAGACGGCCTTGAGGTCCGCAAGGAAGAACTCAATCCGTTACTGTTCGGGACCAGAGACCAGAAGAACGCCGCGCTCGCCCAAAGGGCCGCCGAGGTCGCGCATGAGTCGGCGGCTATCGTGTGCTTCACCCACAGCAACTCAAAAGCGGAATTCATGCAGGCGCTGGGCGCTCCTGAGGGGCTGACCGTGCTTGAGATCGATGTCGGCGTTGAAATGCAAAAGATCAGGCAGGAAGAGGGAAGGACGCTCTCTCCCGAAGAGGTCGTCCTGGAGATCGTCGCGAAGATGGCGGGAAAGAAAGGGACTATAACCGTTATCACCTATTACGGCACCAGAGAACTGGACTACCGCGAAATAGACGAGGAAGTCAAAGAAGGCGGTTTCAGGTTCATCAGCGGTGAATGGGATATGAATTTCGCATCGTTCGTCCAGGAACGGGGCCGTATCGGACGACTGCGTTTTGACAAAGACGGCAGGATGATGCTGGCTCCCGGCGTTTGGGAGGCGTTCTGGTCCCTGGAAGATACGGTCGTCCAGGAGCACGGGCACATCTATACTGAAGGGCTCAATCCTTTACGGCGCGCGCTCAGCCGGACCAACGGCATTCCCGTGGTCATAAATGACAAAGGGCTGGGCCTCAGGACCCCGCTCCATGATGAACGCGGAAGGGTCATCAGGACAGACGCTATCAGCGTCTTCTTCAATCTTATCAACGAACAGCGCATCCAGAGCCATGAGCACGCGGCGCGGATCACCGGATTTATCTACCAGGAAGAAGTCGCCTGGTCCGATGGAACGCGAAGCACTATCTGGGATAAATACATGGGCATCAAGATGCAGATCGGAAGCGGCGTGTTCGCAAGGAAGCTCCTTGCCGATCAGGGCGCCCGCCAGATGCTGCAGAAAAAGATCGAGCGCATCATGGACGGCCTGCCGGCCCAAGCAACCGAAGACGAGAGGATAACTGCACTTATCACCTTGTTCAAAGGACAATTCGGCATCGAGCATCTGGGCGTACCCGAGCAGGAAGCCCGAAGAGTGGCGCGGGATATCCTCGCTGAGGCGAACCTGGGAGGGGCTCTCGCGGGATATACCCTTTCGCTCCTTTCCGGCATCGCCATGCATATGATCGATGATGAGGGAAGCCGCTTCCTGCAGGATGTGGCTGATGCCCGGAGGAAGATATCGGCATTGGAGTGGGCGGCGCAGTCGGCCCAGGTAAAAGAGATCGTAGAAAACGCTATCGCGCGCACCGTCAAGTTCAGGGGAAGCCTGAGCGTCATGCATCAGTCGCTTGCGGCAGCGTTCTTCTTACCTATATATTATGGCGAGGAAGAGGCGCTCGCGTCTGTGGCTCAAAAGACATCGCGTCTTGCCTCGCTTATCGCTTCCTTGAAAAGGGCGTGGGGGACTGTCCGCACCGGCCTCGTGTACGGCTTTTTCGCAGCTCTCTTCACCGGCGGTTTCTGGCTTATGAACCAGCTCTTCAGTATCACGGCGGCCGCAAAACTGGTCGCCCACGGCGCTTCAGGCATAGAGGGGCTCAAGAATATTACGTTCCTGGCCCATGTATTTCACGCGATACCGGAACCGGTGCGCACGATGGATCCCGTCTACATGGTAGCGTTCATCGGGATCTGCGTCATCGCCTATCTTGCCCTGCGGCCGCTCATGAAGAAGATCGCCTCAAAAAGCGGCATCGAAGAGGAAGGCCAGCTCAGGGCGCAGAGGATCGGCAAAGAAAAAGGGATCTTCGTCTATCCGGCCTATTTCCTCAATAAATTCATCTTCAGCGTGACCAACAGCATCTTCGCCACCGTGTCAATCGCGCTTCTGGCACTATCGCTGACCGGTTCGCATTCCAATCCCTTATATGACATGCTCAGCCTGGTGGTCGGTTCTCCGAATCCTCTTCTCTTCCTCTCGTTTCTCCTGATAGCCATCTCGATGGCGACCCACGCAGCGGCGATCGCGATATCCTACAATAAAGTAAAATCGAAGACATTATTCGAGAAGCGGACCGAGCAGGGACGTTTCTACAAGGCATTCTCAACCGTGTTCACCATTGTTATCGCGGCAGCGGCGGTCTGGAAGCTCGGCGGCGCCGGAGCCGTTTCCGTGATTGCGGCAGCGGTCATGGGATATCTGGTGATGTTCGTCGGACGTGATGTCCTGAGCCGGGGCCACAGCAGGACCGCGGTAGCTCTCGGGGCATCGCTTGGGATTATCGCAGCAATTCTCCTGCCCGCAGTACTGTCGCATCCGGCGCTCATGTCGAATCCGGATCTTTTAATAAAGCTCGTGGAAGCCGCGGGATCGGTTATGATGATTGCCCTTGGCGGCTACGGCATAGCCGGACTCTATCGCTCGTACCGCACCTTGAGAGAAGTGCACGCAGAACGGCAGGAAGAAATAACACCGGCCGAGCCGTCGTCGGTGAAGGTCTCGCTCATGATAAGAATAAAGTCATTATTCGGTAACGCAAAAGGCGCTCCGGAACTCTTCTCTCGATTGCAGATCATGAACGCGCGGAGCATTTCCATAACTTCGATGTCGATATGCTATCTATTCGGTCTCTGGTGGACGCTTTCGCTGTCACAGCCATATATAGGAGTGGGGATCATTCTTGGGCTGACGTTGGTCATCATAAGTCTGGTTCTCTTTTTAAGGAGCGATAACAGGATCGCACTCAAGGTTATCAAAATACGGGCGGCCTCGGTCCTGACCTTATTGGGACTTATGGCACCCGCTATCGCATCTACCGGTTCATCGCTCGGAAGCGGATTAGTGGTCTCCCAGTCGATATCGGAGACTGAAGCGAACAGCCAGGCGCTGACCGGCGCTGCCCAGGACGCGCGGGGCAGGTTCGACCGGCTTCCGGCAGGAGTTCAGGACGGTCTTACCCGCAGGGCGCGGGAGACCCTGGTAGCGCAGGCGGATACCTCGGCTGAACTTCCTTCAACGCGAGAACCCGGTCCGGCAAGGACGCCATCAAGCAGTGACTCAACCACCGCTTCAACCGGGGAAAGAGTCGGATCAACGGTTTCAGAGAACCGCGAGACACCAGAGCCGGCAGCCCATGATACTACGGCCGCATCGACCATCGAAGCCTCCCGCCAGAGAGCTCCCGCGCGCGAAGAAAAAGTGCAACCGAGGACTTCTGCGGCGCAATCGCAGGCGCGACAGACTACAGAATCGAGCGCCGGTGGACCTCCGCCTGCGGGCGAAGCTCCGAAGCAGGAAGCGCGGACCACTGCCGCAGCCACCGCCCCTGTATCGGCGCCGGAAAAACGGGAACAGCCTCAGCCAGTCCCGCCGGCCAAGCCAGAACAGGCGCCACAGCAGAAAGAACCGAAGATGTTCGTTGTTTCAGACGATTTTACCGCGCAGGACAGGTTATGGACCGCTACCGCGGAAGATATCTTCTCGGACACCGTGCTGCGGTACAGCGAGATCTCGAACGAAAGACCGAGGCTCGTCAGGACGACGAATATGGCCGAATGGATCCAGAAGGCCGGCAAGGACCCGCGGGAATACCAGGGGATCGATGCAGTAACGCTGCGGCTTCCCGACGAGAGAAACCCGAACATCCAGAGATATTATATTGTCATAGACCAGAGGGCCTTCGGTTCGTTCGAGCAGTTCGTCACGACGGTCGGCCGCCAGCTCTTTCACCTCAGGCTCCAGATCAGGGGCGCCGTCCCTCATTCAAGAACGGTCGAAGAGGCCTACTGCGCAAATCAAACTTATCATCTCCTCGATAAGATCGCGACCCGCGCCTCGCGCTACAATCTAGACCGGAACTTCCCGGGGTTCGTAGTAAACTTACAAAAATATTTCATACCGCAAGAAAAAGAATCGAACAAATCGTATGAGTCCGCGCTGAGCGCCGATGATCTCCCGGATATCGAGATGCTCACCTCAAAAGGGCTCATCTCCAGTGAACGTAGAGACCTGTGGACTCGCGGAATCGGCCAGCATCCGGCAAGGCCGCAGACTCCTCGGGAACCCGCAAGGCCCGTCGTACAACAGCAGCCCGCTCCCGCGTCAGAAGAAAAGCCGGTTGAAACAGGAACCGAAACGGCACCCGCGGCATCTCAGTCGGCACAGGAACCGGCGCCGCAGGCCAAGGCAGAAGAAGCGCCGCAGGCGCCTTCACCGATAGGGCAGACGGTAAATGATTCTCTTGGCCAGGCCGGCAGGGTCGAGGCGCCATTCGCGGATGATTGCGGCGCGCAAAAAGGTGTCCAGACCAACTATGCCGTCGTGCAGGGCAGTACGCTGTATGTTTCAGTTGATAACGGGGATAAATATTCCAAACAATACCAGGGCATCTCTCAGCAGGAAAAGCAGTTTGTCGAAGACTGCGTGGCCTGGGCAAAACAGAAAGGCCTGGGGGTCGTGGTATTCGCGCATATTCCGCCTTCATATCAGGGAAATCACGGAGGCGAGTTCAAGGAGCAGAAAGCGCAGGTAAGACCCTGGATCGCGCAGGTAAGGGCTTCCTACCCCAGAGTTCTCTTCGTATTCGGGCATGTACATCCCAAATCGGCGCGCATGAACGCCTCTGACCAGGACGTTGACCTCAACGGTGACGGCGCCGTCGATGATATCATTATGGCCGGCCAGGTGAACATGGAATTTACGAAGATAGTCGAATATGAAGGCGGGAGATATATCGAGTCGAGGAAGGTAAAAGGAGGAAAGGTCAAAGAAGGCGAAGAGCAAAGCACGGTAGTCGCAAGTACCTATATTGCGAGCTCGGGCAGGACGGTCTCTGATGCCTCCGGATTCGGCGCGGTAACAGGCGTCACCTACGGGATGAGCGACATTCAGAACGGCGGCGGCGTGAACGCCTATTTTGCCGCTTTACAGGAAGACGCGCAAAAAGAAGACGCGCAAGGCAGGACTATTACCTATATCATAGCCGGGGACATCGATTGCGGCAAAGAAGAGATACCCTGCGCGCTGCCGCAGCAGGAAAATATATTGTGGTCTCCGGGCAATCATTGTTACAAGGACTTCGGTATCGCGAACGCGTCGGCATTTGCGCATCCGACAGGGGCCGCACCCACGCAGCCGCGCGTCGCCACAAGGACTTCAGCTCCCCCACCGGCAGCGCAGGCCGTAGCAAGGTCAGAAGCCGCTTCGGAAGCGAAAACCGCGCCCGGTCAGGGAGAGGCAAAACCAGCTCCGGCAGAAGCGGTCCAGGCACCCGGGCAGGGAGAGCAACCTCAGGCAGCCGCGCCAACCGCTCAGGACGAAGCAGCCCAACGTCAGGAAAGAGAAGCAGAGGCCCAGAGAAGGCAGGAGGAGCAAAAGGCGCGCGAACAGCAAGCCGCTCAGCAGCAGGAACAGGCCCGTTTCAACGATCCGGCCCGGGTCCAGCAGGTCGCGACCTACAGGACAACGCTTCAGGCGCTCCTCGCCGCCGCCCAGAATGGCCAGTATAAAAAACCAGAAGATTATTTCAACGCAAAGAACGGCGCCCAGACACGACGTCCGCAGTTACTGACCGCCGAAGAGACGCAGGAATTTGAGGCCCTGATCACCGAGGCCGACCAGTCTGCCGAAAACTCAATCCCGCACTCCAGGATCGTCGGAGAATACCGGAGGAGAGTCCAGGAACTGGTAGCCAATGTCCGGCGCGGGACATATCAGCTCCAGGAGCGGTATACACAGGATAAGACGCGACTGCAGAATCTCGCTCCCCGGACCCTGACCGAAGAGGAGAACCGGGAATTCGCCAGACTCTACAGCGAGGCAGATACCGCAAGCCACACTTCTATTATCGAGGAATACCGAAAGAGAATAACGCAGTTTGTCGAACAGGCAAAGCGATATAATTCACTTGAGAAATATGAAAGCGATAAGAGAGCCCTCCTGAGCGCTCAGCCCGCCGCTCTTACTGATGCAGAAAGGCAATGGATCGAGGCGCAAATAGCACAGGCAGATCAGAACGCCGGCAACGCTATCGAAGCAGCGCGGCCGTCAGCGATGGCAAGTATCTTCGCGACTACGCCGCGGCCTACCAGACCGGTCTCGGCGGATGAATTCAGGCAGCTTTCAGGTGTCAGTATGCCGTTTGAGGGTTTTGGGACCGGAACTCCCGAACGTGATCTCAGCCAGCGGTTTGAGATGATGGGCAGGAACAACGTCCGCGTAGCCCGTGTCCACCTCTTCCGGGATATGAACAACGGCATCATCTTTGACGCCAACGGCATGCCCACCGGCCTGACGCGCGACGCGCAGCTTCACATGTACCGACTTTTCAGGCTCGCCGAAGCCAATCATGTCAAGGTCATACCCGTCCTTTTTGATAATAGCTTTACGAACAGCCATCCGGATCTTGTCAGGAATGCCCAGAAGAGGAGGGCGCTCCTCGAATTGTTCAGACCCTTCATGCAGCGTTTTGCCGGCAACCAGAACGTCATGGCGTGGGAAGTGGTGGATGAAGGAGAGCTCGCCGAAGGCGTAACGATACGCGAGATGCAGGACTTTGTCCGGGAGTTCGCCAACCTTATCCGGCAGCAGTCCGGCAGCCGGCCGATCGCGGTGTCGAGCCATAATCTAGCGAGCCTTATGTATTGGATGGATATCCTCAAACCGGGCGATATCGCCCAGTTCCATGTCTATTCCCGCGGAGAAGGGGCGATGCTGCCGGTTGGGAACCTCAATATCCCCCGCGGTGTAAGAGTTATCGCAGGCGAGATCAATCTCGGAGCATCGGAAACTATGCAGGAAAGTCTTGAGAGCGTCTACGCCCAGGGGTATGACGGCGCGAGCTTCTCGCTTGACACGACATCAGGCACCAGGATGAGGGATGAGCTGGAAGGCGGCGCGTACGGCCAAGCGATGTCAGAGGGGTTGACACAAGGCGCCGAGGAAGCTGCCCCTCAAACAGAAGAAGCCGCGGTTCCCGGTAAGGCCGGCGTAGAAACTCCGGCGCCCGCCGGACAACAGGAGAACGCCGAAGACAGGGTGCTCTCAAGCGCGCTCGGTCCTGACGGAAAACAATATGTCGTCCATTACGGTGGGACTGCGCTGGTGAGAAGCTGGAAGACCGGCGCGCTGTTCTGGAAGAAGACCCATTACGAAAGATTCTGGGCTCCCGGAGACAGCGTCGCAACCATACGTCGTCAAGGCGACGGCGGGGCAGTCGTCGAGGATGCCGTTACGTATTTTGACGCGACCGGCCAGCAGGTTGAAGGTTCCAGCAGAAATGCCGTGACGGCGCGGGATGAGCACGGCAACACCTTCCAGGTGAACCATGATGTCTATTTTGCGCTCGTTGACGGAGCGAACGAACTCAAGGAAGTGGTCGTCAACGATGACGATGCCATACGCCTTATCAAGGCGGGCTATAGATTTTTTGACGCGACCGGCACCGAGATCAACTTTGAGGATATCCGCAAGCTCGGCACCCGCGAAGCGCGGGTGCGGTACACGACTGACATGGCCGAGGCGACCAGAAGGCCGCTCCTGAACGAAAGGGCGGTCTCGTTCAGCGAAGGGCTCACTCTGACGCTCACCTCGGATTCGCTTGAATCAAAATGGCTCGACTATCAACAGGCAGCGGCACAGCGCGGCGTCGTCGGGCACAGCGGCGGCTTCAGGGGGATGTTCAGTCTCGGGTTCGATTTCCTCAACAGGGGTTTCTTCGCGGGGCTCTTATTTACCTGGACCCACGATCCCCGCCTGAAAGACCGGGTCAATCAGGCCCAGGCGAACGCTGACCGCAAGGCCTTTGAGTTCAAGCAGGCGCAGATCGAAAATTCCTACAATTTCTACACGACCTATCAGGATCTCGGGAGGGTCCAGCAGGAGAAGGCTGCTACCGAAGCGGCGCTGGCAAAGACGCTTCAGGATCTGCAAAGGGCTGAGGCGCAGCCGTCCTACGAGAGAGAAACCGCTACGATCCGTGCCGAGGTAGAAAGGCTCCAGCAGAGGCTAGGAGATTTCCAGATCCGGGAGCGCCAGCTCGAGAACGACCTCAAGACGCTCATGGGAGTTCCGCTCGATACGCCGATACAGATCTCGGGAGAAGTCGATTTTAACGCCATGGACGAGAAGCTGAGGACCTACGGCGTCGAGCCGGGAGTCCTGTACAACCTCCTTGCCGAGCGCAAGGACGTTGAGCGGGCGCGATCCCAGGTAGCCGAATCCAGGCGGAGCAGAAATCGCTGGACATTCGGGCTCAAGATCGGGTTCCCGCTTCTGATTATGCCGGTCATTTCCCGATCGAGGATAAAAGATGCGATCTCTACGCAACTGGCCATCCTTCTTCAGAAGCAGGAGGCCCTGGGCGAAGAGTGGAGTTCAATGACCGCTCAGGAAAGGAAGGCAGCGATAGAGGAGATCCTGCAGGATGCCGAGAGGATCATGGGGACCGTCGATTCCTGGGAAGCGGATATGCACTCCATATACGAGAGCAAGCGGAGGGGGTACGAAAATTTTGAGGTCAGTTATGTTGATTATTCTCTGGCGAGGTCCGAGTGGGAAGCGGCCAGAGATTATCGGGATGCCGTCAAGTCGCATTTTGACGATCTGCGCGCCGAGTATCGGGGTCAGCTCGAGAATCTCGACAGCATCGTTGTTAACGAAGAACCCGAGAAACCAAAGATAGAAGGGATGAGCCTTGACGAGGCGCTCAGACTTGCCGTAGAGCGTTCACAGAAGACCGGCAGTATCGCTTTTGCACAGGCAGATCTCAATGTTGCCCAGCAGACGCTTGAGGACGCGCGCAGGCAAAAGCAGGTGACGGTCGATACCATCAGCCTGTATGGCAATATGCAGAGCACCGGATACGACCAGGCATATTATCCGATCGCGGCGCAGGCCGGAGTAAGGACTGAGTTCGGCCTGGGGGCAACGGTCGGCGTTGAGAATGGCCAGAAAAAAGCGTCCCGGACCAGAGCGGCGGCGTGCGAGGTCGAGATACAAAAATTGAAGGTGCGCGAAGCCGGAGAAAAGGTGAAAGTTGCCGTCAGAAAAGCATTTATCAATATGAGCGACGCGACCAAGGCCTTCGAGTGTGCCCAAAGCAGGGTCGAATTCTATACGGAACTTGTTCGGACTATCGAAGAGAACGAGAACCATAATCCCGACGATCTTGAAAAGGCGAAGGCGAATCTGCAGGCCGCGAAAGTCAAGATGGAAGAGGAACAGCAGTATCTCGCCAGGGCGCGCAGAGAACTGGCGGAATTTACCGGTGTTTCGGCAGAACGTGTTTCCGACCTGACCGATGACCAGATCAGGAGTGCCCAGTATGACCCAACCATCAGCGTCCAGATCATGGAATGGAGGGTGCAGCAGGCGAAAGAACTCCTTGGTCTGGCGATGGCAGGCGATTCCATAGCCGTTGACTTCGCGATGAGATGGGTCAAAGAGGATTATAACCTTGTCTATCCGGACGAAGACAAGCCTTTCAGGGTTATCGATAATTATCGCACGCTTTCGGTAGGCATGGGCGGCGACCTCCTTGGCTTATGGGGCAGAAAATTCAGGGTCGAAGAAGCCCGCCAGATGGTTCAGAAATGGGAAAATATCCTTGAGCAGGAGAGGACCCGCGTCAAGACTTCGCTTGGACAGGCGGATGTAGAACTCCAGGAGGCGACAGCGCATTCGCAGCGCGCAGCTGCCACTATACAGGCTGCCCGGGAACGTTTACAGGCCGACGAGGCGGGATATGCCCAGGGTAACGTGCTCCCCGAGACGCTCGTGTGGGACAGGATCGAGATCCTCAACCGCGAGGATGTCGCGCGCAGCGCCGAATCAAAGCGGCAGGCCGCGCTCCTTTCGGCAAGCCACATGCCGGCGACCATTGAAGGCCCCACCGCACCGGTCGGGGCAGCGACTCAGGCGGAGATCGATGCCAGGATCGCGCGTCTCCAGGAGAGGATACAGGCGGTCGCGGGCAGGGTTTCGTATTATCTCGGCCTGACATGGGAGTCCCCGAGCGTGGGCGACCGCATCAACAAGATGAAAGGCGAGATCTCCAAATACTGGGAAGACTTCACCAAATATTTTTATCAGCTCCCCGACGGTTCATGGACATTGAAACCCGAATATGCGGGAGGTGGGTATACTGAAGAGATCGACAAGGCCCTCTACGGCGTGCTCATCGCCACACCGAGGACCGAGGCGGAGATCGACCGCCTGCTGGGGATACAGGGTCAGCAGATCCTGGGAGCGAACTGGAGCTTCGGATTCCACTGGACCGTCTACGATCCGCAGGACAGAAGGACGGAACTCGCGAAGATCGACACGCAGATCGCCGAGGCGAGGACAGTCGCGGCCTATATCGAGGACCGCCAGCGGTATTTGCGCCTCGCGATGGAGTATGAGAGATTATCGAGGAGGAGAGCGCTCCTGGAACAGAATATCGCCGCCATTGAGAATGACAAGAGGGCTCAGGAAGCGCTGGGGTCGGTTTCGCATGACCGAGAAGATGTCAACCGGATGAGACGGTTTGACGACCTGCTCGCGCAGTATAGAGATGAACTCTCAGACGTATCGAGCGAACTGGAGAAGGTGAGGATCCAGATCCAGAATGAGATGGTCAATGTGGGCGTCCTGGCTACGACCGATGAACAGGGTCAAGTGACGGTCGCCGATCCGAGGCGGCTGACCCAGACGGAATTCGCGCTCCTCTGGCCGATGATAGTCGAGCGCGACCCGACCCTGAAACAGTTCAAATTGCTCACCGAACGCGCGGAAGTCCAGCTCGACGCGGCCAGTGTCTCGAAGATGCTGCCGGTCATCGATGTCAACGTCAAAGTAGATTTTCTCGGCGTCGGCGGATCAGCATCCCTTACATGGCTTTTATTCGATTCGGGAGAAAGAGGCGCGCAGCGGTTCCTGGCGTGGGTCAGGACCGAATCGGCGCGGTTCTCGCAGGACAGTGCCGAACTCGCCGTCACCAACCGCCTTAAGCTTGTCTGCGACACGATCGAGATCCTTTATCAGCAGGTCCTGGACGCGCGCTCCGAGTGGGAGATACGCGCAAAGGCCCTTGAGACAGCCCGGCAGGCCGCGCAGGACAGGCGCATCAACGCCGACGAACTACGGTCGTATATCCAGGGCGAAAAAGAGGCGCGTGATCGATATATCAATAAGGCGTATGAATATACGCTCGCCCTCAATGAATTGCTGGATTATCTGAAGATCCTCGGCGTCCAGGTGCCGGAACTGCCGGTCGGACTGCCCGAGGAAGGCCAGGCACCCGCGGCAGCGGATGTCGAACTGCCTCCCAGTGAGGTCGCGCCCTACGCGATGACTAGCGATGTCAAATCAGACAACGCCGAATTCCGCCAAGCGGTGGACCGGCTGCTCGCGACGCTCGGTATCAAGGGTGATACCGAGCAGTACCGCGACGTC
>Ga0315294_10000788_pt1 | contig 34224 bp, 30 predicted proteins | sample YL17G13_40_MG_FD_203626 | JGI IMG/M metagenome (GOLD analysis project Ga0315294, IMG submission 203626) | Sediment microbial communities from Yellowstone Lake, YNP, Wyoming, USA - YL17G13_40 | ecosystem: Environmental > Aquatic > Freshwater > Lake > Sediment | place: USA: Wyoming | collected...
GAAGTTTGCAAGCGCAAAAAGGAGACCAGGGATGTCGCCGACGCGCCAAGGGACTCCGCCGAGCCCACTTCGCCGAGTCCTCCGCCGAAGGGCTACGGCCCCCGATTCAGCCGTAGTCCGTCCAGGCTTGGACGGACGAAGGCTGAACGGCGCGGGGCTGAGCATGAAGGAGAGGAAGGCGGTCACGCGGGAGGTGGAGAGGCGGTACGGGAGAGCGAGGAAGAAGGGAAAGGGCAGGATGCTGGACGAGTTTTGCGAGCTGACGGGTTACAACAGGAGCTATGCGGCGAGGGTGCTGAGGGGCGGATCGGGGAGGGAGGGACAGAAGCGGAAGGGCAGGCTGAGGGGGAGGGCCAGGAAGTATGGGCCTGAGGTTTTGGGGCCTTTGAGGAGGCTGTGGGCGATGGCTGACGGGATCTGCGGCCCTTCGACAAGCTCCCTTCGACCCTTCGACCTTGCTCACCATCCTGAGCCTGTCGAAGGGCTGCTGGGCGAACTGGGGGAGGTGGGGAACTACAAAAGCGGCCTCCAGGTGACTGCCCAAGCCGGCCTCACCCCCCAACAGTTCCAGTCCGGCTCCTCGATAAGAGGGAAACCTCGCCTCTCCAAGATGGGCAACGTCCACCTCCGCAAGGGTCTCTATATGTGCGTCGTCGTCGCCAAAAACCACAACCCCGCCACCAAAGCCTTCTGTGACCGCCTCCTCGCCGCAGGGAAGCCCACCCTCCTCGTCATCGCCGCCGCCATGCGCAAACTCCTCGTCATTGCCTTCGCCGTCCTCAAATCCCATACCCCCTTCAACCCCAACTACCAGCCATGCTTCGCTTGACAGGGAAGATAGTATCTACAAATGCCGCCATCGCGGGAAAGCCCGGAGCGTATTTGTCCTGGTGAAGTCGGCGACTTGGGGGAGGGGGAGGGCTTTGACGTCGGCTAGGGCTTGGGCGATGAGGGGGAGGAAGGCGGGCTGGTTGGGCTTGCCACGGTGGGGAACGGGAGCGAGGTAGGGGGCGTCGGTCTCGATCAGGAGGCGGTCGAGCGGCACTGCCCTGGCCAGGGTGCGGATGTTATCGGCCTTGGGGAAGGTGATCCAGCCGGCGATGCCGATGAACATTCGGCGGGAGATCTCGAGGGCGACATCGGGCGGGGCACTGCAACAGTGCCATTCACCACCGAGGGACCACCCACCCTCCGCGTCGAGGATGGCTGAAACCTCTTCGGTTGCGTCGCGCTCGTGGATGACCACAGGCAGATTCAGGCGGGCGGCGAGGTGAAGTTGACGGCGGAAGGCCTCCCGTTGGACATCTCGGGGGGAACGGTCGTAGTAGAAGTCGAGGCCGATCTCGCCGATGGCGACGACCTCGGGCTGGGCGGCGAGTTGCTCCAGGGTCGCCAGGGCTTCGGAGTCGAGTTTGCGGGCGTCGTGGGGGTGGATGCCGACGGTAGCGCGGAGGATCTGAGGGTGGCGGCGGGCCAATTCCACGGCACGCTGGCTGGAAGGGACATCATATCCGATGACCAGCGCGCCGGTGACGCCGGCTTCTTGCATTCGGGCCAGCAGCGCCTCGACCTCCGGCAGGAGGCGGGGGTCGTTCAGGTGGGTGTGAGCGTCAAGCATGGGAAGATAGTTTCGAGTTTCAAGTTACAAGTTTCAAGTCAAGAAAGAGCAACCACGGACTTGTCCGCCGTAGTCCGTCCAGGTGTGGACGGACGAAGTAGGCTTACACGGATTACACGGATGGGGAAGGGCAGTGGCCAGTGGCCGGGAAGAGTCCAGGAGTCTGAGAGTCTAGAGTCCAGAGTCCAGAGTCTGCAATCGAACAATGGGAAGGAGGGTCCGGTGACCGGGAAGGGCAGTGGCCAGTGGCCAGTGGCCGGGAAGGGCGTTAAGGGCGGGGTTGGGGATGGTGGGGTGGAAATGGGGGTGGGCTTGACAGATTCTGAGGATAGGTGCACACTCAAGAGAGTGGTTGCATGTGTTGTTGCAGCCAAGTTGTCCAAGAGGGTCTGAGGACGCACAGCCATCCTCCCCCCTCGGTGGCATGGGGTTTACCAGGTTCTGGGCTGCCGACGGCCGATGATTCGCTGCCAGCCTCTGGTGCCGATCTTTGCGGCACCCGTCCGGGAAGTAAGTGGGTGAGAGCCCAGGGCGCTCGATTGAGGTTGCCCGGGAGCTCACCACTTGTGAAGAGGAAGTAGATTTCCTAGCAAGAGGTGCGAACTGGAAGTCGGAATGGAAGAGGTTGAGCAGGGAATCAGGGCATTTGCCCTAGAGAAACGGAAGCCGACAGTCAGGATTTGGTGGCCAGAGGTAAGGGAGACGATGTGCGAAGATGGGAAAGCCTAGCAGGAAATATGACCCAAGCAGGAGGGTATCGAGCCCTCCCCCGCCCGACCTGGTTTACAACAAAGAAACGGGCAAGTGGGCTCCTCCAGGCGCTGCGGATACTCCCAAACAACCGCCAGTTGTGGTGCCAAAGGTTACCAGAGGACGAAAATGGCGGCCACCCAGAAAGCGGCGGTAGTCGCATCAATCTATCGGGTGCGGCAGGGACGAGCGCTCCTGGAAGGAAGAAGAGAGAAGGAACGATCCAACACAGCCCGTTAGGGCATTTAGGAGAGGGTACACTGCATGAATATCTACGTCGGTAATTTAGGGTATGGAGTGAATGAGGAGGAACTGAAGGAGGCCTTCGGGGCATTCGGCGCGGTCACGACAGTCAGCGTGATCAAGGACAAGTTCAGCGGCGAATCGCGAGGATTTGGATTCGTAGAGATGCCGTCGAAAGCCGAAGCCGAAGCTGCTATCGCCAGCCTGAATGGCAAGGAGTTGAAGGGACGGGCGATAAGCGTGAACGAGGCACGGCCCCGCTCCGAGGGCGGCCGGAGGGAAGGCGGAGGGGGCGGAGGGGGCGGCGGGGGCGGCGCCCGGGGTCGGCGCTCCTGGTAGGTGGCGCCGGCTTCGTAGTTTGGTGCACATAGGGGCGGGGGAAACCGCACCGGTGTTGGCCGGAATCGGCGGGCGCCAGGAGCGGGATTTTTCTGCGCCCCTAGTTTGAGCCAGAGTTCGTTCTACTTTGGAGTGCGAAGGCTCGCCTTCGCTTTCACAAAGCGGCGGCAAGCCGCCGCACTCCATATCGAGGTCGTCGTGCACCTTGTCTTGCCTGGGTAATCCGGCCTTCGTTCGTCCGCCCAGGCTTGGGCGGGCGGACTTCGGCGGGGTAGGCCAGGGACTCTCTCGTCCCCGTTTGGCAAGAGCGTCGAGATGACTCAGTGAGGGGCGGATCTTGCGGCTGATCAGAGGCTTGCGGTCCGGTCGCCTCCAGGGGCATGGCTCAGCGCAGATCACCAGGTCTAATCTGGAACGGAGCCGGAGGCTTTATGGGGCGGCGACTTTGACCAGAGCAGTTCTGAGGGCAGCCAGGGTGAGGGGCTTGGAGATGAGAAGATCGGCGCCGAATGGCTGCTGAAGTGGTTCTTTGGCTGTCTCGCCGAAGCCGGACACGAGGATGACAGGCTTGTCGGGGGCTATCTCTTTGATGGCATGGGCAACTTCTTCGCCGGTCATTCCCGGCATCACCTTGTCCAGGAGAACCAGGTCGTAGTCATTTGCCCGAAACTTTTCCAGTGCCTCCAACCCGTTAGCTGCCGTCTCCACGCTGTGCCCGTCGCCGGTGAGGTAGGCGGTCACTAGTTCGCGCACCGGCTGCTCGTCATCGGCGACGAGGACACGTAGGGGACGGAGGAAGTCAACCTTGGTGCGCACGACTTCCTCGGTTTTGAGTTCCCTGTCGAGGGGAAGGCGAAGGCGGAGCAGCGTTCCCTTGCCCAAGACGCTTTCGATCTCAATCTTCCCACTGTGGCGCTCGATGACACCGTGAGTGAGGGCCAACCCCATGCCTGCGCGGTTGCCACCTTTGGTGGTGAAAAAGGGCTCCAGGCAGCGTTGGCGAACTTCTTCCGCCATGCCTACGCCAGCGTCGCTGACTTCAATGACGACATGGTCATCCTGGAGGCGGGAGCGAATGAGGATCTCCCCGCCGTCTGGCATGGCATCAACCGCGTTGAAGATAAGACTGGCGATGGTCTCAACCAACTCAGCCTCATTCGCCGGGACTGGAGGGATTTCCTGCAGGTCAGTGTTGATGGTGATGGAGGCGCCCTTTGCCAGGGCTTGGTTTTTCCAACTGGGCTCAGTGAGGGAGATGGCCTGCCTGATCAGTTGGTTCAGGTCGGTGGGGAGGAAGACCTGGGCTTCGTCTCGACGGCGATGGAATTCGCGGAGGAGGTTGACTAATTTCGATGCTTCCTGGGCACCCTTTCTTATCCACTCGAGGTAGGTTGTCACCTTCTTGGGGTCCTGCAGGCTTTCTGGGCGCGTGAGAAGCAAATCGCTGAAGCCGAGGACCGCCGTCAGGGCATCGTTAAAGTTGTGAGCGACGCCAGCGGCCATGTCTGCGAGCGCGCGAAGACGTTCCTGCTGGACCACCTTTTGCTGAGTGCGGCGCAGTTCTTCCAGGGCATCGTGAAGGTGAAAGTTGCTCTCCCAGAGGGCTTGGTCCACCTGCTTGCGGTCGGTTATGTCGGTAATTACGGCGTAGTTACCCCTGAAATCCCCTGTCCGGTCAAGGATAGGCACGGCCGATAGAATCGTGTGAACGTTGCGGCCGTCTTTTGCGATCCAGGTAATCTCATAGGAAGAGCGCTCTCCTTTTCTGCGCTGAAGATGCTCTTTCAGGATTCGCTGACCATCCTGGTTGAGGAAGTCGAGGGAAGGTTTGCCGATTAACTGGGGGCGCGAACTCCCCAGGAGGTCGCAGAGCCTGTTATTGGCGAAGGTTATGCAGCCGTTTTCGTCCACAACCATCAGTCCCTCGGCCATGGTCTCGACCAGGAGGCGATACTTGGTCTCGCTTTCCCGCAGGGCGAGCTCGGCGCGCCTACGTTCCTGGGCGATGGCTACGTGGTGGAGTCCCAGGCCGAGCAGGGGGGCGGTGTAACTGATTGCTTCGTAGAGGTTGCCGATGGAGAAGAAGGCGTCGTAGGGTTGCCTGGAGAAAGCGCCCAGCGCCTGGCCGACGGTGTTAACGGCGATGCAGAGGGCAACCCACCAGGTCATCATCTCCCTGCGGTGATAATAATCGCGAAGGAAGAGAGCCAAGGCTACCACGAAGAGCAGCGTGAGGGCGAGATCGGCTGAGCCAGCGGAGAAGCCGGAGGGGTAGAGAAAATCGGGCAGGGGAATGAAGTAGGCGCTTATCGTGCCCAGGCCACTGAGGAGGGTCACTGCCAGGACACCCCACACCACTTCGCTTTTCGGATTCTGTGTCTTCCCGAACAGCCTCGAGGTGAAGGGCGCGAGGCCGAGGAGCACCGCCATCAAGAGACGGCCGTAGATATTGGTGCCGGGGATGAAGAGTTCGAGGGAAGAGTAAGGACCCATGATCCAGCCGCTGAGGTTGGCAAATGCTAGACAGCCGGCTGCTAAATCGTGGATGGCGTTGGCCATGAGGGCCAGGCCCACGAACAGGTGGAAGCGGTCGCCCAATCCGCGGAACCGCCAGATGAATACGAAAGCCGCCACCAGGCCGAATGCCGCCCCCTCTATCTGGTTGGTTGCGTAAAGGCCGAGATGCTCCCTATAAGTTGTTGCCGCCAACAGGGGATAGACAGAGGATAGGGCCACCACAATCAAGCCCAGTGCCATGGTGTAGCGATGGGTCTGGGCGGGCGTGTGGGTGAAGGAAGATGTGGCGGGCGGCATGGTGGGGGTGATGCTCTCGGCGGGGACGGCTTCTCTGGATTTGTCGTTACTCATGGGAACCGGCACCTCCTGTAGAAAGGCCTAAAGGGAAAGGCGATAGAGCCGAGCAAATTGCAGAAGCGGGGCCCCGGCAGGCGCGGTGACGGCTTGTCTGGGCCCTTGCAAACGCAAAGCAAACGCTGATTGTGGGAAGCGACCATTTCCAATCCCAGCAAAGGTTATACCGTAGCCTTTCTGGTTTAGTTCAATAAGTTTCCGATTCAAGGTCTGTTGGCGGACAGTGCCAGGGAGAGGGCTTGAACGGGTTTTGTCGGCGTGGACTTCAGGGCGTTCACTTTCGGGCGCAGCGAGTGCATCTTGGGGGCTGAAAGGGATGGGCGGAAGCGTTGACGAAGACGAGTGGGAGGACTACCTTAGTCAGGTGACTGCGCCAGGATAATGACTGCAAGGGGGAGACACCTCCGTGTCATTTCGTTTCCTGCGAAGCAACTGTTTGGCTGATTTGACCGACCAGTTGACGGGTATGATTGCATCTGGGAGGGTTGGGAGATGACGGAACAGAGTTACAGATACGTAATCGTCGGGGGGGGATTGGCGGGGGCACACGCGGTGGAGGGGATCAGAGAACTGGACAAGGAAGGCTCCATCCTCCTGCTGGGGAGTGAGAACCATGCGCCCTACGATCGCCCGCCCTTGACGAAGCAACTTTGGTTTGGGAAGAAGGAAGTCGAGGATATCTTCGTTCACGACGAAAGATTCTACCCGGACAACAACGTTGCCCTGTCGCTGGGCGTTCAGGCGACCGGGCTGTATCCCAAGGCGAAGGCTATCTCCGACACGCGGGGAACCGGGTGCCACTATGAGAAACTGCTGCTGGCGACGGGGGGCGCTCCGCGAATCCTCGACATTCCGGGCGGGAAACTCGACGGCGTGTGCTATTACCGGTATCTCGACGACTATCTGAGGGTGAGGCCGCTTGCCTCCGAGGGGAAGTCGGCAGTGATCATCGGGGGAGGTTTCATTGGCTCGGAGATCGCTGCGGCGCTGAACATCAACAAGCTGGATGTCACAATGGTCTTCCCGGAAGATTACCTCGTCAGCAGGATATTTCCGGAGGGTCTCGGCCGCGCGATCCAAGACCATTACGTGAACCGTGGGGTCAGGGTCCTCGGCGGCGATGCGCCCGTCTCAATCGAAAAGGACGGAGAAACATTCGTCACGCGCACGAGAAATGGAGAGAAGATCACTTCAGACCTCCTACTCGTGGGGGTGGGGATTGCGCCCGCTGCGAACCTGGCCAAGGCGGCCGGGCTATCGGTTGAGGACGGGATAGTCGTTAACGAGCGTTTGGAGACTTCCCATCCGGACATCTATGCCGCCGGCGACAACGCCTCTTTCCCTTATCAGATTCTTGGGCAGCGGATGCGGATAGAGCACTGGGACAACGCGGTGAGCCAGGGGAAACACGCAGGGTCGAACATGGCGGGCGCCAACGAGCCGTTTACCTATATGCCCTACTTCTTCTCCGACCTTTTCGAGTTCGGCTATGAAGCGGTTGGGGAGGTCAACGCGAAACTGGAGACCTATGCTGACTGGCAGAAGGAAAATGATACCGGCGTCATATATTATCTCAATGACGGGAGGGTGAGGGGGGCGATGATGTGTAACGTCTGGGATAAGGTGGAGGCGGCGCGTGAACTGATAAAGAAGGGGGAACGGGTAAGTCGGGAGGATTTGCGGGGGGGGATAGGGTAGGGGACGAAGATGGAGCTGAAGGACGAGAAATGCGAGCCGTGTCGGGAAGGGACATCTCCCCTTTCGCCGGAGATGGCGAAGGAACTGCTGCGGGAGACACCAAAGTGGAGATTGAAGGGGCGTTCGATAGAGCAGGAGTTCAAGTTTGAGGATTTTCGCAAGGCCATTCGCTTCATCAATCGGGTCGCGGACGTCGCTGAGGAGCAAGGGCACCATCCCGACATCTACAACAGTTACAACAAGGTGCGGCTGGAACTTTGGACGCACAAGATAGGCGGCCTCTCGAAGAACGACTTTATCCTGGCAGCGAAGATAGATGCACTGGTGAAATGATGGGGTTGGAGCTTGGCGGTTCTTAAGGGGTGGGGTCGCTGCCCGGGGGCAAGAAGGCTGGGATGAGTGGGGAATCGGTGAGGGGTAAGACGGCGCTGATCACGGGCGCCGGCAGGCGGGTCGGGCGGGCCACGGCCCTGGCTCTGGCGCGCGAGGGGGCGAACATAATCGTCCATTATGGCAGGTCCGAGGAGGAAGCGCGGCAGGTCTGCCGTGAGATTGAGCAGCACTCGGTGAAGGCGTGGGGGTTGCAGGCTGATCTTGAGAAGCCGGAGGAATATGAAACCTTGATCAAGCGAGTTCTGGAGTTGGCCGGCTCAATAGAAATCCTGGTGAACAACGCCTCCATTTTCCCTCCAAGCGAGTTAGGCGATGTTAGTTTCGACGACGTTGTCGCGAACCTGCAGGTAAATGCCTGGGCGCCGTTCGTGCTGACCCGGGAGTTCGCCCGGCAGGTGGGGAAGGGCAGGATCGTGAACCTCATTGACTCCAGGATCCAGGGTTACGATTTTGCGCACGTGGCGTATATTTTGAGCAAGCATTTGCTGGCCCTCTTGACGCGGATGACGGCACTGGAGTTTGCTCCGGATATCACGGTGAATGGGGTGGCGCCGGGATTGATACTCCCTCCTCCTGGCGAGGACGAAAGTTACCTGGAGCGGCTGAAGGGGACAGTGCCGCTGAAGTGCCACGGGGAACCCGAGGATATAGCGGAGGCGGTGGTGTTTCTGGTAAAGAGCAACTTCATCACGGGTCAAATCATTTATGTTGACGGCGGGAGACATCTGAAAGAGTCCACCTGATGGATAAGATCATCATCAAGGATCTGCTGGCGAGATGTATCCTGGGGGTGAGCGAGGAGGAGCGGCGGGAGAAGCAAGATGTGTTGATCAATGTGGCGCTCTGGGCGGATATGCGCAAGGCGGCCAGGAGCGACAAGTTCGAGGATGCGCTGGACTATCGGGCGATAAAGAAGCGGATTTTCAGCGAGGTGGAAGGCTCGCAGTTTCATCTGCTTGAAGCACTGGCGGAGAGGATAGCGGACGTTTGCCTGGAGAATCCCGGGGTGAAGGAAGTGCAGGTGGTGGCGGAGAAGCCATCGGCGCTTAGATTTGCGCGTAGCGTAGCGGTAGAGATAAGCCGGAGTCGGACCTAGGGAACATGGCCAGGGTTTTCATCGGGGTGGGATCGAACATTGATCCCGAGCCGAACGTGGAAAAGGCCATCAATCTTCTGGCTGGTTCGGTGCGGGTTGTTGCGCTTTCGACGTTCTATCGCACCGAGGCAGAGGGGCGAGGGGGCCAGCCCCCTTTCTACAACGGCGTGGTGGAGGTGGCGACGGAAATGCCGCCGGGGGAATTGAAGCGCTGCGTGCTGAGGCAGATAGAGGACGAATTGGGGCGAACGAGAACCGAGGACAAGTATGCGGCGCGGACGATAGACCTCGACATCCTCATCTGCGATGATTTGGCGGGGACGTTTGACGGACTTGTGATACCGGACCCGCAGATAGCGGAGCGGCCATTCCTGGCGATTCCGCTGGGGGAACTGGCGCCGGACTTGGTGCTGCCGGGGACGGGTGTGCCACTTCGGGAGATAGCAGAGGCACACATAGGGCAGAAGATGGAGCCGCTGAGGGAATACACGGAACTATTGAGGAGGAGCATTGGCCGTGAATCGTGAGAAAGTCGAACGACTGATAAGAGAGTTGCTCATCGAGATCGGAGAGAACCCGGACCGCGAGGGTCTGGTCAAGACGCCTTCGCGGGTCGCGGCTGCCTATGAATTCCTGACCTCGGGGTATCGGGTTGACGCCAAGGAGTTGATCAATGGCGCGATGTTCACGCAGGAAACGAACAACATGGTGATAGCGAAGGACATAGAACTTTACAGCCTTTGCGAACACCATATCCTGCCGTTCTTTGGCCGGTGCCACGTGGGATACATATCGAAGGGGAAGGTATTCGGGGTGAGCAAGTTGGCGCGGGTGATTGATATGTATGCGAGGCGCTTGCAGATTCAGGAGCGGCTGACGGAACAGATCGCCCATGCGATAAGGGCGGCGATAAATGCGGAGGGGGTGGGGGTGATCATCGAGGCGCAGCACCTTTGCATGATGATGCGGGGGGTGGAGAAGCAGAACTCGCTGATGGTAACGTCATCGGTGCTGGGGAGTTTTCACGATTCGGTGGCGACGAGGAACGAATTTCTGTCGCTGATAAATAGGGCGAGGCCGTAGGGGAGACAGCGCATGTTGGCTTCGGGGAGCCCTCACCCCCGTCCCCTCTGCTAGCAGGGAGAGGGGGGCAACGACTTGGGACCCTTTCCAGGGCCGGTGCACTATCTCCGGGGAGGGATGGTGCGATTTGCAGTAACAAAGCCGTCCTCCGAATGATCATTTCTGGCCCTTCACCACGTCTATTTGGATATAGGCAAGTTTATTCTGCAAGCGAATCACATTGGGAAGCAAATGAGGAACGTGCGAACGGACGACACAGAGGTGATCGCAAGGGCCCTGGCTGGCGACTGGCGGGCATTCACGAAGTTGATGGAACGCCACCGACATGCGGTGTCTGGGATTGCGTACGCGTTCCTGGCAACCTGGGACGATGTCGAAGACGCGACGCAGGAAGTGTTCATCCAGGTATACTTGAAGCTGGGGGAATTGCGCGCTCCGGAGAGTTTCAGCGCCTGGCTGCGACGAATTACGATGAACGTTTGCGCCGATATGCTGAGACGTAAGGGTCCGACCGTGGTTCCATTGGGCGAGGCGGGGGAGCACGTCTTGCTACCCCAGCGCCATCCAGACGAGCAATTTGACACGGGCGTCGCGGTGCGGGAGGCGCTGAGGCGGTTACCGGAAAAGTTGCGACTCACCACGATCTTGCGCTACGTGGACGGTTACTCGCATGCTGAGGTCGCGGGCCTGTTGGGGATCCCTGTTAACACGGTTCGCAGCCGCCTGCAGAACGCTAAGAGACAACTTGCGAAGGAGATGGTCACCATGGAGAAAGTCAAGGACGAACTGGGGATTGTGACTGCCGAGCTGGAGCGACACTGGAGTCTCCCCTCCGCCGTTCTGCGGCAAGGGCGAATTACTCACGTCCCCTTAGACATCAACACCGCAGCCTGGACAAGGGACGGCGGCGCGGTTGCATGCTTGGATGCTGATCTTGCCGCTGGTATCAGGGGTGTCATCACAGGGTGCGCGAGTGATGATTACGTGGGCTGCCTGTCCAAACTGCAGCGTGTCTTGAGGGAAACGGTGCCGGCGGCGAAGTGCAACCTTTATGAGGCGGTTGCGCTCGAACAGATACGTAAAGATCACCTGCGTCTGCCCGCAGTGGCGTGCGACCTTCGGGTGCATCTAATCTGTTCCGGCTCGGCTACGGCAGCGAAGAATGACTTGCGGGACGTTGTGGAAACGCTGGCCGCGAAGGATCTCGACCCGGAGGACTTTCCCCCGCGAGCGGAGCATGTCCTTGCGATTAGAATGGGAACGCTTCTGCCTGGCGGTATCAGAGCAGCAGCATGGAGGATGTCGGATAAGGAGGCGACTCCGCCGGTCGCCACAAGGGTCCGACGCGAGGATCTTGTCGCGTACGCAGCCCATGTTCCCAATTTCAAGGTTGGGGATCAGTGGTACTCTGCCGTCGGCGAATTCGTGCATCGGGATTACCGCCATACTCACAGGAACAAGGAGTTGCTGGAAACTGTGTTGTGTGCTCTACTCGATCACTTAGCGTCGGAGGGCGGAGTGGCACTGGAGGTTTGCGACGTCAGGGATGTGGACCTGTTGGAGATTTATCATTCTGTGGGCTTTGTTGACAGCATCTGGACATTCCAGTGGGAAGTCAGCGGCGAGGCAGCGGGCTCAGGATGACGGAAGAGGTCGAAAGCAGGGGGACCGTGTGGAGAGGGGATTGAGTTCTGTTGGGTGAGGCAGCGCCTGGCTCATGGGAAACTTGAGGGCGCGGCATTCAGCCTTCGTCCGTCCACACTTGGACGGACTTCGGCGAAGTGGGCTGCCGTGCCCCTACAAGCCCGGCGTTACGGCAAGGCCCGCGCGGTGAAGAAGGGTCGCAATTCGAGCCCCGCCCCTTTATGAATAGTGCGGGTCAGCCCGATTTCTTGGCGGCGGCTTCGCGTTCGTGGCGGAGTTGTTCGAGGGAGCGGATGGGGAGGCGGGCGGCGCCGGCGTAGGGTTTGGTGGGGATGAGATTGGGAGAGGCGAGGCGCTTCTTGGCCTGGGCGATGGGTTCAGTGTATTGAGGGAGCCAGGGTTCCTGGGCGACGAGGAGTTCGTCGGTCATCTGCCAGATTTCGGGGGGATTGCAGACGGCGCCGGTGAGGGGGTCCATCATCATGGCCTGGCGCAATAGAAAATCGTCGCCGTGGACGGCGGCCTCGACTGCGAGGCGCTGGACGCTGATGCTGGCATTGCAGACGGCGGCCGGGCCGAGGGGGAGGTCGCCGACGATGGGGATGCTGATGCCGTTGCCGTCAATGTAGCCGGGGACCTCGACGATGGCGTCCGGAGGGAGATTGGTGATGCAGCCGCGATTGACGACGTTGAAGTGGCCGCGGTAGAGGCGGCCGGTCTCCAGGGATTCGATGATGTAGGAGCCGTGCTCGCCGCCGCGGTCTTCGGGGCGGAACGTCAAGGGCGGCTGCTGCATCCAATTGGGGAAATCGTATTCGAACCAGTTGCGTCCCTCGGTGGCGACGCGCAGGTAGCCGCCGGTCTCGCCGTTGATCCAGACTCCGAGGTCAATCCAGTCCACTATCTCGTCGGGGCGCTTGCGATACCAGGGGACGTATTCGCTGAGGTGGCCGTTCGACTCGGTGCTGAAGTAACCGAAGCGGCGGAGCATATCAAGGCGGACTTTCTCGGTCTTGACGACTTCCGGGTCTCGTTCGAAGGCGGCGAGGAGATCGCCGGTGAGGTCGCGGCCGTTGTGCTTTATGCTGATGAACCAGGTCTGGTGGTTGATGCCGGCGCAGATGATGTCAACCTCTTCCATCGGCAGGCCGAAGGCCCTGGCGATCATGCCGTGTCCGGCCTGGACGCCGTGGCAAAGGCCGAGCATCCTGACGCCGTGGCCGTATTTGTTGCAGGCCCAGGTGTTCATCGCCATCGGGTTGGAGTAGTTGAGGAAGAGGCAGGCAGGCGCGGCCACCTCGCTGATGTCCTTGCAGAAGTCGAGCAGGACGGGGATGGTGCGCTGGGTATACATGATGCCGCCCGGGCCGAGGGTGTCGCCGATGCATTGATCCACGCCGTATTTGAGGGGGATTTCGATGTCGGTGGCGTAGGCTTCGAGGCCGCCGACGCGGACGAAGGAGAAGACGTAGTTCGCGTCCTTGAAGGCCTGGCGATGGTCGGTGGTGGCGGCGATCCTGGCGGGAAGGTTGGAGGCCTCGACGTCGCGCTTGCACAACCGGTAGACCATGTCCAGATTGTGTTCGTTGATGTCGGTGAAGGAGAACTCCGCGTCCTGCAATTCCGGCACGCAGAGGATATCGCGCACCATCCGGCGGGTGAAGCCGATGCTACCGGCGCCGACAATGCTTATCTTTACTGGCATCATGTTTCCTCCAATCCGGGCCTCACCTTTTGTGAAGAGGTGCCCCAGCAGAGGAATCTTACATGCTCGGGAAGTTATCTTCCAGTAGGCGCGGAGAAGAATGGGGAGAACGATGGAAGAGGGCGGACATCCAGCCTGCCTCCTTCGCCATAGTAGCCTTGGCTACGGAGGCTGAATCGTCCGTCCAAGCCGCCTGCCTCCTTCGCCGAAGTAGCCCCGGCTAGCCCACTTCGCCGTAGTAGCCTACGGCTACGAAGGCTGAACGAAGGCTGAATCGGGGCCATAGCCTTCGGCGGCGAGCGCCTGGACGGACTACGGCGGAGTAGGCCGGGGGTCCGCCCCTACAGGAAATGGGCGGGTCCGCCATTACGAGGAGCAAGGACGGGAACAAATGCCGCCAGACCAAGGCTGAGGTAGGCCCTCTATATCTCCGAAGGTTTGGCCAAGTCGGCAGTTGCCTCAATGTCGAGGGCCGGCTCGGGGGCGACTCCCTTCGCTGCATATATGGGGTGAATCATTGCCGTCAACTTCGGCAGTTGCCTTGCGAACAGCGCGGCCCCCAGGATACATACGACTCCACCTATCAGGATAGTGTTCGGCGCGCCCACGGCATTGGCCAGACCTCCCGCCAGTAGGCTGCCAAACGGCGCCGCGCCCATGAATGCCATCCCGTAGAAGGCCATCACCCGCCCACGTTTATCGTCATCCACAATCGTCTGCAGAGTCGTGTTACTTGATGCCATCTGGACCATCATTCCGAAGCCAGTGACTAGCATCAACGATAGGGAAAGCCATGTAACACCGGATCGGGAAAAAGCAATGAGTCCGGCGCCAAAGATGGCGGCAGCGAGCGGAATGAGGGTGTGCAGCCCCAGGACGCTTCTCCTGGAGGCGAGATAGGTGGCCCCCACCAGGGCGCCCAAGCCTGCGGCCGCCATGAGAAAGCCAAGGGTATGAGGGCCGCCATGGAGGATTTTCTTGGCGAAGACCGGCATCAAAACCTGATAAGGCATTCCCATCAAACTGACCAAGCCCAAGAGCATCATGATAGACCTAATAGGTGCAAAGCCGAAGGCGTAATGAAAGCCCTCCTTCAGGCCTTGTAGGACCCGAGGGTGTTGCGCTACCTCTCGGCGGGGAGCGATCCTCATGGCCAGCAAGGCTGCGATGACCGCGAGATAACTTATGCCGTTGAGGAGAAAACACATTCCCTCCCCTACGGCGCTTATCAGGACTCCGGCGATCGAAGGCCCGAGCAAGCGCGCACCGTTGACCATCGAGGAGTTCAAGGCTATGGCATTCCCCAGGTCTTCTCTTCTTTCGATCATTTCCACCACAAACGCTTGACGCGCTGGCATATCAAAGGCATTCACAGCACCGAGACACATGCCCAAGAATATGATGTGCCAGACGGCGACAACGCCGGTCATAACGAGCACTGCCAGGACCACAGCCTGCAGCATAGCCAGGGTCTGAGTAACGACCAGGGTGCGATGGCGGCTCCATCTGTCAACGAACGCGCCGGCAATAGGCGCAAGAACAAAGCTGGGGATTTGGCCCGCAAATCCGACTATGCCCAGCAAGAACACCGAATTGGTGAGGCGATAGACCAGCCAGCTGATGGCGATTCGCTGCATCCAGGTGCCAATCAGGGAAATGCCTTGGCCGCCGAAGAAAAGGCGATAGTTCCTGTGACGCAAAGCCCGGACAACCAGTCCCAGCCGCGTTCCTCTCTTAGACGTGGGGTGACACTTTCCTGTCTATGGCTGCAGCCTGAGTCTGATTTGCCTGGCCCATCGAGTCGCGATTCGGGTTAGCACAACAGACGGGGGGACGCGTCAAGGCGGCGGCCCTTCTGGGCGACTTTCCTGGCGTGTAGGCGTGGTGCGCGACCGCCCCGTGCCGACTCGGCTTTGCTGTCGAGTTATTCGTAGCGTAGCGCCTCGATGGGATCCTGGAGGGAGGCCTTGCGGGCGGGATAGAGACCAAAGAAGACGCCGACCAGAGCGGAAAAGCCAAAGGAGAGGCAGATGGAGAAGAGGGATACGGAGGGGGAGAACTTAGAGGAGAAGGACCGGAGCACCTGCGATCCCACGCATCCGAACAGAACGCCGAGGGCGCCGCCGAAGAGAGAGAGGACGAGCGCTTCCACGAGGAACTGGGCCTGAATATCACGACGGCGGGCTCCCATGGCCATGCGAATGCCGATTTCGCGGGTTCTTTCGGTGACGGAGACGAGCATGATATTCATGATGCCGATGCCGCCGACCAGCAGGGAGACGCCGGCAATGCCGGCCAAGAGGAGGGTGAAGGTTGTGGCCGTCTCGCTGGCCATTTGCATGATTTCGGCCTGATTGCGAATGACGAAATCGCTATCCGTGCCCTTGTCGAGCCGGTGGCGCTTGCGGAGCAATGCCTCCATTTCGGCGTTGGCTTGATCCGTCAGTTGCATGGTGCGGGCCTGGGCGCTAATGCTCTGGACATACCGCAGGCCAAAGACGCGGCGCATGGCGGTGGTGATAGGAATGAAGATCTGGTCGTCCGGGTCCCCGAACCCTCCGGCTCCCTTCGTCACCGTTAGACCGATGACTTCGAATCGGATCCCCCTTATGTAAATGGCTTTCCCAACCGGAGGGGTCTTGCCGAAGAGATTGGTCGCCGTAGTGGGACCGATAACTGCCACTTTACTCAACGACCTCAGATCGGTCTGCGAAAGGAATTTTCCCTCCGCAATGCGGAAATTGCGCACGCTCAAGTAGTCAGGCGTGGCGCCGAGGATCGTGGTGTTGGTATTCTGATTGCCGTACTTGACCTGGGCGTTCCGCCGCACCTCGGGCGCCGTCTTCTCCACCGAAGGGCACTGCTTGGCGATAACTTCCGCGTCGTCCAGCGTGAGCCTCTGGACGCTGCCCATGCCTCCCATTACCGGCCCCTGGCGTGATTGCCCCGACATAATCATCAGGACGTTGGTGCCCATCTGCTGGATTTGCGCCATCATGCGTTCACGAGTGCCCTGGCCGATGGCAAGCATCATGATGACCGCGGACACGCCAATGATCACGCCCAGCATCGTCAGCGCTGAGCGCATCTTATTGGCGGTTAAACCCTCCAGGGAGACCAAAACGCTTTCCCACAGATTCATGTATCTTCCTCCATCGGCAGTCTCGCCAGTTCACTGCGCGCATCCAGCCTGTCTTCGACCAAGTGATCGGAGACGATGTGTCCATCCTTGAAACTGACAATCCGCTGGGCGTGGCTGGCGATGCTCTGCTCGTGGGTGACAATAACCAGCGTCTTGCCTTCTGCGTGCAAATCCTGGAAGATGGCCATGATCTCCTCGCTGGTGCGGGTGTCCAGATTGCCGGTAGGCTCATCTCCGAGCATAATGGGCGGGTCGTTGATGAGTGAGCGGGCTATGGCGACGCGCTGCTGCTGCCCGCCGGACAATTCGTTGGGCTTATGATGCATGCGATCACCAAGGCCGACTCGCTCCAGGGCCTGCTTTGCCTTGGCTTCCACGTCCGTGGCGGCGGGGTTGTACAGCAGGGGCAGCATCACCTGGCGATAGGCTGCGCGGCGCGGGATCAGGTTGAAAGTCTGGAAGACAAATCCAATCTTGCGGTTGCGGACGGCGGCGAGTTCATCATCGGTCATGGCTGCCACCTCCTGATCCAGAAGCAGGTAGGAACCTTCCGTCGGCCTGTCCAGACAGCCGAGGATGTTCATGAAGGTCGTCTTGCCTGAGCCTGAGGGCCCCATGATGGCCACGAATTCGCCGGCCGCGATTTCCAGGGAGACGCCCTTAAGGGCGCGGACGGCGATGTCGCCGATGTGGTAGGTTCGGTGCAGATTGGCTACGGTGATCACGATGTTATCCTTTGGCTAAAAGATAGGAGGAGGGCCAGGCATCTTGTGCCCGCCTCCTCTAGACGATTGGCCGCTAGACGATTGGCTGCTGGCGGATGTCCCGGACGCCTTTGATGACTCAATTACGGAGGTCACCACCTTCTCCCCCTCGTTGAGGCCGCTGACTATCTCGGTGGTGTCATTGCCGGCGAGGCCCACCTCAACTTTCCGGGAGACTTGCTGGCCGTTTTCCAGGACGGTCACCGTGTTGCCGTTCCCGTTCTCCTTGACGGCTTCATTGGGCACCAGGAGGACGTCATCTTTGCTGGCGGTGATGATATCGCAGGTGGCGTCCATGCCTGGCTTCAGCCGAGTGTCAGTTCCAGTTACGTCCACCGTGACGGGCACAGTGGTGACATTCTGGTTGACGGTGGCCTGGGGTGCGATCTTGGTGACCGTCCCCGAGAAGCGCTCACCGTGGTAGGCATCCAGGCTGATATCCACGGCTTGGCCTACCTGAATCTGACTGATGTCCGTCTGATCGACATTAGCCAGGACTTGCATGAGGCTCACGTCGGCGATGTCCACGATGGCGACACCAGCGCCTGACCCGACGCTTGAGGTTCGGCCGGCGGTGACGATACCGCCTTGTTCGACATATTTCTTCACCACGATGCCGGCGCTCGGGGCAACGATCGTGGTGTAATCCACCTGGTTCTGGGCATTCTCGACCGACGCCTTGCTGCGTTGTAGCGAAGCCTGGGCCTGCACGATCGCTTCGAGTTTCATCCGTTCCTGGTAGGCGCCGGCTTGTGTTGACTCCAGGGATGCTTGCGCCTGGTTGAGAGAGGCGCGCGCGGCCGCAACGTCGGCTTGTTTCAGTTCATCCTGGACGCGGTTTGCCTGTGCGCTCGCCAACGAGGCATTCGCCTGCTCCACCTTGGCCTCGCCGGTGCGCAAGTCCTGATCCGTCTGGGCCTTTATCGTTTCAAGTTTGTTGCGGGCGGTTTCGAGTTGTGCCTTGGCGGAGGCGTACTGCTGCTCGGCAGAGTCCACGTCGCTCTGCGGGACAAAGCCCTGCGCCAGGAGCGCGCGTTGGCGCGTCAAATTCTTGTCCGCCTGATCGTAACCGGCCTTAGCCTGGTCAAAAGCCGACTGGGCCGCGGCGAGCGCCTGCGGAATGAGGGCGGACTTGGTTTGCTCGAGTGAAGCCTGCGCGGAGGCGCGTCCACTTTCTGCCTGCTTGATGGCTGCGTCGGTGAGCTGGGGTTGAATCTGGGCCTGTTTCTCGGCCTGCCCCAGACGCTGGCGAGCGGCTTCAACCGCTTGCTCGGCGGAGCGGACGGCCGCGGAGGTCTGCAGGCGCTGCATATCCTGGTCCTGCTTGGCCTGTTGCACCCTTGACTGGGCACCCGTGAGATCCGCCTGAGACTGCTGGAGATTGCTCAGGGAGTCTTTGGGGTCAATGCGGGCGATCAACTGACCGACCTGAACCTCGTCGCCCTCATCAACCGTCAGCAGCACCACCTCGCCCCCCACGTTGGATTTCACCTCCACTGTTCTAGGGGCCTGTAGGGTGCCGTTGGCCGTAACGGTGGTAGTCACGGAGCCGCGTTCCACTTTGGCAGTTCGAACAACTGGACTCTTGGACTGTGCCTGCCGGTGGCGCACCACGAAGACGACCGCCACGATGACGACCACAAGGGCAATGATGATAAGCAAAACTCGCCGTTTTGTTTTCATGGAAACCCCCTTACTTGCCAGTCGCGTAATCGAGTTGTGCGACTGAGGTATAGTAGTCATAACGTGCTTGCACCGCGTTGCTCTGGGCGGTGACCACCGCCAACTGGGCGTTGAGCAAATCGAGAGGGATGGCGACCCCCTGTTTATAGCGGCCCTCCTGGGCATCGAAGTTCTTCTGTGCCGCCTTGAGGCTGAGATCGGATGCTGCCAGTCGCTCCCTGGCATTGGTGAGGTTGAGGTAAGCCTGCTGGACGTCTGAGAGGATGTCTTTTTCGAGCTGGGCCTGCCGGAACTGCACAGACCACAGGGAGGTGCGCGCGTCGTCATAAGCGGCGCGATTGCGATTGCCGTTGAAGAGGTCGAAGACGAGAGAGCCGGTGATCGTCATGGAGTCTGAGCCGCCGCCGGAGAGAGGCTGGTCAAACTGTCCGGAGATGTTGGGACGCGGCCTGAGAGCGATCTTGGCGGAATCCACCGAGGACTGGGCAGCCTGCACGCTGGCCTTGCTCTGCTGAACCTCGAGACGGACGGCGAGCGCAATGGCGGTGAAGTCTTCGAGCGGCTGAATGTCGGTTAACGAAGGCTCGGCGGTTTCTTGAATGGAGAAGCCTGGCTGGGGCGAGAGTCCCATGGTGTTCTGGAGCTGGACGGCGGCGGTGAGGACGTCGTTCTTGGCGGAGAGCTGGTCCACCCGCGCGTTAGCGAGCTGGGCCTCCACAGGGAGGGTATCCACAGGAGCGGCAGCGCCAACCTGGACGCGCGTCTGGATCAAGGCCAGCTGCCCTTCAAGGTACTTCACACTGACGTCCTTCACATCAGCCAGTTGCCGGGTGCGAAGCAAGGCTAAGTAGCCCCGGGTCACGTTGAAGGTCACAGTCTGCCTGGTGCGATCGAGACCGAATGTGGTTTGAGCGAGCGCGGCGCGCGCCGAGCGCACTCCAACTTCTCGGAGCCCACCATCGTAGAAATTCTGGGTAACCGTCAGGGAGGAACTGCCATTTGATCCCAGGGTTGGCCCCCCAGATTTGGCCAGCACCTTGGAGCCTTGAACGGCAATCTCCGGGTAGTAGCTGCTTCTTGCTTCTGTCTCACGTGCCTTGGAGCCTATCAGCGAGTTCTGGCCGACCAGAACGTCAATCTGCTGCTGCAGCGCGATGGCGATACAGTCTTGCAGCGACAAACTTGGTGGTGCGGTGGCCTCCTGGGCGAACGCAGGGGCGACCCACGAGAGTGCCAAAATGACGATCAATGGTATGGGGTGTTTCAGTTTCATTGACATGACTGCTCTCCTTGCTGAGTCGTTGATGCGGCCTTACCCATTCGTGTCAGGGCGAAGGCCGAGCGCAATGTGTCCATGGCCTGCACGACGGTGGCGCGCTGGGCTGCTGACAGTGTTCTCAACATTTCCGCCAGGTATCCAACGTCCTCCCTGCGTATGGATTCCAGAGTGGCTTCTCCCAGTTCGGTGAGTCCCAGGACTATGCGGCGGCGGTCACCGGCCGCGACCTCCCGCGAGACGTAGCCCCTCTCGACCAGACCGTCAATCAACCTGGAAGTCGAGGAGACGCTTGAGCCATGACGGCTTGACAGCAGCGAGAGCGACACGCCCCTATGATGCTTGAGGAAGCGCAAGGCACCGAATTGCGGCATGGACAGCGTCTCCGCGTGGCGTTTGTGCCTCTTGGCGCCTATGCTGCGCATGATCATATGGAGCGTGTCCATGACCAGCGATGCGCATTCCCGTATTGTCTTATCGGCCATTACTTTCCCCCTGCACTAGTTTGATTACCCAATAGTTGCATGTTGCAAACATTTTGTCAAGGCTCCGACCACCCAGGCGAAAATCTGGCAGTCGGCGACTTGGGAGCACGAAAGGCTCCAAGAGCCAGGGGGTGCCTCCAAGCCTCCCGTTTCGACCCTCAACCCAACGGCGGGAAGCGCTTCCGCATCCGCTCGATGCTCACCTGAGTGAGAAAGGAGCCAGGTAGCGCAAAAGCGACCGAGAAACCGCCTGGTTAACTGCTGAGGGCTCTCCTCCCTGGTTCACTGAATAGCCCCACCCCGTGAGGGGGCGGGGAAGCCGGCAAAGGGGCCAGTTGGCTTTGTCATTCCTGCTCACTTCCGGAATATCTGACGACAGGACCGCCGGAAAGTTCACTGATCCCGGTTGTTTTCCCGGTGTGACCGGTTGATGACGGAGCGGACGGGCTTAGTGGACGTCTGGGCGGGCAGGCTTGCCAGCGAACTGCCCAGTCGGATCGAATGTCTCCGCGTGCTAGGCGAGGAAGGCTATGACCTGGGTCAGTGGATACTTGCGCACCCAGGCAAGTATCGGGCTGCCTTTGGCAGGGGTCGTTTTCACCCGCTCTTGCTCAGTCATCGTCCTCACCTCCTACTTTGGAGTGCGAAGGCTTGCCTTCGCTTTCGGAAAGCGGCGGCAAGCCGCCGCACTCCATATCAAAGTCATCATGCACCCTTATCGAGTCGGTCTTGAGAGCAGTGATTGTCTTGATGAAGGCGGCATCCGCCTTGGCAAGGAACCAGCGGGCCGAGGACCAGGGATAATCAGTAGGCGAGACGGCAAGCCCATGGTGGACCGCATTCTGGTGGACGTAGTTCAGTCGAGCGAAATAGGAACGCTGATAAGTCAGGTGTGTGTCCCAGTACTGATACCAGACCTTTCGGCCTCCGGTTCCATCCAAGCGGTTAACCTCGCGCGCAGTGGTGGAATGAAGGTGGCGAACCAGATTGGCTAGCGAGGCGGCATCGTCGGGTGACAGAGCCAGAAAGTGATAGTGATTGGGGAAAACCGCCCAAGCCTCGAGTTGCCAACCATATTGAGAGGCAAGCAGCAGGAGTTCACCTTCGAGGAGGGAGAGCCTTTCCGGGGAGGCAAAATGCCAGCGTTTCCCATACGTGCTGGCTGTTACCATGTAGGCGCCGGCTTCCGTGAAAATATGGCTGGGAGCGTGAGGCCAATTAGTCATTGACGCCCCTTTGGAGTGCGAAGGCTCGCCTTCGCTTTCGGAAAGCGGCGGCAAGCCGCCGCACTACATATCAAAGTCGTCGGGTACCTTCATCGTTGCGTTTGGCCTTTGGAGTGCGGGAGATTGCCTTCGCTTTCAGGGGAATGAACAAGGAGAAAGTGCTGCCCTGGCCGGGTTCGCTGGTGAGCCAGATGCGGCCGCCGTGGGCTTCCGCGACCATCTTGCAGAAGGTAAGGCCGAGGCCGGTGGAGGGTTTGGCTCCCTGCCTCTGGGCCTCAACGTGGCCAAACTTCTCGAAGATTTTTTCGTGGTATTGCTGCGGTATGCCGGGGCCGTCATCGGACACGGAGAAGGTGAGGCCGTCACCATCGCAAGCGGCGGACAGACTGACGTGGCCACCGTCCTGGGTGAACTTAACAGCGTTGCCGAGCAGGTTCACGACGACCCTGCGGAGTTTGTCCTCGTCGGCCTGGATAACGGGACAATTGGGATCAATATCAACCGAGAGTTCCTGGCGGCGTTCAAAGGCCAGTCCTTTGACCTGGCTGACGGCCTCGGCGGCGAGGCGGGAGAAGTCCACCGGCGTGATCTCCATCTCCATGTCGCCGCTCTCCATCTTGTTGATGTCGAGCAAGGTGTTGACCATCCCCAGGAGGGTGTCCGAGTTTCCCAGCGCCAAAGGCACGAATTCGTTGATTATGTCGGGGTCGTATTTGGTTTCGACGATGGTGTGGAGGCTGCCGATGATGCTGGTCAGGGGAGTGCGCAGGTCATGGACGATCATGTGGATGAGGTCATCGCGCAGCCCTTCCAGTTCAAGCACCTGTTGTGCCCTGAGGCTGTCATAGGCTGCGCTGGCTACGAGGCCGGTGATTACCTGCAGGAAGTCGCCGATCTGGGCGATCTTCCCGGATGACATGACAAGGCTGTGTTCGGCTACCTCCTCGCCGGTTTCGGGCGACATGCCACCCGCCAGGGCAAGTTGGCGAAACCTGGCAGGGTCCGGCGGCTCGGGCAGACTGCGGGCGAAGACCGCAAAACCGAGCGTTTGTCCCTCCACCACGATTGGGACGGCGGTGTCTTGAAAGCCTCCCAGGCAACGGTGGTGGATGGGCTTGCCTCCTGCGCTCTCTCCCTTGATGGCCCGCTCCACCTCCGGCTCAGGAGTGTCCCACTTCGCCCGTCGCAGGCAAAGCATTCCCTCGCTTTCGACGCGCACCAGCGTAGCGCAGTAGCAGAGCGGGTCGTCAACCTTCGTTATCGCCATGCCCTGGCCATCGGTGAATACTATCGGCACCCCCGTCACGGCCTTGAAGAGGCTGCGCAGACGTTCCAGGGTCTGAACCGGAACAAGATCAGTTAGTTTCGGTGGGACTCTCATTCAAATCCTCCAAGCGGACACGTCGCCTATAATATCATAGCGGGCAAGCGGACAACGATAGCGGTATCCTCCGGGCTGGAGAGTTCGGGAAGGAGGAGTCAGGCTTCCTCGGCCACAACGGCACATTCCGCGCTCTCTCTTCGCAATGATCAGTGTATCCGCGGTTGCCTCTCGTGCCCTTCGTTGTCAGATTCACAGGGTTCGGCTATAATTCGGCTTGATGGATTGCCCCAGAAAGCCTGGGAGAACGGAGAGTGGCGGCTTCGAAAGAATCTAGCCCACTAAGCGTAACCGAGTACCTGGACCGGATCGCCTCCACGGCGCGCAGAGTCAGTGCGGCGGCGGTGGAGGAACTGGTGAATGCGATACTGGAGGCATACCGGAACAACCGGTTCGTCTTCGTGATCGGCAACGGGGGCAGCGGCTCCAACGCGTCTCACTTGTGCGAGGATCTGGGCAAGGGGACCGTAAGCGACTTCGATGCCCAGAAGCGGCTCAAGATCCTGAGCCTGACGGACAACACCCCCTACATCCTGGCCTGGGCGAACGATGCGGGCTACGAGCGGATCTTCGTCGAGCAATTGAGGAACCTCGCCTCTCCGGGGGACCTGCTGATTGCGATCTCGGGTTCGGGCAACAGCCCGAACATCCTGCAGGCCGTTTCGTTTGCCAACGAGCACGGGATGAAGACCTTTGGCGTGACCGGCTGCGACGGAGGCGAACTGAAACAAGCGGCCGAGGCAAGTCTTATCGTTCCTTGCCCCGACATGGGCATGATCGAAGCGATTCACAGCATCCTCTTTCATTACCTCGTTGACCAGTTGCGCGAGCGGTTCAGGCAAGAGCACACGCGTCCGCCCAAATGACGATTCAGCGACGCCGAGGCGCCAATACCCCAACTTAGGAAAAGAGGCAAGATGCCGACCGCTTCCATTCAAGCCGGAGATATCGAGATCATCCACCCGAATCACCAGCGGGGCGGGTTTCGCTTTGCCCTTTTCGATTTTGACGGCACCATCTCCCTGATTCGGCAGGGCTGGCAGGGGGTGATGATCCCGATGATGGTCGAGATTCTGCTCGAACTCAATACCGGTGAGTCCGAAAAGGAAATCGAGGCCTGCGTGCGGGAATACGTGGAAAGACTCACCGGCCAGCAGACCATTTTCCAGATGATCCGGTTCAAGGAAGAGGTCGAAAAGCGCGGAGGGGAAGCCCTCGACCCGCTGGAATACAAACGCATCTACCTTGACCGGCTTTGGGAACGGATAAAGCATCGGGTGGGGGGTCTCAAGGACGGGAGCATCAACCCAGTGGACATGATGGTGCCCGGCTCGGAGGAACTTCTTAAAGCGCTCAAAGAGCGTGGCTTGACCATGTTCCTCGCCAGCGGAACCGATACGCAATACGTCCAGGACGAGGCCGCAGCGTTGGGAGTGCCCCGCTATTTCGCAGGGGGCATATATGGCGCGGTGGACGAATACCGCAAGTTTTCAAAGAAGATCCTCATCCAGCGCATATATGAGGAACACAACCTTCACGGCGGCGAACTGCTGGGCTTCGGCGACGGCTACGTGGAGATCGAGAACACCAAGGAGGTCAACGGCGTTGCGGTGGGCGTTGCCAGCGACGAGGTGGGGCGGGTGGCAGTTGACGCCTGGAAGCGCAATCGTCTTATCCAGGCGGGGGCGGACTTGATCATCCCTCATTATCGGAGTCACGAAGCGTTGGTCGCCTATCTTTTTGCGGAGGATTGAGCCAAATGCCTTTTGCCAGATTCGATCGCCGGCGGCTGGAAGTGCTGCCTTTATCCGAGCGGGAACACGATATGCTCCTGGATGAGGTGGTTCGCCTCGACGCCGAGATCCCGCCTTCTGATAATGCCGACATCCCCATCGTAGCGGAACGAATCGTCGCCGCGCGAAAGAGAGGCGCCGCCGTCATCTTGATGATGGGGGCCCACGTCATCAAAGTTGGCATGTCCAGGTTTGTCATTGACTTGATGGAAAGGGGCCTGGTTACCCACGTTGCGATGAATGGGGCGGGGCCAATCCACGACTTCGAACTTGCCCTCGTTGGAGGAACTACGGAGCGCGTTGCCCGATATATCCGCAGCGGGCATTTCGGTTTGTGGAAGGAGACCGGGCGGATCAACGAAATCGTGAAAGAGGGGGTCGGCAAGGGACTTGGCTACGGCGAGAGCCTGGGAAGGCACATCCTCGAGAACTCGCTTCCCCACTCAGACGTCAGCATCCTGGCGGCGGGCTGCCGGTTGAACCTGCCGGTCACTGTGCATATTGGGATAGGTTATGACATAATTCATGAACACCCAAACTGCGACGGGGCGGCCTTGGGGGAGGCCTCCTACGCCGATTTCCTCATCTTCGCCCATTCCGTTTCCCAACTTGAGGGAGGCGTGATGCTGAATTTCGGCACGGCCGTGATGGGCCCTGAGGTCTATCTGAAGGCCCTGTCCATGGTTCGCAATGTTGCCCGCCAGGAGGGCAAACAGGTCTGCCACTTCACCACGGCCGTCTTCGACCTGATTGATCTGGGCGAGGACCTCCGTCAGGAGGCAGCCAAGTCGGATGCGCGCTACTACTATCGCCCGTTCAAGACCATCCTGATTCGAACCGTCCAGGACGGGGGCGAGAGTTACTATGTTCGCGGCGATCACAGACTCACGCTCTCGTCTCTGCATCGCCAATGCGTTGGCCTGATTTCCAGCGGGTTGCGCTAGCCAGGCGGGCTGCATCATTTGTTGCGATGAGGAGACCTTGAAAGATGGACGAAAAGCGCCTCAAGCAGATCGTTGACCATTTCAACCAGGTGCGGGTTCTGGTCATCGGCGATTTCTTCCTCGACAAGTACCTGATACTGGACTCGGCTTTGACAGAGGTTTCGATCGAGACCGGCCTGGATGCCTATCAAGTGGTGGGGAAACGGCTGTCACCCGGCGCTGCGGGCAGCGTGACCTGCAACCTCAGGGCGCTGGAAGCGCAGGTTTGCGCCCTGGGAATGATCGGCGACGACGGCGAGGGATACGAACTGAAGGCGGGGTTGGAGGCGATTGGCGTCGGGACCGACCTGCTGGTCAGGACGGACGATCGCTTCACGCCTACCTACACCAAGCCGATGCTCCTGGAAAGCGGCATCGAGAGGGAACTGAACCGGCTCGACATCAAGAACCGCCAGCCGTGCCCGAAAGAGGTTGAGGGTGAAATCATCCGGAGGCTGAGGGTGATGTCGCGAGAGGTTGACGGGGTCATCGTGGCCGACCAGGTTCAGGAGGCGAATTGCGGCGTCATTACCGGTGGAGTGCGAGATGAACTGTCGGCCTTGTCCGAGGAGCACACGGATAAAGTATTCATCGCCGACTCTCGCACCCGCATCGGATATTTCCGCAAACTCTGGATAAAGCCGAACAAGTTTGAGGCCCACTTCGCCCTGCGAAACGAAGAGCCGGCCTCCGTTACTTTGCAGGAGGCCGTATCCCTGGGCAGGGAACTGCAGAAACGCACCGGGCGCCCCCTCTTCGTAACGCTTTCAGACGAGGGCATCCTTGCCGTCAACTCCCGGGAGACATATCACGTTCCAACCATGCGCCAGACCGGCCCGATTGACATCGTTGGGGCCGGGGACAGCACGATGGCGGGCATTGTGCTGGCGCTGTGCAGCGGGGCGAGGCCGGAGGAAGCCGCCGTGCTCGGCAACCTCGTTGCCTCCATCACCGTGCAGCAGATAGGGGTGACCGGAAGCGCCAGCCGGGCGCAGGTGCTGCAGCGTTTCGGAGAGTTCGGCGATCAATTTGAGCCGCGGCGAATAGCGTAGGGATTGACTGGGTGCGGTGGTGGCCTACCTGGGAATAGACAAAGGTGGAACGCGTCACACCTTCGCGCTGGCGGATGAGCGCGGCGACGTCTTCCGCCGCCTTCAGCACGAAACCGACCGCCATGCCGGAGCGGAGGCCGAGTTGGCTTCCCTGCGGGTGGACGTTGCATCTCTAATAAAAGAGGCATCAGCCCTCAACTCCCCCATCGAAGGAATTGGCATCAGTTTTGGCGGTCCGGTTGACGTGATCTCCGGGAGAACCTTGCTCTCCCATCACGTTGCCGGCTGGGAAGGCGTTCCTCTGCGGGAACTCTTCGAGGGATGGTTCGGCTTGCCGACTGCCATTGACAACGACGCCAATGCGGGAGCCCTGGGCGAGTGGAAGTTCGGAGCCGGAGTTGGCTGCCGCAACATGCTCTACGTCAACGTCGGGACCGGCATCGGGGGCGGAATCATTGCTAACGGCCAGTTGCTGCGGGGGGAGCGAAACCTGGCGGGAGAGATCGGACACATGACCCTTGACCCGTCCGGCCCCCTCTGCACCTGCGGCAGGCGTGGCTGCCTTGAATCTTTTGCAAGCGGTCCAGCCATCGAGCGGCGCTTTGCGGAGCGACGGGGAGGGCGGAAGGCTCAGCCCCTGACGAGCCGCAAGATATTTGAGATGGCCAGGGGGGGTGACGCGAATGCTGGCGCCATTGTGGTGGAAACCGCCGACTACCTGGCCCGAGGCATCGGAGCCGGCGTGAGCCTTCTTAGCCCAGAGCGGATCATCCTCGGCGGCGGCGTTTCCGAGGCGGGGGAGATCCTTCTGGGCCCATTGAACGAATTGCTGCCGAAATACATCCTGCCGCAAGCGGTTGGGATCCGGGTCGTCTCCGCGCAACTGGGCTATGACGCTGGCGTCCGCGGGGCGATTGCGTTGGCGATGGGCAACTATCAATGAGAACAAACATCAACTAACCACGGACTTGTCCACCGTAGCTCCAGCGAAGGTGGATTACACGGATTTCACGGATTATTAGTGGGAAACCCTCGCCTGAGACTTTCTACCTGAAACTTGAAACTCCGTAAGCGATGGCTCTCATCAACTGGTTGAGAGGATTAGGCAGTCACGAGCACAAGCCGCGGCCGGGTGCCCTTGAGATACTGAAATACATCGGGCCTGGGCTGCTGGTTACGGTCGGCTTCATAGACCCCGGCAACTGGGCCTCGAACCTGGCGGCTGGCTCCCAGTTCGGCTACAAACTGCTCTGGATGGTCACCCTCTCTACCATCATGCTGATCATCCTGCAGCATAACGTAGCCCACCTGGGCATCGTAACGGGACTGTGCCTTTCGGAGGGCGCGAGCAAGCACCTGCGCCCCTGGATAGGGCGAGCCGTCCTGATCAGCGCCGTCATGGCTGCCGTCTCAACCGCCTTAGCCGAGATACTGGGGGCGGCGATCGGGCTGCGGATGTTGTTCCACATACCCTTGAAGGTGGGGGCTTTGTTAACGGTGGCATTTATCTCGTGGATGTTGTTGAGCAACTCCTACCGCAGACTGGAGAGGTGGATCATCGGATTCGTCTCCCTGATTGGGCTGTCGTTCTTATACGAACTGAGCCTGTTGCACATCGGATGGGGTAAGGCTGCGACGGGGTGGGTCATGCCTGGGGTGCCCGCGGGCTCGATGCCGATCATAATGAGCGTTCTGGGCGCGGTGGTCATGCCTCACAATCTTTTCCTGCATTCGGAGATCATTCAAAGCAGGCAGTGGCACCTGGAGGATGAGAGGGTCATCGAGAGGCAACTGAGATACGAGTTCACCGATACCCTGTTCGCCATGATCGTCGGCTGGGCCATCAATAGTTCGATGATCCTGCTGGCTGCCTCCACCTTCTTTGTCGAGAAGGTTCAGGTGAATACGCTTGAACAGGCCCAGGAGATGCTCCGTCCCCTGCTTGGGAACGCAGCGGCAGTAGTTCTGGCGCTGGCACTGCTGTTTTCAGGAATCTCCTCGTCGGTCACCGCCGGCATGGCGGGCGGGAGCATCTTCACGGGCATGTTCGGGGAGCCTTACGACATCAAGGACCGCCACACCCGCTGGGGGGTTCTCATCACCTGCCTGGGCGCCGTCCTCATCATCTTCTTCATCTCCGACGCCTTCAAGGGACTGCTCATCTCCCAGATGGCCTTGAGCATTCAACTGCCGTGGACGATAGCGATCCAGGTGGTGCTTACCTCTTCGCCTCGCGTGATGGGCAAATATGCCAACACTTTGCCGCAGAAACTGGCGCTGTGGACGGTCGCTCTAGTCGTGGCCGCCCTCAACGTGATGCTGTTGGTGAGTTACGTGAGATGAGGGGAGGAAACAGCAACCACGGATTCAGAGTAAGAGTCCTGGGGCTTGAGTCCTGAGGCTTGAGCAAGAGCACTTCAAAATGGGGACAGACGGCATCATGAGGAACCCCTTTATCCGCAGATTTCGCAGATTTCGCAGATTGAATGAGAATGACCTTGCCGCGAGCAGTGGCTCAGGCCTTGAATGGCAGGCGAGCATTCTCTGACAAGTCGGGTATACTGTGAGTGAGGCGGAAGCGCACAAAAGGAGGGTTACCTATGCGACGCAAGAAGCTGCTGGTCATGGGGTTGGCCGTCTTCTTCGTTGTGGGTTTATCCATCTTCCTATTCGCGGGTCGGGGCGGGTGCAGGCGCAGTGAGACGCAGGAGGAGTATGCGGTTTACGCCGCACTGCTGGATCATGAGGCCTTGGGCGGGGGAGCGCCAGGAGTGCTGGTGATTAGAGACAAGACGACCGTAGGGGAGGAGGTGGACGGCAACGACCAATTGGTTCTCTATGTGAGGCAGAAGCACCCGCAGATGGACGAATCTGTAGCCAAGGATTTTGTCGCGAAGAACAAGACACCGCACCTTCTGGCCAGGAAGTTCCCGGTCAAACAGGAATACGTCCTTCTCTCCGAACAGGAGGCAGACGAGATATTCAAGCACGGCTGGTGGGACGACTTCTACCGTAAGTACCCGAATTCAGGTGGGATAACGGAGTTTTCGCGGGTGGGCTTCAACTCCCGAGGGAATCAAGCCTTGGTCGGTGCAGGCAATAGCAGCGGCGGCCTGGCGGGGATAGGCCTGATTATCCTCCTCGACAAGGAAGGCGGGACTTGGCGGGTAAAGTGGCAGGAAGTGATCTGGGTGTCGTAGCAGGGGGCAGGCGATGAAGGCCACCTCTACCCCTGCTTAAACCGGTTGGTGAGGGGGAAGCGGCGGTCTTTGCCGAAGGCGCGGGGGGTGATCTTCACCCCAGGGGCAGCCTGGCGCCGCTTGTATTCGTTCTTGTCCACCAGAGTGAGAACCTTGCTCACCACCTCGCCCTCGAATCCCATCCTCACGATCTCGTCGAAGGCCATGTCGTTCTCGACGTAGGCGGTGAGGATGGGATCGAGGATGGCATAGGGAGGGAGGGAGTCGGTATCGCGCTGGTTGGCGCGGAGCTCGGCGGTCGGCTGGCGGGAGATGATGCTCTCAGGGATGACCGGGCCGAGGGAGTTGCGGTAGTGAGAGAGTTCATAGACCAGGGTCTTGGTTACATCCTTGAGAAGGGCAAAACCGCCCACCATATCCCCATAGAGAGTGCAGTAGCCGACGCTGATCTCGCTCTTGTTGCCGGTGGCGAGAACGAGCCAGCCGAACTTGTTCGAGAGCGCCATCAGGAGGGCGCCGCGGATGCGGGCCTGAAGGTTCTCCTCGGTGATGTCCGGCTTCAGGCCGGAAAAGGTAGGCGATAGGGTCGCCAAGAACGATTCAAAGACGGGTTCGATGGGGAGGATGATGAAGTTGACCCCCAGATTCTCCGCCACCTTCTTGGCATCGGCCTGGGTTTCCGCCGAGGAGAATCTTCCGGGCATCGAAACGCAGGCGACCGCATCTTTGCCCAAGGCATCCACGGCAATGGCCGCGGTCAGCGCGGAGTCAATCCCCCCGCTCAGGCCGACCACAACCTTCCGGAAGCCGTTCTTTTGGACATAATCCCGCAGGCCGAGGCAAAGGGCCTGGTAGATTTCGGCGGCTCGTGGAAGGCCGGGCATCAACCGGGGAGGACAGGGGGGGCGCGATTCGGGCGGCCTGGGTTCCGCCCTCAGCACCTTGAGCCCTTCATTCTCTTTCCCCTCCTGCTCCTGCCTCCTCCTCGGGTCGCGCAGGCGGCTGCGAAAGACCCTGTCCACGTCCAAATCCGCGATGAGCAATTCCTCCTCGAACTGGGCAGCTCGGGCCATCAATTCCCCTCGCTCGTCAAAGATCATGCTCTGGCCGTCGAAGACGAGTTCGTCCTGCCCCCCGACCAGGTTGCAGAAGGCAACGGCCGCGACGTTATCGGCGGCTCGGGTGGATAGCATCCTAGCCCGGGCCTCGCCTTTGCCGGCGTGGTAGGGAGAGGCTGAGATGTTCAGGATAAGATGGGCATCGCCCCAGAAAGCCTCGGCAGTCACCGGCCCGGCCGGTATCCAGATGTCCTCGCAGACGGTTACGCCTATGCCAACGTCTCCGAGGGAGAGAACCATCGGCTCGGCGCCGGCCCGGAAGTAGCGGTTTTCGTCGAATACGCCGTAGTTGGGGAGGTGCATCTTGTGGTAAACGCCCAATAACTCGCAATTATTGATCACTGCGGCGGCGTTGTAGAGATCCTCCTGGGAATGAGGAAAACCCAGCACGGCGGCGATGCCGGAGCAGCCGCGCACTATCGCTTCCAGGCATTCCTGGGTCCGGGAGATAAAGCGGGGGTTGAGGAGCAGGTCTTCGGGGGGGTAGCCGGTGACGGCCAATTCGGGAAATGCAACCAGTTCCGCCCCCGCCTCTTTCGCCTTGGCCACGAAGGCGAGGATCTTCTTTGCGTTCCCCTCAAGATCCCCCAGAGTCTGATTTATCTGGGCCAGGGCGATTCTCATCTTGCCTTACCTTACTACCTCATTGCAGGCAGATTACACCCGTGAACGGGATCCGCGCAAACTGTGGTTGTCGGATCACTGCGCAATTCGCCCGATTTCGCTGCGCAAGGCCGCCAGCAGGCTTCGGATTGCCTTGCCGCGGTGGCTGACCTGGTTTTTTTCTTCCGGCGTAAGTTCGGCCATCATCCGGCCATCGGGCAACAGGAAGATGGGATCATATCCGAAGCCCCCTTCGCCGCTGGGGGCGAGGGCAACACTGCCTTGGCAGGTCTCCTCGACAACCACTTCTCGGCCATCGGGAAAGCAAAGGGCCAGGAGGCAGCGGAAGCGGGCGCCTCGCTTCTCCTGGGGCACGCTTTCCAGCCGGCGGAGGATGTCTCGGTTCCTATCTGCAGGGGTAGCCTCGGGTCCCAAGTAGCGCTGGGAGGCGGCCCCGGGCCTCCCGCCGAGAGCATCCACCTCCAGGCCGGAGTCGTCGGCCAAGGCAGGCAGGCCGGCGGCGCGGCAGACGGCGCGGGCCTTGCCCAGGGCGTTCTCGCGGTAGTCGTCACCTTCTTCGAGATCCCCCTCAAAGCCCGCCTCCCGCATTGAGATGACCCTGAATCCCAGTGGCCGGAGAGCCTCCTGGAACTCCCTGACCTTGCCCGGGTTATTCGAGGCCATGACGAGGGCCATTCCGGTTGAGACGTTCATTCTCGTTTGCCAATTCTGGCAGAAAACGGTCCCGCGGGCAAGACTGGCCGGAGACGGCAACCCCTTTGCGCCCAGCAGCCGTGCGCGAGGAGCCTAGGGTCATCCTTGTTCCGGGCAAAGATGGTTAGGATTTGCCAATTATGGTATTATGAATATGGAGGAATGCTAGGATGAGAAGATTCAGCACAGTAGGTGTTATTGCCTTGTCTCTGGGTATTTATCTCCTTCTTGCGGGCGCTTCCAGCGGGGAGGCAGCGCTCACGGCAACCTATCCTGATGGGAGCCCTAACGGGGCCATCCTGAAAGATGGGGTGACGCTGAACCGAAATGTGACGCTGACGTTCCACCCTGACGATCCGGGAGCGGAGGTCACGGTCTTTCTGGATGGGGTATTCTACGCGGCCCTGGGGAGTCCTTTCGTCCTTCCCCTGGAAATGAAGAATGTAGCCACTGGGAGCCACGTCCTGCGGGTGGAAGAGCGGTCGGTTTCCGGGCAGGTGAGGCAAAGCCTGGAAGTCAATTTCCAGGTCAGTGGCGACGTGCGCCCTGACCTGATACAGAACGGCGTCATCCTGCAAAGCGCCGTGCCGAGCGGGGAGCCGCACGAGGTGCAGGTGGCAGCCGTCGCCAAGGTGGTTGGGACTGCAGAAGGTGAAGAGTATCCTCTCATACTGCGATCCCTCAACCGGGCGGTCAGAGCCAAGTTCATGGAGACCTTCAGCCAGTTGACCCCGGGGGGAAGGCCGACGTTGGAGCGGGAGATTCAGGATGGGTCCGTCTGGTTCTACCTGCCCTCGGAGGACAAATACGTCATGACTCCCGTGCCGGACAAGGGACAGAAGACCCAGTTCACGGTAAACCCAAGCGGAGCGGCGTTGACAGGACCGGAGGAGGCGGGATCGGCCAATCTGGGCATGCTGGCGCTGGGAATGCCGAACGCGAGGGTGAAGCCGGGAGAGGGATGGGCCAGTGAGATTGAGACTGTGGTGGATTTGACCGGGATGTCGGGGAAGATCGCCACGGGTCAGCACGTACTAACGGGCTATGATTGGGCGGGGGATCGGCTCTGTGCGGTCATCAGCAGCAAGTACTCCCTCGAAGGGCCGCTAACGGTCAAGTTCGGCGACCAGCCTTTCCTGCTGTCGCGGGTTACGGCGGAGGGAACCAGAGAGAGTTACTATGATTTCGAGGCCGGTCGGTTCCTCCAGGCCAGGGATAGCGTGAACTGCTCGATTTTCCTGACCCAGGAAGAGAAAGATCAACTGGAGTCACTCCTCAAGCCAAAGGGGCAAGCGCCGGAAGTTCAGGTCGGCTTTCCGCCGTTGGGTGCGGCCGGCTGGCCTCTGGTGAGGGATGCAACCCTC
>Ga0315294_10000789_pt1 | contig 34218 bp, 24 predicted proteins | sample YL17G13_40_MG_FD_203626 | JGI IMG/M metagenome (GOLD analysis project Ga0315294, IMG submission 203626) | Sediment microbial communities from Yellowstone Lake, YNP, Wyoming, USA - YL17G13_40 | ecosystem: Environmental > Aquatic > Freshwater > Lake > Sediment | place: USA: Wyoming | collected...
GCCGCTGTCGATCCAGAGGGAGTATGGTAGTTCAGTGTATCCTTTGGTGTCGCCTGTGACGGTTACGACTGTGCCAGTGGCGCTTGAGTCTAGGCCTGTTTGGGTAAATGTGATTTGGTATTGGACTATGTAATTGCCTGTGACTGTGGTTGGGCTTGTAACGGTTATCGGACTCGTTGGACCGGTAACACTTGAAAGACAGAACTGTTTACCAGAAACACTACTTGAGACAGGGGAGCTATATGAGTAGGTTAAGGAGCTACCGCTGTCAACCCATAAACTGTAGGGAAGATTACCATAAGATTTTGCGCTGCCATTGACAGTTACAACCGTTCCGGTGGCTGTAGAATCCAAGCCAGACTGAGCAAAAGTGACTTGGTACTGCACAACATAGCAGCCTGTGACGGTTGCAGAGCCGGTAACGGTTATTGGACTGGTTGGGCCGCTAACGCTTGAGAGGCGGAACTGTTTACCAGAAACACTGCTGGAAACAGGAGAACTATACAGGTAGGTTACAGAACCGCCACTGTCAACCCACAGACTGTAAGGCAAGTTGCCATACGTTTTTGGAGAACCATTTATGGTTACGACTGTGCTTGTGGCTGTTGAATCTAAACCTGTTTGAGCGAATGTGACTTGATATTGGGTTACGTAGTTGCCTGTGACGGTGGTGGAGCCGGTGACAGTTATCGGACTAGTTGGACCGGTGACACTTGATAGACGGAACTGCTTGGTTGGGGAGCTGCTTGGAACTGTTGTAGTGTAAGTATAGATCACTGTGCTACCGCTGTCTACCCATATGCTGTATGGTAATTGTGAGTAGGTTTTTGCTGTGCCGTTGACGATTACGACGGTACCCGTGGCTGTTGAATCCAAGCCAGACTGGGCGAATCTGACTTTGTACTGGCAGCAGTAGACTCCTGTGACTGTTGTTGGCTCTGTGACGGTGAACTGTGAGGGCGGGCAGTTCACGACTACTAGCCTGAACTGCTTGTCTGAGACACTGCTCGAGACTGTCGAGCTGTAGGTATAGGTCACGGTTGAGCCTGAATCTACCCACCAGTTGTAGGCAAGGTCTGCGTAGGTTCTTGCTGTGCCGTTAACGGTTACGACTGTGCCAGTAGCGGTTGAATCCAAGCCAGACTGAGCAAAAGTGACTTGATACTGCGTTACGTAGTTGCCGGTTACTGTAGCAGGTCCTGTCACGGTAATCGGCGAGGTTGGGCCTGTGACTGTGTTTAGGCGATAACGCTTTCCTGTTATTGATGATGTGACTAGCGAATTGTATGAATATGTAACTGAGCTACCGCTGTCGACCCACTTCAGGCATGGCATGTCGCTGAGTGCCCTGGCTGCTCCGTCGACTGTCACCACGGTTCCTGTTGAGTCAAGCGAGAGGCCGCCCTGCGTGAAACTGACTGCGTATTGCAGTGTGTAGTGTGCCGTGGCGGTGTGGTTGATGTTCATCTGTACGGTTATCGGGTTGACTCCTGTTCCTCTGGATGTTCCATCGGCGTCCCAGTAGGTGAACCGGTATTGGCTGGTGCTTGAAACAGACACTGTGCTCGGCGCGTTTAGCGTGACATTGGTGTTTTTTATGTACAAGCCTTCGCCAGGGATGGTTGTGATCCCTACGGGGGCAGTTTTCACAGTGAGGTAGTATTTCTCTGAGGGTTGAACCTGGATGCCGACTATTATCGGGTGGCTGGATGTGGGGGATACGCCGTCTTTGGGTATGTTCGTAACTTTTATCACGTATGTGGAGGCTGATGGGTCCCAGTATGCGGCGTGATACGATGAGTAATCGTGTGCCTCTGTTGCTCCATGATCGTATGTGTAGACACGTGTCGTGTCGTTTGGCCAGTAAGCCACATATGAGCCGTATTTGAACTTGAAGAATACAGTCCATGTTGACGGGTGCAGGTCGAATCCTATGTTGCTTGCGTTGTATCTGAGGATTGAGGCTGTGTAGCCTGGGTTTCGGTATCTTTCTCCGTTCGTGTTTGCGAGGTCTGGCTGGGTCATGTTGTCGTACTGTATTTCGAGGCCATGTGACCCTACTGGGGCGGTGACCCATGTTGAGCCGCTTTTGTAGTAGACTGTTACCTCAACTCCTGAAACAGGAAGTTGGAAAATGTCGTATGCTACGACTCTGAAGTAGGCTATTGTGCTTACTTCTATGACTTCGGCTGCGGCGCTTTGCGCTGCATTGTTGTCGGTGACAACTAGCTCGACGGTATATGTTCCATCTACAAGGTAAGTGTGATTGATCAATGGATCTGTGGTTGTTGTTATGCTTCCATCGCCGAAGTTCCATGCGTAATGTGTTATCGAACCATCTGGGTCGTAACTGCTTGACGCGTCGAAAAGTACATGTTCGTCTGGCATGGGAAATTCGGGGATGTGTGTAAAGGAGGCTACTGGTGACTGGTTGCCTCCTGCTACGGCGTTATTGCCTAGTAATGTGAAAAGGAGGCCGCTTATGGCGCCTATGGTAATCAGTAATAACACTATTGAACGGAACCGCATCTACCCTTCTCCCTAGGCACATCTATCTCCGTTTTACGCAATATAAAGTTTCTGGAATTATCTTCTATGCCATTCTCTGCGTTTTCGTTTCAATATAGCTTGATAGTTTTCAATTGAAATGTAAAAAAAAGCTCAGACTGGTGATTCTTGTCTCAAATCGACATTGCCTTGAGGAATCTGTTTGTTGGAACGGTGATCATCGGTTCCATGCTTCTCCAGAACCAACTGGCCATATGCTGAATCGTAAGCGCTTGAGGTTCAATGGTTTCATCAATTTGCATATTGGTTGTTACTTTTGATTAACTTGGGAGTGTTGAAGCATTAATACTAGTGATGTAATTATTCTTGGAAGTCTTCTGCGCCGCATCGCTAATCAGGCTTCGTCTTTTTATCACTCTTTGTGTCAAGTGGAAACTGCATTTCGCGTTGCTGAGGCGCAGTAGTTTGATAATGAGTGGTTTCCTGTAGATAAATCAGGTGTTACCATTGGCCCACATATATTAATGGCAACATCAGCACGGTGTGCGAAGAATCTTTTTTGCTTTCTAGTTTCTGCCATAGATAACTCAATTACAGCGAACCCTTGAGATTTGACTTGATGGTCGATGTGAATTGGTGTAGAAGCTTTGTAGCATTGGCTAGGACGCGTATCCCTAGCAAATCAGTAGCTGTTCAGATTGCATGAAGGCAGATGCTACAATGGTGTGGTCATTGTGAGTATGTGATGAGAAGATGTGAGGAGAGAAGAAAGACGCCATTGCAGATAGAATGGGGCAGATGGCAGAAGATGCAAGAGAAAGCGAAAAGGTCAACATTTAGAATAAAAGGAATAAGAGTATAATGGGAGAGATAAGCCTTGAAAGAATAAACAACCATGAAGATTCTCAAGATCCTTCTTAGAGAAGAGGCATTCTATCTTTTCGCCTCAATTGGAAATTGCACTGGAATCAGCGCATCATCTTTGAAGGAGTTTAAGGAAAGATTGACTGAAGTAGACGTGAAATCTGGAGTTTCACCTTTGTCGTGGGGGTTCTGAAGGATGGACAAAGTTCATGAGGATAGAGTATTGGTTGAACGTGTTGGAGCCTTCAGAAAACCGTCTTCAACAGGAGACGATTTTCTGAAGGGATTTTACCATATTGTGTTTAGAAGGTATTCAGAACTGAAAGATGTGCTCTGGTTTCAATCTTTCTGGAATTGATATCACTACCATGTGTGCGTTGGTCGTTGTATCGTTTTGTTTATAGTTTGGAATGCGGTAGTTTCCAACATCAGGATAATAGCTCAGTCGGCTTGATCCCCAAGGAGACCACTGCACAAGTATTTTGTTGACAGCACCGTCGATGGTGTTATCGTCTTCAATTAAGTAGCGAAGTAGAAGGGTAATTGCGTTGTCATTGTCAGATGGGAGAATCCATCCGTTCCAGCTTATAATCACTTTCGCACCCTTGTCTATTAAGGCTTCTGCAGTCCTATGATGTGTTTGGTTCAGTCCATTGCAGCTCATAAGGATAATAACAGTGTCTTCAAATCTTCCACTCATGCATTCTTTGATAAAGGCAGGGGTTATCGCAAAATAGCTTTCCGAGTCGCCAGTTATGTTGCAGAGCTTTAGCTGATCTGCTGAATATTGAGTATATTTGTTTGGAACATGTTTTTCAGATGTGGATATGGCAACGTAGTTGTCTGGATCCACTGCTGAATGCGCTCTCCAAAGTATTAGTTTATAGCCTAGTGAAGGGAGACGCTTGTACTCGTCTACTGTAGCATTGTCTGAGTAATAGACGATCTCGGGAAAACGTTTGTACAACATTTCTTCTGCTGTTTCTATAAAGATTGCATTTTCATGGCGGGAAATGAGGGACAACTGAGAGCTACTTAGCTGGTCTATTATTGCGGCTTTCGGTTGGGTGGGCTGACTAGGTTGAAGGTAGACAAAAGTGCTTGCCACAATCATAATAGATAACGCGCCTACAATAGCTGCGTAGAGTAGCCTCTTGTTGTAGCTAGGCTTTTCTTTTCCATCTTTCTTAGTCTTTTTCTTCAATGAAGAAGCTCCAGATAGCACTACGCCCTAATAGAGAATAAGGGATCCTTGTCTATTTTCTTTTGCTTTTCATGATTATTAACATTGCGCCAAAAAAGGCCATTGGTGCGGCATAAGCGGTTATCTGAGACATTGAATTCCGTTTGGAGTATCGAGATTGCGTAGCCTCCTACGGGTGGTGTTGGTAAGACTGTTGTTTATGCTGTTTCGGATTGGGCTGTGTTGTTGTTTGCATTTAGCAGTGGCGTTGTTTGCTTCAAGAGTTTGGGGGTCTAATTATAATGCAATTGAGAGGAGTACGTGTTGAACAGTTTTGCTGACGTGAATCGGTGCGATCGTATTCTTTGATAAACTGTTATCTAGTGGAGCCAACTTCTATTTTGGTAACAGTGGAGAAAATGGCGAGATACAAAACTGTTGCGTTGATAGCCACTGTTTTGTTAGCGATAGTAATGGTTGTTTTGCTGCCCAGTGTAGATGTGCCAGTGGACACTTCGCAGGCTGCTGTGGTTCCTGGAGATTCGATTCAAGATGCAATCAATAAGGCTCAGGCAGGTACAGTGATTCTGATTCAGAACGGAAGCTACTTCGAAGAGAGTTATCCGATAGTCGTTAACAAAACTGTTGCTCTGGTGGGCGAAAATGCTGATGCCACTATTGTTGATGGTAAGGGTACCGTGCAAGGCATTTTTCTGGTTAGAAGTGACGGCGTCAAAATCAAGAATTTGACTGTACGCAACACTGTAAAGCACAGTTTTGATGTGGCTGCTGTTCATTTGGCTAATGCAAATGATGTTGAAGTAACAGATTGCATACTTAGCGAGTGTGCTGTGGGAATAATGTTGAAAAATGTAAGCAACTGCGTCATTGCTGGAAATGTGATCGTGAACAACAGTGTTGAGGGCATTCTTATGCGAGACAATTGTGTTTCCAACTTGATCTTCGGTAACACAATCGCGAACAACGTTAATGGGATAAGAACTACCGATTTCACCTGCAGAGACAACAGGTTTTACCACAACAACTTTCTTAACAATACTTATCAGACGAGCCTTGTTGGAGTCGGCGGCGTGTGGGATGATGGTTATCCAAGTGGCGGAAACTACTGGAGCGACTATGCGGGTGCTGATGAAAAGAGCGGTTCAAACCAAGATCAGCCTGGAAGCGACGGTATCGGAGATGCAGCTTACGGCGACGGATTAGACAGGTATCCATCCATGGAGCCGTTACGTTCCTTTGATGCTGGCCAGTGAAACGGAAATGATTGCCATGCTACACTGCTAGGCAATGCTAACGTTTCAGACTTTGACTTCAATCCTAACCCTGGTTTCTTCATAGAATTCAGCGTGGCAGTTCCAAGCGAAAAACCGAGCTCTGCAGAATCATAATCCTCCGACGATTGTTGTGGGTTGAAAGCGGTGAGCATTGGTCGATTACAGCGAGTAACGAGAAGGTTAATCAGTTGGCAATCGATGATTCTGAGCGTGATAACACATGCTTTTGCTTCATGGTAAAGCAAGGCATGCAAAAGATCGAGGTCTCTGAAACTCGTGTACTTTCAGAGTTGTCTGTTGTTAACGTTCTGGTCTCAATGAGACCTCTTTCAGTTGGAGCGATGCTTATTTAGAGAGATAAGTACCCAACACAAGCAAGAGAAAAAAGTTGATTTTGGGTACGGGTACTCTACTGCAATTGATGTTTATAGGTGTTTTTTTGGTACCGTCGCTTAGACATGACAATTGCCGCTAAACTGAAAACTAGGAAGATTGTTATCAAGGCAGGCAATGAGTATTCTGGGACAACACCCGTGCTTATTATGTAAACCCCGGCGATATCGGTGAAGTTAAGTGGGATCTCCAAGGTGATATGAGTGGAGTTCTCATAGACGATAGGTACAACTTGAGTGTCGTTTATTAGAACCAACCATTCGTCAGTTGACGGATCCACAAGCCACATCAGGTTCTTAGGTATTGTGACGTTGACGAAACCTTCCCAACTATGGTATTGAGTAACGTTGAAGTTTAGGTAACTGCCTGTTTGGTTGAAGACCATGGTGGAGACCAGTTTGTCGCTTGTTGTCTCTACGTAGAATGTGTGCGGCGGGTAGTCTATCTGGTGTACGAGAACTTCATAGTTGGTTTGATATGTGCCGGACACAGGTTCTTCATTGGGAATTGCTTCATCGTCGATATCCATGAAGAACATGCCGTTGAGTGGTTCGACTGTGAACTCGCCAGTCGCTGGTGCGAAGTGAAGGGGTTTAAATGCTACAGTGAATACCAAGCCTTCACCGTTTGGAAATTCAGATATTTCCCAATAGCCTGTAGCGTTTGGCAGTATCATGTCGCCGAGAAGAACATAGTTATGCTCTGCTATTATTATAGGATAGGTTCCGTGTGTGGCAAAGTCGGGCAGGAATGGCCCTTCTGTGGCGTTGACAAACTCCAGCAGTGTAGTGTTATAAGAAAGCTTCAATTGAACGGCAGTTAGATTCCATGTTTCGCTCAATTCTCGAATGTACACGCCGACGGTGAACTCGCTTCTGTCCAGTATTGTTGACGTGTTTGGCACTATCTCAAGCCATGGCTTTAGAAGAACCATTGAAAACTCGTAGTAGCCATTCTCGGTAGTGAAGCTGATGTCGTCACCAAAGGAGTTTAACAGAAAAGTGCCCCCAACTCCCCTAGAGAATGTGAGTTCACAGCTTAATGTTTCACCTGGTGAGGGAGCCTTTATTATTTGGAATTCGATTTGGAAGAGTCTAGCGCTTGTTCCGCTAACGCCGGTGTCGGCGCCGACTAACGTGTTGCCATAAAGCACAAAGCCTTGGTCGCGGTTTATTATTGGAGCTACAGGTGACGTAATTAATCCGGCGAATATGTGATCAGACGGGTATCTTGCTTGGGTGGCGTTTATGAGTGTTGGGTCATACAGGAGTTTTATTTGCCATGTGTAGACGTCTGTGAAGTTTGTTAGTGTTATGTTGGCCCAGAATTTGTAGTCTATGCTTGTGGTGCTTGTGTCAAAAACGAATTGGTTGTTGCCGGTGTCTGGGTTGATTGCGTGAATTGTGGTGCTTTGGGCGTTTACGGGTGCTTTCGCAAGTGTTGCCATAACTAGTGATAGTAGCAGGCAAATTCCAAGTGTGTACTTGATTCCTGAGTGAAGTCTCTTCACGTAGGTTCACCTTGACCGTATGTAGTGAAAACATGTAGTATTTGAAACTTGCTATCTCGTAGTGCATGAAACAGTTTTTGGCCTTTGTTTTGGTGGAGTATTCTATGCCGTCATATAATGTTATTTGGGTTTGCTAAAAAAAGTTTGGAGGCTTATGATGCCTTGTTTGGAGTCAACCGCAACGCTTTGCATGCTTGCCGTAGTAAGTTTTCCCTACAATTGCTACCAATGCTGTGACTAGGAAGAAAACTGGTAGCAACATGCTTGACAACTCGGGTACCACTGTAACTTCACCGCTGTTTAGGGTAAATACGATGTCGTTGCCTATAGAATCTAGGAGGAAGGTGCCTCCGACAAGCGTGTGGAATGCTAGACTGCTGATGCCAGCACTTACTCCGCGCAGTTCGATTTGGCACAGCACTGCTTGTGTTCCGTTTATTCCGAGTACACCGCCGACTAATGAGTTGCCATAGAGAACATAGCCTTCACCGTTGTCTATTACTGGAGTTACAGGCGACGTGCTTAAACCGGCGAAAATGTGGTCATCTGGATACCACACACTGGTAACGTTAAGGAGCGTAGAATTGTAGTTTAGTCTCATTTGCCAAGTGTAAACGTCTTCGAAATTCGTTAAGGTTATGTTGATTATGAATGGCTCCGTTGGTGGGTCTACGCCTTCTGCACCTACTGTTAGGCTTGCTGGAGTGACGGACATTTCGGTGCTTTGGGCAGCCGCTTGGTGTACTAGCAAAGCTCCAAGCATTAGTGAAATAGCAATTGTAAGCAAGGTTTTTTTACTGTTTTTGATCAAATCTCTTGACCTCTTTTAGTTTTCTAATGTGATAGTGTTATAAGCTTTTTGGTCATATGGTGCTCTGTCTCCAGATCCCTGTTTTGCTGGGAGAATTTAGGATTTAAAGCAAGAGCCGCATTTTAGACGTGGTGAATTGGATGCTTTCGAATCATCCAAAGGGCAGCTAGAGACAGAGCAGGTTAATAGCAAATTGTTGCTTAGACTCGCTTTTATGGAAGCCAAAAAAAGGAAAGGGTGTTAGCAGGTTTGGCCGAAGCGCTTAGCGACGACGAACATGTCTTTCATGTCGATTACGCCGTCTCTGTTTAGGTCGCAGTCAGGGTTCCATCTCGGGTGTCCTGGGGTGCTGCCGAATGCCATGGCTACCTGGTTGATGTCTCTGTAGTCGATTATACCGTCGCCGTTGATGTCGCCCATCATTTTGATTTTGACTTTGCCGTCGGTGAAGCTGTTGTCTGCTAGGTTTATTTCGTATGGAACTGGCCAAGCATAGGCGCTTATCGTGTAGTTGTGACATGGCGCGGCTGCCGTGGTGTTCCATGCGATAATTGCAGTTGCTGTGTCATTGGGAGCTAAGCCTATTATCGTAGCGGTTCCTATTGTCATGTTGTCAAAGTATGCTGTTACGTCAAAGGTTTCTGCAACGTCTCCTTTGTTTATGACGACGACGGTGATGTTCACTGGCCATCCTTGATAGACTATATTAGTTGATGCATAGACGTCGATGATTGCAACATCACGTATCTGGCTTATGAAAATGCCGTTTGTGACTTCGTGGGGAATGGGATTTCCTTCGGAGTCAGCTAGACCAGTGTCGGTGAGGTTTAAGTGACTGATGCCCATGGATTCGACTTGAAACTTTAATGTGACTAATGTGCGAGGAGCAAATGTTGTGATTGGACTTGCAGGTGGATCGTAGCTGGCGTTCACCCAAATGTAGCCGTTTCTATCATCCACGGTGAATGTAGAGTTTGGATGGAATCCGCCAAAATCGCTGTTGAGAATCGCACCATAACATGTTAGCACTTCTGAGTTATATGTGAAGTTGAATTGGAAGCTGTACAGGTCTTCAACCTCGTTAATTGTTATGTTGATGTCGAATGTAGATGGTGGACTCATTGAAGGGTCAAATATCATCGGAGGGTCAACAGCGAGCTTTGCCATAAGTATGTTGTTGAAGAAGCCGTCTTCTGCTGAGTGCGGAAGTGGTTCTGCCATCTGATTGAATAGCTGTGTGTCGGACAAATCGAGAGCTGTGGCTCCCAAGTTTTCGACGTGGAATGTGATTCTGGCTAGCGTTCCGTTGCCTGTTCTAGCAGCTTCAGGTGGAACAAGTGTTGCAGAGAACATTACATATCCTTCATCATTGTTAATGGTTACCACTGGAATGACACCTGGTGGGAAGAAGTCGCCCAACACTGCACTTGTAGCATTCAAAACGACGGGATCGTAACTCAGCTTGAACTCGAACGCGTATAGGTCTGTTGCTTCTATAATGCTTACGTTGACCGTGAAGCTGTTGCATGGCGTCAATAGCGGATCGACGATTCTAGATGGGTCTACGAAAAGCGTGGCAGGTGGCGGTGGGAGCTTGTTGCTGAAATAACCGCCTTCTACTGTGTAGGGTATGTCATTTCCCAAAGAGTCTAGGAGGAAAGTGCTGCCCGCGCCCACTGTCTGAAACGTTAGGTTGCAACTGCCTCTGGTTTTCACCTTGAATGCCAGTTGGCAAAGTTTTCCAGCACCTGATACGCCTGCAACTGGACCTGATAGCGAGTTTCCATAGAGTATGGAGCCGGCTGAGTTGTCTATTATTGGAGCTACAGGTGTCGTGGTCTTGCCGGCGAATATGTGGTCTGCTGGATAGGAGGCGCTTGTACAGTTCAGCACGTCGGGGTTAAAGAATGTTCGAATTTGCCAAGTGTAAAGATCAACGACGTCAGTGACGTTTATCGTGAATGTAATGGTCTCGCCCGGTTCTATATCCGTGTCTATCAGGCTTGAAGGGTCGATTCGAACGACGGTTCCGCTTGCATAAGCCATGTTTAACGTTGTCAACGTTCCCAGCACAAGCAATGTCATTAAAATGATGGAAAGGTATTTCGGTGCTTTTTTAAACATCAGTATTTCTCCTTTCTCCTTTACAAGATAAACTTTGTTTTGAAGGGATATAAGGTTTCTGATCATTAAGTATTAGGGCGCCGTTCTGCATGATTATGCCGTTTCGCTTGAAAACTGCAGTTTCCCCTATCTGCACTTCGGTGTTTCTAAGTAGCTGAAGTATGGCAGCGGTTGTTCTCCCACGTCTATAGACTGAAGCGTACATCTCTGATTCCAATAGTATGAAGGGAGTTTCTTGTTGGCATCTGTATTTTGGTGTGGGTTCCAAGACATTGCCAGAAATTCTGACATGTGCTATTTAGAGGCTAGACATTATGCTTGTTGAAGAGTTTGGCGGTTAGACTTCTACAGTTTGGAAACGATTGTTTTTGTCAATAAGCATTGTTGGAAAAAGAAGGAAGCTCAGTATATTGTTTCCTTCCATGTTTAAATGGACAACTGATGCTATGGCTGCAGCTGGATTCTTCATTTGAAGCCGTGATAAAAGTTCACTTCAAAATCGAAGCAACTGTTCTTAGACTGCTGCTTCATGTGAAACATTATGCTCATGGATGTTCGGTAATCATAAGAACCGCGCTGTAAACCTGCTTGATTCTTCCAAGTTCAATAGTCTTTTGTCAGGTTCTTATCCATTCAAAGACTTCCTTCGTTGCCATGAAAAAAAAGGAATGTAGAATACGAGGTTTATTTCGTGGTTAGGGGTATGTTTTTCCGAAGCACTTGGCTATTAGCACCATGTCTCTAATATCCAGTATGTTGTCTTCATTCTCGTCAGCTATCGGATTCCATCTTTCGCGCCCAGGGGATGAGCCAAAGGCCAGAGCACCTATGGCCATGTCTCTCATGTCGACTAGGCCATCCATGCTGAGGTCGCCGGGCATCCTGACACTGATGACATCGCTAGCCTCGAACGGTGTTTCATCATCGAGTTCTCCAGTCATAGTAAGGGTTACGTTGCCAGTCATAATGCCTTTGGAAAGAATGAACTGTGACACGCTTGTCCTATTTAAGCTGACCATCAGGTCTGCGATACTATCGCCGTCATAGTCTCCGATTGAAGTAGGCGCAGATGGATCTACTAGAAGCGTGTTGTTCAGCTTTATTGAGGAAACGTTGATGTCGGCTACATCGTAGCCTGGGGCAAGCTCTACATATATGGTTACCCATTGAGCTTTGCTCTCAAGATTTAATGTGTCCGGCTTAACGTCTATTGTCGTCGTGCGTACGCCTGTTATCGCTAAGGTTATGTTTACGCTGTGGACTAGTGCGCCGCTGGTTCCGTTTATGGTAAGATTATAGGTTCCAAGTGTTGCGGTTGGGTCAACATCGACTGTTAGAGTAGACGTAGATGACTCGTCTGGTGGGGGAGTGACATTTTGAGGGTTGAGAGTTGCTGTAGCTCCTGAAGGTGCTCCAGACGCGGCTAATTGAACGATTTGGTTGAAGCCGCCTGTTGACGTTATCGTGATTGTTGATGTGTCTGCGCCTCCTTGTTCGATGGTTAGTGAAGTCGGGGAAGCCGCTATTGAAAAGTCAGTAGAGGAGGGCGGCACGTTGTTGAAGTATCCGCCTTCCGCCATGTAGGGTATGTCGTCTCCCACAGAGTCTAGGAGGAAACTGCTGCCCGCGCCCACTATCACAAAAGTCAAGTTGCTGCTGCCTATGGTTCTCACCTTAAACTCTAGTTGGCAAAGTTTTCCGTTGCCAGACACTCCGTCAACTGGGCCTGCCAGTGTGTTTCCGTAGAGTATGGAACCTGCTACGTTGTCTATTATTGGAGCCACGGGCGACGTGGTTCGGCCGGCGAAAATGTGGTCGATAGGATAGAAAGCACGCGAGCAGTTCAACACGCTGGAATTAAAGAGTATTCGGACTTGCCAAGTGTAAAGGTCAACGACGTCGGTGACGTTTATCGTGAACGTGATGGTCTCACCAGGGTCTATGCCTGTGTCCACCATGCTTGACGGGTCAACATGAATTGCCGCTCCGATTGCGGAAACCACGCGTATGGGCATAAGCGTTCCTATAGCGAGTGTTGCTACCAGCACAAGCCAGATTATGCTTGATTGTTTTTTGAGCATGATTTTTCTCCCTTCTCCTTTTATGTCAAGTTTCATCGTGACGAAGCGATATAAGGCTTCTGGAAAACAGTTCTACTTATTTCTTTTATCTGAAAGCAGGGCCTAGAAGCGAATTCGTGGCTAGTATGTGCCGCTCTTTCCGTAGTTTCTTGCGCACAGGTTCATATCTCGATAATCTATTACGTTGTCTTTGATCAAGTCGGCTCGCTCATCCCATTTTTGGTCTCCGGGTACGCTGCCGTAGGCGCGAGCGATTATGTTAAGGTCTCTGAAATCAACGATTCCATCGACGTATATGTCTCCTGTCAGGATTACCTGGAAGCTGTGGTTTGTGCGGTCGATTAGTGGGAATATGTCTTCGCCTTTGTACATTGCATTGGCGTAGGCCGTGTATTGTCCTAGTATGCCGTTTGTGCTGGGTAGTTTAAATGTGAGGTTGAGGTTTCCTTCGGTTGAGGCTGGGTTGACGGTTTCAGTAGCGTAAGTAGCAGTGGCTGCTGAGCTTGAGGTTATGGTGAAGGGGGCGGATTTTTCTGAGCTGTATGCTGTTCCTCCGTCTTTAGGTCGTGTGGTAAAAACGGAGGCGTAAACCATTGCTTCGCCTGTTGCTGCAGTGCTCTGTATTGACACTGGAAAAAAGGATGACTTGGTTTCTCCGGGGTAAATGGTGTAGCCTGTTAATGGGAAGAGGGCTCTGAATGGGAGCATGCTTGGAGCATAATACAGGTTTAAGGAGACTGCGACCGTTCTGGCAATGCTGTCTGTGCTTCTTATGGTTGGTTTGAAATATGCCGTTGCTCCTCTTTGAAAGCTGGATTTCGGGTTGCCTTCCGAATCGCATGGAACAATTTCGAGAAGTTCTATCTTCCAGTCTTGTGGTGGCAACGTGCCCGTTGGAAGGGTTCGTATCACTATGGGGTCACCCCTGGCGGTGTCTATTTGAATGGCGACTAACCCGTCTTGGACTGGGACGCCGTCTAGTGTCAAGTTTCCATGAACTTGGACGTTTTCGCCTAAATCGTATGACTGCTTGTCTGTTGTTACCGTGATTTGTAGCGTTTGAGGAGCATATATTGACGGAGTGAGCAGCACTAAGTGTAGTATGATTAAGATTGAAACGAATTTGTGAATTCGCGTAGGGTTCTCCTCTCCTCCATATGGAACATGTGTGTGGAATGCTTAAAAATCTTCTGGAATGAATTTCCATCTAGCTTGTTGCGTGTTATAGCGTCATAGATCGATTTGTGGATTGTCGAGTAAATATAAAAAGGGGGATTATTGGTTATGGTAGATTGGGCTGTTGTTATGGTCGCACGATGTTTATGTCACATGAAACTTCTGGGCACATGGCGTGTCCGCCGTTCCACGGAAGGTCGCTGTAGCAGTTGGCGTAAGCTTTGCCGGGGCCGATGTATGCCCAGCTTGGCGCAGGCATAGATACCGTAACGTTACCGTATGCGTATGTGCACCATGGAGTTGCGCCGCCGATAGTCACATTTACATGATATGTGGCTATTGGGACTTGAAGGTTGTCGTAGACTATTACTGAGATTATGCCGCTTTGCATTCGTTGGGACCATGTGCGGTAGACTACGGTGTATTCCATTGGGTCGGCTTCGTATTTCGGACCATCCTTGAGCCAATCTGTCTCTTTGGGTGTGATTGAGACGAGTTCGATGTACCAGCCTACTTTGAATTGCATGAAGTCGGTCACTGTCTCTTCGGCGATGCTCACTGTCACGGTCACGTTCCACACGCCAATCACGTCGTTATAGTTTACGCATGGCCATGGAATTCTGAACCAGGTGCTTGCATGGCCAGTGCCGTTTGACATGTCTGTCCTTTCGAATACGTACGTGCCTGTGGGGCTGACTATGTAGAAGTACACTATCTTGTGCTGCACTGGGTCTAGGTTGTAGGTCACTAGGGCTGTGAGGTTAACCAGGTCTTGTGGTGCGAACATGTCGCTTGGCTGGTTGGGACCCTCGCCGCCCCATTGGGTGAAGACGTCTATCTGGCGACCTAAGATGTAGCCGTAGATCTTGACTGAGGCGTCTATTGGCGGGTCGAATACTATGTAGTTGTTGTCAACGTCTACTCCTATCTCGCGACCGTCAAGTTTGGTAAGGTCTAGCGCGGTGATTACGCTCCATGGAAATTCTTCTTGCACTAGAGCTTTGAACTTGACTGTGAAGAGTAGGCCTTCGCCGTTCGGTAATTCTGTTTGGTCCCAGTAGCCCGTGCCGTTTGGCAGGATAATGTCTCCCATTATGACGTAGTCGCTTTCAATGACGACTATTGGGTACGTTCCGTACAGGTTCCACTCGGGTCTTAGCATGAATTCCCCTTCGGTGGCGCTCATGACTTCAAGCAGGCTTGTGTTGTAGTGGAGCATCGCTTGGACGGCTATCAGGCGCCATCCTTCGTCGAGGTTGCGAATGTAGACTCCTACTTCGAACTCTGACTTCGCTGGGACGCCGACGATCATTTCACCGGTTATTCCGAGTTCTGTCAGTACTGGTAGAACTTCTAGGTAGGGGCTTGTGCTTGGCGGTTGCCATGCGAAGTTGTAGTAGCCTTCATCTTTGAGTAGCGGGATATCGCCCCCGATACTGTCTATGAGGAAAGTGCCTCCGACGCCTACAAAGAGGGTCAGGTCACATTCCAAGAAGTTGCCTACTCCATCGGCTGGTTTCTCCATTATTTCGAATTTGATTTGGCAGAGTCTAGCGCTTGTTCCGCTAACCCCTGTTGGGGCACCGCTTAAGCTGTTGCCGAACAGCACTGAGCCCGTAACGTTGTCTATGACTGGAGATACGGGTGCTGTGGTCATGCCGGCGAATATGTGGTCAGCTGGGTAGATTGCTTGCACGACGTTTAGAAGTGTTGCATTGAATAGGAGTTTTACTTGCCAGGTGTACACGTCTGTGAAGTCTGTTAGGGTTATGTTGGCCCAGAACTGGTAGCCGACTGATTGTGCGTCGGTTGAGTAGAGGAATTGTGTGTCGCCCGTGACGGGGTTTATTACGTGCATTGTGGCGGTCACTGCGTAGATGCTTGGTACGAATGCTAGTGAGCTTAGAAGCAGTATTGCAATAGTGGCTATTGACATGAAACTTGCTATTGTATTTTTCAAATTTCTCCCTTCTCCTTATTTTTCAACATATAAAAGTAGTGTGGAATACGGATTTAAGTGTTGCGGAATTATCTTCTATCCTTTCCCGAAATATATCAGGCTGAAGCTGCCGTGAAAGATTTGAGGGTTGATAACGGTTTCTTTGCTGCTAGTGCCGCATGTTTGACGAGGCAACTTCTGAGTGTTTAATATAATAAAAAGGGGGAAGAGATTACAGTTTTTTGTTTAGGCGTTTTTATTTACCGAAGTCCCTTGCTATGGGGTTTATGTCCCGGAAGTCGATGAAGGCGTCTTCGTTGATGTCAGCTATGGTGTTCCATCTTGATGTGCCGACGGCTGCGCCGAAGGCTCTGGCGGCTTCACCGATGTCTCTGAAGTCTACGATGCCGTCAGGCATCCTTACTCCCGGAAGATAGTCGGCTAAACCGCGTATGTCTGTCCTCAATGTGCCCCACCAGTCGAAGCTGTTATTGTCCCACTCGCATATCCAGGGGTTAGGCTGTGGCGGGTCGCAGTCGCAGACAAATGGTGGACCTGTGATGTGAACATAGACGTCTATGTCGTAGCTGCCTTTAGGCCAGCATGGGAGGGTTACCCCCAAGGCCGCGGAGATGTCGGCTAATGTTACGTATTCCACGTCGGGTACGCCGTGGTGCAGTGTTATGCCGGTGACGGTTCTGATTGGGGTTGCTGTGTCATCTGTCTTGTTAGTGAAGACTATGTACTTGTCAACGATCAGCGGCAAGAAATGACACTCGCCACCACATATAGGACCATCGTACCAGTTGCTTGTCACTGTGACCTTAAACGACGCGGCTGTTGGTGGAGTGCACGGCTTGATTTTGTGTGGGCTGATGATTAAACCTTGTGCCTCGACTTTAACGTCTACTTGGCCGCTGTTGAAGAATGTTGGGTTTTTATAGTGTAGCACGGTTGAGCCTATTCCGCCGTAAGAGCCTGCCATCCACGGGCCGTTGCCTGTCATTCGAGTCAAGTCAAACGCGGTTGCTTGCGGGTTGCCGTTTTCAGCTATATCCCTCCAGATGTGTTGGGGCAGGATGATGTTGGTGCCTATCCAGCTTAGAGCCCAGTAGCTTTTCACGCCCAGCAAAACCTCGAAGGTCAACGGGTCAATGATGCTGAAGCTCTTGATGTCAACGATGTTGCTTTGCCACCATGGGGGTGGAAGGCCGCGGCTCGCTAGAATGTCCGGAAGTTCCTTGAATGTGAAGTAGATGTCGCCTATGCCAAGCTTCACGCCGTCGCTCCAGTACACGTCATCTCGCAGTTCGAATCTGATCTTCGTGCACTCGCCGAGCGCAGGATCAGGATTCACGTATGTGTCTACAGTCCATGCTTTGGCAACGTCAGGGATTAACTCGCCCATGTCGTTGGGGTTGCGTGTCAAGAGGGCTTCGTACAGTGGGTTCATGGCGTTCCAGTCGAACAGCCACTGAGAGTAGATGGGGTTCCACTCCAGAATCTCTGGTGTTTTGAAGCCCCACCTGATGGTCATTGCGCCGCTGCCCACGACTTCAGTCTGAAATGGCCACATGTTCATGAGTGACCAGCCGTTGTCAATGCCGTAGCCAAGCATGTTTTTGACGCCTACCCAGTTCTTGCCCGTGTAAGCTTCTTCGCCAGGTTGAGCGCCTACGTAAGTCTTGTGGTAAGCTTTGTTGCCTGCCACACAGTAGAGCGGAACACTCAACACCATGAGGGCCTGGCGGTACTGAGCCGTCATAGCCATCGTTACTGCTTCTTCTTGGGTGTTGGCGTACATAATGCCGTTTGCAGCGTCATTGAATTCTGGGTCGTTGTGGCCACTGTAGTTGTACGGTTTGCCTGGATGCCAGTAGTAGTCCCAAGCCCACAAGATAAGGCTGTCCGGGTTTACGCCCAAGCTCCAGCCGGCCGTGTACAGGTGGAAGTCCTTTTCCGCCATGACTGGGCCTTGGCAGTAGGGGCTGTTGCCGAAGTATGCTGTTGCTTTGATTCCGACAGCCGCAAGTTCAACTAAGAGCTTGGTTCCAATCATGTTTCTACCTGGGTGGTCGCTTCTGATGTAGAATTTGAGATTCACCGTCAGACCTGTCACGTTCCATTTTCTGTAGCCATCAACGTCTTTTTCAGCAAAGCCCGAAGCGTCCAATGTTGCGTTGGCTGCGGCGCGGCTGTAGGTGTAAGCCCACGGCAGCGTTGGATCCGCAGTCACGTCCAGCAAGTATTTTGCTTGTGCTGGAGGCATGGTTGTGTACATGGGGAAGCCGAAGCCTGCGCCAATGCTCGGGTCAGCTAGGTATTCGTCTCTGTTCACGAGGTAAGCGATGGCGCGTCTCAGTCCAAGCACGCTCGTGGGGTTCGGGTAAACCGGGTTATCATACGCGGTGTCTGGCGGGTTGCCAAGGTGCTCGTTGTTGTTGCTGTTTATGTCAAGGATGTACAAGCCGTATTCTGGGCCGTAGCTCACGACTTGTATGCTTTCGTTGAGCGGTGCGGTTGTCCAGTCGTTATAGCGGGTCTTTGGAATAGGCCAGTCAGTCAAGTCTATGTCGCCTGCTACGAGGGCGTCAAACTCGGCTACATCACCTGCATAAAGGCTTATAAGCAATCTGTCAGCGTGGGGGCCGAATCTCTCGTACTTACCGTCGTCAACTGGATTGTCATGGTAAACCCATGCATATGTTGGAAGCGTTAGCACTGATAGCATCAAGATAACTGCTATTGAAAGAATTACCTTTCCTGTTTGCATTTCTTTCCTTTCTCCTTCTCTTTTTCAACAGTAAACAATGAGTCACACGCCTTTAAAAGTTTTATGGAGAAATGTTACATAACTAGATTACTTCAAAAAACATGAACCTCAGTTCGTTCCACGCGCTTTCACACTATTTAGCATGAAGGTGACATGCAACATAATGGTTTTTGCCAACGTCAATCAACGGAGGCTCCTTCGTTCGGCAAATATCGCCAATATAGGCTGGACAACGAGTATGAAATCTGCAGCCACTAGGAGGAGTCACTGGACTAGGAATCTCGCCTTTTACCGTAACTTCTATGCGCCTAGACGTGGGATCCGGAACAGGCACCGCCGAAATCAAAGCCTGCGTATACGGATGCAAAGGTTCTGTCAGCAAAGTTTCTGTAGATCCCTTCTCCACTATCTTTCCAAGATACATAACCGCAAGGCTATCACAAATGTGACGTGCAAGCGCAAGATCATGGGTGATGTATAAGAATGAAACGCCGAGCTTCTCTCTCAAATCAGTCATCAAGTTAAGAATTTCAGCCCTTATAGAAACGTCAAGCATGGACACGGGCTCATCAGCCACTATAAACTCAGGCTGCAACACAAGCGCCCTAGCAACCGCAACCCTCTGGCGCTGTCCACCGCTAATCTCATGCGGAAAACGGAAAAGATAATCTTCAGGGGGTGTAAGCTGAACATGCTCCATAACTTCATGCACCCGGTCTTCCGCTTCTTTCCCAACTATCCCATGAATAAGCAAAGGCTCCTCCACGATGCCACGTATGTATTTGCGGGGATTCAGAGACTCGTAGGGGTCTTGGAAAATAATCTGCATTTTTCTTCGAATCGGCTTCAGCGACTTATCGCCTAGAGAAGAGATGTCTTGATTCTTAAAGAATATTTTGCCACTTGTTGGGGAAGTCAATCTCACCAAAAGTCTTCCAGTCGTAGTTTTTCCACTGCCACTCTCTCCGGCTAAACCATAGATTTCCTGCGGTTTAACCTCGAAACTTACGTCGTCAACGGCCCGCACAAACAGTTGGCTGCCACCTAATATTGACTTGAAGAAACCCATTCTCACAGGAAACCATTTCTTTAGATTTTCAACTCTAACAACTTGGACACTCATTTTTGTCACCACTTTTGCCGCTTAGCTTCCGCAACCGCCTTATGACAAGACACAAAGTGCCCCTTCGCAATCTGAGAAAACTCGGGCTCCTTTGTCTTGCAAACATCCTTAGCATACTTACACCGCGGATGGAATCTGCAGCCTGGAGGAGGCCTCAAGAGATCAGGAGTAATTCCAGGTATGGAAGTCATTTTGACACGTTCACCAGTAATGCTTGGAAAAGCGCCAATTAACCCTTGAGTATATGGATGCAGAGGGGCTTTAAAAATACTAACTACGTCTGCATATTCCGCCATTTTCCCCGCATACATAATCGCAGACTTTTCACAAATCTCAGCAATTATGGATAAGTCGTGAGTTATGAGTATCATACCCAACTCGAGTCTTTCTTTCAATTCTTTCAAAAGCTTTAACACCTGCGCTGCAACAATCACATCCAAAGCAGTTGCAGGTTCGTCTGCAATCAAAAGAGAGGGGTTACAAGCCAAGGCCATCGCTATCATGGAACGTTGCCGCATTCCACCGCTGAACTCGTGTGCAAAATTGTCCAGTCGTGAAGCATTAATTCCAACAAGCTCCATGAGCTTTCCAGCCCTTTCTAAAGCTTCCGAGCGCTCAATGTTTTTCTCATGCAACATAATAGCTTCAACTATCTGATGACCGATACTATATACAGGATTTAAGGCGTTCATCGCACCTTGGAAAACAATCGAGATCTCCTTCCACCTAATATCCTCACGCATGTCCTCCTCGTCGAGCTGAACCAAATCCGACCCCTTAAACAGCATCTTTCCTCCAACTATCTCCCCGTTTGAAGGCAGAATTCGTAAAACTGACAACGCAGTGGTAGTCTTTCCACACCCTGACTCGCCGGCAAGACCTGTGGCTTTACCTTTCTCAACATCAAAGCTAACGCCATCTACTGCTTTGACCGAGCCACTCTTGGTGGTGAAATAAGTCTTCAAGTCTTGGACCTTTAGTAACTCCATCACATATCACCTGAAAGCTTCTGCAACTCAACAATTAACATACGCATTTTTAGAATAGGGAGGTCTGTATTTAACCTTTTAGGCACATAGCCTTTTCCATCAACTTACGCCCGAAGACTATTTTAACATCTCGCAACCTCTAGATAAAATGAGACGCCATGAAATACCGGTGGATTGAAAAAAACGTGGATTTAAACCAATTAGAAGAAGACATCAACGAATTCTTCGAAAAACAAGGATTTAAGACAAAAGACCAGAGTAGCTCAGATTCGTTTTCTCTAATCGGAATTCGTCGCCTGTCCTCGGATCAAGTCCTGAAAATCGCAGTGATAATCTCAGGCTCTCCAAGTGATTTCTCAGTGGAACTCAAAACAGGGGGGGATCAATCTGCTTTAATATTCAGTTCCGTGCTCACATTTCTCGGCTCAGGTGGCATGCTCCTGCGAGATTACAAGTCCATCGAGTTTTATCAGAGAGTAAAAGATAGCTTTTGGAACCTCGTTGAGGGAACGGTTTCGCGGTTGACAGGCTCCGCATCACCTTCTTAATCTAAGCTTCGGATTCAAAACCTCATCTAAGGCATAACCAACCAATATGAAAGATGCCGCTAAGAGCGATATACATAATCCAGGCGGAAGAATCCACCACCAGCTAGTTATTGCACCCGCTTCTACTACTGCTTCATTTAGCATTCTACCCCAAGACATACGCATTGGATCATAGAACCCAAGCCATGACAAAGCAGCTTCGGCTGTGACAGCTCCTGGTACGGACGTCGCCAATGAAATGTACACCAATGACATCACACTGGGCAATATATGGTGAATGACTATGTGAAATTGCCCCGCTCCTATAGCTTTAGCTGCTTCTACATACGATCGTTCCCTGATGGACAAAACCTGAGACCTTACCATTCTAGCGAATCCCATCCAACCTAATAATCCTAGCAGTATTATGAGATTGTCAATAGAGGCCCCCAAAATCGCTATAAGCACAATTAACAAAGGAAGCCCAGGCAATACTAGCAATACGTCTGTTGTTCTCATAAGCACTTCATCGACTATTCGGCCAAAGTAACCAGCAGCCAGACCCACAACCAGCCCTATTGCAACACTAAACACGGCAACAGATATACCCAAGTAAAGCGAAATCCTACTGCCATACAGCAACTGAGCAAAAAGATCCCATCCCCGATGGCTTGCACCCAACAGACCAAAACTTGTGCCTTTAAGCATCAAACCAAAATCGTCTATGATAACCGTGGTAGAAACGTCTTCAGTTGAACCGGTATCAACAAAGACAATTTCAACACCATACGCATAACTGCCTGGCGTTGAGGAAAAAACAATCGATGCCGGATCATTTGGAAATGTAAAGACGCTTTTTGGGTTAACTAGCTGTTGAGAGGTTGAGCTAATCGTTGAAAGCTCATTCTTAACGCTTGTGATCCAGCCACTGTCAATAAACGTTCCTGTCACGTTGTCAAACACGGTTGCGCCAAACAGAGGGCGCTCAATTGGGCCGGGGGCACCTGTAAGCTTGTCTTTTGTGAATCCCCTCGGAATGCGCACGTCATAAAAGATGTTCTCAACCGGAGGCCAAATTGGCCATTTGCGACCGTCAATTAAACCGAGGAAAACATTAACTTTCACAGGTACCTCAAGCTTGTCAACAGGTAGCACACCTGACACCGTTGTTGATCCATTTACTTGAAGGCTGATTGTTGCATAAAAACTGCTAGGAGGACCATTGTAAGGGAAGTCAAACTCCTTGAAAATGACAGCCTTCACTTCTCCACCCGTCGTTCCGTCTTTGCGTGTGTAAGTTACGCTGAGAGAACCCTCTCCGCCGTATCGTTTGTAGCCAAGAGGAAGAGGATAAGGATAGCTGATGTCCGATGGTGCCACAGACAAGTTAGGATTGGCAGTTTCAAGCTTGAACTCTCCGCCGTCTGCAATCATTCTTGGGGAACCGGGGTTCTGAACTATAATCATGTTCTCGCTCAAGGCGGGGTTGCCGCCAAGCCATGTCGGAAGACTTCGAAGCCATGCAGGAGGAACGTTTGATGCAGCAGGTGCAAGCCTGTCTAACGGATCCTCTCCGATCGGAGTATAGGGGGTAAAAAGTGATGCGCCGAAGGCCACAACGAGAAACGCGGATATAAGGATTAACCCAACAATTGATTTTCCGTTTTTGAGAAGACTGCGTAAGAATCCTAGAAATCGACGTAACATGAACTCGTATTTGCCCTGAAGTCTTCCCAACAAGATCACCCATACTTTATTCGTGGATCTATTATGCCATACAAAAGATCTGCCACTATGTTAGCGGCAATAACACAAATGGAGACTATGTAGAATATGGCCATCAGAACAGTGTAATCCAAGAACTGGATTGCTGTCCATGTCCAAGCGCCCAGACCTGGGTACGTGAAAACTGTTTCTGTAATAATAGCCCCTGATAGTATAAAGCCAAACGATAACGCTGCACTCGTGATGATAGGCAACGACGCGTTTTTGAGAGCATGTCTAAACAACACAGCTCTCTCCGTCAAACCTTTAGCTCTGGCAGTAACTATATAGTCCTCAGTTATCGCATCAAGCATAGTTGCACGTGTCAGAAGAATCCAGCCGCCGATGCTGAAAACAGTCAAAGTTAGCATTGGGAGAAACAGATGTCTCAAGTATCCAGCGACAAGCGTCCAAGCGCTCACCATATTAAGCGAGAAAACTGAAGACAGGCTAGTGGATGTATATGAAGAGCTTACTGTGTAAGCTACTGGCCAACCCAAAGCCCAAGCATCTGGGAAAGCACCTTTATTCGGGAACCACCGCAATATATTGTAGAAAAACAACAAGAAGACCAAGCCAAGCCAAAAGGTCGGCAAGGACCCCAGCACCAATGATCCAGTTACTGCTCCGCTATCTACAACAGTCCCTCTTTTCTGAATCACCATAATCCCAATGATAACTCCGAGCAGAATAGACAGAATGGCAGAACCCCCCAGAAGCACCAAAGTGTATGGAAGCCTAAGACCAATACTTTCAGTTACAGGTCTCTTTTCGATATAACTCGTACCAAAATTCCACGTAAGCAAATTGCGAACATACTTAACCGCTTGAACCTCAAAAGGTTCGCCGAACCCCCAAAGGTCTCGCAGGAGCTGCTCCTGTTGCTGTCTCACTTCAGCCCCTTCCCTACCCCAAGGCTTCATCAAAAACTGCACTGGATCTCCTGGCATGCTCTTGAAAATTATGAAGTTCAGAAGTATGACTAGAAGTATCAACACAAACGAGTACACAATACGTTTAAGGATGAAACTTCTTAGCCCCATAGACCTTCTCCTAAAAGCTTTATTGAAGTAGATATTCTTAAGCTTTTGCCCCCACACACGTTCTCCCATCCGCATGATTCACCAAAAGAAAGACAAACAGCCACACTCCTTTTCATCCCTTTTATAAAACCTTAAATATAGGACGCCAAATACAACCTAAAAAGAGAGGGTGAAGGTTGATACTTAGAAAAAGGGTAAGACCCACGCTTATTCTTCCACTCATCGGATGCATCTTGATCATGATCAACGGCGCTTGGATCGCAATCAATGGCAAAGCCATCGTAGTTTCTGCCTTTAAAGCCACCTCAGTCGAACAGATAACGGCGTCAAAACAATTCTGGGGCCGCATAGCCTTCGGTACACCAGGGATCATTGGAGGAATGTGGACACCCTTATGGCTCGTATTCGCACTCATCATGGCAGCATGCATATTTACGATTTATAGGAAACCTCGAAGAGAAACAACAATCGGCGGCTTAATAGCAGCACTGTCGATCTTGAGCATTCCCATCGGCGGAGGCTTCTACATAGGTGCAATCTTCGCATTCTGTGGCGGCATTGCAGGATTGAAGAGAAACAAACCATTCAAGGAAACTTCTGTAGGTAGACTTATTCGCGCAGCTACATTGGATTCGAAACTCTACGCAATGCTCCGTGAAACCCCAGACGCAATTCAAACAGCGGGATTGACCGTGCTTCTCGTCGGATTCCTCAGCGGCATTGGCAACGGACTCTACGTCCACAACGTCAGCTTGATAAAAAAAGGCGGAACACCATCTCAAGCAATTCTCCTAGAAGGATACATGTTCTGGCATGACACAGTCATAATGGTAACATTAGCTATCATCGGCTTGGCGGTTATAAGATGGCTTCTCTTATCCACCACAATCTACGGTGTTGGAGCAAAACTAACAGGCGCGTCATCAGACTATGACAAGGTGGCTAGGGCAGTTGCCTTCGCGTTTGTGCCAGAATCCCTGCTGGTTATACTACCGTTAATGCTTTCAAACGAACCAACATTGTCGTTCAACTGGCCAATAGGGCTTTACATTCTAGTCCAGATTTGGGTCTTCCTCGGCGTAATAGTTGGGATATCCAAAGCATTCGACTTTCAGAAGAAGAAAGCCGCAGGCATAACGATTCTCGGGGGAACCATTTACTGGTTAATATACGAGTTGTTCATAGTCCCCACGTTGAAAGTGCCTGGTTTTAGGATCGACATAGCCATGCCTGAATCAGCGCTGGCAATCCTTGTAGTAGTCGGAATAGCAACATTGCTTGCAGCCGTACTTGGAGCATTTTCCAAAAGATAGCCTCACAAAACGGGCATCCCAGCATTACCGAGTGATTGTAAAAGCTTAAATCAACCCCAAACCACAAAAATGGCTTGATGAAGCATACCTTGTCTACAAAAAGAGAAAAAGCAAAGTCCTTAGTAATGAAAATAGCGATTGCCTTTGGCATCTCGCTACTTTTTGCTCTCTTGGCCATCATACCGCCACTAGGCTACTCTGGAAAGGCGCAAGTCAAAGTTCTGGAGAGACACTGGACAGGGTATTGGTTGTTCGACGCTAACTTCAGCGTCACATTTAATCCATTTGTATATCCTCTCAGCTGGCTTAGTGGATACGGAAACCCCTCGGGCGCTTTCCTATTCATTAGCGCACCTACCTACGTCGGAGGCGAGTTCAAGTATCCAGCTTGGCGTTCGCCAGCCGACTTGGAAGATGAAGTAATGATAAAAATAACCCTCAAAGAAATTCCTCTCAACATACTTTTAAATCTCGGTGTCTTTCTCGTAGTCGAACTGACAAGACTACGAGTCTTGTATTTCTGCATACTTGGAGGCGTGCTCGGATTCCCAATTGGAGGATCAATAGGAGCCGTGACTGGCTTTTTTGTCGGAGCATTGCTAGGGATATATGTTATCCCAAGAATAATAAAAAGCGCTTATCGAACAAGAATCAAAGATCCGCTCTTGACTGAAGAGTCAGGTAGCCACGAAGTCCAAAGCTGACGCCAAACTCGAGTTTTAGAGGATTTCGATGTTGAGGCTCTCAAAATGGAGTAATACGCGCTCTACCTGATGCCCCATAGACTTCAAAGCGCAAATCTAAGCGAAAGCGCCAATCCAAGCGGCCGAAGCCCGAAAAGGAAATTCCTAAGTTCTTGATGGCGTATCTTCTTGTTCCCTGCGTTTAGCTTTCACCCAATCTTTGTATCCAGCCGCAACGCCCCATAAAAGAATTATCGAAATTGTCCCCACAAGACGAAGTTCAGGCGGCAACTCGATAATCGTCCACACCACAATCAGTGGCACTACCAGTATCAGAATCATGCTTACCACAACAATCCATGTCCATCTACTGAAAACCTCAGACATTCCTCTTTCCCACATAACATGAAATTGCTCGCATATAAGATGTTTTCGGGAAACAGCAATTCAAGCCCACTATAATAAACGGATCAAACCTAACTCCGAATGAAACAGTTCATTTCCGCCCGGATTTCCTACGCGTTGTCCTCAGCAGGTATGCAGCTACAATAAACATGGACCCTGCTGTCAGAGCTACACATACAAATTGCTCAGTACTTATGAAAAAGTTGCTTGATGCCTCACGAACAGCTACGGGCCTTATTCGAAAGCCCCAAAGCCCATTGCTGCCAGTGATATTCAAGAAAACCGTAAAGTTTCCATTTCTTGCATATGTATGGGTTGCTGTAACTCCCGTGGAGACCTTTCCATCACCAAAATCCCACACATAGTCGACTATTTCTCCATTGTCGAAGGTTGAAGTAGACGCATTGAAAGTCAGTTTCTCGTCTGCACGGGGTGACTCAGGAGAATAGGCGAAATCTGCCACTGGAGGTTGTGGGATTTTAAAGAGATTAGCCACCGGGTAGCGGTCATTGTTATCCGAGTCTATAAGCCAAGGTCGATCTGCTATGCCGTCGCTACCTGGCTCGTTTTGATTTGGCCCTGAATACAGGTCGATGGTTTCGTAGTCACCCCAGTAATTACCTCCGCTGGGATAACCATCATCCCAGATATTAGGTAAGCCATAGACCGAAACTTTGAATGTATTATTAACAAAATTGTTGTGAAAAATGCGGTTGTATAGTGAAGGTGTGCTCGAGACGATTTCAAGACCATAAGCTCTATTGTGAGAAATACTGTTTGCTTCAAGAACATTGTTCCCGCCCCAAGCAATCTCTACGCCGTTCCAACCATTTCCTGTAACAACATTTCCATAGAACAAGTTGGCATTCGCGTGGTCAGCGAAAATGCCATAACGGTTTTTCGTTAGTATATTGTTTCTAACGATATTATCATTTGACCCACGCTGTTTGTCCCCCAATTTTATCCCCACAAAATTCCCCGAGACAAAATTGTCGCTCACCGTGACGTTGTTTACATTGTCTATTTTGACGCCGTAGAAGGAAGGTATCGCGGAACCGCCATTTTGGAAAGTGAAACCAGCCACTACAGCATTACTTGAAGATATCGTAACAACATGTGAAGTTCTGTTTGCGTCAACAATCGTTTCGGAATAGCCGGCTCCAAGCAACGAAATACTTTTGTTCAAGACAAGATTCTCATAGTAAACTCCTGAATCTACGAAAACAATGTCTCCCTCGTTTGCCGCGTTTATCGCCGACTGTATGATAGCAAAGTCTTGGGGAACTCTAATGATCTTCCTGCAAGGCAAAGCTTCGGCTAGATTATGCAGACCAGCAGAATAGCTCTTCTCAATCACCCAAGCTCCAACAGCGAAGGCAAGAACCAATACACCAATTGAAAGAAAAACAATCAAAATTCGCCAACTCATGGCATTTCCTCACAAAACATCTCTAACGAGTACCGCATCATAATCTTCTTCTAACCTTCAACCACCTTATGACCCACAGAGCTAGACCAACCGACAACAAAACACCAACTAAGATCCATAAGACATCTGGATATCGCGCTCTTACAAACAAATCTTGCAGTTTCCCAGCTCCATCATGCCAACGATCGCCTTCGAATGTCGCCCACACCTTAAATTCTCCAATTTCAGGAGTTGTGTAGTAAATCGTGGCTACCCCCGACGAATTGGTGAAAGACGACCCAATCAACTCGTAGCCAGCTTCGTCGATCAAATAAAAGTTGACAAGCGAATCTGTCAAGAGCAAGTCACTTTCGCTTTGCAGAACTACAGATACTGCAAAATCTTCTCCAACGAACGCCTCGTCAGAAGTCAAAAATGTGAGGTATGCATAATTCTTCCTAACAGCCAAATCTGTGGCAACAGTGTCAGCTTTGCCTTCATCATCAAAAACAGTCAGCACTATCGGATAAGTTCCTTCCTCTCCAAAAGTATGCGTCACATTTTGGCTTTGAACATAGTATACGTCAGCGATATTCCATATCGACAAAACTATATGACCATCCAAGTCTGCGGAAAAGTTCCTAAAATCAATTGAGACATTGATTCTCGGTTCCCATGGTTCATAACTAAACTGCGACTTCGGCGGCTTGTTAGCGGCTGGAGGTTCACGTAGCGGATATCCATCTTGGCTGTTAGCGTCAATGATGTAAGGGGTGTCGCATATGCCGTCGCTGCCAAGCAGGTCCTGGTTAGAACCGCTGTGCTCGTCAACGCAGACATGGTCACTCCAGTAGTTTCCACCCGTGGGATAGCCGTTGTCCCAATTGTTTCTGGACGGTGAATACTCGTAAACGCTTGTTTGAGAGGTATTGTTAAGAAAGATGTTGCCGTACAGAAGGTTATTGTTTGATCGATCAACACGTACACCGAACTCGTTGTATTTCACAGTGTTTTTGTACAAAATGTTCCCGCTAGAGTGATCAAGCACAATTGCGTATTGTTTGTTGTTTTCCACAGTATTTCCCTTTACAGTGTTGTTGTTGGAACTTTCAAAATAAATTCCGACAGAGCTGTTGGATACGATGTTCCCCAGGATTACATTATTCTCAGAGTATGTGGACAGAAGAGACGCAGAGTGGGAAAGACGGATTCCCCACCATGTGTTGTTGTTCAGGACATTTGCGATAATGTTGTTATTGGCGGCGGAGATTGTCAGGATTCCATTCCAATAATTGTTTAACAGACTATTGTTCATGATGAGGTTATTGTAAGAGCATACCAGATACAGCCCATTTTCGTTTTCCGAAGCCGAAACTCCAGTTATCATTGAATTGTTTGTGTATGCAAGGAGCACCCCTGCCGAATTACTAGATAAGTTTAGATTCTTTACCACGATATCGGTGCAGTTAATCAAAGCAACATAACCAACATTTTGAGGAACAGTCAGGTTTTGTTGACTTACCCAGTAACAAATTGGTTGTCCATTCACTAGATTGGAAGAATCGATGTCTTGTAGAAAATGGGAAAGGTACAAACCCCAAACTCTAAGGCCATACTTATTGCCTATCATATTGTTGTTCCTGAGCTTGTTACTGCCTGAATCATAAATGTGAATTCCATAGAAATGCCCGGTTACCGTTACGTTTTCTATAGAATTGTTCGTCCCTCTCCTTATGTATACACCAGACCTTGAGGAGTTTGAAGTGGTTTTCAAGGTGAAATTTGAAAGGGCAAAGCCACTCACACTTTCAATGTCTACCGTGTGTCTTATGCCATCGCCTTCTATTATGGTTGAGTCAGCACCGCTCCCGATTAGCTTTAGAGTCTTGCGTATAGTCAAAGTCTCTCTATATACACCGGGCATCACCAAAATAGTGTTGCCGATGTTTGCTGCATCTATAGCTGCTTGTATAGTTGGATAATTTGTTGGAACGACAATCAAAGCTGTGCTTTCGCTTGGAAAAGCACAAAAAGCGAAAAATGAGACATTCAAGACTATGAACAAGCACAATAGTATCCAAAGTGAGGAAAACCGCAATGCACGAACCATACTCCACCCACTATTACTTCTAAGAACCTCCCTCCGTCAAAAGTCTTTCTACCTCGATATGCAGATTCCGACCTTAGAAAACTGATTGGGCTCTAGGGTCTCGCATTCCCCATTAGTCTTACATGAAAGTAGCAATGTTTATGAACAGCCAATAAACCTCTATTCCTCTAGAAAACGCAAGGGATCCATATTGAAGAAGACGTTGGCAGCTGGACTTATCATTCTTCTTGCAGGACTTTTCTTGACCTACGCTTCCGGTGCGGCACAGCAAGAAAAGCCCGACCCGCAAATGATTGCAAGCCTAGACAAAAGTTGGACTATCTCGGCGTATTTTGAAAAAGGCCAAAATCTCACATTAAGACCTACGTGGCCCCCAGATTGGTCCTATCGTTTCTATCTGGAACCCGAAGAGGATCAACCTCTCTACAGAAAATACCTGTGGATAAACATAACAGACAACTCCACGAACACGCTCACTCAGTTTAAGGTGACACTCATGCCCCCGCTAGAGAACCAACCACCAGCAGCCCCTTATGGCTTTCTCCTCGGCATTGCCTCAATAGAGACGATTCAGCATGGGACTCTTGTTGCAGAAGAGACGCCGAAAGCGATTGGAGGAAGGGTGGATAGAAGCGGGGAATACATGGTCGAATGTAGACTTGAGCCCGAACGGGTCATAGGTGAGGATCAGGTTCCTAAGCCACCAAGCCCCCCGAACCTTTGGCTCAACGTAATACGAATTGAGGTCACATATCCTTACAGTTCACTCCTGCCCTTGGGCATATCCACAGTTGCTGTCGGCGCGGTTGCCACTGCTTGGGGTGCCAAGAGCCTAAAACGTAAGGCAAGACGAAAAATCGTCCAAGACGCTAGAAAAGCGTGACTCGAATGAGACAGCCGTTATCACCATCTTGGAGATGGCTTGGATTACTGTTATTATTCATCGCATTAAGCACAGGTTTCGTTATAGCCACGGATGTGAAAGCTTTCCAGGAATCATGGGCTTGGGCAGTTGTAGACGATCCTACAAAACCTTATCCGTTGGATGGTGAAGTTCCGGTCTATGTTCCGCCATGGAACGCTAGCGAAGAAAGCACTCCACGCGGCTGGGTGGGTTTCAACGTTACTTTAAGACATAACAGCAAATATGGCTATGAAGTTGAAGGTAGAATTTTGCCTGCTGACGGAGACCGCCAGTCGCGACTGGCCATGCGAGTGGTTAACGAAACCGGACTTTTCACTCTAGTGGATTTCGGCTTTGATGACTACAGCCTGAACATAACAAAATTCTACGCTTCTACCTTCCTAGACGGAACGGCTGGAAAGTTATATGCTGATTTCGGACTCAGCGACATGGACACAGACAAATACATATTCCTGTTCCGCGGCCTCAAGAATGAAACTGAAGATCGTCCAATCGCCGCATTCGTGAAGGAAACATGGCTGGAAGCAAGAACTTTGCTGGAACCAACAGCCTTAAACATCTTCCTAGTCGCCGCAACCGCCACAGTAGGCTTGATACTAACCATTCTGAATCCCAAAACAAACAGAAAACCGGCACGAGGTCAAAAACGCTAACGCTTCTTCCAACATGGATTATTCAAGAAGAGACTTGCAACATGCACTAAAGTATCGGTTCACCAAAAACGCGGTACTGCTGCGCTCCAGTACCCAGTTACGCTTCGGTTTCTTTCTTATCCTTCAGGTTCCTGCAAACACTCAGATAATCCTCTACAGCTTCTTTAACTTCTGGCCAAACCTGTTTGTCATTAATAGCTGCATTTACCGAATTAATGGCTCTCTCTACCAGAATTCTGCTAATGAACATGAACAACAAGAAGCCGGCAGTACCCGCCGCAGCATAGCCATACGGAAAAGACAAATACACCATTAATCCTAGGCTGAAGAAAACATAGCATATAAGAAAAATCGGAATACCGATAACCCAGAAGAAGCCTTGAATTACTGGATGAAGGCCTTCAACGCTGAGTTTCGGAAATTTCAGAACAAGTCTATAGAAAAGAGGCAACTCAGCATGCCTAGTCTTTTTCTCAGTCATATACATGACCTTACAATAAGGGGTGAGAGCAAAAGATTATATAAGCTTTGGCAGTTGAACATGCCTGCAGTCAACAGAATCGCAGAAACTTTAGGCTTCTAGCCTTCCCATCATTAGAAAAAGGTTTCTTTGACACTTACACAAAAAAAGGGATTTTTGAAGTGCGGCAAACTCGGAGTCTATAGCCCGCCAGAGACAGACAAAGAGAAAGCCGCTGGATCTGAGTGCCCATTGCCTGCAAAGTCTATCCAGTAAGTTTCAAGATACTGCCATGAAGACAATATCTCAGGCATCTCGTAGTCTGCTTCGAAATATCCAAAGACAACGGTAGCCAAAGTACCGCTACCAGTTTTTCCCGGTTCATCGCCCTTCAGAGTAGCACCAAACGCTAAGGTATTTGAATCTGGAAAGGCACTTGCAAACAGTGGGAAATCAGCGTCCAGAAACTCTCCAGACTTAATGTCCAGTACTTTGAGTTTGCTCGAGTTGAAGGTTATTACGCATTGCCAGGTGTAGAGTTCGTTCACGTTCTGAACCTCAATAGCCGCTGTGAAGCTTCCTAGAACTGTTGGTTCTTGAATGATTGGCGGGGCTTGGGGTGCATGGTATGCGAAGAACGTTGCGAATACTTGCACGGATACTGGAACGCCGATCAGGAACACCATCAGGAAAACAGCCAGTCTTCTCTTGTCGCTGAAAGGAGCAGAAAACCTTTGAGCCAAGCTAGCTCCCTTATAAACAGGGCTATGATCGCCGTTAAGCCGGTACATGCCATCAGTTTTGACAATGGTGCCATTTCCACGCAGCTCCTTGAGTCGCAGACTCAGCGTTTTCCGAGGAAGCTGTGTTACATGTAGCAAATCTGTAAAGCTCTTATCTTCTTTCTGCACAGCTTTCTTTATCATATCGACATCGATACCTTTCCGGTTTGCCAAGTTTATCGTCTGTCCGCAGTTGGGACATCTGACTTGTGGCATAACAGTCACCAATATAAGAACGGCAGTTCAGCCTATAAAAACGTTAGTGTAAAAGAAACCTGCCGCTCTACGGCAAAAATAAACAAAGAAAAAGAGGAAACTAGCTTTGCTACAGCTTAGGGCGGGCTTGTTCTTCCAAAGCTTCTAACAACGATATTCATGTCACGCATGTCAACAATGCCGTCAAGATTCAAGTCTGCCGCCTGATTCCACCTGCCATGATCAGGTTTTGAGCCAAAGGTTGAACCTACCACGAACAAATCGCGCATGTCAATAATGCCGTCGCCGTTAGTGTCGCCTAACATCGTGATTCGTACTGTGCCGTCAACGAACACGTTGTTGTCGGTGTTGATTTCGCCTGGGAGCGTGCTGGCTTCTGCCTTCATGATGTAACGGGACGATGGGGACAAGCCTGAAGTGTTCCAGACGAAGGTTAAAGTCATGTTTTCTCCTGGAGCTAAGTCATGGACTGCCTGAGCCCCTATCAAGCTTGTGTTGTAGTAGACTGAGACGGTGAAAGTTGCTGTTCCCTCGCCCTCGTTTCGGGCTGTCACAGTGATGTTAAGAGACCAGCCAGAATAGACTTCCGTCGCAGATGGTACAACGCCAATAACGGCTATGTCTTGCACTACTGACACATACTCGACAACTTCTGCTACGCCAGCAATGGCCGTGAAGGGGATGTCCTCCAAGTCGGAGTCCCCCAGAAACGTGTCGAGAGGGCGGCTAAGTCTAAAGGTTAAGGGGCTAACGCCGAGTTCCTTGGCTCGGAAACTGATTTGACACAGAATTCCTTCAGTTACGCTTTCTCCAGGCACTGCGCCAACAAGACAGTTGCCGTACGCCACATAGCCAACAACATTGTCTATACTTGGGTCAACTGAAAGAAATGTTCTGTTTTCGAAGACATGGCCTGCCGGATACCAAGCGCCAGTGCATTCCAGGATATCAGGATCAAATTCTAGGTTAGTTTGCCATACACACAAGTCTACTACGTCTACAATTCTTACTGTTACTGTGAACGTGTCTCCGATTATTGCAGTGGTTTCAAGAGGATCCACATAGATGTAAGTGCCGGTCACCTCAAATACCCTAACCATCTTCGCTGCAATGTTGTTTTCTACATAACCCTCGTCTGGAACAGGGGCAGCATACGCAGT
>Ga0315294_10000792_pt1 | contig 34178 bp, 56 predicted proteins | sample YL17G13_40_MG_FD_203626 | JGI IMG/M metagenome (GOLD analysis project Ga0315294, IMG submission 203626) | Sediment microbial communities from Yellowstone Lake, YNP, Wyoming, USA - YL17G13_40 | ecosystem: Environmental > Aquatic > Freshwater > Lake > Sediment | place: USA: Wyoming | collected...
GTAGTAGTATTTCCTATATCTGTAACTTGTTGAAGGTCCTGAGAACCTGCAATTATTGTTATATCTCCTGCAGCATCTGCAAAGTTTCCATTGACAGATAGAGCAAATGTACCTGCAGCATTTGGAAGATAATAATATCTTCCTACTGTTAAATTTGTAAAATCAAATCCTGCCGTAATAGAAGGTCCATTAAAATAAGTCATTAAACCTTCCTCAAATTGCACTATCTCATTTGCAGTTAATCCATTATAAAAGGCTATAGATTGGTCCCCTGATTCAATTCTGTTATATCCTATATTAGCAGAATCATATAAATATAATTTATTTAAGTAAATGTCATTAGTAGTAGTATTACCTATGTCAGTAACTTGTTGTAGATTCTGTGAACCGCCCCCACTATACTGAGGAATATTTAAAGTATTAGCTACAAATGTAGCAGCACCTGATGTGCCTGTTGTTGTTAGTGTTATTGGGTCTTGCTTACCATCAAATGTATTCCAATCCGTTGATGACAAATACCCATCTACTGAAGTACTTGCTTGTGGTATGCTTATATCAGGAGTAGCACCTCCTGTAGATAACAATGGAGCCGTTGCCGTTACATTTGTAACTGAACCGACACCTATAGGAATTATAATAGAACCTGAGGCATCTGCGTACACGCCATTAACAGACATTGGGAAATATCCTCCGTAAACAGGAAGTAAGAATGTTTGATTGTTATAGTTGTTAGGAATGATATCTACATAATTTCCCCCAAGAGTATATCTTATCTTATTAGGCAAAAAGTCTACACCAAATGATGTATCCTCAATATGTATTGCACTTGTTTTCCAAAATGAATTTGTACCGTCTATGTTATCAGTAAGATAAACAGCTATATTGCCATAGGTTTTTTCTACGTCAATTAAAGCACCACCCAATACTGTTGTAAGTTGAATGTTCTTACTACCTACATTGCCAATATTTAAAACACTATTTAAGTCTTGACTGCCAATATTATAACCCCAAATAGCAGGAGAGCCCGAGCCTTGACTTATAAGAACTTGACCTGTTAATCCTGCAGTTCCATCTGCTATGAAGTTCTCACTTATAGACAATGCACCTGCCGATAGGTCATAAACACCTAAGTTTACATTTTGAGTAGCACCAACATATGGGACAAGAAAGTTACTACCAATAGATACAGCCATATAAGCAGTAAGGTCACCAACGGTATAATTCTTGGTAATCATATCATTATTGGCATCACTGCCTATAACTTTATCACCATCAACTATTGTACCGTCAATGACGTATGTGCTTATCCTTGCCAATTGTATTTGTTAGTTTAAAGTCAATAGATATAATATCTTATCTATTAATCCAAGCATCTCATCCATTATATTCTGAATTTCAGATGGATAGTTTGTTCTCTCAGTGTCAACAATAGACTGCAACTCTTTTAAATGAGAAGTAGCATCCATATTCTTTGACTCAGGGATAACAATCTCAACTCTTTTAAATCTACCAAAGTAAGCCTCAGTAAATTTATCAGTCAAGTCAAGTATGCCATCATAATATGCATTCAATGCCTTATGTTCAGCAAATGATGTTGTTTGTAGATGAGCAATATGCATTGCATCTCTTGATTGGAATAATGTTCCGATGAATTTTCCGGGTGTCATATTAATCTTGTTTTTTAGTTACTTCTCCTGTTTGTACGTTAATTACTGCATCAGCACCATACTTTTGAATAAGCATTTGTTCGTGAGCACCAAAGGATGCTTTCAAATCATCAATCTGCTTAAGTATTGCTTGTTTCTGCAATTCAATATCGCCAAGAGCCATTTTTCCCTTAGCAAAATCAGAGTTCATACCCTGAATAACACTTAACTCTTCTTGAGTTATTACCGTCTTAGTTAAATCTTCCATTTAATTTAATTTTTAGTTATGAAACAAAGTTATGATTTTTTACTGAATGTTTCTTTTTATAGCACTACCAAAGTAGTAGCCAAAAATAGATAACACTACTCCCTCAGAAATACCAATAAGATGTATCCATATTTCTTTATTTTGGTCCGGGATTTGCAGATATACTATAGCATACACTATGAAACAAAAAACACCAAGTCCAACTAAACCCGTTAAGTAAAATAAAAAATCAAACTTATGAATTTTAGATATCTCAATCTCTCTATTACGAGCGGACTCTCTATCCTGAACTTCGAGTGCAAACATATCCTTGACGTGCTCAAATGCTATAGCTTTGTCTTCGGGAGACAATTCGTCTGATGATGAGATTAGGTTTTTTACTATACCTAAAACTCCCTTATCAGGGAGTACATCACCTATTGTATCTAATATCTTAGGTGCTTTATCTTTTAAGAACTGACCAATTTTGGTATCCTTAAACTTTTTTTTATCTTCCATTATTCTTTTGTCTCAAAGTGCATAAAATCAAACCCCTTTTCTACACCTAATGAAATAAATCCGTGACTATAAAATATGTCAATCATTGGCTTATACTCAGGTCTTGCAAATCTTGCAGTGGCTTTTGTTTCTTTTAATTGATTTCTTGCAGGGTCTAAATCTATAGCTATACCCCAAGAGTGCATTGACATAGATGAACCACCTCTCTTCTTTCTATAATTAAAACATCCTCCAAATAAGTCAATACCTAACTCCTTTATCTTATCATATCCATAGTGAATAAGTATACCATTAAATACAGCAGTTAGTTTATCTGCTACCAACCTATGACACATAAGAGTATTAACAACAGAATCTGTATCCCAAGCGATACGCATAGGATACGGCAAGTTGATTTTAACCAAATATCCTGCTCCTGTAATGTTTGGTTCTCCATACTTCTTAATTACTTGGGGTGTCGTCATCTTTCTTGTCTTTAAATCTAATAATCTCATTTAGTGTCCTAATAATCGTATATATTATTGTAGAAAAGAACAATATTGATTGGAGATTAGCGTTAATACTATCGACACCAAGCATAACCATACAACCTACATTAGCACCAAGCACCTTCAAATCATCTATATTGAACATAGTTTTCACAATTATAAATTTTTACCAAAGAGCAATTACATTTGTTGCTGTAGTTGATGTGCTTCTAAGTCTTATTACTTGAATAGGAAGAGTTGTCCCTACAGGTACTCCAAGAAAAGTTGCAATATCTCCGCCTATTGTAACAACAGAAACATCACCTGCTCCTCCTACATATAGAAAACATCCCGGATTACCTAATCCTGACTGAGGAGATGCAGTATAAACAGCATAAATTTTAGCTGTTGCTGTAAAAATATTTGCATTTAAAGTAAGTTGAGTTTCGCTATCAACACTAACTACTGTTGCACAAGTTTCGTCTGTATCATTATGAACAATATCTCCTGTTCTTATATTATTAGTAATAAATGTAGCAGCAGAATCTATCAACTTAAGTGCTGTTGCAGTAGTGTTTGTCCCCGAAGTAATTAAATTTGGATATGCAATATCTGCATTATCTGATTTATGTGTTCTTATTGCTCTCGAGAATGTTGTTTTAAATACTGACATAGTTTATTTTTTTTCGTTGTTATTGTAAGGAAACTTCTGATTTAAAGCTTCTTTTCTTTTATTGCATCCACAGTCTTCTTTTCCTACTGCCTTTGTTACTGCGTGTACTATTTTTTTTATTCCTGTAGCCGTTGTTATCTTTTCGATTGTATCTCCAAGACCTTTACTTTGTTGCATATGATTTGATTTAGAATGTAAAGTTATGTGTTTTTAGAATACTTAAATTTTAGATACCCTATTGCCCATTCCTACTCTTGACTTCTCTGCTTTCTTATAAGATAACATTGAAGGAGATATCTCGGACTTGGTCTTAGGAGTTTGTGATGAAATGCGTTTTGTTGGTCTACAGTACTCGTTACTTCCTCCTGCCCCACACGCTTTACCTGATTTCGTGTCTACCCACTTCTCTAATTGCCATCTTTTCAGTGATGACCCTTCTTCTGTTTTTCTAACACTGCCTGACGACTTCCTACACTTAGCAATAGCCTGTGACGCCCTCGCTGAAGGGAACACGTCATACTGAGCTTTTACTTTTTTATAACAGGCGTCTTTTGGCATTATTTACCTTTTTTATAAAACTTATTTACATACGTATTATCTACCGCTTGTGGTATAAACGTGGGTGCTAATGAAAAGTCTCTCCCTTTTGATTTCTTTTCAGGCATAGTTTTATTTTTTAGTTTTAATATTTTCCTTGTCTTCCTTTAGGATTTGGTGTTGTTGAACCTCCGGGACCTGCCCAAAGGTTTTTACACGCCCAATATCTCGGCGTTAATTTATCATTCGCTGTTTCACAACCGTGTCTCGCCTTGAAACTCTTACGAGCCGCAGCAGAATAGTTGTTGCCATAACCTGTCGCTCCAAAGTGCAGGAGTTTTTCCTGCCCATTTGAACAAGCCTTGACCATCTTTTTCTTTCCCGGTCTATCAGACGCAACAGGACGGTTACAACTCATTTTTGATTTATCAGCCATTAGATACTTTTTGGTTGTCTATTGAAATCTCTACTTCCGAAACCTGCAACAGTTTCCGGTATAACTTCTTCCTTTGGTTTCTCAACCTTAGGTTGAGTAGGTGCTTTAACAACGACCTCAGTTTTGCTTTCAAGACCTGATACTTTTTTTTCTTTGCTTTTGAACATTTTATTTGTTTTTTAAAGTTGCCCGATTAGTTAACTTGTTGTATTTGTAATCTGATGAAGAATGCTTTGATGTTTTGTCTGCCCGAGCAATCGCTCTCTCAGAAGCCGACATTGCATTTCTTTTAGCACCCTTTTCCGTAAATGTCTTACCATCAGATTTTAAATCTCCACGCTTTTGTAAAATGCCAACGGCTAACTTGTATGAACCAACCTGAGACGCAAGTCTATTTATTAGTTGACCCTTACCTGTGAACCGTTGACTTTCTGCTTTCATTAATAAGCACCCTTTTTAGCCATCCCTTTACCTTTAGAGGCAACTGCTAATTTTTTAGTAACTCCTTTAGAGCCGCCTTTCATTCCTGCTGTTTCTTTAATTAACTTTCCTGTACCGTTACCACCTGTACTTGGCATTTGCATTCTTGAAGATGCAGGTAAACTTGGAGTCGCCTTTTTTGAACCTGATGATTTCATCATTTTTTTTAGTTTTTATTGTTATTTAAAAAATTAATTATCTTTTATATCCTCCTGCAGGAGGACCTTGATTACGACTTTGTCCTCCTCCTCCTGATGTAAGTAAAGATTTTGCAGCAGCAGCAGTACCAACTGCATCTTTTATTATACCTACAACATCTTTTGCTTTTTTCATTCTTTCAGTTCCTAATGTACCTTCTTTTGCTGATTTAATATTATATGCATATTTTGCTTGTTTTAATTCATTTCTATATTCTCTACGAGTCATTCCTCCTGTTGAAGTAGTATCACTACCATTAAAATTAGGAGTTGGTGATAATGGAAAATCTCTACCGACTTGTTTTATCATTTTTTTTATTTTTATGGTTATTAATCAAACTTTTGTGTTCCCAATGTGTTTTCTAAAACCTGCAATCCTTGTATCCTATTTGCCATACTCGGACCTCTTTTAGCCTTAGCTTGATTAGCAATCTGATTCTTTAACCTCGTATTTTCTTTTTTTAATTTAGAATCATCAGATGACTTTCTTTTTCTATCAGCAATATCTTGTAAATCTTGTTCACTTAATGACGAGTTAGCCATATTATTTAATTTTTTTTGTAACAGGTTTTACTTTAGGAGTTGCATATGTTGTTTTTGCTTTTCCTCTAAGAGGCAGAGTAAGAATACTTTTATTTGGTTCACCCTTACTTGTTGCAATTATTCTATCTGCACCTTTTCTGTTTGTAGTAAACTCTTTTATTGCTCCTTCTCTTTGCACTTTAGGTTCTGAATTTCTAACTGAATTAGAACCTGCAGGGTAAGTCATAGTTGCTCCAAATCTTTTTGCACCACTTGAATACCCTGAAGTATCTACTTGTGATGTACTACCGTACTTTGGACTAACGTAAGTTACTACATTTTTCTTGTCGCTTTTTGCTGTTCCTATTGGTTTTTTTTTGTCATTAAGTCCCATAATATTTATTTTTTTAAATTTATACGATTTGTCTTGGGTCAGGAGTATCTGCTAATGGAGTGTCAGGACGTGCTGCAAATCCAACATTTAATGGAGCAGAACGATTTACAAGACCTCTTGATGTGCCTTTTGCAACAGCATTACTTCCACGATTTACAATTGCTCTTCCGCCTACTTCAGCAGTTTTTGGTATTGCTCTTCCCATAATTAGTTATATTTGTAAACAAATGTAGTAAATTTTATTCAAATGAAATCAAACCAAAGTGATTACCTAAAATATTGGAGAGTTATTAGGTATTTTGTTAAACAACAGTACGGACTAACACAAGCAGACCTTGATGTTATCCTCTTCCTTTACTCCGAAGATTACTTCTCAAAAGATAAGTTTAAGGAGTTTGACAAATTAATAAGTTGGAATATGAACAGGTTCGCTTGGCTACTCCGAGATGATTGGATAGTGGTATTTAGAAAAGGAGTAAGAGGTAAGCATAAACACCTATACGAACTTTCGTACAAAGGCAAGAGGTTAGTCTACAGTATTTACAGCAAGTTAAATGGGGAAGAAATCCCTGAAAGCGTAACTCGCAACACCCTGTTCCATAAGAACGTGGGTTATACCGATAAGAGATATAGGAAAATGATTATGGAAATGAACGCAATTACAAAACAACAACGACATCTCTCTCCTGAATAATGGTATACTGAGTGTCGTTTATCATCATAGTATATCCGTGTGCCTTGTCGTAATATATCTCGTCACCTTCGTTGATGACCGTAACATCCGTTCCCGGCTTCTCCACAATTGCCCTCTTGTATCTTAGTTGGTTGGCATCTTCTCCCGATAGAAACAATCCCGACTGAGTCTTGATTTCCTCTTCGATGATTTTTACTACAATGTATTTACCGATTGGTTTCATATAATTAAAATTCAGTGTTTGCCCAAATTGGTGCTTTCTCCCCCTCGTATGCAGTACGAACACTGTGTTCAAAAAACTCGACTGCATCCTCAAAGGTCATATTGTCGACATAGGTTAGTACGTCAATGCACATACTCACAGAGTAGATGAGTCTTGCTGAATCTAAGCATACTCCTACTACTGCATCACTAAACCCTTCTGCTATCAAGAAGTCCTCTTCAGGATACGCATTTAAAATTTTACTTAATGTCTGACTCATAACTCCTTGCCATTGTGATTATTGCATTAGTGCTAAGAATTGTAACTGCTACACTTACTGCGTTCTGAAGTGCACTGCGTGTAACTTTTAGTGGGTCAATAACACCCATCTGTATTAGGTCCCCACTCTCTCCGGTCTTCAGATTGTATCCGTGACCCTCAGGAGTTCCGCCATTGTAAATGTTTGTAACACACAACCCTGCGTTCTCAAGTATCTGAGTTAGTGGTGACTGAAGTGCGTTCTCAATTATCTTCATTGCTGCCAACTGCTCATTGGTCATCAACTCAGGACAAAGGTCAGATATTTTTATCTCAGCCAAAGCCTTACCTGCTCCCGGTAGTATGCCTTCCTCAAGTGCTGAACGTACTGCACAAACAGCGTCATCAACCCTATCGTACAGTTCTTTTTGCTCAAGGTCAGTGTTGCCACCAACAAATATTACACCAATACCACCTGTAAGAGAGGCTATCCTTTCTAACAAGAAGTCTTTGTCTCCTTTGCGTTTAGCAGCATTGTGCGTCTGCCATAGTTGAGCAACCCTTTCATCCACCGCTTCTTTGTTAACCTTAGCACTTGACTTCAGTATAACAGTCTTGTCCTTACTAACGATAACCTTTGATGCGTGTCCCAAGTCGCCGTAGTTGATATGGCTTAAGTCGTCACCTGTCTTCTCACTGAAATATGTTGCACCAACACTAAGAGCAATGTCCTGCATCAACTCGTGTTGCTTATATCCAAAGTTTGGAGGAGAAACGGCACATATCTTCAGATTACCCTTCATCACGTTCGCTGCCAATGTGTTTATTACATTCACGTTGCACGGAGAGATGATGAGCAGTTTTTTTCCCTCAGATATAATTGGCTTAAGTACGTTCTCAATCTGTAGTATGTTTGCTATCTCCATATCAGCAACCAATACCATCACATCCTCAAACACACACTCGTCTTTCTTTTGGTCGTTGATGAATAATGGACTAAGGTATCCCCTGTCGATTTTAAGCCCCATAGTGGTCTCCGCATATGTGTCTGAGGTCTGAGCCTTCTCCACCGTTACAATGCCTGTTTTACCCACCTCTCTGTAAACCTCAGAGATGATACGACCTATCTCCTTGTCATTGTTCGCAGATATCGTTGCCACGTCCGACAACATCTTATTCGAAACCTTCTTACTCTTAGCCTTTAACTTCTCCACCACCTTGTTCGTTATCTCCACCATATATCTCAACACTTCTGTTCTGTTGTGGTTCTCTTTGATATACTCAAGTCCACCTAATACCAACGCTTCAGTTAGCACAATAGCCGTTGTCGTTCCGTCCCCTGCCGCAGTTGCTGTTCTGTCCGCAGCCTCCTTCATCATCCTAACCGCAAGGTTCTCAACAGGGTCCATTAAGTCAACAGCCTTAGCAACAGTAACGCCATCCTTTGTTACCGTAATTCCGTGTGTATGGTTTGGTGATTCAATGAGAACAGTGTTACCGCTCGGGCCTAAGGTGCTCTTCACCGCCCTCGACATTTTCATAACACCACTGATAAGTTTTTTCCGTCCTTCTGCTCCAAATTGTAAATCCTTAGGAGAGTATCCTGAGTTGTCCATCATCATAAAATTAGATTTAATTATTTAGCAAATATATAGAATCCTTTGTAATACCCACCATATTTTATTTTTAGCATCTTGTCCAACTCCTCCTCGTTCTCCAAAAAACGCTGACACTCCTTAGGCACTGCATATGCCACATAGTCAACAGGCTCAATCTTCTTAAACCTCCCATTTATCATCATACCAATCAACGCACCACTCCCATACATCCGAACCATATACACCGGATATCCCCTAACATACTTGTTGTCAACCAACACCTTGTACTCCTTCTTGATGACCTGCTTCAATATCGATGGTCTAAAGATAGCAATGTGCAGTATCTCGTTCCTTGTAACCAACTCCGCAGCAGTAAGCAACATATACGGCTTGACCGTAACAGGAATATACAACGGCAAGTTCACAATGTCCCCAAAGTACCTACTCCCACTATCCACACACTTGTACTCGTTCACAATTATCGGGCAAATCCTCATGTCATATATCGACATCGGAGCCTCAGCATTTATAATCTGATTCTCCAACTCCCTCTGATAAAACCGATACTCGTCCACCTCCTGATAGTAGTTCTTAAACGGTATGTCCACATACGTTGACTTTGGTTTGCCTGAAGCAAACTTCTTCTCCGACTCCTTAAGCAATGCTACGTCCCTGCGTATAATGAAGAACAATCTTCTCGCTTGTTGCAACGTCTCATACACATCCCTCTTCTCATAGTCCATCAATACCTCCACCATTCTCGTCTTCTTATAAGACTTATTATTCTCATAGAAGTCGTAAACTTTCAAGGCATTATTGTAAACAGTTAAACTATCCGCCTCTGTAGGACAATCCACCTTCGACCCATATACATCCACACACTGTGCGGAGCACACAAGGTTCCCTATACCAATCAACAATAATAATAAAATGTTTTTCATAAGCTTATGCCGAAATGTCGAAATTAATTTTTCCCTACTCTCTCTCTCTCTCTCTCTCTTCTTCTATTTTTTTATGAATACAATTACTCTTTTTTTTCGACATAATCGACATTAAAAGAAAAGAGTATTAATAATCAATTAGTTATAAAAATTGTGTTGACATAAAAACAACATTCTTATACCGAATATCAGGTAAAAGAATAGGGAGCCAATAAAGAACTCCCTAATCACAATTAAAACACACACTAAATTCTTTAATAATCACAACCTCCACCCATCATATCCTCCTTTATATTACCCAAAGCCACCGCCTCAGACATAGCAGAAACCTTCTCCATTCTCTTAATGGTCTTCTTAGCCTGTGCCATCTGCGCAATACCCGTCATGCCATCAGGTCTGTCGTTAATCAACATACCATTGCGTACCGTCAACCCTCCATACCCACTTCCCCTCTGTTGGTAAATACTGTTACCTAAATTTGGATTCATTTTTCCTTTCATAATTTATAGTTTTGACAAAGATAACAAATTTAAGAATATCAGATAGTAGTAGTGTTTGGGTACTATAGCGGTTTTGCAAAGGGCAGCCGCCGTTGGAAACCGATATTTTTTTGAGTAGGGGGGGTGCGAACTAACGGCAACGGCTACACGATTTTGGCGTTTTCCTCCTCCCTAACGGCTAGGCATAGACGCACATTACTTTTTTGCCTCAACTAACGGCAACGCATAGACGCACATAGCGTGAATAGGCAACTAACGGCAAGGGTTAGACGCTATATTAAATCTGCAACCTTGTTGCAAATACATACATTTCGTGTATACGTCTACGTTAGTAACCTCCGTATTAATTAGACAATATCTAATGGTTTGGCTTATTCCTTAGATATTATTCAATAGAATTGTCAAAAATTTAGAAAACATTTATTGTTTTTTTGTTGTCTGTATCATATAGGTTTCGTATCTTCGTTTGGCACACACATAGATACAGTGAGTAACGGCATCCTAGCCGAACAGGTAAGTAGTGTAGTTTTTTGAAATACTGAAATACTGAAAAAAATCAACATTGTTGTAGGGATACCTATGCAATGTCGCAAAAAACACAATGTACGTTCAAACGTACATTTGAAAACGTAACCAATTTTTAAACTATAAATTTAAACACAATGACAACGACAACAGCGAATGAGGTTAAAAACCTTGAGAATGTAGTAAGTAACACAAACTTTGTAAAGGGTGCAAAAATTAAGGAAATAGGCACCTATAAAGTACAATTATTAGGTGCTGAAAAACGCACGTTCGAAGTTACCTTAAATATTGCAAAAAATGTGTTTTTAGCTTGTGAATATCTTAAAACTGAGGACTGCAAAAAACTATTAAAGGATGCTAATTGTACGCTAACTATTGAGCAAATGGGTATTAATGTATTTCAGTACAAACGTAGTTTCTTTATGGAGCTGAAAAAATGTGGAGGATTAGAAGTTCAAGTAGTTGAGGATTTTAAAAATAGTGGGAATGTTCAAAGTATTAAAGGACTTTTAGAATTTAGCAAAGGGGGTGTAAATAGCGAAGGTGAAGGGGAAGGGGAAGGCGAAGGCGAAGTGAAGGTGAAGGATGAAAATTTGAAAATATCGGTAACTAAGGACGGCAAAATCACAATTAAGGGAACGGCAAAGAAAGAAATTTATACTTTGCTCATTCAAGAGCTAAATAAAATGATGTCAGCGTAATCGCTGATTACCACCGATTAAATTCGGTGGTAATTTTTTGGGCAAACTCTCATCAGCAGCCCGGTCGATGTGGTCGATGTGGTTGCTGATGTTGTTGGTTTGCTCAGCCACAGCAGAGGTGCGTAATTTGGGTTCGACTCCCAATGTGGTACTAACCAATTAAAATTAAATCAATATGAAAAAAATAATTTTGTACTACACGTTTTGTGCAGTGATAAGTGGATTCTTATCATTAGTCGCATTGTGGTCTTTCCTTCACGGGATATTGCCAACATTTATGTTTGCAATGCTTATTGTAGGGAGTTTAGGCAGTTTGGGTATATCGTGTTATGAGATAGAGCAAAATGTACGTTCAAACGTACATTCCAAATCAAAATCAAAATGGTCTTAATATTAATCATCATCGTCTTCATATTGTGCGTAGGTACAATAATGGAGAACAATAATAAAGAATATGGAGAATAACAAAATAATGTTTGCAGTGCAAACACACGCTGAATGGTGTCACGAGCCGTATACAATAGTAACTGAGGACGGTGGAATTGCTGAGTTTCAAGAAGTAGAATTTAATTTCCTAACCAATAAAATGTTATCAAAATGACACTAACAGAAGCGATTCAAATTATCAGAGCCATACACGAGGTGTTAGGCGAAAGTTCAGAAGTGGTAATGATTGAAGTAGAGGACGGCTCAAGAATGAGGTTCAACTACAGACTCAAACATGACACACAAAACAGGTACATCAACCTCAAGCCGTACCATGACAAGTTAGAGGTTATAAGGCAGTTAGAGATGTGGACATATTCATCATTCAGTGAGACCATATCAGTAAGGGGCAAAGAACACGTAACAGAACGCATTAATCAAATCTTAAATAAAATCTAACCATCGCAGTAGCGTTGGTCGCACTTTCATCATCCTGCCGTTCAACACGTAACGGATGCCCTGACACGTGGGGCAAGGTGGGATACAAGTAATTTGACACGAAAACTTATTGCTGTCGGAGTTTCCCTCTATGGTTTATATGACGGCTTAATGAATAACCAAAATCAAATGGAGCTAAAATTAAAATTCAAAAACGGGTGGAATGTTTCACTCAAAGAATGCGACTCAACTATTAAGTTGGTGGCGAAGAACAACTGCGATAAGGTATTCTCAAATGAGCTTACTCACGATGAGTTGGCATCAAAGCTTTCTGAAATAATGGAGCTTGGCGAACACGACTACATCAAGTGGAAGGTTGTGTTTTATGAAGGGAACAGCTTCTACGGGTGGAATGAAGTCGGTCACAAATACTTTGACAGAGAACCAAGCGAAGAAGAAATGTATCATGTGATGGATGAATTGGGTGCTGACGATGCTCGGATTTACGATACCAATATGAAATACTTAAAAACAATCAATTAAAATAAAAATCTCATGACACAAAACAAATTGAACTACATCATTCATAACCAATTAAAATTAAATCAAAATGTTACACGTTTCAAACAGTTTTAGGATGTTCCTCGAAACATCGGAATCAAAGGTCGGTCAATTTTTGCACCGAGCATTGAAGTATCGAAGATGGAATTACCCTTGTGCTAACCTTATGGTAAGGACTAATGAGGTCAATTACCTAACCCTTCGGGACAATGGGCAACTCTCATATCTACCAAAGGGTAAGCCACACACGTTGACTGATGACGGCAGGTGGGCTCGTGATGGTCGACAAGACGGTTCGCCATCAAAGATTATCAAGAAGATATTGACCAAGAATGCGTTGAAGTTGTTCAAGGACGTTGACTTCGAGAGGTTCTGTAATCAGTACAAAAGTGCGTGTGACGCTGAGTGCAAGTCGTTTATCATTAGGGAGAATATACATATCCCTGAGGTGTATGATATGAAGAGAGAAAGTGGTGGGGGTACGCTTAATGACTCGTGTATGAACGGGGACGGAAACTACTTGGATTTGTACAAGTATTGTCCTAAGGTTCGCATACTTACATTGGTCAACGGCTGTGAGGAGTTATGTGGTCGAGCACTCCTTTGGGATGTGGGCAATGGTGATGAGCTTATGGATAGGGTGTATGTAAGCAAAGACCACTACTACGATATGTTCTTGGACTATGCTAAGGAGAATAGTTTCATTAGAAAGGTCGAGTACAAGAGTTACAAGGACAAGACTTGGTTCACGAGAAATGGCAAGGACACGCTGAACAAGTCGTTTATTATCAATACTTCCACAGAGTTCGACTACTATCCTTATATAGACACGTTTACGTATGGTGGAGATGGGTTCATTACCAATAGTCAGACTTCCGACTGTATATACGAGTACTGTTGTACGAGTGGAGGACGAGAGGAGGAGCAGGTGTATACTTGTGAGCATAGTGGAGATAGGATAGACGCTGATGACGCGAGGCTTATAGATAGGGGTACTTACAATGGGTCTTATGTGCATAGAGATTACTCAGTCTATTGTCAAACTGATGGGTATTGGTATTACTCTGAGGACAATGACTTGGTGGAGATTAACGATAGATGGTATAGTATGGACGATGATAACGTAGTAGAGATAGATGACACTTGGTATCATACCAACGATGACGACGTATCATTCTCGGACTTTCACGGTGAGTATGTAGTAAAAGACGACTGCGTATACTCCGAGCATCACGAGTCATATATCAAAGAAGACGAGGCTTACGAGGTTGCAGGGGAGTACTTCCACGAGTCAGTGGTAAACAAGGTAGCATAATTAATCACAATGTACGTTTGAACGTACATTTAAAACCAATCAACAATATGGAAAAGTTATTAGAGGTGCTTAGCATCCAATCAGTCAGCAAAGACCAATTTAGAATGTTCGCCTATATCATTAGGCAGTTACAAGACATACCGAATGTAACGTACTATACTGATGACGGCAACATATACATACAGAGGGGTATAGCAGAGGACTATCCGTGTATGGTTGCTCATATGGACACGGTGCACGACATAGTCGAAGACCTTCATCCTTTGGTGTTCAATGGTATGATTACGGGATTCAATCGTGCGACTATGGAGCAGACCGGTATTGGTGGAGATGACAAGGTAGGTATCTATATTGCTCTCGAGTGTCTTAGGACGTTTGACGACATCAAGGTAGCGTTCTTTCGAGATGAGGAGATAGGCTGTGTTGGTTCGTATGTTGCTGATATGACATTCTTTGAGGATTGCAGGTTTGTATTGCAGTGTGATAGGCGTGGCAACAATGACTTCATTGTAGATGCGAGTGGAGTAGAGTTGAGTAGTAAGTGGTTCAAGGAGGATGTCTATCCAATACTTACAGGCTATGGGTACAAGTTTGCTAATGGTATGATGACTGATGTGATGGCACTGAAGGAGAATGGCATAGGGTGTAGTGTAGCCAATATGAGTTGTGGCTATTACAACCCACATACTGCTCAGGAGTTTGTTGATTCATTGGAGGTAGAGAATTGCTTAGATATGTGCAAGACTCTCATAAGGTGCTGCACTAAGGTTTATGGGCATAAGCATACGCCAAGATACGTTGCTCCGATTGCTACCAAAGGCAAGTATTCAAAGGGCAGTTCGTATTGGGATTGGTCGACAGTAGTAGCAAAGTCAAACGGCTATGCCTATTGGGAGGAGGAGCCAAAGACTTTATACGAGAAGCCAAAGTCAACATACTGCAAAGACTGTTGGGGTGGCGAGGCAGTAAGGGATGGCTTATGTCAAACCTGCCACGATTGGTACGATGGTAAAATAGAGGTTCCTTTTTAAATAACAATTAAAACTTAAAACAAATGTTAACAGACAACCAAATCAAATTAATAGACGACTTAAGAACTGAGTTCTCTAAGATGAACACCCCCACGAAAGTAGTGGGTGGTGGGCTAATCAACAAGGCATTGATGGATGCAAAGTTTGCAGAGTCGGATAGACTTAGGCAAGAGTATAAATGTATTACTGAGACTACCAATAAAGCAATTAGGGAACTTATGGACATAGACCTTAATAGGCTAAACTGTGACCTTATATCTATGGGAATGATTGCTCAGCGTTATAATAACAATGAGTTTTATGTACGTATAGATGATATTGAGAATAAAGACCAAACACAGAACCCGTACCCTTATACAAACTTTAGCTATATCAAACAAGACAAATACGATGCATTACCTGATTGCTTGGGGTACACCTACTACATTGGACTTAACAGCATAACGTGGAGTGACTATAGGTTTAAAACTATTGATGAATTATGTGCTCATCCAAGATTTATAAGGGCATTAGAAGATAAATACAGATTTCGCACAAATAAAAACAAGTAATATGACAAAAGAAATCGAGTTCGATTACTACATCGACAAGAAGTACACAATTTGGGGAAGAGAGAGATACACAATAGTAGCAGAGTTAAAAGAAAAAGCAGACGAGATAATGATGGACATATTTAAAAACGGAGACACTCATGGACTATGCTATGACTTTGAGTATAATTACGAAACAAGCGAAGACTTGCAGCCCGAAGATAATGGAGATGAGTCAACAAAAGAACTATTTGAAGAATCAAACGGAAATTTAATCATCACAAATAAAAACAAATGAAAGTAACAAGAACAAGTCAGTTATCAGGTGTGACACACACAATGGACTTAGACGTAACTAAAGAGCAACTCGATAGGTTTGAAATAAGAAGAGAAACCGGAGAGTATGTTCAAACCATTTTTTATAATCTTGACTCATCGGAAAGGGAGTTTATTCTATCGGGAATAACACCTACTGAGTGGGACAAAACCTTTAACAATTAAAAAATAAACATTAAAAGCGTGGAGACACCACGATTAAAAACTGTATCAACACAATGGGACGTTATTATTCAGGAGACATTGAGGGCAAGTTTTGGTTTGCCGTTCAGTCATCAAACGCAGCCGATAGGTTTGGCGTAGTTGGAGAGAGACCAAGTGAATTGCACTACTACTTTAGTACTGAAGACCTACCTGCAATCAATGCTGAGATAGAAAAGATTGAGCGTGAGTTGGGAGACAAGCTAACTCTCATCGGCAACTTTTTTCGTAGCAATATGGGGTACAATGACGATATGTTGGCGAAGGCTAACATAACTTCAAAGGAGGTTAGCGAGTACGCTGATTTGCAACTCGGTTGCAAAATCCGTGACTATGTAGAATTAGAAGGAGATTGTAATTTCGATGCAGAATGTTAGGAAACATAGGTAAGATAGTGATGCTAATACTGTACGCACTATTTTTAATTATGGCATTCGTGTCATTCGTATCGTGCAGGTCATCATATCAAGGACAACGAGGTATGGTATTAATTATAACAAATAAAAATAGATAAATATGAACCACTCAGTAATGACAAAACTGTTCGAAGTATACTACGAGCAGTGCCCTAAGGCAAAGATTAGATACGCCCTATATGACGATAGTAGAAGTCAGGGGCACATAGTGTTAGATGAAGGCATAGAGATATGCCATCTTAAAGACGGCAGTATAACCTTTGCGTTTGCAAGGGATAACCAAGAGTACCTATATGACACGTATGACGCAGCCGTTATAACCCTCGATATAACTGAGGGGGAGTGGGAAAAACTATTGTTCATCCAAAATATGAACGTATGAAATCAGTCTTAGAAATAGTGTATGATGACATCACTTATACCGAAGTTTTTTCCGATATTGTGCCTATAATAAATAGGGAACAGATGGAGCAGTTTATAAAGGACGACATCTTTCAGGGCAAGTACGAGGAGATATTAGACAAGGGTATGAGCAGTGATGACATTGACGAGGCGAGATGGGATTTACAAAATAAGTTAGATGAAACTAAGGGCAAATGGCTTGAAATTTATTAATCAAAAAAAACAAAAACGATGAACATATTTAAAATTAGAACGACTTCTTTTATTGAAGATGACTTTTTCTTGCTTACCGATTTGAATCAAGCAACGATTGAATCAGTAATAAGCAGAATGGTTGCAATTGAAAGGGCAGAAGACTCTGAGGTATACTACACAAACGATGACTATGTAGATGAACTTACGAGACTATTCCCTGACAAAAAGATTACGCATTATAACGAAATTCCATTAATTGAACTTTAAAAAATATACAAATGAAAAATGTAGAAATACAGGATATGTTAAGCCAAGTCAAAGACAATCCGGATAGTGAAATCAGTAAGTTTGTTTTAAACAATAATAATACTGCCGATAATCTATTGGACTTTTTATTGTGGGTAGATATGCAAACTCTCATAGCGGACGACCAAAGATTTTTGCTTGACGACTACGAGCACCTTGCAAAGCCTCAGACATACGATATGCTTATAACAAAATATTTAAACAATGAAATGTCCACACTGTAACAATTCAACAGTTCAGATGGTAGACCACGAACCTATCGACTTGAAAGTAATGCCATATGATACAGAGTTGTATGGTAGATTTCAGTGTCTTGATATTACGTGCCTAAGAACATTCGATACAACATTAACAATTTCAATCAAATCTAAAAACAAAAAAAATGACACAGACTACATTTAGTGCAACAAGGGATTTAATTATCAATGCTCCTGTCCCCGAGCAAACAAGAACGTACAAGCCTATACCACATCAGCAACTGATAGACCTTACCCTTGATGGTATAGACAAGGCAGGATTCAAACTCGGTAAGGAACATTACACGGCTGCTATGGATGGCAAGGTAGCCAACGGCAGATTCACCATTCAGTCTATTGCTGACTCTGAGATGGAATTAGAAGTGGGTTGGCAGAACTCATACAACAAATCGCTGACGCTAAAGTTTGCCATAGGCACACGTATAATTGTGTGTCAAAATGGTTGTGTAAGTGGTGACTTCGGCTCGTTCAAGAAGAAACACGTGGGAGATATACAGATGATGACACCGTATATGATGACGGACTTCATACAAACTGCAGGGGATTCGTTTCGGCAGATGCAGATAGACCGAGACCATATGAAAGATGTCAGGGTAACTAAGCGAACTACTGCTGAGTTGATAGGACGGATGATGATTGAGGAGAACTTCATAGCCTCTACGCAGGTTAACATCATCAGAGACCAACTCAACAAGCCGTCATTTGACTACAATGCACAGGACGATAGCCTTTGGCAGTTGTATCAGCACACCACCTTCGCTATGAAGGAACTGCACCCTACACATTGGATGTCAAACCATATTAAAGCACACGGATTCTTTAAACAATTGGTAAACATATAAAATTAAATCAATGGAAAAAGAATTTAGGGGACGTAAACGTCTTGACCCATCGGAAGTAAAAAAACCTGTAACGATATACATAAAGCAATCCGGGATAGATGCCGTTGGTGGTATGGATGAACTTAAGATTGCTTTAGAAAAGTATGTTGCAGACTTAGTAATTATCAAATCAAATCAATGAACCAAAGACTCATTAAATCATCGGACGGCTTTGTGTGGTTAGATGTGACCGACAGAGCAAGAGAGGTGTTTGACCTCAAACTATTCAGACTGTTCTTACTATGGCAGAAAGAAGACAAGACGCTAAGGATACCTGTAGAGAACGAAACAGAGTATGACTACGCTATCAGTTCAGGGAATAAGATATGTGCGTATGTGGGTAGGATAGATGACGGCAGTTCTGATAGAGTAACTATAGATAGTTGGGACACGGCTGACAAGCTAACCCATAACGGCTATGTATATGTTAGGTATGCCGACCTTTCGTTTTGTAAATAAATTATTGTATCATCAATTAAATTAACAGTTATGAAAATAATAAAAGAGCAACTTCAGTATGAGAAACTTAAAGACAATCCTGACTTGGAGTTGATAGATAAACTTCAGAACTTTATTGACACAGGCAGTATAACAATAGAGGCTTTTCAAGACACCGGAAACTTTATATGTAGTAAGTCATTCAAGACCGACAGACCTGATGTAACACTGCGTTCTGAATGCGTTGATGTCATCACATACTTGGGCGGCCCATTCATACAAAGTATGAGGTCGGGAAAGTATTTAGTGGAGATAAATGACACGCAATTCGATGATAAAGACTTAGTTACAGTTGAACAGTTTTTAGTTAGCGAGTTATCTAAAAATAAATAATAAATAAATGAGCGAGATTTGAACTTATTAACATATCTTTGCTTAACTTTAATCAAATCAAATAAGAATTATGAAGTCAGATGTATTCAATCAATATGTGGAACGCATAACTAACCTGTTCCACATCAGCAAAGAGGATTTATTTACCAAATCAAAGAAGAGACACTTAGTAGATGCGAGGCAATTGCTGTACTACTTGTGTCACAGGAGGCAGATTCAACAGATTTATATCCATACCTATATGATGAACAATGGGTACAAAATAGAGCACTCCTCAGTAACACACGGTATTAGGATGGTGGAGAAGAGAATAAAGGAAGACTCAGACTACCTTACCGTAATTAAGAACTTAGAGAAATCAGTATTTATTTAATCAATCAATCAAAACAATTAAAATGGCAGACAAAAAATCAGCGTATGAAACGCTATCAGTAATTAGCGTTAAAGACAAAATCGAACGCAAAGGAAACCTTGACTATCTATCTTGGGCAAATGCTTGGGCGATACTTAAGACTCATTACCCCGATGCTCAGCGTAGAGTTTACGAGCACGACCACACAGGATTCAACTACTACACTGACGGCAAGTCGGCTTGGGTAAAGGTTGGTATATCTATTGATGACTTAGAGCACATTGACTACCTACCTATTATGGACTTCAGGAACAATGCAATACCTATCGAGAAGGTTACATCAATGGATGTCAACAAGGCTATTCAGCGTAGCACAGCTAAGGCTATTGCAATGCACGGACTTGGACTCAGCCTATGGACAGGCGAAGATGTACCCGAGATGGTTACGGAAGAGCCTAAGATTAATCTTATAGCACTTACTAAGGGTGGCGACAATTGGGACAACGTAGTTAAGTATGTTGATGCCAACAAGACATTGGGCTTGGATAAAATCAAGCAGCAGTTGAGTCGCAAATACACGCTAAGTCCGGCAGTGGTAAAGGAACTCTCATCAATCATCAATAAAAAATCAACCGATGCAGGAGATAATAAATAAATTAAAAGATGACGCTGAGTACTACTCAGGCGTTGGCAGAAACTACCTATCCAATTCAGATGTAGGTACACTACTAAACAATCCTCAGGACTTCGGTAAGCCACGTGAGGACAACAAAACATTTATGGATGGCAGATACTTCCATCAGTTAATGATTGAGCCTGATAAGGCTGCATTAACTCCTTATGTGGATGTAAGCACTCGTACAACCAAAGAGTACAAAAGTTTTTGCGAGTCAGTAAATATACCTTTTGCTATGCTGAAAAAGGAGCAAGAAGAAATACAGAAACTCGTATCTTTAATGAAGGGTAATATACAATTCTACGATGACATCTATAAAGATGGAAATGAGTTTGAGGTTCCTGCAGTTGGAGAGATTCAAGGTATGGTATGGAAAGGAAAGGCAGACATTGTAGGCAAGGATTTTATCATCGACTTAAAAACTACAAGTGATATACACAAATTCAAATGGTCAGCAAAGTCATATAACTATGACTCCCAATGCTACATCTATCAGCAGTTATTTGGACGTCCATTGGCGTTCTACGTTATCGACAAAAGCTCCGGTCAGCTCGGTATCTTCAGGCCGACTGAAAGTTTCATTAAAGGAGGCGAAAGCAAAGTAGCGAGAGCTATTGAAGTTTACAATAGGTTCTTTGGGCCTAACCCTCAAGATGACATAGCTAACTACTACATAGATGAGCAATTAGATTAAACTTACTGATTGGTATGCTTAGCCTCAGAGGTATACCAATCAGATAAATAGACTGAGGCAAAAAATAAAACAATGTACAATGCAACAAGAAGAAAAAATCTTCGCAGACGGATTCTCATTCAAGAGAAGTGAGAACGCACCCGATTTCGTTATCGGAAGACTTTCAATGAAAGTAGAAGATGCCGTAGCTTTTATTAAAGAGCACGAAAAAAGAGGATGGATTAACTTAAACATCAAACAGGCACGTAGTGGTAACTACTATGTTGAGTTAGACACCTATGAACCAAAAACTGATGGTAAGGTTTCAGAAACTAAGTCAGACTTAAAACCAACAGCAAAGACTTCAAAGAAACCAACTCCGGTTGAAGATGAAGAAGTATTGCCGTTCTAATTTCGTTTTAAATCCAATTCTATATAGGGAAGTTTACGCTTCCCTATTTTAATCTTATTTAAGTGACGGAAATGACAATACAAGTACCCCTTACTCTCTCTATATATATTTTACTATTCTTTATTATTCTTTGACTATATTTTAGTCTTAAAATCGACATAAAAGACATTAGTATTAATAATCAATAAGTTAGATAGAAATTATCAACATATAAAACGACATAAGATGGCATTAAATCAGGTTACTATATTTCAAAACATAAAAGATACTAACGCTCCGTTCTATCGTGATGTTCATCAGATACTCGAACGTATCAAGGATGGTACAACGAAGGAGTTAGTTAAGAAGATACGAACAGAGAAGGAAAAGACTGAGCGTAATAAATTAAAACAACTACTACCTGCAATATGCTTTAGTGGAACATTCGTCAAGAGAGCAGACGCTTCTCTTATTGAGCATAGTGGTTTAATATGCTTGGACTTTGACGGATACGATAAGCAGAAGACTTTGTTGCAGGATAAGGAGAACTTATCAAAGAGTAAATATGTGTTCTCAGTGTTCATATCACCCTCAGGAGATGGCTTAAAGATACTCGTTAAGATTCCTACAGACCCTGAGAACCATACAAGTTACTTCAACTCGTTAGAAAAGCACTTTAACAGCCCTTATTTCGATAAGACAAGCAAGAACCTCAGTCGAGTGTGTTATGAGTCCTATGACCCTCTAATACACGTTAACGAGAACTCATCAATTTGGGACACTATGGAAGAGGCTGAGTACGTTGAGGTGAACAGAGTTAAAGACAAGGCAACTATACCAATCACTGATGAGAACAAGATAGTAGAGATACTCGTTAAGTGGTGGGAGAAGAAGTATCCTATGATGGAGGGACAACGAAACCATAACGCTTACATACTTGCGATGGCATTCAATGACTTTGGTGTAAATAAAAGTCTTGCCTCGTATGTTCTAAACCAATTCGCTAACGCAGACTTTAGTCTAAAGGAGATTGCCATAACAATAGACTCGGCATACAAGCACACCGTAAACTTTGGTAGCAAGTACTACGAGGATGAGGAGCGTATCAATCAGATTAAGGCTAAACTTAGAAGAGGGGTATCAAAGAAAGATATTAAGTCACAACTATTGGAGAGTAACTTGGAGTCTGATGTTATTGACTCAGTGCTTGACAAGGTTGAGGAAGAGAACGCTTTGATGACCTTTTGGGAGAAGAACGATAGAGGTATGGTACGCATAGTACACATACAATTCAAACAGTTTCTTGAAGACTGTGGATTCTATAAGTACTGCCCGGAGGGTGGCAAGAACTATGTGTTTGTTAAGGTTACTAATAATCTTATAGACCACACATCAGAGAAGGAGATTAAAGACTATATACTTACACACCTATTAGAGTTGGATGACATCAGCGTATACAACTACTTTGCTGATAACACACGATTCTTTAAGGAGGAGTTCTTGTCAATGCTATCTACAATAGACATCTACTTCATCGAGGATACTAAAGATGCCTCATACCTATACTACCGTAACTGTGCAGTTAAGATAACAAAGAAGGAGATTATAACTATAGACTATTTAGACTTAGGTGGATATGTTTGGAAAGACCACGTGATTGATAGAAACTTCAACATCTGTGGTGTCACAGACAACTGTGATTTCAAGCAGTTCATACTTAATATAAATGGTGGAGATTTGAATAGAGTAAAATCTATGGAGAGCACATTGGGATTCTTAATGCACGGATACAAGAACCTATCGTTTTGTCCTGCGGTAATACTCAACGATGAGGTTATCAGCGACAATCCTGAGGGTGGAACGGGTAAGGGATTAATTATGAATGCCCTTAGTAAGATGAAGAAGTTAGTAGTAATAGATGGTAAATCGTTTATGTTCGAGAGGTCATTCGCCTATCAGTTGGTGTCAGCAGACACACAGATACTTTGCTTTGATGATGTGAAGAAACACTTTGACTTTGAACGACTCTTTAGTGTCGTTACAGAAGGATTAACTCTTGAGAAGAAGAACAAGGACGCTATCAAGATACCATTCAGTAGGTCACCTAAGATTGCTATAACAACTAACTATGCCATTAAGGGTGCAGGTAACTCGTTTGCTCGTAGGAAGTGGGAGTTAGAGTTACATCAATACTACACGAAGGAGTTTACTCCATTGGATGAGTTTGGTAAACTAATGTTTGGAGATTGGAATGATGATGATTGGTGCGAGTTTGATAACTATATGATTGGATGTCTTTCAAGTTATCTTACTACCGGATTGGTGAAGTCTAAGTTTGTGAACCTAAAGATTCGTCAGCTATCAGCAGAATCCTGCCACGAGTTTATCGAATGGTGTGGTTTAATTGATGGCCAAGAAAGGAGTTTGCCACTTGATACAGGTGTACGATTATACAAGAACGATTTATATTATAACTTTATAGAAGAATATCCTGATTATGGTCCACGAGGTAAGATGACAATTAGTAGGACAAAATTCTACAAGTGGTTAGTTTCTTATTCAATATTCAAAGAAGGTGTACAGCCTGAAGAGGGTAGAGACCAAGCAGGACGTTGGATGATAATCATAAAGAGACAAGATGCTGAACATCAAAACCAATTAAACAATGAATAAAATACAGGCAGTTCACGTAGGTATGATTAACTCGTACAATCTTATAACAGGCAAGGCAACAATAGAAGACATAATACAAGCAGGTATCGGACTATTCGCACACGTTCCTGATGAAGAATTAGAATTAGAAAACATAGAGTTTATAATCTACTACTTTCAAGATAAGGAGATGTTTGAATACTGTGCAGTACTTCAAGACTACATAGAGGATAACTTCTATCCTGATGGAACTTGTAAAGAAGAGAACTGCGACTGTTATCTACCTGAAATAAAAGAGTACACAAAGAAAATGAAATGTGCTACTTGTGATAAAAGAATAAAACGATGAATAACATACTCCCTAAAACAAATTTTTACACAAACGAGATGATGCTCAATCATTGCGAAATACTTAGAAGTGTTATAACTAAAACAAAAGATGCCAATATAAAAGTTGGCAGAAACGTAGAGGTTATACAAGTTCCTAAGTATAAGACAAGTACTGAGATACTTAATCGAATCAATGATAGTTGTGAGCATTATAAAAAACAACACGAAAAGGATATGGAAAGCGGATTTAAATTCAGAGATTACCAATCAGATATTATAAAAGAAGGCGTAAATATAATCAACAACTTTGGTTTCCTATATCTTGCTATGGAGGTTCGTACAGGAAAGACTTTAACAAGTCTTGGTATTGCAAACGAAATAAACGCAAAGATTGTTTTATTTGTCACAAAGAAAAAAGCAGTTACATCTATTGCGGCCGATTACAAAACACTTAATCCTGATTATGATATAACTATAATCAACTACGAAAGTTTGCACACGGTACAAAACGATAGCAAGTGGGATTTAATTATATTGGATGAGGCACATAGCATTGGAGCGTTTCCTAAGCCTAACCTTAGGGCAACTATAGTTAGAGACTTAATAAAGAAACTAAGACCAAAAGTAATACTGCTATCAGGAACACCAACACCTGAGTCTTACTCTCAAATGTACCATCAGTTATTTTCTATACCGGGAAATCCATTCGCAGAGTTTCCAAACTTCTATCGCTTTTGCGATAAGTATGTAAAGGTTACTGAGAAAAGAATCAATGGACTTACGATTAAAGATTACTCAAACGGCCTTAATACCATACTCGAAAAGGTTAAGCCGTTCACAATTAACTACACACAAAAAGAAGCAGGGTTTACATCAGAGACAACTGAGGAGATACTTGAGGTTGAACTTAAAGAGTCTACTTACAAACTAATCAATCGACTAAAGCGTGACTTAGTTATAGAAGGCAAGGAAGAGATTATACTTGGTGATACACCTGTAAAACTTATGATGAAGACACATCAGTTGTACTCCGGTACTGTAAAGTTTGAGAGTGGCAAGTCAATGATAATAGACTTATCTAAGGCTGAGTTTATAAAGACGCACTTTACTGATACTAAGATTGGTATATTCTATAAGTTTAAAGAGGAACTCGCTGCTCTACAAGAAGTGTACGGAGACCAACTAACAACTGACCTTGCAGAGTTTGATAGCACTGATAAAAATATTGCACTTCAAATAGTATCGGGACGCGAGGGTATATCACTAAAGATGGCTGACTACTTGGTATACTACAACATTGACTTCAGTGCCACAAGTTATTGGCAGTCTAAGGATAGGATGACAACTAAGGAAAGACTAAACAATAATGTGTATTGGATATTCAGTAAGGGTGGTATAGAGTATGACATCTATAAGGCAGTAACAAAAAAGAAAGACTACACTATTAATCACTTCAAAACATTTAGCAAATGATGCAATTACTATCTCTCTGTATAATACCACTTATCATTTTTATCTTTGCAACAATTATTTATTTATACCAACTAATAAAAACTAAAAGAAATGGCAAGTAAAAGAAATACAATGGCAGGAAATCATCCTTCTTATGACAAGTTAAATATGTCACCTGAGAGAAGAATAAAAAAGATAGCGTATGATAAAAAATATAACGCTACCAAAGAAAGCAAAGACTACAGGGTAGAACTTAACAAGGCCAATAGAGATGCAGGTACATACGGTAATAAGGATGGCAAAGATATGAGCCACACTAAAAAGGGTGGTATAGTAATGGAGAATATGAAATCAAATAGAGCACGAAACGGACAAAATAATAAATCAACTAAAAAATAAATTATGATACCTTGTATATGCATAGACGACAGCAACAAGCCTAACGATATACCACAAAGGAAATGGGTTAAGAAAGGCGAACATTACAATATAATATTTACTACAACTACAATACCTCAGAAGCAATTGGGCGTTTTATTGTCAGAGATAGAACTTGACAACTCCTGCTATCCTTATGAGTTCTTCTTAGCAAATAGATTTGCATTTACCGAAGAAGATGCAAAGAAATTGTTAGAGATGATTAAAGATTGCAACGATATGCATTTTTCTATAGACGAACTAATGAAACAAACAGAGTATGAAAGAACAGCAGATACAGGCAAAAAAAATTAAAGAACTCGAGGCTCAGGGATACTATGTAATCAAGTTGATTAACACCAATAAGAACGGCATCCCTGACCTTATAGCTATACCGCCTAACGCAGATGTATTATTTGTAGAAGTAAAGACTCCTAAAGGAAAGGTTAGCAAACTTCAAGAGTATAGACTTAAAGAGTTGAAAGAGTATGGATTCAAAACAGAATTATTCAAAGGTTAAATCAAATCAAATGAGAAGGCAAGAATTAGACACGATAGAAAAAGAAATGGATTCATTAAGACTGATAGTAAATGAAGTATTTGAAGTTGAAATAATGAATAAGAACAGAACAAGGCACGTAGTTGATGCTCGAATGGTATTCTCAAAAATCATTCGTGATAGAGGACATACTCTAACATCAATAGGAAGGTTTCTTAAGAAAGACCACACATCTATTCTACATTATGTAACCGTATCCAACTACATACTAACGCAGGACAATAGGCTTATGGATATGTATATTGTTTGCAAGGATAGGTTCTTAAAAGATAGAGACCCAATAGTTTCATACACCGATAATGAATTAGTAAAAACAATTTTAATGTTGAGAAACCAAATAGATACTTTAATTTTAGAGAGAGATAACATCAAAAAAATGGAATCTAAGCATATAAGGCTTTATAACATAATTAATCTAATCGATAAGAGAGTCCCTGAAGGACAAGAAAAAATTATTTATAGAAAAATTAATGAGATATTAAATGGATAATAAAGACTCAGAAAATGAAAGGGCAAATCGTATATTACTAAGGATTAATCACTGCCATATTTCATTGACAAACATCTACGAGGGATTAGTAGATAGAGAGTTCTCGGCAATAGACAAAGACGCGAAGTATGTTATAATGGAATTGAGATTTATTTTAAAATCACTTGAAGATGACGATTTTTGAAACTGAGCAGGACCTTATCAGAGAAAAAAAAGCAATAGAATTATTTGTAAGTAAGTTTGGTGGGTCGTATAAGAAACTCGACCCACTTGATATTGACTACAAAGTATTTGATAAGGATGATAAACTGATTGCTTATGTTGAAGTGAAGGGAAGGATACGCAGTATGAAGGATGCCTACCCACTCCCGGTAGCAGCAAAAAAAATAGTAAAACTCGTAGACAAAAGGCTTACCTCTGTAATCATATGGTGTTGCGAAGATGGAATCATCTACGGCAAAGTAAACAACTTAGTAGGGCAAATCAAGTGGGGTGGACGTGCCCCACGAGATGGCTCTTATAGTGACGAGGAACTAATGGTATACTATGAAAAACAAAAAGAGTTTAAGTACGTTAGGTTTGTTTAATGAGTTCTACTCCAACTACTACTCCATTGAGTTCTTCTTCTTGTACTTCCATCACTATTTGTTTTTTTCATCTTACCCATTTTATGATAATTCATTGCCTTATCTTCTTGTTTTTGTTTTAATCTATTTAATTCCTTTTCTATTTCTACTTCTTCCTTATGCGTTTTATAGTAATCTGAATTTTTACCAAATGTTTTTTCATATAATCTGTGATTATATCTCTGCATATCAGAACGGTTATCATATCCCTGAAGTAAAGCTTTCATCTCCTCTTTTCTTTTTTTCACCTCTTCTTTGTGAATAACTTTCTCCTCTTTTGTTTTAGTTAATGGTTCATTAACTTCATCAATCTTATCCTGAATAGCTTGTCTTTTCAATGGATTAGATTCTTTTGTTAGCATCTTGTTTAAGATTTCATTATCTATTTCATCTTTAGAACTTTCTGCTTCATTTTTTATTTTATTTTTCTCTTCCTTAGCATTCTCAACACCTTCTTTACCACCTTCTTTTGAACTGCTACCTCTCTTTACAAATGCAATAGCATTCCTTGTTATGCCATTAACCTCAGATGGCATAAGACCAAACTGATTAAGGAAAGATAGCGTTCCAATAAACTTAAGTGCCTCTCTATCTTTATTTGATATGTATTTAGTACGTCCAAACTCATCCGTATATTCCCCTGTAGTTGTTAACATAATAACATCCATAAGGTCCTTTGCTCTTGTACCAACGATACCAACAGACCCCAACGACTTTAATATATCTGTTTTATAGCTTGTTTGAAGATGGTATTTATCTTTGGCATCTACACCAAAAAGACTTTGACCTAAACTAAGTAAACCATCGGCAGCCAATGCTGTAGGATAATCTGTAATTGGTATAGGGGATAACACATCAGTAACAGTTCCTGTCAACTGCTGTTTAACTATCCTGTCTTTTCTTTTTTGTTTATCTTCTTCACTTTCATCTCTTCCTAATAAGAAATTAGTGAAACTTCCCAAGTAGAAAGAACTTGTTGCAGATATTATTTTAAATGCAGCCATCTCAGCACTATAACCTCTTATTGATTTCCAAGCGTCTCTCCTGTCCTCTACAGAAGATGTCTTATTACCTATAGTTGCCCAATCAGTCATAAATCTCATAGTCTGATTCATTCTAAAACTTGCGAAAGGCATTACAACCTTTGTCATTATCATACTACTATTGTCCTTGTTAGAGAACAACTTTCCGTGCAAATCAGTGTCTGATATGTTCTGTTGCTTATCAACCATTCTTTGTGCGTAGTCAGCAGCGTCTTGATATTTCTCTGCTAACTCTTGTTGTTTCTCCCCTCCTTTTCTTAATTGTGCTAAATGCTCATTGTGAGTATTATAGTCAACTCCTTTAGGGTCTATACCTTGCTGCTTTAATCCTTTCTCGTAATATGCAATCCAAGATGCTCTCGCTATGTATTTATCAGGTTTGGCCAAGAATAGTTCTAAATATGCTCTATTTACTTTCTCTATCATATCTACTCCCTTAGAAAGTTTTGACCTTGATGCTTTTTCTAAAAGTTTATTTATAGATGCTATCTCAGCCTGAGAACCTAATCCTCTAAGAGATATACCCATACCAAGATTATCTAAGAAATGTTGCTGCCCTTTGTTGAACATATAGCTAAGTTCAATGCTACCTGCATTTAATAATGTATTGAAGACAACAGGTATTGTTTGCTTTATCGGTTGGATAACACCACCTAATGCAGCAGCAGTACCTATACTTGCTACTCTGTTCCAACCCTTCATAAGTTTACTTAATTCATCACTCGATACCATACTCTTACCCCTCGATGTCCTTATGAATGTCTGAATCCTACCTTGTTCCTTAGGGTCAGCTTTGTCATTATACAATAACGCTCTATCTTCAGCAGATGGAACTATCTTCTTAAAATTCTTAGAATTAAAAAACGCCTCTATCTTCCTAACAGTTCCTGATGTATGGATATCCATAAGAGCATCATACATAGCATTAGCATTGTTTCTATCAAAGCTATAGTCTACAAACATCTTTGGCTCTTTAGTTTTTCCATTCGTAGGTAAATCACTTGGTCTCTCAGAAGGATGTAACACACCTGATTTTTCTTTGTATACCGTTCCATTATAGTTACCATTAAACAAAGATGCATCATTGGCTATCTCTTCAACTTCTCCTCTGTTGAATAACATTGAGAATTTTCTTGGAGAATAAAACAAGTCCCTGTCTAATACTTTATTATGAACATTAACTGATACATCAGCCAATTGGTCGTATATGTCTGACCATTTTTTTATCCACCAATCAACACCTTCTACATTTAATGCATCTACCTTATTGGTTAGTTCATCTATGTTATTAGAATCTTTAAATATCTTATCATATACCTCTTGGTATGCTTTAGCTTTCTGCTGTTCTTTCTCTGAGCCATTCTTTAATTCATTAATAGATTGCTCTGCAAGCCTTTTGCTTTTATCAAAGTCAGCCTGTTGCTCTTCCGGAGTTCCTATAACTGTTCTCTTAGCATCAGCATACATATTCCTTTCTATATTATTAAATTCAGAGTTGAAGTCGCTACCATTGGCTTGTCTACTTTTTTGTATACCAAGACTATTCTTTCTTGTATAAAATTTATTAGCAAACTCGTTATTAATCATAGAAGCAAGAGTCTGAACATATGCTTTTTTATTAGACAACTCCGTGATGCCACTTAACTTAGAGAACTTAGCACCTGTGCTTGAACCCTTAAACATCTTTGTAAAAAGAATTGGTAGTGACATTATCTGCTCACCAAAAACTCGTCCTATATTTTCAGACCCAAATTGCTTTAATGTGAATGCTCTAAGACCTTCTTGAACTGCTGTAAGTGCATTCTTTTCTCCTTGATACTGCTCAACAACAGTTTTCATCTTTGCAGTAGAACCATTTTGAATAAAGTTTACAAGAGAATCAATAGCCGCTAATATCTCTTTTGGCTGCAGTAATTCTAAATCCATACCCATAAACTTTGTAACTAATCCTCTATCAGAATCTTTTACATCTATTTTCTCTCCGGTGAATGGGTCTTTGCCTGAAGTAAATATCTTATTTATAATCGTTGAATACGTATCAAACATTTTGCCAAGAGCCTTCTTGATGATAGTTTCATTCTTTGGATTAATTGGCGTGTCTTTTTTAAGCATATCAACTAATTGCTCATAACTAAACTCAGACGCGTCTATGCCCATCGCCTCTTGTACCTGCTCTAACTTCTCGTTATATAAAGCCTCTCTCTGAGCGTCCATAGTGTCATTGATATACTTCATCGCCTCAGATATCTTAACCATATCAGCAGCCTTTATTGGATTGCTCATATCTTTTGTCAACTCAGAACCTGTTAATGACTCTCTAATCTTATTAGCCATCTCAGTATACGCAGCAAGGTCTTCTACCATTGATGGCTTTATCTCTAAGAAGTCTTTGCCTAACTTAGTCAAATGAGCATTTTTGCTTTCAATAGCAGATAGTTTAGCCACTGCACTTCTTGCTGACTCAGCCTTTGTTAGATTCTCATCATAGTCTGCATCCTTAAATACTTTAGTGACATAGTCTACAAACTTCTTAACCTCTTCTGCATTAGACTTATCTACAGTAGCTAACTTCTTTAATATAGCACCTGTTTGTTTGGCTTTAATCTTACCTGCTGCTGCTAACTTACGTAAACCTGTAGCTAAATCTTTTGTTAGGTCACTAAGGTCTTTTGCACCTCTTGCTAAGTCTTTAATTTGTTTTGCAAGAAGCGACTTCTCAGTCATTGATACCTTAGATATGTCTTTTATATTTCCGAATAACTCAACAGGAGATATTGTTGTCTTTAATGAATTAGAGAACTTGTCAGTTATATAGTCTACCATCTTCTGTTTACGAGCATCTATATCAGCATTAGCTTGTTCTATCTTCTTTCTAAGTAATTTATCCTCCTTAGAACCGTCTTTATACCTGTTACTTTTTTGAAACTCTACATAGTCTGATACTGCTTTTTGGTAAGCATCTGAGGTCATATTTTTATATAGACCACTTTCAGTAAGATGTTTAACTGCTTCTTCTATGTTCTTAGTCTTATAATCATCAATATCTTTCTGAGCCTTTTCTAAGTTTGCCTTTAGCGTATCACTTGTTGGATTCTTAGCTAATGCTTTTTTTGCTCTATTATATTCTTTTTCTAAATATTTTTTTGATTTGTTGGCATTATTAAATAAAAAGTCTATCTGCTCCATTAGTGACTTAACACCACTAACATTGCCGAATAGTTCTTCCGGAGTGGGAGCGGTTTTTTGTCTTTCTCCAAATCTTTCTAATACATCACGAGTAAGCGTTTCTTTCTGAACATCTGAAGCTTCTTTGTACATCTCGCTATTTACAAGAGTTTCTATTGCTTTAATCTTTGATTGCTCAGAGTAAGTTTTATAGTCTTCAACCTCTTGCTTGGCATCAGCAATTCTTTTTTTAAGTAGGATATCTCTCTTAGAACCTTTCTCATAATTATCACTATCCTTATAATCTTCGTGTACTGCTTTTACTTTATCGTAAGCGTCTTGTACGTACTCTATAGACTTCTTAGATGTAGTTGCTTCTAAGTCTATATCTTGCATCACCTTCTCATAGTCGGGATGAGTTTTAATATCCGTGTCAGCACTTTTACTAAATATATCTGTTATACCTTTCTCAATTGTATTTCTATACTTGTCTCCAACTTTTTTAATAACGCTTTCAGTTGCTATTTTCAATGCTTCAGCAAATTCCTTACCTGCATCCATAGCCTTATTTATTCCTCTTATTATTGCAGGAATCTCCTTCTTAACCTCATCTCTTTCCATTACAGGCTTCTGCTTTGCTCTACCTGCAGTTTCAGTTTCAGCACCCTGAGCCTCTGTAGTTCCTGTTACACCACTTGTAGTTGTAGTCACACTCTCTCCGCCAACGGTAATGCCTTCGGGTTTTACTTCTACTTTTGTTTCTATTTTTTCAGGTATTTCAATTCCTGCATCTTTTGCACCAACCGTAATGCCGTCGGGTTTTACAATAACCTTTTTTTCTTTAGGAGGATTCTCCTTTAAATCATTTTCTAAATCACGTATGTTTTTCTTATCTCTCTCAATAGAGTTTTTTACTCTTTTTTTTGCGTCTTCAATACTTTCTCCTTGCTTTTCAATTAAGTTCTTTTCGAAATCTCCTGATTCTGAAAAACTAAGCAAATCTTTTGCACTTGCTAATGCAGCAAGTCTTGGGTCTTTTTCGTATAAATCTTTAAATTCATACCTCGAATTGTTTTCATACTCATATGCTTCATCTTCAATAATAGATTGTACATTTTTTTTACTTTTAATTAATTCTTTTCTTTTTTCTATAGAATCTTCGTAATCTTCCTTCTCTTTCTTTTTTGCATTATACTCCTTAATTGCTTCTTCAGTATTTTCATTGTCACTATTTGAGATATTTCTTTTTGCTCTACTTAATTCATCCGTTAACTTAGAAAGTTTCATTTCTTCTTCATCTCTAATATCTCTTTCAGACATTTCAGTTCCACTCGTCTTAGTCTCCGTTCCTTCAGTAATAGTAACATCACTACCACCTGTAGATTGAGCGGCTGTGCCACCCCCAACAGTGAAACTTGTGCCTTGAACAGGCTCCGCTCCTGTAGGCTGAGTAGCAGTTTTGGTTTCTTCTAATAAAGGAGTAATTAACTTGTCATACTTATCATAAATTTCTTTTCGTTTTGCTTCGTCTTTTGGGTCGGACATTGCATCGTACTCGGCTTGTTCATCCGCCCTTAACTGCTCAACTGTTTTTGCGCCTACCTCAGGAACAGTCTTTAGTAGATTATCATAATAGTCATTTATATCTTGTTTTTCTTTATCGGTCTTAGCATCAGCCAAGTCTAACTT
>Ga0315294_10000793_pt1 | contig 34163 bp, 20 predicted proteins | sample YL17G13_40_MG_FD_203626 | JGI IMG/M metagenome (GOLD analysis project Ga0315294, IMG submission 203626) | Sediment microbial communities from Yellowstone Lake, YNP, Wyoming, USA - YL17G13_40 | ecosystem: Environmental > Aquatic > Freshwater > Lake > Sediment | place: USA: Wyoming | collected...
CCGGCCAGGTGCAGATAAAAATCCTGGAACGAGTCGCGGAAAGGTATTACGGTAACGCAACAGCGTATCGCCCGTTCTCGACGCTGCCATATACGAAAAAAACACAGGCGATTGCGTGAGATGGGAATCGATTTATCAGTGATACGTTGTTGCATTTTGAAAACCTAAATGGCGTTGTAGTATTAAGATGAGGCAATAATTTTACAGTTCTAATTTTTAAATCTTCGCAAGCAGCTATCGCAGACTTTCCACCGGGCCGGTTCCGGTAAGAATCGCCCCTTGGGTCAGGGCGATGCAGTTGATCTCATCACCCTGTTGTCGGCGAACAATATCGAGTCTCTTGACGTCCGGCGTACTGACCGTTACAGCCCCTATCTGTTTCCAGAACCACTGAATTATAATCAGACGATTTGTCTTTAGACCCGCAGCCAACATTTAAGCCAACCCGAACCGCTTCCTGCGGACGCCCACTCATTTACAATGTGTTTGACGATATCGCCGTACTGTATTCAAAAATTAGCGGATAACATATGCTTGCGGAATGTGTCTGTCCTTGTGTACCCAGTCAGCATGACTGTCATAAAAAACGACATTATTTCCAACCCGCTTGTGTCGATCTCCTTCAACCTTCCACGTATTTTTATCTGGCCAAGTGGGCAACTGGAACGGCCAATGCTGGTCCAAGCCCGCTCTGGCAGCCTCAAGTTCTGTGTAATTCTTGATGACAGCAACGGATGCACGTTTTACTTCTACACCCTTCGCATCTATATACGTCGGGCTGGCATAATCGGTAATGTACATTTTTGTTCCGGGGTTGGTGTACCATGATAGTTTGGTTGAAGCGTCCGCTTCATCGTTGCCATCCAGCTGTTTCCCCCAACTGCTGATAATGTAGTCCACTGTCTGTTCAGGGTCCGGATAGCGGGGACAATTGAAAATCTCTGATTTCGTGTACTCTGCGAACGTTTTATAATTTTCACCAACATAAGGCGCAAAAGCCAACATCCAAAAAACGTTGTTTTGATAGCTGGTTCCACCATTTTTGGGGATATTCCCCTTATTGTCATTTGCATATAACGTAAATCCCTTGCCGATCTGGTTGAGATGGCTTAAACACATCATATCCTTGGCGGAATTTTTGGCCGCGCGAAGGGCCGGAACAATAATCGAAACAAGAAGGGCAATAATCGCGATGACGACGAGCAGCTCAATCAGAGTAAATCCGTTTTTTTCCTTAATCATTTTTTTCATAACACGGTCCTTAATACATGGTTCCAAGTTTAGGCTAACACTGACGTAGGCAGTTTCACAAATCCAAGATTATTTCTTTGTTTTGCACTTTCAAAAAATGTAAAGATAGGCAAATTGAACCATGAACTGTTCCTATGGCCATTGACCACTTGCAAGCCTCTCCGAAACGCGGCGGAACAACTCCGTCGCAGACCTTTCGGAAAGCGACGCACCTCTATTTTAGCGAAAATTACTGCTCTCGTCAAGTCTAAAATCTTTTTTTGATCTTTAAGCTATAACTTATTTATTTATATGTTTTTATGCTTATTACAATACTGTATCATATCCGTAATAATACAATATGCTCACTATCAGAAACTATGAAAGATAGGCCTCCCGTTGGTTAGTCTTAGCGGATACAATGTTCCGCAGAACGAGCTGGCCGCAGGGGTCGCTCAAATAGTTTAGAGCCTCTAACAAGGAGACTCGCCACCGGTGCCCGCATCGGCACCGGTGGCGACCCCATCAACTTCGGTATTATTATTCAGTTTGCCAATAGAACCAACGCTGCCCATGATGAGCCGGGGTCACTGGGCGGATTGCCCAACGAGCGGGTATCACCGCCGGAAATCTTTTTGATCGAACCGTCTTGCAGTCCGCCACCGTCACTTTTTCGAGGATTCCACCATTTTACAGCAAACGTTCCCGATTGCTTACTCAAGTCCAACCGAATATCACTTCCTATTTTATGATAGACAATGTAAATGCTTCCTTCTTTCGCAAAGCAAAACGGGGGCTCATTTTTTCCTTGATTTCCGACAAGACCATCGGCTGCAGCCATCTGGGGAAGGTGCTTATTGACTTCCGGCAGCGTAAACAGTGCGGCAGGACTGATAACGTAATCCAGCGTCTTACGCATCCGGGAAAAATCTTCCAAACCAATATCGCTGTAGCTCGGGTCGTTATAGCCAATATACAGGTCCATGCCTTCACCGCCGGCGGTCAACACCTGCCATGCATAACTTTCAGCGCGATCGATTTGCTTCTCATCAATCGGCCAGGTTTCATCGTGATTGAAGCTTCTGACAGAGTTGGGCAAACGAATCCTTCCCGCCGTATTTCAGGATCACGGAGTGACGGCCGGCCAATTCGATGGGGTCCGGTTTTCCGAAACCCGCCAGCGCGTATTCCTTCGGCGTGTCGCTCCAATTGAAAACGCCCAGATAGATTTCCTTGCCCTTCCGCGCGAGCACCAGCTCGAAGCCGTCGCCCTTGTTGGTGGCATGCCGCCAGAGATCCAGTGGAACGGTCTCATCCATCGCCGGATACTGAAACACCTCTTTGACCAGCGCCTGACGTTCCGGCCGAAGGGTCATCAGGTTGTCACTCTGCAGGCGGCAGTTGCCGTAGAGCTTGTTGAAGTCCGCCCACATCTGGGCCTCGTTCAACGTCACGCTGCCGCCGGATTTGTTACTATTCTTGCTGACCTTTTCATCTTCATCCGCCGCCGCGCGGAAGACGAGGTAGTCGGCATCGCCATTAAAGACCTTGCCGCTCAGATAGAAGTGACCGAGATTGGCCAGGCAGCGCTCGGGGAAAGCCTCGTATCTCGGGCTGATGTCACCGCCGGTGCGCATCCCGTCAACGAAGCCGATGCAGGGGCCAAAAACCGCTGAGCAGCCCAGGAAATAGATGTCCGGCCCCATTGCCTCGCGCATGGTTTTCATCCCGAGGCGGAAGCGCTCCACGCTGGTGATTGTCGGATCGTAGGCCTTGGTGACGGTGGCTTTCTTGTTCTTGCCCAGCATATCGTCCTTCAGGCCGTATCGCATGAAGTCCACCTTGAAGTAGCGAACCCCCCAGTTCTCCTTCATGTTCCGGATGCACTCGGCGATATAAGTCCTTGCCCCGGGATGCGAGTAATCGAAGTAAATATTTCCCTTCGGCCCGTCCGGCGGGTTACCCCCCTCGGAGATCACTTTCCCATCCTGATCGTGCAGGAAATATTCGGGGTGGGTTTTGTAGATTTCCGATTTGGCATCGGCACGGAAGCCATCGAAATGCAGGCCGGGAATCTTTCCTTCGGAAGTGATCCGGGTAACGATGGCCTTGATGCCGCCGGGCAACAGATTTGTCCGCACGCTCTGGTAATCGCCGCGCTTGGTCCACCAGCCGCCGTCGATCTGGATCAGGTTGGCTCCGGGAGCGAGCTTGTTAAGCTGATCCATGTTGCCATAGATGTCCTCGGCACTGAAAACCTGGCCATAGTAGTCCCACGTTGCCCAACCTTTGTAATCGACCGGCTTGAGCTTCGTAATGCCGTTCTCTTTGGCAATGGCGGCGCCGAACTGGTTGAGCAAGTCGATCCAGTCACCGGCGCGCCGGAGCACAATCTGTTCATACCGGATGGTCTCGCCCGGCTTGAGATGTCTGCCTTCGCCATCTGACCAAATCTCGAAGGCCCCGTCCTTCAGCGTAAAGTTCGGCATAAAAATGCGCCATGAGAGCGATCCGGCGAACAGATACTGTCCGTCGGCAAGCCGTACCATCTCGTACATGTGGCTGGAGCTTTTCTCGGTTTGACCGCCAACATTGTGGCGCAGCATGGGCGTGCGTCCCATGCAACTGCCCCCATAGAGCATGTCCAGATCATCCGTCAGTCGCTCGGCCAACGGGATGCGAACGGTGATTTTCTCAATCTTCAGCGGCTGGGTTCCTTTGTTGGACAATGTGATGTCCAGCCGGTGGAAACCCTCCGCCTGTTCCTTCAGGCTTTGCGCCGTCGTGACCGGCTGATCGGCCAGCACATCAACAGTGATGTCCGGCCACGCTGGCGCGGTTGCGCAGGAGAACGATCCGGTGCAAAGCACCGTTGCTACCAACAAACTCAACATGGATTTTATCATATAACTGTCCTCTGTTTTTCTTTGAATTTGAATTGGATATAGTGGTCACTTCGTCAATAGAACCAACGCAGCCCATGACGAACCGGGATCACTGGGCGGATTGCCCAACGAGCGGGTATCACCGCCGGAAACCTTTTGGACAGAACCGTCTTGCAGTCCGCCACCGTCACTTTCCCGAGGATTCCACCATTTTACAGCAAATGTTCCCGATTGCTTACTCAAGTCCAACCGAATATCGCTTCCTATTTTATGATAGACAATGTAAATGCTTCCTTCTTTCGCAAAGCAAAACGGGGGCTCATTTTTTCCTTGATTTCCGACAAGACCATCGGCCGAGGTCATCTCGGGAAGGTGCTTATTGACTTGCGGCAGCGAAAGCAGTGCGGCAGGACTGATAATGTAATCCAGCGTCTTTTTCATGCGGGAAAAATCTTCCAGACCAACATCGTTGTAACTTGGGTCTTTATAGCCAATATACAGGTCCATGCCTTCACCGCCGGCGGTCATCACCGCCCATGCATAACTTTCAGCGCGATCGATTTGAGTCTCATCAATCGGCCAGCTTTCATCCTCTGAAACCACCCATTTATGACCCGCTTTGGCGGACTTGTCCCGCCAACTGATCACTTCGGTATGATGCTCCTTATGCAACTGATACCAGGCACCATCAAAATCTTTGTAGCCGAGCAGCGACTCAAACTGTTGTCGTTGTTTGGCCAGATCGGCACTGCTGTGACTACCGACGGGGTGGTCATAGGCATCGAGTGTGTTAAGATAAGCGGCACTGGCTTTAATCTGATCGGTTTTCAACCCGTTTTCTTCACCGATATTGTATCGAAGACCTAAATGATGGCCAAACCAGGCCACCACTTCGCGGTAGTAGATGCTTCTTTCTGTTCCCATGTTGCCGCCGTTTAGATAGCGCGAGTTGCTGCCTTCGCACAAATACATATCCTTATTAATCCCTTTGCGATCCATATGGGTGTAAACGATGTCCCACTGGTCCAGTTTGGATACATCGTAAATCAGTTTGGTTTCCCGATCCGTCCAGGGCCATGTATTGTCCGAGTCATCGTCACGGGTGAGGATGATGTGATAAAGGGTATTGGCGCCGATTTCGCTAAGATAATTAATGGCCCCAATAATGCCTTTGCCTTTGCCGCCCTGCCAGGTGGGATCGCCTTGCTTCCAATGTTTTATGTGGAACAGATATCGATGCAGGCCCACTCCTTTACCTGCTCCAAACCCATGATCTTCATACAAGTAGGTGTCTTTTACCTCTGTACCGCCCTTTTTGTTCTGATCGTCAGAGGTGGCATCAAAATCCTGGTATCCGAAAAAATCTTCCGGGCTTCCCGGTCCGGCCTTGATGAACCACTGTTTACTGCCCTGAAACTGCAGGTAGTGATCGCCAACATAAGTAAGCAAGCCCTTGCCGTAAAAGCCCGGCGCGTCAGGGTTCGCAGGCTGCACGGTAAATGAGCCGGTCTCTCCGTCGGGAGCGCCAGCCGATTTCCCTGCTGTCGGACTGCTTTCAGCCGGAACCGCGATATCCGTCCCCTCGCGGAAAGAAACGGAATAAGTCCATTTGCCGGCCTCATTCGGTGTAAATTTTACCCGCCATTTGTCGCCGCTGGCGGCTGACGACTCCGCCGCATTACCGTCGGCAGCAAAATAGCCAGGCACCCGGAAAGACTTATCACCTTTGCTGAATGTTACATCCAGTCGATGATCTCGGAAGGTTGCCTCCGTTTCACTGGCCTGTTTGCCGGTGAATGTAATGGTAACCGGATACCATACTTTCAGCTCCCCTTCAATCGAAGCGGCTGATAAGCTATGATTACCGCCGATCAAAACCATTAACAGTGCTAAAACAGAAATTCTTTGCGTGATTCTCATTGTCCTTTTCTCCAAATAAGTGAATTTATTGCATTTGATGAAACTTGAGGAATAGAACTCCCTCGGCCGGGATGGCAAATACATGTTTATCTTCTATTGTGATGGTTTCATCAGACCAGATAGATTCTAAACGAAAAGGTTGACGTACAGCCATCAGATCGTAGCTTTTCTCAAAAGCAATCAATCCCAAATCCTTCTTGCCTAAAGTAATGTTCCGAGGAGACGTGCTTCGATTGAAGATTCCTATCCACCCCATTAGAGGATCGGTCTTATGGGGCGTCAGCCAGACATCGATGTTACCGGCACGATAAACATTTACACCCATCACACCATTCTGGTTGCAGGCCAGCATATTCCGATTGGTCAGGAGGCGGTAGGAAAAATCGTCCATGGTCAGCAAATCTCCTCCGATTATCAACGGCGAGGCGGCCATGGCACGCTGCGTAATAAAGGTCTTCATTTGGTCTTGACTGAATTGGCTTTGACGGGCTCGGCGGTCCTCCGCAACATTGGGTATATCAGGGGTGGCGACCACAGTGAGCCGGCCGAATGGGATCATGTCCAGGTCCGGCCAAAAGCCGGGTCTTTCTGTACCCTGAAATTTTTCCCAGGCAATGAATCCCTTTTCAATGCTCTGGGGATTATCCCAAATATCGGCGGTAATGCGCAGCATATTCGCCCGCCTGTAATACGTCACGTGTGTCGGATAGTGCACATCGCCAGGAGACAGGCTGTATATCATAGTATGCCCACCGTCTTCAATGGCCTTGGCAACAGCGACAATCTCCAGGGGGTCAGGGACGATATCATCGGCTTTAACGAAATCGATGTTCCAGCCGGCCAGCTTGTCAATTAAAGCGTTATAGTAAGCCTGCGCTCCCGGCTTGGTCATGTTAATGCCATAATTTTCCTGATTCCAGCCGCATACGCTGCTTGTGTCGGCAATATCCCGGGCAAAATAGCGGGTGCCTTTGATGGGCAGATTCTTCTCTACGGCCTGGCGGGGAATCCCCCGTATGAACCATACACCGAACTTCAGTCCTTTTTTATGGGCATAATCTGCCAGCGGCTTGATCCCTTTGGGAAAATACATCTGGCACGGTTCCAGCAGACCAAATTCATCCATGGCCACACCTTTGCTTTTCTTGGGATACATCGAACCGGGGTACAGTTCGACATTTCTTGCCCAGCCTGCATCGATTACAAAATATTCATATCCGAAGGGAAGATACTTTTCCGCCATCACATCCATCAAAGCATAGGCCTTGTCTTCGGATAGATAGGTCAGGTAACTGTCGAAGCTGTTAAAACCTAAAGGCGGATTGGGGGCAAAGTTCTGGATGGATGTTTTGGCATAAGTCGCAGGTAAAACGACCAGACAAATTAAGCTAAATACCACTGAAAAACGTATTCTATCCTGTGCTTTCATATAAATACTCCTATTCATTATTCTCGTGTTCACCATTCGATGCGTCAATGATGACGCTTTTGTTCTTTGTTAACTCATTGGGTTCATGTTTTAGCCATTTATGGCATTTGATGAAACTTGAAGAATACAACGCCCTCGGCCGGGACGGCAAATACATGTTTATCTTCAATTGTGATGGTTTCGTCAGACCAGATAGAATCTAATCGAAAACGTTGACGGGCAGCTGTCAAATCGTAGCTTTTTTCAAAAACAACAAATCCCAAATCCTTCTTGTCTAAAGTCATGTTCCGAGGGGACTTGCTTCGATTGAAGATTCCGATCCACCCCATCAGTGGATCGGTCTTATGGGGTGTCAGCCAGACATCGATGTTGCCGGCACGATAAACATTAACACCCATTACACCATTCTGGTTGCAGGCCAGCATCTTCCGGTTGGTCAGAAGGCTATAGGAAAAATCGTCCATAGTTAATAAATCCCCTCCAATTAACAATGGCGAGGCGGCCATAGCACGCTGCGTAATAAAGGTCTTCATCTGGTCTTGATTGAACTTGCTTTGACGAGCCTGTTTATTGACCACATCCAGGCGACCAAAGGGAATCATGTCCAGGTCCGGCCAGAAGCCGTGTCTCTCTGTACCCTGAAATTTTTCCCAGGCAATGAATCCCTTTTCAATGCTCTGGGGATTATCCCAGATATCACGTGTTATACGCAGCATATTCGACCGTCTGTAGTACGCTAAGTGTGTCGGATAGTGCACATCGCCAGGCGATAGGCTGTATATCATAGTGTGCCCACCGTCTTCGATGGCTTTGGCAACGGCGACGATCTCTTGTGGATTGGGGACCATATCATCGACTTTAATGAAGTCGACGCCCCAGCCAGCCAGCTTGTCAATCAAGGCGTTGTAATAGGCCTGCGCTCCCGGCTTGTTCATATCAATGCCATAGTTTGCCTGACTCCAGCCGCATATGTTATTGGTATCGGCAATATCCCGGGCAAAATAGGATGTCCCCAGAATGGGAAGGTTCTGTTCCACGGCCTGGCGAGGAATTCCCCGTATGATCCATACACCGAACTTTAGTCCTTTCTTATGGGCATAATCGGTAAGTTTTTTGATACCACCAGGGAAATAATCCTGGCGAACTACACAGACACCAAATGATTCAAGCCCCAAATCCTGATCTTTCTTCGGATTCATGGTTCTGTACCAACCTGCATCCATCACAAAGTACTCGTATCCAAAGGGGAGATATTTTTCGGCCATCACATCCATCAAAGCATAAGCCTTGTCTTCAGTCAGATTTGATCGATAGCTGTCGAAGCTGTTAAAACCTAACGGCGGCCTGGGGGCAAGACCCTGAATGGAGGTCTTGTTATGAACTGCCGAGCAACCAGTCAGGCAAATCAAGCTAAAGACCACTGTGAAATGCATACTATCTTTTGCTTTCATATAAAGACTCCGTCAATTATGTTCGTGTTCCACAATTAGATGCGTCGATGATAACGCTGCTCATTACGGCTCTTATTACTATGGTATATAATGTAAACTGTCATCTGCTGCCGGGTCGTCGAAAACCATATCCCCAGGCAACGGGCCTCCGTTACCTTGATTGACAGCAACGATGCCAATGGGGTGCCGGCCGCCCTTAAAATATTGACTTGTAGCAAACCGAAGGCTGGGCAGATGGCCGGCTGGATCCAGTACGGCAAGGGCCAGAATATATTTGCCGGCTGGGATACTTAGCTTAAAATCACCAGAGACTGTATAGGTCTTGGGGGGCGTTGTCCAGCCCGGCGTTCCCTTATCAACCCAGTTCGTTTTGGGTTTGTTTTGTACCCATTCCGGAGCGGTCCATCCTTCGCCAGGCAGCCAGTCGCGAATGTTTGCACCGTCAAAGGTCTGCTTCCATACAACGCTGCGGTCATCCGGATTCAGAAGGGACACTTCCAGCGGCCAATCATAGTAAAACGGCGCTGATCCCACATTTTTGACGTGAAGAACCACACGCAAATTTTCTTTTGTTATGGAGGGACTAAAGGCCACTTTTTCCAGAATATAGCGGTACCCAAAGGCCTGTTGAATAAGATCCGCACCGGCCTGGGCTTCTTTATTCGATCTGTCATAGTCTCCGATCCACCTGAGTTGTGTGCAATGAAGCCAGCGGATGGTGTTAATGATGAAATTGCGATGTATTTCCATGGCTACACTTGCGGTGGGGCTGGGACCGGGTTGTATTTTTGCACTGCCCCAGTCATAGGCAACCTCTCCGCCGATATAATTTTTCAGGTAGCGGCCTTCTTCAGCGTTCAGCCGTGCAATCCTGTTGCCATGATCCCACATCTGGTCTAAATGTGCCCAGGAATCCCAGTACTCCCCAAACGGCTGCGATTTATACTGTTGCCAGTTACGCCGTACCGAGACAAGTTTATTTTTGAATGCCTTTGCAAAGGCATCTGCCACCAATTTATCGACTTCCGGGGTGGCAGCGGGCTGTTCCTGCTCACCCCATTTGCCGAATAAGCCCATCTCTACAAAGCCCACTCTTGGATCGTTGTCCCAGAGAAAACCCAATCGTTCTATCAGCCGTACTACTCGCTGCTGAAATTGTTCGCTGGTATAATCATCTGGTTTCATGTCCGCAGGCCAGTATTTCTGATTTCCATTCCAATACAGATAAACACGCGGAATGACCTTAATGTTTCGCGATGCAATGTCGCCCCACTTCTTATCGATCACCTGGCGAATCTTATCGATGCCATCGGACTCATCATTCTCAATTTCATTCCACCTGATATAGGTATGAGTCAGAGTTGCCCACGGATGATCATGAATTCCCCGGGTGGTGAAGCCCATCAATGGATTTCGCAGGGCCTTTTCGTAGGGGGCAGGTACCACCTCAACCAGATCTGAATTTATGCCGGGTGACAATCGGCCCGATTGTTCACCGGCTTTCAGTACGGAGTCAGATAAGAGTACCAAACATACAAAGGCGATACCCATCTTGATAAGATAATTCATTTCGTTCCCTTTCTTTTTGTCTGGACTGTTGTTCATTTATCCGATCCTTCCAATGAATAAGTTTCTGTGAGAGTTTTACGCAATACCTTTCTTGTTCATTCATCTGTTCTTTACCCAGGCCACCTCATCATCCACTTGGTCCTGGTAATTTTTCCAGTGAAAATATTTATCCGTAATTGCTAAATGACTCGCCTGGATATGTTCATCGGTTACCGCGACAAGGTTACGCCAGTGCTTTTGGGCCTCGGTGATATAACCGATGGCTTCTGCTTTTTTATTCTGGTTGACAGCCACCGCCGTACGGATCTTTTTGGCAAAGTAGAGCCCAAGATGAGCCCAGGCCTTAACATCTTCTATTTCGCATTTTAAGGTCTGGTCATCTGTGGTAATGCCATTTACAATATTTAAAGCCTGTTGATTATCGTTTTCAAGAGCGGAGGCCAGTTGCAGAGGTGTTACTTTTGTGCCAAAGTCCCGGCTGCCGTCGCCATATTTCTTAATGCTGACAAATTCTGGTTCAATAGGATTTACACCTATCATTTCATCCAATTTAATAAAATCCCGCTTATTGCCGATAAAACCTTCCGTATACAAGGAGTGGTCCCAGGTGAAATCAAAAAATTGGGCGATGCGCTGTGTGGTGCGGGTTGATAGTTTGTAGGCTTCCACCATCCGGCTGCCGATATTGCCGGAAAACCTTTGATTAAATGCGTTCGCGAAAACGGCGTCGCTGGTGGAAGGATCATATAAAAGTCTGCCCCATTGTTGATAATAGAGCCACTGTCGTTCAAATGCATATTTCCAGTTCACATGGGGGTGGTTCGGTTTGTGGAAAATATCCTTGGCAGGGATATAACATTCGGAACCAATAAAATACCCCCCTACATAATCTTGCCCATTGGTTTTTATATGTTCTCGGATAAAATCCGGTTCTCCCCAGCGCAACCTGAAGAAATCTTCGTTGCGTATCATCCAGGCCATTTTATGATGGCTGGGCGAAGGTTTTGTCCAGTATTCTTCTCCAGTGCCGCCGCCATGAGCCTTAATCAGGGTGGTCGAGGAATGCCCATGTGACCAGTTGAATTTGAGTTCCACAATAATGGGGTTTTCAGGTGTATCAAGCCCGGAATTGTCAATGGCCTGACGATGCGGTCGATGATCTCCGGAAAGCGCTGCGCGGTATATGAACTTTATCTTACGATCGGCCGCCTTTATTCCTTCAAAGAAGGTTTTTTTTATCCAATCTGATTGTTGATAGGCATCCCATTTCTGCATTGCCTCTCCCAGGGTAACGCCAAGCCCGGTCAGATCGGGATATTCGTTTATCACCTGGGTAACCGTTTCTCTGGTGTACTTTTCAATTTGCGGTGAAGTGTAACCATCCGCCCACAATCCGGTATTTCCTTCGCCGTAATTCTCGCGAAAGCTCTTGGATACAATAATGTTCCAGTTAATGATGTAAGTTTCAATGCCCCTGTCTTTTGCCATTCGGAACAGCGACGTCCAGAAAGCCTTCCATTTGGCCAATTCGGCGTCAGAAAAAGGGGTTGCTTTGGGAAAGTTCGTTGATTTCACAAGGTATGGAAAGGGGTGCAGGCTCCACAGTGTAAGTACATTTAACCTATCCTCAGCCATCATGTCGAGAAATGCACGCCACATATTAAGGTCTTTGCACAGTTCGGTATTTGCCTGGAGGGATTCATTCTCTCTGTAAGAAACCCAGGGCAGGTTGAATTTTACCGCACGAAACGGAAAACGCGGATTTACAATTCTTTCTTCCACTCCGCGAAGTCCCTTATTCATCTCGATTTGCTCTGCCATATCCATCAGGCCATACATGGCTCCGGAATCGTCTGTGGCGCTCACCGTGTAAGTGCCATCTGATATACGGATACGAAATCCCTCTTTCTTAATGTCGGCATCCTCAGTTGAACTGATCATAACGATCTTGATTTGCTCCTGACCGGCAGCGGCAGACTTATCGACCACCCGATGCGCCAGGTTCAACCGTCGGAGCGCAGCTTCAATTTTCGAAGCCCCAAAAACCTGCCTGGGTGAATTGCTGTCAATAACGACGGAAATCTGAGAATTCGCAGAGGTATTTTCAGCTCTACATTCACCGCTGAGCATAGCGATATTACCCAGAGTCAGGCAAATCAGGAATAATAAGCCTGTTTTCATCTTTATAATGGGCATCATTACAGATTCCTTTCTTGTGTTCAATTACTCTTTCGAAGGCTTCGAGACCGGCGCATCGGCCCTGGCAATCTCGATATCTTTATCTACCTCTTGAGTCAGCTTTTCCCAATCTACATATCCCACTCGATTCGTCCACAAGGGATTGACATACTGACTTTTGGCGTTGTTGACATACAAACGCCAGTAATCCGCCGCTTTTTTCAGTTCACTTACCGCTTCCTGTTGGAACTTTTTATTCTCGCTCTTTCGGTACATCTGCAGGTCTGCCGCCCCATGAATTTTATGCGCATAGTATTTCCCAAGATACGCAATTGTTTCTATGTCCTGGAGCGTCTCTTTAAGCTCTGCATCTCGACCTGGGCCAATTTCCTTCAATAAATCCAGCGCCTGATCGGCATGCTGATGAAGTTGAGCGGAAATATCAAGCGGGCCTGCGCCGTTAAGTCCTTTGCCTTCAAGCGTCAATTTGACATAATCCAGTATCGACACATAGCCCGTACTCGGATGCGGCTTCAGGGTAATAAACCGGTTGACATCATGAAACCCGGTTTCAGTTTGTGCCGATTCCGGGGTGCTTTTACACCCTTCAATATACCACTGAAAATCCATCGATCCCCAGTGATACCCCGTTGTCAGCGGATAAACCATGGATGCCGCCTGCCAGGCCTCAAACAGCTTCTTGGCATTCGTTGTTGGAAACCGCGTTTGAACAATCTCTGTAAACCGCTGATTACTGATATTCGGATTATACCCCAATCGGCCCCACAGCATCCACTGGTACCAGTGTTTATCGATCTCAAGTTGTCGAGGCGACTTTGGATTTTTGCTGAGAAATTCTCGTCCCCATATCCATTGGTCCGAACCATAGTAATATCCCGGCGACACATCAGAAGGGATATTCTGAACGAATTCCCGCACGAAATCGGGAGCCCCCCATCGGAACTGATAAATATCATCATTCCGCAGCGTCCAGATGGTTTTTAAACCTCCCTGGCTCTGAAGTTCTTTGACAAATTTCTGATGAAAAGATTGTTTCGTACAACTATACACATGCGCCTGGGCATATTTAAAACTGAACATAAAACGGATATCCGGATGATCGACTATCGGCTTAAACACGTTTGCAATATCCAGATCACCGGTTTCATGCTGCCGATGAATAAACGTTATTTTACGTCCAGGCGATTCCTTTAACGCATCCAGTACGCCCTGTCCATAGGTGGCAAGCGCCCAATTCTCTTTTTCCGCAAAATCTTTCTCAGGCATATTTTCACCGGTCGTCAGGCCAATACCTGCCAGGTCCGGATAGGTCAAAAACATCTGTTTGACACTCTTGCGGAAATAATCGATGGTAATCGGATTATCAATCTTGTCCGTAATCCCGTATTTGCCGTCCACTCCATAGACGAAAATGTTCCACGTTACAACATAGAAATCCACATTCCGCTGCTTGCCGTACCGCATGACTTTTTGCCAGAACGCGATTTTTTCCTCAATGCTCATCGTTTTGAGTGTTTCGGTGTTATTCATGATCTCAGGAGCATCAAAATCCCGTCCCTGGAGAGTGTAGTATTCTTTGAATTTTCCGGCGGACCGTTTCACATCCGCCAGTGCCACATCCGGATACTCCGGCACCTTCACCATGGATGGGAATGGATGCTCGTTCCACAGCGAAATATAGTTGTACCGGTACTTCGCCAGCGTATCGATAAACTCCTTCCAGAAATCAAAGCTCCACATTTCGCCGATATTCCGCTGCGCTGAATCGCATACATCGGTATAACTGGGACTCCGCACATCCAGGGGACAATTAAACTTGACCCCCCGCATGATCATATACGGACGCTGCTCATCGTCCCGCACATTGTCAAGCCCTGCAATTCGAATCAGTTCCGCCGCTTCCAGGCCGCCGTACATCGCTCCAGCGGCGTCAGCTCCGGTAATACGGATCCGCCCCGATTTGTCGCGACGAATCGTAAATGACTCGGGTTGGCCCTGGCCCGGATTGATTCGCAGTTCAATCGGGCCGGCAGTTCGACCTGTGCCATACGTGGATTCGGCATATTTCAAAGCACTGCGAACATGCTCTGCTGCAAATTCCAGTTGCGGAATACCGGAATCATAATCCACTGAAATGGTTCCGGACATACCCTGATAACAGACAACAAGAAAAAAAACTATGCAATAGATCGTTTGTACGGCGTTTTTTTTCTCAGACATCGGTTTACCTCCTGTCATCCATAGAAAACACGGACACTTTGTCATTGTGCTCATTTTCACGACTCACCATTTTATGTTTGCATTATTTTACAGTTATCTCAATTTGAAAGCTTGCAGCCGCCAGCTCTTTGGAGCGCTCTCCCGGCGACGCGTTGGCGATGGTTAATATTGCTTTTCCTTTATGCTGAACTTCCTGTCCTTTTGAATTGATATAAGAGAATGCCTTGTACGGCACGACGAATTTAACCTCCCGGCTTTCCTGTTTTTTCAAACTGACACGCTTAAAATCCTTAAGCGAGGCTATTGGCAATCGTTCCTGATCATTTTTTATGCTTATATAAAGCTGTACAACTTCCTGGGCATCGATAGCGCTGTTATTTTCAATTTGCAGCGTAACAGCCAGTTCTTCTTTTGGCGCAATCGTTTTTGTATTTACCTTCGGCTCTTTCCATTTCAAATCCGCGTAACCCAACCCATACCCAAAGGGATACATCGGGCTTTTGGTCATATACTTGTAGGTTCTGCCTTCCATTGAATAATCTTTAAAATCAGGCAACTGGTCGGCCGACATGGGAAATGTTATCGGCAGTTTTCCCGAGGGGGAGACTTCGCCAAAAAGGATTTCCGCCACAGCCTGTCCTCCGCATTCTCCCGGATACCAGGCATACAATACCGCGTCGGAAAGACGTTCAACCTCTCTCAAGTCAAGAGGGCTGCCTGCACACACAACAGTAACGATCTTACGGTTTCCTGCCCGGGCTTCCTTGTTGATCTTTCTGAGCAGCGTCAGCTGGCTTTCAGGCAATTGCATGGTCAGATTATCGCCGATATTCGGGGACGCAATGGACTCTCCTTCTTCCCCTTCCATCAGGAGGGTCAGCCCCAAAACAACAATCGTTGCGTCGGCATCACGTGCCAGCCCGCTAAACCAATCCATCTTATTGAGGTTCGGAGAGTTAAGCAATGCGCCCTGCCGATACTGTATGCTTGTAGAAGAAGATATTTTTCCCGCTACCCCTTCAAGAATGGTCACCATGTCGGAATTGACGCCGTTATAATTGCCGACCAGCGGCTGGATACTGTCCGCAAGAGGCCCGGTCAGATAGATAAACCCGCTGTTTTTATTCAATGGCAGCGTTTTGTCGTTTTTAAGCAGGACGATTGATTTTCGGGCCGCGTTGAGAGCCAATTCTCGTTTTTCCGGAGTGCGAATAACCTCTGTCCCGAACGCACGATAAGGGTTCAGTTCGGCAGGATCAAATGCTCCTAATTTGAAACGAGTCTTCAGTAAATGTTTGAGTCTGTCGTCCAACTGCTTTTCAGTTATCAATCCCTTTTCAATGGCGGATTTCAGTCCTTCCCCATAAGAAGAGCCGCATTCGAGATTGACGCCTCGTTTCAGGGCCAATGCCGCAGAATGACTCACATCAGGCGTCAACTTATGCTTATTATGGAAATTATTGATTGCCCAGCAATCACTGACAATATGGCCCTTAAAGCCCCATTGGTTCAGCAAGATGTCTTGCAGCAGCAAATTACTTCCGCAGCACGCCTCGTCATTGGTTCTGTTGTATGCGCACATGATAGCCTCTACCCCTGCGTCCACACAACTTTTAAATGCCGGCAAATAGGTCTCCCACAAATCCTTTTCGTTTACAACAGCATTGAATCCGTGCCTCAATTCCTCCGGGCCGCTATGCACTGCGAAGTGTTTGGCACACGCAGCCACTTTAAGATAATCTGGATTGGAACCTTGCATACCTCTGATAAAAGCTGCCCCCAACGTTCCCGTCAGATAAGGATCTTCCCCATAGGTTTCCTGACCGCGTCCCCAGCGCGGGTCACGAAAAATATTGACATTGGGCGACCAGAACGTAAGCCCCATATACGCGATGGATTCCTTATTGTTCTTGATGACTTCATTATTAATAGCCCGCCCTTCCTGGCCAACAGCGTCGCCGATTTTTTCCAACAGGATGGGGTCAAACGTAGCTCCCAACCCGATTGCCTGCGGAAAAACAGTCGCCGGCGCCGAACGTGCAACGCCATGCAGCGCCTCACTCCACCATCGGTAAGCAGGCACCTTCAGACGCGGGATAGCGGGACTGTTATCAGCGCTTTGTGAAATTTTCTCTTCGAGCGTCATTGCCGCAACCAGGGCGGACGCCCGTGTCTCAATATCCAATTCAGGGTTCAGCCAGGGCATCTCCTGGGCCTGTACAGTGAATGGGACAAACAGTGTCATCAGAAGCATGAGACTTTTGATTTTCATGAATTGATTCCTTTTACTCTAATGATTCATTTTACGTTTCGTTTTCTTGGTATAGTATTTTTATTCCAATCCAACGATGAATATCAGCATTATTGTATCTCATAGCGTATGAAAAGGCAGCCATTTGGTTCAAGCTCGACTTGCCCTGTTTTGAACGGCTTCTCGCCCCAGATATCATATAAATTATATTTTTTATTCGGATCGAGACCAAGACTTCTAAGTGATACGTCAGCCGTTTTCTTGTCGCCGGAGCGGTTAAAAACACCGGCCCAGCCGGAATCCTTTTCCGCACCTCGCTGTTCTGTGAGCCAAGTCTGGATATAATCTCTGTATTCGACCATATGACCCATCTTTCCATTCTGGTTACAGGCGATCATCTCCTTGTTGGTGAGCAGACGCAAAGACTCCTTATCCAGGGTCGGCAGCAAGCCCCCCATAAAGAGAGGAGAGGCGCTCATGGCGCGCATGGTAATGAAAGTCTCTTTCTGCGGCACAGTAAATCTATCAAACCGATGCTTTCCCTCGTAACCTGCTTTGTCATCAGGGGTATCCTTGGAAACCGTCACCTGCAACTCGCCAAAGGGAATCATATCCATATCAAACCAGAAACCCTTGTGAACCGGGACATGTTGCCACTTGAGCCACGAAGCAAAACACTTGTCAATATCGAATTGTTTATCCCAGACATCGCCGGTAACACGCAGCATGTCGGCCTTTTCGTATGTGCCAATCGCATCAGCAAGAACACGGCCTCCGGGGGACAAACTCAGCGTAATGGGACGTCCAGTTTTTTCAACGGCTTTTACCACCGCTTCGATTTCGGCGGGAAATTCGACAATGTCATCAGCCTTAATGAAGTCCACCCCGTAATCGGCCAGTTGCTGGATAAATCCGTCATAGTATTCCTGTGACCCAGGTTTGGTCATGTCAACGCCATAGTTATCCTGACTCCAGCTGCATACGCTATTCGTATCGGCAATATCCCGTGCAAAATAGGGGGTACCCTTGATGGGTAGATTCTGCTTCACGGCCTTGCGGGGAATTCCCCGTATGATCCATAAACCGAACTTGACGCCGTGCTTGTGGCACTCGTCAGCAATCGGTTTAAATCCGTTTGGAAAAAAACATTTGGATGGGGTGAAGTAGCCGTATTGGTCAAGGTTCACATCGCGAATCTTTTCATCTCCCGCGACAGGAAAGAGGGTTCCTGGCCGGAGTTTGTACTCCCTGTACCAGCCGCCATCGATCACGAAATATTCATACCCCAGCGGTTTGAACACCTCGACGAACGTCTTCAGGTTGTCCAAGCACGCCTGCTCATGAATGTCGCCTCGATATGCGTCAAAACTGTTCCAGCCCATCGGCGGTGTTGGCGCCAGCGGCTTCGATGTTCGCTCTGCCATGACGGTCACGCCGTGAAGTGTTATCATTAAACATACCGCCGATAAAAAATTCTTTTTCATATACCTTTTCTTGAGCAAATAATATCCGAATTTCATTTGGTCTATCCACTCGAAAAATTTTATTCTACAACGAAATTCTCAAAATCAGCGTAACCCCTGCTTTTTTCGATATTGGGGTTTATTGAAAATAACCCAACCTTGGCACCAATCCACACCCCTTCTTTTGCGTTAAATTTTTCGCCAATCCCTGTATAATCAATCCCGTTTTGACTGAAGCTGAACGAACATACCGCGCCTTCTGAAACACTTACTTTAAGATAAACAGGTGCATTACCATCAATGGTTACTGTTTTAATTTTACTCGTTTGATCTTCGCATATCTGAAACGTCCCGGTGAACATGGTAAGCCGCACACCATCTGCCGTGTTGTCAAGGGACAAGCCGGCCCACGATCTACCCATAACCACGAGACCGCAACGTTCATTGACAAATTCTGGATGAAATTCCACCTTAGTGGTTGCCGTAAAAACAGGTGCGGGAAACTTCTGCAGCAATTGATTTGGGACAAACCATAAATTGCCGTTTTGGGATATGTTCTGCACGCAATTAAGACGCAAAAAGCCTTTTCGTTCTGTCAATGAATACCACTCTTTTTTAGGATTCGCATGCCACTGCCACTGCAAACCCAGCTTGTTCGATTCAAAAGAGTCGGATGTTTGCGGTATGGCGATTGGATACTTACCGCCAGCATCCGGTTTTTTATACTCCGCCACAGGTTCGCCAATCTTCTTTCCTCCCTCCAAACTTCCGATGTAAGGGAAGCCATCAATCCATTTCACCGGCTGCAGGTGGATAATTCGCCCATAGGCATCCCTTGACTGAAAGTGCACAAACCACCATTCTCCGGACTCCAACTCGACGATACCTCCCTGATGCGGACCGTTGATATCGGTCGATCCTTGTTGCATGACAACTTTGTCTTCATAGGGTCCATAAATATTCTTTGATCGTAAAACCGACTGCCAACCTGTGGAAACCCCTCCCGCGGGAGCAAGGATGTAGTAATAGCCGTCTTTTTTCAGAAATTTCGGACCCTCTATAGTATTCTGATTTTCCACATTTTTAAAAATCAACTTGCCATTATCGAGCAGCTTTTTCCCATCGGGGCTCATTTTGTGCAGATAAAGTTCTGTGCCGCATAATTTGCTGTGAACAAGATAAGCATTCCCGTCATCATCCCATATCGGACATGGATCCTCCCACATTTCAACAGAAACGACATGATGTAAGTCCCAATTACCTCGTACATTCTCCGTACTGGCCATAAAGAGCCCATCCTGTGGAGTACAAAAATAGACATAGTATTTCCCATCATGAAATCTTATCGACGGCGCCCATGATCCCTCGCCATGAACCGGTTTATCATATTTTTCAAACGGTAATCGATCATAGACATGATTAATAATCGTCCAGTTTACTAAATCGTATGAATGAAGGATTGGTATTCCCGGCATACAATTAAAACTGGAAGCCACCATGTAGAAATCATTTTTCACCTTAATAATATCCGGGTCCGAATAATCCGCAAAAATAATTGGATTTTTATACCTGCCGTTACCCAAATCGGGAGTCCACATATTAGCATCCAATGAATTAACCAAACCTGTTAATGCACATAAATAAATTAAGGCCCTCATTTTTATCATCCTTTGATTAATAATATTGATATATGGTTTTTTTAGAATTAGCAAATGGACAATCTCTACTTATCACCTCTTGTGTGCTTTACCATCTGAATGGTGCCGTCTTTGTTATAGTACAGTTTGTCAAAACAAGCAATACGTCCCTGTCCATCTTTCTTTACAGGATAGTCCTTAATCGCGATATGATAGAAGTAATACCACTGGCCTTTAAACTCAATGATCGAATGGTGATCCTGTGCCCCGCTGGGGTGCGGTGCCATCTCGCCTTTCCACTCAAAGGGTCCGTATGGACTTTTGCCCATAGCATAAAAGCCCTGAAATTCCTTGTTTTTCCAGTTTGTATATGAATAGTAATAGACGCCATCCTTTTTGTGCATATAAGAACCTTCACAAAAACGCCGCACTTCATCTTTGAGTACATCCTCAGGAGCGTAATTAATTTTACGGGGCTCCTCCGCCAATTCAATCATATTCGGCTTGAGTTTGGCGACTATGGCGCTGTTGTTGTAGATGTAGGCCTGTCCGTCATCATCGATAAAAATCTTCGGATCAATTCCGCCAATCCCCTCGATCGGGTGACCTATATCCTTGAAGGGTCCCTGCGGCGCATCGGCCACAGCCACTCCGATTCGCCATTTATCTTTTTTGTCTTTATGCGGATAATAAAGGTAATATTTCCCATCCTTGCGAGCGGCCCCGGGCGCCCACATCCATCCGCCGCGTTCGATGCCCCAATCGACATCTCGCGAGTGTAGAACTTCACCGTGGTCAGTCCAGTTCACTAAATCGCTGGAAGAAAACACGTGATAGCCGTCCATGCTGTCATAGGTTCCCTTATCCCCTTCCTGTTTTTGATGGTCCTGCGAACAGTACATCCACACCGCGCCGTCCCAGACCTGCACATCCGGATCGGCCGCTCCATGATTTCTAACAAGCGGATTGCCCTTATAGGTGAAATGATACGGGTAGGTGATTTGACAACCCGTTGCGGTAATGATGCCTAACAAGATCAGCATCCCTGTCATGATTTTTTTTCCATACTTAATTTTTGTTTGTCTGGCAGTCATCGTCGTCCTTTCTTAATAAAGTTATAGTGTTAGTTGATGTTCCGCAATTATAGTTTGAATTTTTTTAATAATGTCCGGGTATTTGGAGGCGAGGTCGTATTTTTCTGATGGATCCTGTTCGAGGTTAAACAGCAATGGCTGCTGCGTTTCCTGGTATTCGCTTTTCAATTCCGAACTTGGAATTTTCATGTGCAGTTTCCACTGTTTCCAGCGAACCGCGGCCAGAGTTTTGCCTGAATAGTAAAATATCATTTCCCGGGGACTGGGCGCGTTATCCGTTAAAAAGCGTTTCAGGCTGTAGCCGTCGATTTGAAGTTCCCGGGCAATGGGAATACCCGCAAAGTCCAGAATCGTGGGAAATATATCCAGGGTGCTGGCCATGCCGGTTTTGACGGAGTTGGCTTCAATGATACCGGGCCATCGAATAAGACAGGGTTCGCGAAATCCGCCTTCCCACGTCGTGAACTTGCCGCCTCGCAAGGGGCCCGATGAGCCGCCATTGAGATTGACGCTTAGCCATGGGCCGTTGTCGCTGGTAAAAATGACCAGGGTATTATTGTCTATTCCCTGCTGTTTGAGTTCGTCAAGAATGACGCCGACAGAAGCATCGATTTCTTCGACAGTATCCCCGTAGAGGCCGCGAAGACTCATGTTCTTGTATTGGTCCGAAGCAAAAAGAGGAATGTGCGGCATCGTATGGGCCATGTACAGGAAGAAGGGTTTGGATTTGTTGTCCCGGATATATTGGACCGCCTGCTGGGTATAACGCTTAGTCAGCGTTGTCTGGTCAGCCGGATACTCAATAATTTCTTCATTTCGCAACAGCGGAACCCAATTTTTTACAGGTTCGGTGTTACGCATTTTATCAAGTGTCATTTCTTGGCGGAAAACAACATCTTTGGCAACCTCCATTTTGGGGTCAACTGTCATATCGTTGCTATACGGAATACCCAAATAGGAGTCAAATCCGTGGGAGGTCGGCAAAAACCGTTTATGGTGTCCAAGATGCCATTTCCCTATACAGGCGGTCGCATAATGGCGCTCTTTGAGGGCTTTGGCAATCGTTATTTCGGTCGTGGGCAGTCCCGTATTCTGGTTCGGAAACAACACACCATTGACGGTCGTGCGAATAGGCAAACGACCGGTCAGCAAGGCGGCACGGCTTGGACTGCAAACCGGAGCGGATGAGTAAAACTGCGTCAGCTTAGCCCCTTCCCGGGCCATCCGGTCAATATTGGGGGTACGAATAGTCGGATGACCAAAGCATCCCAGGTCTCCATATCCGAGATCGTCAAGAAAGATCACGATGAAATTCGGCTGTTTTGGGAGACTTTCAGCCGCGAAGATGGGTTGGCATTGATGATAGACCTGTCCTGCGACAATAGTCCCAAGAGTCATTTTCAGGAACGATCTTCTATGTATATTTACCTTGGAGTCCATTCCGGAATTCCTTAATAATGCTGATTAAAAGAAACAATGTGATCCTGCGAACAGTACATCCAGACCACGCCATCCCAGACATTTACATCCGGATCAGCCGCTCCATGATTTCTAACAAGCGGATTGCCCTTATAGGTGAAATGATACGGGTAGGTGGTTTCATCCGACAAAACCCTTCCAGTAATGACGCCACCATGGCATCCGTTCATCAAAGCTGCCAGTGCAAAAAGGGCGATTGCCAGGACATACTTGTAAATTAAGTTTACTTTCATGTTAAATCTCCTTTTAATTAGCGTTATAATTGTAAATTTGTTTTAGTTTCATACAGTGAACTTTCGCACTTTTTAAGAGATGTTAATTTGGGTAAACATGGGTGACAGACTGTCTCGGAGCAATCTGTTGAATTATTGCCATGTACGGTCAGTTGATCGAACATACATTTAATTCCGAAAAACATGTAAAACCTTATTTACAAACGAATAATGCCATAAAAAAGTGCGAAAGTTCACATACATATGCTTTACCGATTGTCGAACATACTCTCATTCTAACAAACAAATGGGACCTACGGAGAGACAACCTTCACGGTGAATACCGTCGAGGTCGGCTCCCCTGTTTCCGGGGTCCCCATCACACGGATGCCAGTCATGATTTTTTTTACATCCTTTTTTACTGTTTGTGCAGCAGTCATAGTCACCTCTTGTTAATAAAGTTATAGTGTTAGTTGATGTTCCGCAATTATAGTTTGAATTTTTTTAATAATGTCCGGGTATTTGGAGGCGAGGTCGTATTTTTCAGACGGGTACTGTTCGATGTTATACAGCAGCGGCTGCTGCGTTTCCTTATATCCGCCTTTAGCCCCTGCCTCCATCACCCAGCGAGGCGTTGCAAACTGCTGCTCGATTCGGTACCGTACGGCCTCCTTGCAAATGATATACTTGTTGATCCCGTTGTCGGGAAAATGGTGATACCATCCCTTGTGGGGATTTTTCAGTGGGATATGATCATTCCAGTGGTCCTTCAGGTCAATCACGCGGCCGAAACCCAGGCCTGACAGAAGAAGGCAAAAAGCCGCCGCAGCCCGCAAAAGTACAAAAGACAAATTAACCGTGTTATTGCTTCCAAACAGTAATTTAAGATTTTTCATAACTTCCCTGTTAATATTTATTATTCATACATAAATTCCTTCATTATTTATCTTCTTTCTTATTTTCATAGCGTATGAAAAGGCAGCCATTTGGTTCAAGCTCGACTTGCCCTGTTTTGAACGGCTTCTCGCCCCAGATATCATACAGATTATACTTTTTATCCGGCTCGAGACCGAGACTTTTGAGGGACACATGGGTCGTTTTCTTTTCGTCGGAGCAGTTAAAAACACCGGCCCATCCGGATTCCTTTTCGGCTCTTCGTTTTTCGGTAAGCCAGGACTGAACGTAATCTCTGTATTCGATCATATGCCCCATCTTCCCATTCTGGTTACAGGCGATCATCTCCTTGTTGGTCAGCAGACGCAAAGACTCCTTGTCCAGGGTCGGCAGCACCCCCCCCATGAACAGAGGAGAGGCGCTCAGAGCACGCATGGTAATAAAAGTCTCCTTTTGCGGCACCGTCAGCTTATCGAACCGATGCTTTCCTCCGGGGCCAGCCTGGTTATCAGGAGTATCCTTCGGAACCGAGACACACAACTCGCCGAATGGGATCATATCCATATCAAACCAGAAACCTTCACGCACCGGCACATATTGCCAGGTGAGCCACGAAGCAAAACACTTTTCAATATCGAATTGCCTGTCCCAGACATCGCCGGTAACACGCAGCATGTCGGCCTTTTCGTATATTGCTATCTCATTGCCAAGTACACGGCCTCCGGGGGATAAGCTCAATGTAATCGGACGTCCAGTCTTTTCAATCGCCTTTAGCACGGCCTCGATTTCGGCGGGAAATTCGACAATGTCGTCGGCCTTAATGAAGTCCGCCCCGTAATCGGCCAGTTGCTGAATAAACCCGTCATAGTATTCCTGAGACCCGGGTTTGGTCATATCGACGCCATAACACATCTTACTCCAGGAACAAATGCTGCTGGTGTCAGCGATATCGCGCGCAAAATATTTTGTACCTTTGACGGGCGTATTGAGCACATCAACCGCCTTGCGCGGTATACCTCTCATGATATGGATACCGAATTTAACCCCATGCTTGTGGCACTCGTCGGCGATCAGCTTGACGCCGTTGGGGAAAAAGCATTTGGACGGTATAAAGTAGCCGTATTGGTCGAGGTTCACATCGCGAATCTTTTCATCTCCCGCGACAGGAAAGAGGGTTCCTGGCCGGAGTTTGTACTCCCTGTACCAGCCGCCATCGATCACAAAATATTCATACCCCAGAGGTTTGAACACCTCGACGAACGTCTTGAGGTTGTCAAAGCACACCTGCTCGTGTGCGAAAGTTCGATAGGAGTCAAAGCTGTTCCAGCCCATCGGAGGCGTCGGCGCCAGCGGCTTCTGTGTTCGGCCTGTCATGGCCGTCACGCTGTTAACCGTTATCAGTAAACATACTGTCAATAATATTTTCTTCATAATCCCATCCTTGAGCGAACAAAAAGTATGTTTGTGCAAATTATTCAGCATCAGCATGTTTTTTTTGATCTTCATAAATTGTTTCCTTTCCCAATAATGACTGTTTAACCTGTAATAAACCTTCGTCTATTTAAGTCCTGTTTGCGCCTTGGTTTTTTTTAACCCCGGCAAATCAGATTGTTTTAACTGCAGGTTGTTCAATTTGTCGCTTTGGCCTCCCAAATCCAAATAGTCCTGCAACGCTTTCTTGTCGTGGCTATGCCAGTCGGTAAAATCAAAATTTCGCTGCAGATCCACGCCAATAAATAACTCATCCATCATCGTTGTATAGTTCTTCCAATAACCGTATGCTGTACCAATTGTATCCAGCGCTTTGTCCTTCTTATTCTGTTCAAGATACACTGCGGCACGGAACTTATTGGCATTATAAAGACCCAGATAGGCCATCGCTTCCAGGTTTTTCATAGTAAGCATCAATTCGGTGTTCGATCCGGCACTCAGTGTTCCAAGTATGGATAGAGATTCTTTCGCGTGCTGCTCTATTTGGTCGGCGTTGGTCAAAGCCGATATCTTCCCTGAACATTTGTTGTTTGCGGTATCTGAAAAACTGCAAAGGTCGGAACCATCCATGGGTTCTGCCTTTCTTATCTTTTCCAGGCTCATGAAACCATCCTTAGATGTCCATCCTTCAGGATACCATTTAAAGTCCAGGTCCCCTGTGCCGGTTACCTGCTCATTGGCCAGTCGAACAGCCCTTGATGCTTTGCTCCAGGCCTGGAATAGCTGTTCTGAAGACACCTCCGGGTATTTCAAAGCAAGGTGGTTTTTGAACAATTCATCGGAGACAGAGGGATTGTAGGATATTCTGCCCCACAGCTTCTGCATGTACCAGGTCTTTTGGATGCACAAGGCATTTTTTTCTTTATAATAAGGATTCTTACTGGTGAAATCCCGGGTAAAAACCCAGCCGTCAGGCCCGATATAAAAGCCAGCGATGTATTTACCGACTTCAGGAAGGTGATTGATATAATCGCGGACAAATTGCGGGTCCGCCCAATGGAGAAAGTACCAATCATCATTGCGTACCGTTAGCCATGATTTAAGATTATTGGCCTCAAGTCCAACTTCCATATTTCCTTTATGTCCATCTCCATTTCCTCTATCCCAGTAGTTTGGTTTTATCGCCGCATGTGCATGGGCCTGAGAATACTTAAATGATAAATCAAATTGAACATTCGGCAAATCACTGAGCGGCTTGAAATAATCCAGCATATCAGATACATTTCCCTGATGTTGGCGATGGATGAATACCAAATCCCTGTCAGGATGTGCCTTTGCGTATTCCATCATCCCTATGCCATAGGTATCCCAGGCCCATTCTTCCTTTTGTGCATTCGTAATACTCCCCATGTTTTCACCTACGGTGATGCCAAATCCCGCCAGATTGGGGTAGGTTTCCAGAAATTTTTTCATGCATTTTCGTAAATAAACCCGGGTTTTCAGATCCGTTGAAACATTTGTCATGCCATGTTTATTTTCTGCGGTAGATAGAAAGATATTCCATGTTATAAAATAAATATCAAAACCCCTGTTACGACCATACTGCATCACATTTCGCCAAAATGCGATCTTCTCATCAATAGTCATGTTATTGATTTGTATGGTTTTGCCGTTTTCGTCGTATCCTGTGACACCTTGAATGGCTATACCGGGATACTCATCCTCCATATTGAGCATCGAAGTAAACGGATGAGGTGACCACAGGGACAGTGCATTGTAACGATGGCGGGCCATTTCGTCAAACCATTCGGTCCAGAAACTCATGTCCCAAACATGCCGGATTGCAAATTTATGGGAAGTACCTTTATTGTTGTAGTAATAAGTCGGAGACTCTTTATCCAGGGGAATATTGAACTTAACACCACGGTTCTTTATATACGGTGATTCCTCCTGGTTATAGGAGTTTGTAAATCCGGAAAAACTGATATTTTCGGCAATTTGCAGGCCGCCATACATCGCACCGTTATCGTCTCCGCCCAAGACCCAGTAGCTTAACTGCGGAGCGGTGGTTGTACGCAACGCGTAGGCCTGTTCACCCGGACTGCCCGCCGCACTGCCGCCCTGGGCCGTCAGCAAGGCTGTTACCTGCGCGTTGGACGCCAGCGCAATAACCACTTTTTTCCCAGTATAACTGTCTGTTAACGTGGAGAGGTCTTTGATTTCCACCGTAAACTTCTTTGCCTCCAACGCTTTTTGGATATCTCCGGCCGCGAAAGTATGCTGGGGCGTTGCCGGATTGCAGAACACACGGACAGTCTCTCCAATGGCCTTGCCGGGAATGATCCAAAGGACAAGGCTTATTGCCAGCAATTTAACCGAATCCGAGATTGTTTTTTTACGTTTCATTCTGTGTTATTCCTTTCTACTTTAAGCTAAAGAGACGGTTATAAATCCCACACACTTGATTGTACCTTAATATTTTTTTTGTCAATTCTTAACCGTTTAAAACCTTCGCGGCATTTCGCTAAAGCTTGACGACCTCGTGTGGTACCGCAATCAGGCTAAACGAATCTGAATATCCAAATTTTAAAACCTTTGCTGCCGACTATCGCGGACTTTCCGCCGGGCCGTTGCCGGTGGGAATTGCACCCTGGGTCAGGACGATCCGGTCAATCTTATAACCCTGTTCTCGGCGAACAACATCGAGCGTCTTGACGCCCGGCGTACTGACCGTTACAGTCCCCAGACTTTTCCATATCCACTGATCATAATCTTGCGTGTTGTCGTTATTCCCGTTGCTGACACCATCCAGGCCTACCCATACCGAATTAGAGCCGGTCGGATCACAATATCGGCGCATGTATACGTTAAATGTACCGGTCGAGGAAAATACAATGGAGTATAATATCCGAGTACCCTGGTCATAGGATGGAGTATTACTATAAGCGCCATCCACCGTCCACATATAGCCGTCTCCGACATAGCCTGGTGTCGCAGACGCCTGGACCCACATAGCCGGTTCGTTCCGCTGTTCAATACTGTCATAATGTTCGGCTTCCATACATACCAGGCCGCCGCTTTCCTTAAAACCGGGTGGCGTTACATCCGTCAGCCAGAGAACAGCCAGCATCTGGAAATCCTTCAGGCCAACCGACCCGTCGGCGTTCAAATCGGTGCCGCCGCACAGACCGCTTAAATAACAGTTGCTTTCCAGCCAGCGCGCTGCCAATGCCGCCAAATCATCCAGGTCCACAACGTAATCTTTAACGATATCCGGATCGCCATAGGTAAAGACGCTGAAGGGGGCGCTGGGGGCCGTTTGATTACCCACTGAATCACGCATTTTAACCGTATAGGTGTACGCGGTTCCCGGTTGCAGATTGACAGCGATATAGGCAGGACTCGATTGCCAGCCGCTGACATCGCCGCCTGCTTCTGTGAAAAGATATTCCACCGGACCTGCCGAAGCCGTTCCGGGCACTGCGGACATTGAGATACTCGTACTGCTCAGGGCAGCAGGGTATTCGGCAAATTCGGCCGGATCGGGTGTCAGCGAATGAGGATTGGGTATCGCCGAATCAGAGTTACTGTAACCCGACTCGCTTCCAAACAGATCCAAAGCCGTCACCGCATAGTAGTAGGTCGTACCGGGGGTGACGTTGTTATCCTTCCAATCGCTGGTAAAGACATCCCGGACGTGCGTGTAAGGGCCGCCGGAGATTTTGGAACGATAGATACCGTAAACCCACAGGTCCGCTTCGGTATTGTCAGCCCAGTTCAGTAAGACAGAACCGTCGCCCGGCACGGCAACGAGACCCGTCGGAGCGGCAGGAGTTGTATTCGTTGAAATCAATTGGAACCAGTTTACATTAAACAGATAACCGGACCCGCCGACAAAATTCAGTCGCAGTGTTTGCGTCTCGGCGGCAGTAAAGGTCGCCGTCGTACGGACGGTTGTCCATGATTGCCATCCGCCGGTCACAGGGATTGTTGCGCTGCCGATCACAGTCCCGCCGACCACCATATTAATCGTTCCGCCGCTGCCGGCGCTGGCAACCCGAAAATCGACCGGGTAAGACCCCGCGGACGGCACAGTGATCGAATATTGAGCCCAGTCACTATTATTAATATAACCAATGTTCTGACCGCCGCCGGTATCCGAGCAATTTTCCTTCTGAATCCCGCTCATCGTGGTATAACTTTCTGCCTGAATAAGCCCTTCCGGGTTCTGGGACAGAGGGGCTCTCGTAAGAGAATAACGGAGACTGTTGTCAGCGGCAGGATCATTAAAGGTACTGGGCGATAATTCGTATTGGCTGGGAGTGACGCCTACACCCGTATATCCGATGGGATGCCTGCCGCCATTGAAATAGTTAACCGTTGCAAAACGCACGGACGGCAGCATTCCGGACGGATCCAGGATGGCCAGTGCAAGGATGTATTCTCCATTGGCGATGCCAGTGGGCAGCTGGAATGTCCCATTGACCGTATTGGCAACCGCTGGAACAGTGTACACTCTCGTGGTGCTGTTATACTGGTCGCCCGACAGCCAGTTTCGTATATCGCAGCCATCAAAGGTGTCATGCCAGACAACCGCTTTTGTCGCCGGATTAAGCAGACTGATTTCGACAGGCCAATTATAACAGACTGGAGCCGAGCCGACATTGGTAACCTTAAACTGCACAGAAAACTCCGCCCCAGGGGTCAACATGGCCGGATATCGAACTTCGTTGAGCAAGTAACGGTATCCAAACGCCCGCTGAACCTCCTCGGCACCGGCCACGGCAACCGGATCCGTCTTGCTGTAACCACTGACCCATCCCAAAGCGCTGCAATGCAGGTCTCGGATGGTGTCAATCAAGAAGTTACGGTGAACCGGGTCCGATACTGTATCCGTCGGATCCTGACCGGGTTGTATGGTCCAATCGCCCCAGTTATAGGCAACCTCACCTTCCCAGACATTGACTTTCCACCTTGCCGTGGTGTTGTTCAGGTTGTCGATACCAGCGCCTTGGGTATATATCTGATTAATATGAGCCCACGAATCCCAATAACCGCCAAACGGATAAGCGGTAAACGCATCCCATGGACGTCTCACGAGCACCTTTTTATTGGGGAAGGCAGCGGTAAATTCATCCCCCATCAGCTGCTGAATTTCAGCTGTAGGCCAGGGAGTTTCTTGCTCACCCCACCAACCGATAATCCCCATCTGAATCCAGGCCACACGCGGATCATTGTTCCAGCATTGTCCCAGCCGCTGAATCAGCCGTCTTAAACGCGTTTTGAACTGCTCACTGCTGTAGTCACCGGCAGTCATATCCGCCGGCCAATTTTCATTATTTGGATCGCTGTCCCAATCCAAATAAACACGCGGAATGACCTTGACATTATATTTTTCCATGTCTTTCCACTTGTTATTGCAGACCGTTTTAATCTTGTCGATGGTATCACTTTCGTAATTTTCGATCTCATTCCATTTGATGTAGCAATGCGTTACTGTGGCATACGGATCACCCGAATAGCTGCTGCCCGCAGAAGTGCCGGGGCGAAAACCCATCAGAGGGTTCCGTAAAGCAATAGGATATTCTTCGGGGTAGATAACAACCGTTTCGGCATACACGCTCATCTGCGCGATTAAGACAAACAGGCCTGCCAAACAAAATATTCTTAGATTTCTCATACTGCCTCCCGGGTGTTTTTGCAAAGCGAACACTTCGCTAAACCCCCATTCTATTTGCATACATAATCGTTTTCAAATATCGTTCCTACATAACGATTACCTTGAACTTTCCGCCGGGCCGTTGCCGGTGGGAATTGCACCCTGGGTCAGGACGATCCGGTCAATCTTATAACCCTGTTCTCGGCGAACAACATCGAGCGTCTTGATGCCCGGCGTACTGACCGTTACAGTCCCCAGACTTTTCCATATCCACTGATCATAATCTTGCGTGTTGTCGTTCTTCCCGTTACCGACACCATCCAGGCCTACCCAGACCGAATTAGAGTTGGTCGGATCACAATATCGGCGCATGTATACGTTAAATGTACCGGTCGAGGAAAATACAATAGAGTATAACATCCGGGTACCTTCGGTATAGAGGGGACCATTATTACTATAAGCGCCATCCACCGTCCACATATAGCCGTCTCCGACATAGCCTGGTGTCGCAGACGCCTGGACCCACATAGCCGGTTCGTTCCGTTGTTGAATACCGTCATAATGTTCGGCTTCCATGCATACCAGGCCGCCGCTTTCCTTGAATCCAGGAGGCAATATCTGCATCAGCCAGGAAACGGCCAGCATCTGAAAATCCTCCAGATCAACCGCCCCGTCGGCGTTCAGATCGGTACCGGCACACAGAGTGCTCAGGTAGCAATCATTTTCCAGCCATCGCGCCGCCAGGGCCGCAAGATCATTCAGGTCCACATAGTTATTTTTAACAATATCCGGATCGCCATAGGTAAAGGCACTGAATGAACCGCTCGGCGCTGTTAGATTGCCCACAGAATCGCGCATGGTAACCGTATAGGTATATTGGGTTCCCGGCTGCAAATTGGTATCGATATAGACAGGGCTCGATTGCCAGCCGCTGGTCTTGCCGCCCGCTTCTGTGAAAAGATATTGCACCGAACTCTCCGCATCTGTCCCGGTTACAGACGTCATCGAAATACTCGTACTGCTCAGGGCAGCAGGGACTACAGCAAATTGGGCCGGATTCGGCGTCGGCGGATTTGTCTCCATTCCAGGTATTCCCGTGCCGCCCAGGTCGGTGTATTCCTTCAAAACCGCCGCGTCGGCAAACTTCCAGTCGGGAAGAACCTGCAAGTTTCTAAAGGAATCCCCATAGTATGTAGCGTCCATCGATTGGCTGTAGGACGTCCACCAGATATAGGCTGTGCTCATTTGCTCCCTGGCCATAACGGTATTGCCGGCTTTCTTATAGGTGGCGCCCCGAATTTTGTGTGCATAATACCGGCTGAGGTAGGCCATCTGTTTGACATTGTTGATGGCGACTTCAAGATCGGGATCTCCCCCGCTTTGCATGGTGTTGATCAAAGAAAGCGCAGTGGCGGCATCCGTCTGCATTTCATCGGCAAGCTCGTATGAGGATTTCTTGCCGCCGCATGCTCCAGCCGCCGAATTGGCGATATTACAAAGATTCGACCCGTTTGCAACATCTTGACCTGCAAAACCACCTGTGTCGCCAGCAGCGTCACTAATCGTTCTAAAACCGGTGCATCTGCCCGGATCGCTCCAGCATCCTTCGGGATACCAATGAAAATCCAACTGCCAATTTTTCATGATGAGTTCGGTGACCTTGGGCAGTGACCGCGAGGCCAAAGTCCATGCGTTAAACAGGTTTGTAGAAGAAGAAGAGGCAAGGGCATAGCGCCGCCCGAGCAAGTTCTTGAGCACATCGTCACTCGTGTTGGGATTATAGGAAATCCGTCCCCACAGCATCTCCATATACCATCTTCGCTCGACTTCAAGCTGCCCATTCTGGGTTGCATCCTTATGAAGGCGGGCTCGGCTTGGATTATACCCGTCACTGCCAATATACATGCCAACCACCGTGGTATCCTTGCGCGGGATACCGGCCATGAAATCGCGAACAAACTGGGGATCTCCCCAGTTCAAATAGAAATAATCGTCATTGCGGAGGGTGAGCCATGTTTTTATGCCAAGGTTGTAGCAGCTCTCAATATCCCCCGTCGTCCAGGTTGGCGTGGGGGTGGAATACATGTGGGCCACCGCGTATTTCACCGACATGTTCAAGGTGGCATTGGGAATCGACTTGAGCGGAGCGTAAACACCGTTTAAAATCGTCGGCGAAGTCCCGAGGCTGCGATGAATCAGGTTGAACTGCCTCGACGGATTGTTGGTTAAGTAGTCATAAACCGCCTTACCCATGGCATCCCAGGTCCACTGTGTTTTTTCATCCTGGGTGCCGCTCATTCCATCTCCGCCCGAGATGCCAAACCCATCCAGCTCCGGATAGGTTGCCAGCAGCGCCTGCATGCTCTTGTAGTAGTAGTCAATCGTGGTGGTATTACTCTGGTCTCGGGTTAAAGCGGGATATTGAGTGCTTGCGTAATCGACATAGACATTCCAGTTGAAGAAATAGAACTTCATGCCCCGGCTGTGGGCATACTGCATCACTTCTCTCCAGAATGCGACGCGCTGAGCGTGGTTCAGATTGATGATAGAACCGTCATATTTCTGAATGTTCGGCAGGCATGCGTTTGGGTAATCGGGTACGCTGACCAGTGCCGGGAAGGGGTGGTGAACCCATATCGACAATACATTGTAGCGATTTCGTGCCTGCTGATCGATCAATGTCTTCCAAAATGTGATATCCCAAACATGCGGAATGGCCTCTCTGGCTGAATAGGAACTCCATCCGCCGACATAGGTGGGAATTCGTTTATCAAGCGGAAGGTTCAGTTTCATCCCCCGATTCAATAAGAAGGGTGTTTCTTCACTGTTATAGGAGTTTGTAAATCCGGAAAAACTGATATTCTCGGCTATTTGCAGGCCGCCATACATCGCACCGTTGTCATCCCCGCCTAAGGCCCAGTAACTTAACTGCGGGGCGGTTGTGGTACGCAACGCGTAGGCCTGTTCGCCCGGGCTGCCCGCCGCACTGCCGCCCTGGGCCGTCAGCAAGGCTGTGACCTGTGCGTTGGACGCCAGCGCTATAACCACTTTTTTCCCGGTATAACTGTCGGATAACGTGGATAGGTCTTTGATTTCCACAGTAAAACCCTTCGCCTCCAAAGCTGTTTTAATATCTCCGG
>Ga0315294_10000794_pt1 | contig 34136 bp, 37 predicted proteins | sample YL17G13_40_MG_FD_203626 | JGI IMG/M metagenome (GOLD analysis project Ga0315294, IMG submission 203626) | Sediment microbial communities from Yellowstone Lake, YNP, Wyoming, USA - YL17G13_40 | ecosystem: Environmental > Aquatic > Freshwater > Lake > Sediment | place: USA: Wyoming | collected...
TTGTCTACAGTAAGTCCAGTTACGGGTTCTCCGTCTGCGGTTGTTACCGAGACTACTATGTAGTTTGACAGCCTGTTTCCAGGAGCAGCTACGGTATCTTCTGATAGAGCGGTTACGATTAGTCTTGCCATTAAGTTCCCTCGTGTTGGCATTCTATTTTGGTTGTTCTTAAAAAAGCCTTTTGAGTAGCTAAAAGTCTCTTTCGCTTTTATGTTTAGGGCTTAACCGCGTTACGGATGCGCTCGTTTATTGTATGGTATTGCTCAGGCGTGAACAATTCCTCTTCGCAAGCGGGGCATCTGAGCACCTTTACATTTGGCAGAAAAATACCGTCATACTCAAAGTCAACTTCAACTTCCAGAAACGCCACACAGCACTTTGGACACATCAAAGCGCCTGCCTGCACAGTTCCTTCATGAGAGTTATCACGATTACTTGCCATTCTAGCCACTACATCCAATAAAAACTGCCGAGCTAATAATGTCTTCCTGAACTATTCAGCCTTCGCTCTTAAATGTTCAAGTTCTACTGTTGACTGCTGGTTGCGGAAATCGTGAAAGTACTTCAGCCATGGTGTTCGCAAAGACAGTCCTATTGCGAAAAACGTAAAATTATTAATGAATTCGGAAAAAGTATAAATAGCACACTACCGAATATTAGCTCTGGAAAGAGGAAAACACAATGACATTATTCAGTGGTTGTTACACCGCTCTCGTAACCCCCATGCGAAACAATCGCGAAATAGACTACGAAGGGTTACGGAGATTAGTTGAATTCCAAATCAGAGAAGACGTAAACGGTATCCTAGCCGTTGGCACCACGGGCGAAAGCCCCACCTTAGACTGGAATGAACACAACAAAGTCATAGAAAGAGTGCACGAGTACGTTGGCGAAAAAGGCTTAACCATCGCGGGAACAGGAAGCAACTCTACGCAGGAAGCCATAGAAGGCACCGTGCATGCACTCCATATCGGCGTAAAATGCGTCTTGCTCGTGGACCCGTACTACAATGGACCAAGCAGCCTTGAGATACGCAGAGAATACGTCGAACCATTAGCAGGGCAGTTCCCTGAAGTCCAACTCATCCCCTACGTCATCCCAGGCAGAACAGGATGCCAACTTCTCCCACAAGACCTCGCCATTCTCCACGAGCAATATCCGAACGTGCGCACAGTGAAGGAGGCGACAGGCGACCTTGAAAACATGAAGCTAACGCGGAAACTCTGCGGAGACGACTTCGACATCCTATCAGGCGACGACGACAAGACATTTTCCATGATGACCACAGAGGAAATTGCGGCAAGCGGCGTCATCTCCGTCACATCCAACGTCGCACCACACGCCGTAAGCGATATGGTACACTACATTCTCGACGGCAACGAAGACGAAGCAAACAGAGTCGCCCAAGCACTGCAACCGCTCTTCAGCATAGTTACTGTTAAAACACAAGAACAGACACCTTACGGTCCAATAGCGTGCAAGGCAAGGAACCCGCTCGCATACAAGACACTCATGAACGTTCTAGGCATGCCCTCAGGACCCTGCAGGCAACCACTCGGGAAAATGACACGCAACGGCTTAGAAGCAGTCGTCTCAGCCGCTCGGAAAGTGTACGAGAACAACCCCCAAATCCTCACGCCCATAGAACAATTCTTCGATGTTGACCTGAAAGAACGATTATACAACCCGCGATTCTTGGAGGGACTTTACTACGCTTAAGCTGTGCATAGCAGGCGCCGCAGGAAAGATGGGTAATGCCATCATCCACGAAGCCGCAAGCAAAGGTCACCAAATAATAGGCGCCATAGAAGCATCTGGCAACCCATGCATAGGCAAAAGCCTCAGGGAACTCGGCATCTGCAACTCTGACACGCGCATCGTTGGACCCGACAGACTCAGCGAAGCCGCCAGAGAAGCGGACGTTTACATCACATTCACGTCGCCCGCAGCGGAGGTCCAAAACATCCCAGCGGTAGCGAAACTCGGAAAAAGAATAATCCTAGGTACCACTGGCTTCACGGAAGAACAAAACCGCCAAATCCGAAACGCTGTTGAAGGCAAGGTTCCAGCCGTCTTCTCGCCCAACTACTCCGTAGGCGTCAACATTCTCTTCAAGCTCGCCCAAGTGCTCAAGGCTTTCCCAGCGGAATACAACTTCAGCATAAGCGAAATCCACCACACCGCCAAGAAGGACGCGCCAAGCGGCACAGCTGTGAAACTAGGTCAAATAATAGCAGGCATACGCGGGTACACATCAACAGTCTACGGAAGAGAAGGCATCAGCCCGCGGAAAACCGAGGAACTAGAAATCGTTGCCATGCGCGCAGGCGGAGTACCAGGCATCCACGACCTCATAGTCGCAGGACCATACGAAATGCTCAGGATAGAACACACCGCCTTCTCAAGAAACGTATTTGCTCAAGGCGCAGTGTACGCTGCTGAATGGCTAAGCAAGCAGAACCAGCCCCGAATCTTCAGCATGGGCGACGTCTTAGGACTCACTTGAAACGAAACCTGTGAACCACACAGCAACCATCAACATTTTTATCGAAGAACACTAACAAAAGAGCAGAAGAAGCGATAATTAATGTCGTCGAAACGTAAAGTAGCAATACTAGGCGCCACCGGAGCCGTTGGACAACGATTCATCCAACTGCTACAGGGGCACCCATGGTTCAAAATCGAAGTACTCGCAGCATCAGAAAGGTCAGCAGGCAAAAAATACAACGACGCCTGCAACTGGGTCATGGAATCCAACCTGCCCAAAGAAATCGCTGAAATGACCGTGACAGACGCCACCGTTCAGGCAGTGGAAAAAGCAGGAGACGTAGACATAGTCTTCTCCTCCCTACCAGGAGAACTTGCAGGACCTGTTGAAGCGGAATTCGCGGCGCTGTACCCTGTCTTCAGCAAGGCAAGCGCGCACAGGATGGAAAAAGATGTCCCCCTCCTCATACCCGAAGTTAACCCTGAACACTTGGCGCTCGTGCCCATCCAGAAGAAGCAGAGAGGCTGGAAAGGCTTCATCACCACAGACCCTAACTGCAGCACTATTCAACTAGCTATGACGCTGAAGCCACTCATGAGCTTCGGGCTAAGCCAAGTTATGGTTACAACTATGCAGGCGCTAAGCGGCGCAGGTTACCCAGGCGTACCTTCACTGGACATAATCGACAATGTTGTGCCCTTCATCTCGAAGGAAGAAGAGAAAATGGAGTGTGAAAACCTCAAAATACTGGGCGCTTTCAACGGCAAAACGGTGCAAGACGCCGATTTCGTCATCAGCGCAAGCTGCAACAGAGTCCACGTCAAAGACGGGCATCTGGAATCGGTCTTCGTGAAACTCGACAGGAACCCATCGCTGGAGGAAGTTGAAGAAGCGTTCAGGAAATTCCGAGGTGAACCGCAACGGCTGAAGCTGCCCTCGGCTCCAGAGAACCCCATCGTGGTTAGGAAGGAACAGAACAGGCCGCAGCCCAGATTCGACAGGGACGAAGGCAAAGGCATGAGTGTGGTCGTTGGTAGACTGCGGAAGGACCCGATTATGACGATGAAGTACATGTGTCTAGGGCATAACACCATTCGCGGCGGCGCTGGCGCGGGAATTCTGAGCGCTGAGCTGATGGTGGCGAAAGGATTAGCTTAAAGCTAACCTCTAGTGTATACTATCTAACGAAACACGATACTGGTGAGAATAAGTGAACACGCTTAACCAGCCATTAGAAAACAGAAACAGCCAACTCTTCATCGACGGGGTCTCCGCCAAAACCCTCGCAGAAGAGTTCGACACTCCCTTGTACGTGATAAGCGAAACACGAATCAGAAAAAACTACCAACGCATCCAAAAAGCACTATCACGCAACTACGGGAAGATCAGGATTTTCTACGCTGCAAAAGCAAACTCGAACCTCGCCGTCCTGAAGATACTGGAGACTGAAGGCGCCAACGTGGACGCGGTCAGCCCAGGCGAAGTTTTCATGGCGTTAACAAGCGGCTTCACTCCTGACCGCATATTGTTCACTGGAACAAGCGTCAGAAATGACGAGCTCAAGTTCCTCGCAGACTCAAACGTCACCGTAAACGTGGATTCACTATCACAACTAGACAGACTACTGAAGATTAGAGTGCCAAAGGTTCTGTCGGTCAGAGTTAACCCAGAAATAGGCGCAGGACACCACAGCCACGTCATCACCGCAGGCAAGCACTCAAAATTCGGCTTATGGGAAACAGACGCGCTTAAAGCGTACTCAACAGCGAAGAAGGCGGGCGTTAAGAAGTTCGGGATACATATGCACATAGGCTCCGGCGTCCTCGACGTGAAACCATTCGTTTCAGCCCTTGACAAGCTCTTAAACATCGCAAAGCGAGTTCATGACCAAGCGGGAGTGAACTTTGAGTTTGTTGATGTGGGCGGCGGAATTGGCGTTCCTTACAAGCCTGAGGATAAAGAGTTAGACTTGGCGCTTTACTCCGACAAAGTGCTCTCCCTCTTCAAGAACAAGACGCGCCAGTACGGTTTGGGCGAACCCTTCTTCTGCGTGGAACCGGGCAGATTCCTCGTAGCAGACGCCAGTGTCCTATTAACCTCTGTAAACACGGTGAAAACCACACCTTTCAAGAAGTTTATCGGAGTGGACGCGGGCTTCAACACGCTAGTGCGACCCGCCATGTACGGTTCATATCACCCCATCCTTGTAGCGAACAAGCTGGGCGCTCTTGAAGAAGAGAAATGTGACGTTGCTGGACCCATCTGCGAGTCAGGCGACTTGCTGGCGAAGGATAGGCGTTTGCCAAAGATTGAGGAGGGCGACTTGCTGGCGGTTTTGAACGCTGGAGCGTATGGATTCTCGATGAGCTCACAGTACAACGCTAGGCCAAGAGCCGCTGAAGTTCTGGTGAAGGATGGAAAGTACAAGTTAGTAAGAGAGCGAGAGCAACTTGACGATTTGATGTCAAGTCAGCGAATGTCATCAGAGTGGCAACAATGAAGTTCTGGAAGATGCATGGCTTAGGCAACGACTACGTGGTAATCGACAACAGAGACGAAAAAATTGGCAACGCAGAAGCGGTCAAATTAGCCAAGAAGCTCTGTGAAAGAAGACTTTCCATAGGCGCAGACGGGCTGCTTCTCGTCTCAAATTCAACTGTGGCAGATGTGAAGATGCGGATTTTCAACGCTGACGGAAGCGAAGCTGAATTGTGCGGCAACGGCATCCGCTGCTTCGCCAAATACTGCTACGAAAACAATGTGGTCAGAAAAGACCAGTTTGAAGTGGAGACACTGGCTGGTGTGAAGCGTGTTTGGTTGACCGTGAAAAACGATGAGGTCAAAGCAGTAAAGGTGGACATGGGAACTCCGAACTGGGACAGAAGCGCGCTCCCTATGAAGGGAAAGGGCCCATGTGTCAGCGAAGACCTCGAATTAGAAGAAGAAAATTACAAGATGACTTGTCTTTCGATGGGAAACCCACACTGCATCGTATTCGTAAACAACGTGGACGAATTTCCAGTGGAGTATATTGGACCGCTGATTGAAAATGACGAAGCTTTCCCTAAGAGAACAAACGTCGGCTTCGTCCAAGTCCTCAACAAGAACGAGTTGAAAGTGCGTGTTTGGGAGAGAGGCTGCGGAGAAACCTTAGCGTGCGGCACAGGCGCTTGCGCTGCTGCGGCTGCAGCAAACAAGCTCGCAAAGGTTGGTAGCAAAGTTACGGTTCATCTGCTCGGCGGAGACTTGCAAGTAGACATCGCAGAGCACTTGTTTATGAGCGGGGCAGTAGAGAAAGTTTTTGAAGGAAGACTGTTTAAGAACTAAGAGCGTGACCAGAAACATGAAGATCGAGTTTGCTGACCGAGTGAAGAGGCTGCCGCCTTACCTTTTTGCTGAAATCGAGAAGTTGATAAAGGAAAAGAAAGCGCAGGGAGTTGACCTTATCTCTTTGAGCATAGGTGACCCTGACCTTCCGCCCCCACAATTCGTGATTGATTCGCTCAAGGAAGAAGTGGCGAATCCGAAAAATCACAATTATTCCTTCAGCCAAGGCGAACCAGACTTCAGGCAGGCGGTGGCAGACTGGTACAAGAAAAGATTCAACGTTGACTTAGGTCAAGAGCAAGTAGTGGCGCTTTTGGGCGCCAAGGAAGGCATAGCAAACATCGCTCGAGCCTTCGTGAATCCAGGCGACCAGGTGCTTGTGCCTGACCCAGCTTACCCTGTCTACGCTAACGGCAGCACCATACTGAACGACGGCGTAGCCGTGGCATTGCCCCTGCTTGAGGAAAATGGTTTTAAACCTGACTTTGAAGCGGTGAACCCGAAAAAAGCCAAGATAATGTTTCTGAATTACCCGAATAACCCGACTAGCGCCACCGTGGACAAAAAGTTCCTCGAAGAGGCGGTTGAGTTTGCGCGGGATAACAACATTATCCTGTGCTATGACAACGCGTACTCGGAAATCAGCTTCGACGGGTACAAGCCGCCCAGCATCCTAGAAGTTGACGGCGCAATGGACGTGGCTGTCGAGTTTCACTCCTGCTCAAAAACCTTTAACATGACAGGAGATAGGATAGCCTTCGCCGTTGGAAACAAGCAAATCATCAGCGGGTTGACGAAGGTGAAGTCGCAGGTTGACTCTGGACCTCCAGTGTACATCCAAAAAGTAGCCGCTAAAGCGCTCCAAAGCTATGTCAGCAACGAGCCGCCTGAATTCTTGAAGAAGAATAATCGGATTTATGCTGAAAGGCGAGACGTTCTGGTTGACAGTCTTTGTCGAATGGGTTTCGAATGTGAGAAGCCGAAAGCTACGTTCTACGTTTGGGCAAACTGCAAATCTAACTCATTGGAATTCGCCACGAAGCTGCTTGATGTGGGCGTGGCTGTGACTCCCGGCATAGGTTTCGGGATATATGGAGAGAGCTACGTGAGGTTTTCGTTGACTCAGCCCAAGGAAAAGATAACGGAAGCCTGCGACAGAATACGTAAACTTTTCAGATAAAAGCAGATTGCAAAGATAAAAAAATCAAGAAACAGTAAAAAAATTAGGTTGTTTGGCTCAGTTCGGGAGGAGGCTGCACTTGCATGTCTTGCATGATCGGGGCAAAGCTTTTCTTGGCACGGTTCTTCTTTAGAACAGCTAACTTGGCAATCTCTTCTTTGTTTACGCTTCCTCTTGCTAAATTGAGGTTCTCAAGCAGCTTTTTCCCTTTTTCTGAGCGCACTATAACGGTTGAGTATCCGTCGTCGCTTCCCACAGAGCCAACTGAGATGTCGGCGAGTTTTGCGGTGAAGTCATCACAGTAAACGCATCCTTTTTCCACCGCTTTGCTCAGGTCTCTTACGCTGGTTGAGTAGTCTTTTCCTTCAATCCGTACGATGTATTTCCCTTTGTGTATCTGTGTTTTCTCCGATTTATCTAAGTCAACACCGAGGAGTCTTTGCGTTTCTTCTTTTAGCTTTTCATAGTCAAACGCCTCGAAACAGAACAATCCCAGTATTGTGATATCCATATCTGGAAAATCGGTAAGCAGGCTTTGTTGAATCTTTCTTGCTGCTCGAACTTCGCAGGCTGTGCCGACGATTGCGATTTTCTTCTTTCCTTTGTTGATTAGCTCGCCTAGTTTCGACATCATTTTTACTCGTAAGTACTTGGTCCCTTTGGCTTTCATTAATTCATCAACGTTTTCTGCTATGACGGCTTCTGCTTTGTATCCATCTATTCGCTGAACGACGATGGCGGTGTCAAATAATCCTCTTTGCATACCTGAAACCAACAATGCTGTTGCTACTCCGCCGTCTTGTCCGTCTATCGTGCTTTTCGCGGAAAATATGTCGTTATAGACTCCGAGGTTTTCGTCTTTTGTTCCTGTCAAGAATTGCTTTTCTATTTTTTCAATATCTTCGGGCAGCGTCGGATAAGTATTAACCCGTATTTTCTTCGATTTCGTTGGACAAATGATGGCGCAGGCACCGCATCCGATACAATCGTCAGAAAGCTCGTTGTATGGTGCTGTGACTTCTCGCTCTACGCCTCGTTTTGCGAAGTTAATGCCGTACACGCCGATTCGTTCTTTACAAACACGAGTGCATAAGCCGCAAAGAATGCAATCCTCTTCCTCGTCTTTTATCCAGAATCGTGGCTTTTGAACTCCATATTCTTGTGCCATATCCTGTATTTTCTTAACCTTTGGACAGCGCGCCAACAAGAGTTCGAGGAGCATTTTGCGAGTTTTCAGAACCTTTTCAGACTTTGTGTGGACTGTGAGGCCTTCTTCTACTGGGTAATTGCATGAAGTCACAATCCTTTTCCTTCCACGCTTATCCACAATTTCTACTGAACACAAACGGCAAGCGCCGAAGGGTTCGAGAGCACTCGAATAGCATAGAGTGGGGATGTCAATTCCCATGTTTCTCGTGACGTCAAGAATTGTCGCTCCTTCTTTGGCTTTGACTTCTTTGTCATCTATCCTTAGGGTTACCTCTTTTGCTTCCATTTCAGTTCCCTCCGACTCTCTTTATCAATCGCTGTTCCTCTGGAATAGGCGACGGCACCGGTTTACCAGATATCTTCGTCACTGCCCTGAATTTAGGCGGACAAACATCAAAACATGTAGCGCATTTGGTGCATTTTGACTGATCAATCACATGAATCTTGTTCTTCTCTCCGTTGACAGCGCCGACCGGACAGTTCCTGAAACAAAGAGTGCACGCATTACACTTCGAGGGGTCGATGTAATAGGCAATCAAGCTTTTGCAAACTAACGCCGGACATCTCTTTTCCTTTATGTGCGCTTCATACTCGTCCCTGAAATAACGGATTGTGGTCAACATTGGATTCGCAGCAGTCTGTCCCAAAGCACATAAAGAAGCAACGCTCGTAGTTTCTCCTATTTCTTGAAGTTTCTCGATATCTCCTTCTTTTCCTCTACCTGCCGTAATATTGTCTAATATGTTTCTTGCCTGCTTCAATCCCTCACGGCAAGGCAAACATTTGCCGCATGATTCGTCGCAGAGAAAGTTAACGAAGTAGCGCGCTACATCCACCATGCAATTATCCTCGTCCATCACGATCATTCCGCCAGAACCCATGATTGAACCTAACTTGGCAAGTTCATCAAAGTCCACAGGAGAATCGAGATATTGCTCAGGGATAACACCGCCGGAAGGTCCGCCTGTTTGGACAGCTTTAAACTTCTTTCCGTCTCGAATTCCACCCCCGATCTTGAAGATTATGTCCCTTAACGTCATGCCCATCGGGACCTCGACTAGTCCAGTGTTGTTTACTTTGCCTGCCAAAGCGAATATCTTTGTGCCCTTACTGCCCTCCGTGCCTATTGACGCGAACCACTCCGCGCCATTATTTATGATAAGAGGCACGTTCGCCCATGTCTCAACATTATTCAGCACGCTCGGTTTATCCCAGACTCCCTTTTCTGACGTGTGGACATATTTTGGTCTCGGTTCTCCAACTTTTCCTTCTATTGCCGTCATCAGGGCGCTTGATTCGCCGGAAACAAAAGCGCCAGCTCCTTTATGGATCTTAACCTTGAAGTCAAATCCCGACCCAAAAATGTCCTTGCCCAATAATCCATACTCCTTTGCTTGGTCGATGGCTAATTGCATGTTTTCGACTGCGAGAGGATACTCCTGCCTTACGTAGATGAAACCTTCGTGTGAACCGATGGCAAAGGCTCCGATTATCAGACCCTCAAGAATGCTGTGCGGATTTCCCTCCATTAATGCACGGTTCATAAAGGCTCCAGGATCGCCTTCGTCGCAATTGACGATGACGTATTTGGGTTCACCCGATGCCTTGCGTGTGGATTCCCATTTTCGAACTGTTGGGAAACCGCCTCCTCCGCGCCCACGCAGATTAGCTTTTCTAACTTCGTCAAGCACCTGCTCGGGCGTCATCTGGTAGAAAACTTTAGCTAAAGCTGAGTAGCCGCCTAGTGCGATGTAATCTTCTATGCTCTTCGGGTCTACTTTTGCGTTGTCGTCGAGGAGAATTCGTTTTTGAAATTTGTAGAATGGAATTTCTGTTAGATTCCTTGCTACTTCTCCCGTGACAGCATCAGCGTAGAGTAAGCGTTCAACAATTTCTTTGTTAAGCAGAGTTTTCGACACGATTTCGGGTACGTCGGTCGCCTTCACCCTAAAATAATAGATTTCTTCCGGGTAGACGACAACCCGTGGCCCTTTCTCGCAGAATCCAATGCAGCCCGTCTCTTTGATTTCTACCTTGCCCTCCAGACCCCGATTCTTGAATTCTTCTTTAAAGGCTCTGAGGACATCTTTGACGCCAAGGGCTTCGCAACCAGTGCTTACGCACATTGCAATGGCTAGCTTCTTTGGGTCTTTTTTGGCAAGGATGTCTTTTCTTTGTTTTTCTAGGTCACTGGGAGATCTCAAACGTTCCATATTTTCCACTCCTTTTCTAATTGTAGCTGGAAAGCAGTTTCCCAACATTCGAGGACGTTTGCTTTCCATGATATTGCCCATCTATTTCTACTACTGGTCCAAGGGCGCAACAACCTAGACAGTTAACGGTTTCCAAGGTAAACTTGTCGTCAGCGGTTGTCTCCCCAGCTTTAATGCCTAAAGTACGCTCGACTGAGTCCAGAATTCTAGTTCCTCCGCGCACGTAGCAGGCGGTTCCAGAGCAAACTCTGACCACATGACGACCTCGAGGTTTGAGGCTTAACGCGGTGTAGAAGCTTGCTACTCTGTAAATTTCGCTTACTGGAATTTTGAGCCTCTTGTTTATTCTCATAATTGCTTCTGGTGGTATCCAGTTTAGAGCCTTCTGAATATCTAGCAGTAACTGAATCAAGACCCCGGTTTCACATTCGTATTTGTCAATGATCTTGTCTACTCTATCGATACTCATGTTCCATCGGCCCCTTCAATAGACTGGAAAAGACCGTTTTCCACTAAATAAGGTTTACTTATTCGTTATAGTGGTTCATATTGTATATATTCAAATAGGAGATGTATTAACAAAATAGTGTTATACATTAATTGAGGGAAAAAATTTGGAACGAAGAATAATGTCACTAGGCAGATCATCCATGGTAATCTCTCTTCCGAAGAACTGGATGCAGTTAAACGAATTAAACAAAGGCGACGTTGTTTCGTTCGCCATTCAACGTGACCGTTCCTTAGTTGTTTATCCAAGCGCTCAGAAGAAGACTGAAACCAAAGAAATAATCCTCCACATCGGGCTAAACGACGATGAAACCTTGATTACACCAAGAATAATCGGATGCTACTTGAACGGGTACACTGGCATCACACTCATCTCCGAAAATATCTTCTCCATCCCACAAAGAAAATCGATCCGAAACATAGCTGGAATGCTCTATATGAGAATCATGGAGTCCAGTGCAAAGGGTATCTACATTCAAGCTCTTATGGACGAATCCAAAGCATCACTTGAACAAGCAATCCAGAGGATGCACCTGATCTCTCAGTCAATGTGCGAAGACGCCTTCACCGCATTAAAGAACAATAACCTTGAGTTGGCGAAAGCCGTATTCTCCATGGACGACGATGTAGATCACTTCACTTTCTTCATACTGCGACTCCTTAGGAACGCTGCACAAAACCCCGTCTTGGCAAACGAACTTCGCGTAGACCCTTTAGATTGTATGGACCACGAAACTTTGGTCTACTCGATGGAACACGCCGCAGACTATGCGGCAGACGTGGCACGACATATGATAATGTTAGATGGGACCAAAGAAGAAATACCTAACGACATTTGCGAACTTATGCACATGGCAGGAACCCTCGCCGTGGCGTCATACACCAAAGCGGTCAACACTTTCTTTTCCAAAAATGTCCCAGTCGCAGTTGAAATCTTGAATAACCAACAAAGAATTGATGTGCTTGACCAAGAAATCGCCTCAAAAGCGTTCACAGGTAAACAGAAAAACGCGCAGTTAGTCTGCGCCATATGCTCTATGCGCGATAATATAAAAAAAATCGCGGATTGCGCGGCTGACATCGCAGAGATTGCCATAAACCGCGCATTTAAGGTTTCTATTTAGAGCTTTTAGAAGCTGGGTAGCTTAACGTCAGCGTCATCTTAGCTGGGAACAAGTCTTTCTCCAGTAGTTTCCGAGCCATTGGCAAGGCAACATTGTAGTTGTATACGTCTTTTCCAGAGGTTCGAGCTTCGCGGAGAATCTCCTTCTCCAGCTTATGCTTCAACTCGCCTACGGCGAGTGCTCCGATGGTGAAGATGCCGGGCATCATCTCTTTCATGTCGTCTTTAAGCTCGATTCCTTCGATTCCGAGTGGCGAGACAGCGTTTATGTCAAGCAGTACTTTCATGTGTTTGACTTCGTTCAGCATCTCTTTGTTGATGATTTGGACGCCTCTTACTCCAGCGCACATGATTACGTCGGCTTTCTTGATGATTTCGATTTTTGATGCGGCTGTTGGAGCGAATATGCTTTGCACTTGGACTCCGTGGTCTTTGGCGAGAAGTTTCGCGATGCCCTCAGCGTGTTCTTTTCCGTCGACGCGTTTCGGGTTCAGGCTGGCAATAATGACGTTGCAGCCCATCTTTGCCAGGAGCACGGCTGCGATTTGTCCGACGGCTCCTGTTCCCATGATCGCGCAGGTCTTGTCCTTCAGGTCTCCAAGCTTATTCGCCAAGAGTGCATTCTCAGCTTTGGCAACCATTGCGGCGGCTGTCGTGTAAGCTCCAGCAGGGTCAACGATTATGCTTCCCTTGAACGGTGGGAACATCGCGTTCTTTATGGCTTCGAAAATTTCTTCGGCTTTTTCAGCGTTTTTTCCTCCGATCATGAACACGGTGTTCTTGGCGCCTTTTGGTCCTCTGGAGAGCAATGCATCTAAGGCTACGGTTTTGCTGTCTTCGGCTGTCACGTTTTCGTAGGGGATGACCGCGTTGTACCCGGCGTCGTAAGCCATACAGATGTCGAAGGGGCTGGCTTTCGGGTCCGTGTCCAGGTAGAATAGCAGGCTGGGTGGGTTTTCGCCACCTTTGCCGATAACGGGTTTCACTTGGACCTGAATTGATTGCAGCCAGTTTTCCACCTCGGGAGCGGATGGAACTTCTGCAGTTGCCGAGATGACTTTCTTAGAGAGTTTTGCGACCTCGACTTTGGCATTTAGTGATTCTAGCATTTGCTTGATTCCGGCGACGTGGTTTGGGCTGCATATGTGGAGGCAGGTGATTTCTTCTTTTCCTTCGATTTCTCTGGCGTGATTCATGATGCCCATCGCCATCCAGCTTTCTCTGACTGAGAAGTTTACTTCTGCTTCTTTTTCCTCTATCTCCGACTGCAAGCCTTGTCCGTAGGCGATTAGGTATTCTTTTTCCATCGACTCGTCTTTGGCACCCTGTTTGGATAGGGCGTCCAGAGCCTTCAGCACGCCGTTTCTCAGTTCCAGTCTCTTGTCCAGGGAGGTTGCAAGGTAGTTTTTGGCGTTTTCCTCGATGTCAACGGGGAAGAATGGAACGTTGGCTTTTCGGAAGGCCTCGGCTGAAACGTTGGCTTCATAGAACTCTTTCTGGGAACGCATACCTAACTCTTCGGTAGCGTAGTCGACGTTGACTTTGGCGACAACGGTTTCTAGGAATTTGTAGAAGCCTATGGATGGTTTGAAAAGGGGGTTCAGCGGGTTGGCAGCTGTCTCGGTTAGTTGGAATGGTTCGTTGTACTCTTTTTCAACTATTAGGACGTTAAGTTTCTTCTTTGCTAATGGTTTTAGTTCGAGTGTTTCCATTTTGATTACCTTGTTTGGGAAGTAAGGGCCTGGAAAATATATACTTAGTCGAAATACCTTATTTACGAATATGTAAGGTATATACAAAGACGGAAAAAACTAAGCTATCAGCTTCCGACGCTGCTCTGCTCCTTCGGCGCCTCGTCAAAGACTGGATCAAGCATCAGTTTGGTCTTGTTTTTGAGTCTCCCATCTTTCGCGTGGGGTTTCCTCATGACGCTGTCGTTTGCTTTCTCGATCTCGCGCGCTTCCTCTGCGAGTCGGGCGGCTGTTTGAGCAATTTCATGCGCAGAGGCAACTAAGGGAATGTATTTTTCGCTTTCTTTCTCCACGAAGCACGCCAACGCGTTTATTTCAGCCACTTTTTCTGCCAGCCCGTAAGCTGCCATGGCTTTGGCTCTTGCGTACGGGTTGCTGAGCACGGAGTTGTCGCGAATGACGGTTATGTCTATCACCAGTTTTGGCAGAATCGGAGCTTGTCCTGCCTCGATCGCGTAGATTGCTTTGTCGATTTCTTGCTGAACAATTCTGTAAACGCCAGTGATTGCGAGCACTTTACTGACGTTTGAGTTGAAGACCGCCATCTCCGTCGGGTCCAAGAACTCCTTTCTTGCACCGATGAGCGGGTCGCCAGTGACTATAATGTAGCCTAACCCTTGTTTTTCAAGGTCCGCCTTTACACGTTTGCCGGGCGCGTCGGTGATGACTATGCTGGGTTTCCCGCTGGCTGCAAGCGCTTCTCTGGCTTTAGCCGGACCGGGCAAAGCCGTGTTGGGAGAGATTACCACGAAAAGGTCAGAGTTAAACTCCAGCATTTTGGGAAGAGCTTCCTCAACGTCCTCAAGAGACATCTTGGAGCCGGTGGTTACCGTTCGGACTTTGATGTCCTTCCGGTCAGCCAATTCGTCAAGTAGGAGTTCAAGTAAGGGTGATGTCCCGATATTGCCACATTTGAAAATTCCAATCTTCTTGAATTGTATCTCTGCCAATTTACATCGACTCTCCATTTGATAGGTAGCATGTGCTTTTAAGAGTTATTATAACTCCACCTTTAGTTCATCATGCAGGAGCTCTGCTCTCGAATCGAGATGTGAAAAAATGTCGACTCCGAGATAATCTTAATATATACGCGTATATATAATAAATACATAGGGTTTTACCATGGAAAAATTTGAAACACTGCAAACCATAGACAACTTTTGCAAAGTCCTAGTCAAGAAAACGACAGAGGACAAATCTGAAAAAGGCAACAAGAAAGAGAATGAACCTTCAGCGGAAGCAGTTTTCAAGAAAACCCAGTGGTACAAGCCTTTGGAGGCCAATTCTGCGATGGGCTACAGTATGCAGCTCGAAAGTGAAGAACCATTGGTCGATGTCTTCGACGAGGAAGATCACATCAGAATCTTGGTGCAATGCCGCTGTCGAGAACAGCAAGTAACTTTCCACCCGAGCACAGACGGAATCACAATTTGTAGAGAAGAATGCCACAAGGAAAAAGGCGGTCCAGAAACGTGCAGTGATGTTTGCCGAAAGCTAAGTATTCGGACAGATGAATTACAGCTAGAAAACATGCTGTTCGTAATTGCAAAGTGCAATAATAACAACACTCTTGAAGCAATGATTCCGAAAGTAAAAAAATGAACGGGTAACTCCACCTGTCAAATAGCGAATTTTTGGCTGTATCTTTTATTGTCTTGGACTATAAATAAGGGGCTATAGATTTTTCCAAGCATAAGAGACAACTGAACCGCCAGCACCACAATCGTTTAATAACTATATTCTCTGAAATGTAGCCATAAACCCTCAAAGAAGGTACACTTATGTCGCTCTCAGAAAACCTTGAGAAACTCTCAAACGCTTGTGGTGTCGCAGGACGCGAAGAAGAAGTCCGCAACCTCATGATAAAACTCATGAAACCATACGCCGACCAAATCGTGGTGGACAGGCTTGAAAACGTAATCGCCATAAAAAAAGGCAATAAGAAAAACGCTCCCAAAGTCATGCTGGCAGCTCACATGGACGAAATAGGCTTAATGGTGAAAACCATCTCGAAAGAGGGGTTCCTGCAGTTCGCTAAAATGGGTGGCATAGACGACCGAATATTGCTAGCTCAAAAAGTAGACGTTTACACAGAGAAAGGTGCGCTGCCAGGGATTGTAGGCTCCAAACCGCCGCACATCCAGAAAGAGGAAGAACGCAAAAAAATCGTCACTTACGATGAACTGTTCATCGATGTAGGTGCGGAAAGCCGCGAAGACGCCAAAGCGATGGGAATCAAAGTCGGAGACCCAGTAGGCTTCGACGTGAAGTACACGAAAATAGGCAAAGACATAGTTATGGGCAAAGCCTTCGACGACCGAGCAGGCTGCGCCGTCATGATTGAAACCCTGAAGCAGCTAGAGAAAACCGACTGCACAGTATACGCAGTAGGCACGGTTCAAGAGGAAGTGGGGTTAAGAGGCGCTGCAACCGCAGCATTCGGCATCGACCCCGACGTAGGCATAGCCTTAGACGTGACAATAGCAGGTGACGTTCCAGGCGTAAGAGAATTCGACAGCAGCGTAAAAATGGGCAAAGGACCCACATTAACAGTCACGGATGCAGGGTTGATAACGCATCCAAAAGTGCTGCGCTGGCTCATCGATGCAGCATCGGAAAACAAAATCGAGTATCAACTTGAAACAGGCTTACCAGGAACCACGGACGCGGCGCGCATATCCCTAACCAGGCAGGGTGTCCCAAGCGGCACGGTATCCATTCCAGCAAGGTACATCCACAGCCCCGTCAGCTTGATTAGCCTGAAAGACGCGGAGAACTCGGCGAAACTGGCGGCTATGGCAGTTCAGAAAATCCAAAACAAATTCTAAAAATTGAAACGCGCCCGTCACTCGTCCACTGAGAGGCGGATAGCGAAACTGTTTTTAGCGCAACACATTCAATCAATAACTGGTGGCTTCGAGATTGAACAAGACGAACAAGTTCGAGGGGAAGTTTGAGTTTCTGGAACACACCGCAGACGTCTACATCGCAGCGCACGGCACGACTATGGAAGAAGCGTTCGCTAATGCAGCACTTGCCATGTTTGAAGTTATGACTGACACTGAAAAGGTCAGCCCGAACCATAAAGAAGCCGTTGAGGTTGAAGCGGAAGACGAGTATGCGCTGCTTTACAGTTGGCTTGAAGCATTGCTGGTAAAATTTGAGGTTAACCATACGCTGTACTCAAAATTTGAAGTCCACAGCTTCAAGGAAACAAACGACGGCTTCAAACTCAAAGCTACTGTCTGGGGAGAGAAATTTAACCCTGAAAAGCACCCTCAGAAAGTAGCTGTCAAAGCAGCCACTTATCACCAGATGGAGATAATTAGGCAAATAGACAAAGTCACATTGATGTTTATCTTGGACATTTAAGCCAGTTTGAGCTTTTTAAGCTCTTTCACAAATAGGTTAACCCCTTTTTCTGGCGGAACCTGCAAGGAGTCACTGGTGTGCACGATGAAAGGCAACTTTCTTCCCTTATAGTACCGTAAAAGTGGGCTAGTTTTCCTCTCGTAAAGGTCTAGTCTTATCTTTATGACCACGGGATTGTCGTCTTGCCGCTGATATATAGAACCACCGCACTTGTCACAGACCGCGTCAACTTTAGGTTTCAAATAGCGCAGGTTATAAACTGACCCGCAGTTTCTGCATATTCTCCGTCCGGACAAGCGCTCAATAATTATCCAGTCAGGAACAACCAACTGCAAGATAACGTCGATTTTGGCGATTTTCTCCAAGGCTTCAGCCTGCGCTATAGTACGCGGATAACCGTCCAGAATAAAACCGTTCCCCTTAGGAATTTGGGCGATACGCTTTTTCAATGTTTCCAACGCTATGTCGTCTGGGACGAGCAGCCCTGCTTCGACGTAACCCTTGATCATTCTTCCTAACGGGGTATCTTCTATCATTATTGCCCTGAAAATGTCGCCCATGGCGATTACGTCAACGCCAAGTTTCGCCTGAAGCCTCGCACTGTATGTGCCCTTCCCAGAGCCTGGAGCACCGAAGATGATTGCATTCATCAAGTTCAGCCTCTTGCGTAACAACAGTAAACTTATGAAAAGAGAAAAGCCTAGCAGTTAAAGGTTATGTGCCGACTCCTAAAAGTTAATGGAAAGAAACGTTTATGCCTGTACGCGATGACTTCCCTCTGTAGTCAGAATCGTCGTCCGGTGTAGAAAATGCACATGAAAGAGATTGGAAAAAACCTGTTTCTCGTAGATCTTGAAACTGGCGGCTTCAAAAACCTCATCGCGAGCTACGTTCTAAAAGGAGAAAAAGCCATTATAGTAGAGACTGGCACAACGTCCTCAGTTCCCAACCTGCTCTCAGGATTAAAAGAGCTAAACGTAAAAACTGAAAACGTGGCTTACGTTGCCCTCTCCCATGTGCACATCGACCACAGCGGCGGAGCAGGCACATTGCTGAAAAGCCTCCCAAACGCCAAAGTCATCGTCCACCCCAAAGGCGCATCACACCTAGCAGACCCAGCTAAACTCTGGGTTGCATCCAAAGAGGTTCTTGGAAGCGTTGCAGAGTTGTTCGGCGAACCTGAACCAGTCCCCGAAGACAGGATAATTGTGGCGAAGGAGGGCATGACTTTCGACGTTGGAGAAGGAGTGAGGCTGAAAGCTGTGGAAGCTCCGGGGCACGCTTCGCACAACCTGAGTTACTACGAGTATCTGAATGAAGGAGTTTTTCCAGGTGATGCTGCTGGCGCTTACATCGAAGAGTTTGACACGGTTTTCCCCACTACACCGCCTCCGTTTCGCCCTGACATCGCGTTGGTTTCGCTGGATAAACTCATCAGTCTTAACCCGAAGGTTTTGTATTACACCCATTTCGGGAAAGCCTCAGACGCTGTTAAGCGATTACGCGACTATGCAGCGCAAATCAAACTTTGGTTGAGAATTGCGGAAGAAGGCGTAAAGAAGGGAGAAAGCGCAGAAGCCATAAGGGAAACTATATTCAGGAAGGATGAAAGCGTTTGGCGAATCGCTTCGGTGCTTAAGTCAAATCCCGTCACCCGGAAGACTTTGATTGAGAACAGCGTGCAAGGCTTCGTAGATTTTGCCAAGAAACCTCAGATTTGAACCATGCAGGGCTTATTCAAAACTGTTTTATATTCAACGTTCTCCTTTCTAAGTGTGTGTTGAACTATGGGAGAAGACGAAGGTCGCCCACCATCAGTGAAGGTTCCACTTGAAAAAATAGATGAGTACTCTTGGCGCATTCCACAATTCAGACAAGGAATGAGAGTTCCCGGCTTAGTTTTCGCCAACGAAGCACTCATGGAGAAGATGCGGACAGACAGGACTCTGGAACAATGCGCCAACGTTACGCACTTGCCAGGCATTTACAAGAACGCTATTACTTTGCCGGATGGTCATGAGGGCTACGGTTTTCCCATAGGCGGCGTTGCCGCAACAGATTATGAGGAGGGCGTTATCAGTCCAGGTGGCGTGGGCTACGACATCAACTGCGGCGTACGCTTGTTAACCACTAACTTAACAGAAAAAGACGTGAGACCGAAACTTCCGCAGTTGGCTAGCTCCATCTTTACTAATGTTCCTTCAGGGCTTGGAAGCCGCAGAAAAGACTTCAAGATTTCACAGACCGACTTGGACAGGCTGGTTGTTGAAGGCATCCAGTGGCTCATCGACCATGGGATGGGTTGGGCTGAAGACGCAAATCACTGCGAGGAACAGGGATGCATGAAGAACGCTGATCCCGACAAGGTTTCTTCAACGGCCAAGAACAGGGGCCTAACCCAGATAGGCACTTTGGGGTCGGGTAATCACTTTCTGGAGATTCAGAAAGTGGACAAAATTTTCAATCCTGAGACGGCTAAGGTTTTTGGCATAGAAGCGGAAGGTCAGGTTATGGTTATGATTCACTGTGGCTCTAGGGGCTACGGGCATCAGGTTTGCAGTGATTACCTGCGGGTTATGGAGCACGCGGTGCAAAAGTACAAGATTGCCTTGCCTGACAGGGAATTGGCGTGCGCGCCTGGAAGCAGCATCGAAGCGAAAGAATATTTCAGGGCGATGGCTTGCGCGGTTAACTATGCTTTCGCGAACAGGCAGGCGATTATGTATTGGGTCAGGCAGAGTTTTCAGCAAGTTTACCATGAAGACCCTGAAAAGTTCGGGCTGAAACTCGTCTATGATGTGGCGCATAACATTGCGAAAGTTGAGACTCACCAGATTAACGGCGGTAAAAAGAAGGTTTGGGTTCACCGGAAAGGCGCCACACGAGCGTTTCCTTCTGGGCACGAGGAGATTCCGCAGGATTACCGTTCCAAAGGGCAACCCGTGCTTATTCCTGGGAGTATGGGAACGAGTTCATGGGTGCTGGTTGGCACAGAGAAGGCCATGGAATTATCTTTCGGGTCGACAGCGCACGGTGCAGGAAGGATGATGAGCAGGGCTGCTGCGAAACGGAAGTGCTGGGGGGGAGACATAAAGATGGCATTGGAGAAACGGGGTATAGTGGTTCGCGCTGCAAGCACTATGGTTTTGGCTGAGGAAGCGGATATAGCGTACAAGAACGTGGATGTCGTTGTGGAGGTCAGTGACAAGTTGGGAATTGCCACGAAGGTTGCGCGACTTGTTCCCCTTGCGGTTATTAAAGGTTAAGGGTTCCCGCAAAAGGTGATTCAGGTGAAAGCAACAAGTGGTTCTGGATCTGATGCAGTGCGCAAGACAAAGGCCACGGTCGGCGCAATCGCTATAACGCTCTTACTGCTGTTTACATTTCTCGCATTATTAGGTGCCATTTCTTCCTTAGAATGGATCATAGCCGACATAATAGTGGCCGTGGTCGCAAACCTGATCTTGAGAAGCCTTGGAAAACCAAGAAAACAACAAACAAAATAGCCGCGTTTTTCATCAGGACCCACGGACTGCATCTGCACAGCAACAAGACATATTTTTGCATAAAGGGTATGGTGATCATTACAGGCAAACATATTGCGTTCATTACTTGTTGTTGTGTCTATACAGTCACATATTGTTAAGAATAATATTTGGATATAAATAGCTATAAAATTGAGGTGTTTCACATGAATGTAAAAATGATATCTGTTATAATTTTAGTCTCAGCGTTAGCCATTTTGGGTTCGGTAGATGCGTCGTTCGCCCAGATGCAGCCGCAAGATAGCACGCAAAATTGTGAAACCTGCCCGATGACTGTAGGTGCTGATGCACAGGAGCACCTTAAAGTGTACGACGAAAACGGCACCAGACACTATGTTGAGTGCATAGGGTGCGCTTTGAAACTGCTTAAAACCTGTACATCATTGCATATAGAAACGTACTGCGACTGGTATGGTCCAAACTACCCCATAGTTATAGACATCTCGGAACATGGAGCAGTAACAACAGTCAATCCCTCAACCGCGACAACTCTTGTTGGAGGAGGATGCACAGGCAACCGAGTAGCCTACAACCAAACCGCGGTAGATGCATTGATTGCTAACGGGTTTTCACAGTACACAATGATGATGATGAAGCAGGTTTTGCCCGCAAATACAAACGTTACGTCGATTCCCACCCGAGCCATGACGTTTGCACAAAACAACCCCACACCGACCCCTACAACATCACCCCTACTAATTGCTGTACTAGCAGTCGCAGGTGTGGCAGTAATAGCTGGGTCATTCTTCGCGTACAAAAAACTCAAACACTAAAAAACCATTAAGCGGGGATAACGGGGAAAAACAGGTTGATTGTCAACCTCTATGTAGCCGTTGACTTAGCCATAGCATTGTTCGCTTTGGTCGTTGGCTTGTACGCTGCTTTCAAAGCCTACAAAATTGATGAAAGCGAAAAAACAGCAGCTAGCGACCAACGGTATGAACTGGAGAAAGACTTCTACCTAGTATCCACGGTTGGGTGGATGACCCTTGCCACACGGATTTTGGCAATACCCCTATTTTGGGTCACGGTCATATCGTTGATTCCTTCGGTTCCCGGAGCCATGTGTGAGTTCGGCGTATTTCAGGCAGGCTCGCCGTATTCATGGGCAGACTTTGGACTGAAACTTTTTACAATGTTCGCATTCGGCGGTTGGCTTTTCTTCGATTTCATGAATAGAAAACTGAAAGGTTCGCCCTTCATGGGAAGGCTTTCACGCGGGTTTGTATTGCTGTTGCCGCTCCTCTTGATAGATGCCTTGCTTGACATCGCGTTCTTCGCCTCCCTTAAACCGCTTGTTGTTCCTTGCTGCATGGTAATATACTCAAATACGGCTAGCAGTCTGTTTAATATTGGATGCCCATTCTGTTTCATAACCTACACTTATCCTCTTCTATGGGGCGTCATACCCGCGTATGCCATTTCCTTAGCTCTGATGATTTGGAGCTTCATGTTCAAGAGGTCTTCTCGCGAACTTAACCTTCAGAAAGATATCTCAACTCTATTGTCAAAGGCATTACTCGCAGCCATCGTATTGGCGGTCGTCGGCACTATTTTGCTCTTTACCCAAGTAGCAATTGGACCCTTAGGATCAGGACTCATTTAATATGGTTCACGCGGTTCATAGAGCATACATCGTAAATGTGGCGCTTTCTCCAAGTGCATGTGGTCTGGCAGCGGGCAAACCTGAAAGATTAATTGAGGCTCATACGAAGTGAAACTTAAGAAACTCATACTTGCAGAAACCGTTTTGGCTGCAGCGATAGTACTTGTAATCCTTTTTTTTGTTGAAATTACACCTTACCTTGAATCATCACGGCAAAACGCATCAATCGGTTTGTATAACCAAAGAGAGTATGGAAAAGGTAATGCGACAATAGCCCGAGGGCAAATAGTAAGGGGGGCGCAATTCAACTATACCACTTACGACCCCGCCATCCTTATTTTAGATTTGACGTTTCAAAGCTGGAAATCCACGGGAAACTTGACTTTTGCAATTAACGGCAGAGTCTTCTCATCAATACTTGCCACACCCGAAAATTCGCAGGTGAGCTTGACTGTCATAACCGTTTCTGGAGAAGATTGGGTGGAGACAACCTCTATAAACTCGTTTGATTTTGGGAACGAAATCACTTTTATTTCATCGCCTGAAAATGGTTACGAAGGCACTTTTAATTATCAAATAAGCGTCAGGGGCAGCAGATAATAATGAAAGGCAAAATAATCCTCGCTATTCTTGTTGCGTTATTGGCTTTCGTCTTATTGTCTTGTTTGATTAGCCAAATGTCTTGGACAAACAAAGAAAACACTCCTGATTCTCTGCGGCAGCTTGTCGGTTTGCCAACTATCGCAATAGGCAATTTGAACCCGGCTGTAAGGAATCCTGGGCTAGAACTACTTTGCACTGGACTATATGATGCCCCTGGAGGCTACTGCAGTTACTTCACGGACGGAGTCCCCTTTATCAATTTTATAGCAGCACATAACTTTACGGTGAGTGACAACAAATGAGGGGTCGATTCAAGAATCTTTTAAACTACTCGATGAATTGCATACAAAGATACAAAGTCCGAACAATCGTAATTCTGGTTTGCCTCACGATGTCTGCCTCTGTTTTTTCCTCTGTCGCTTTCATGAAAGATGGGCTTACAAAAGAGGGCGAACTGAGCCTGAAATATGCCCCCGACATTACTGTACAGGGAATTTCTGCAGGACGCCAAGCATTCATAGACACTAGCTATTTGGATTACATTCGAGGAGTGCCGGGGGTTACTGCTGTCTCGCAGAGAATATGGGGTTATGGAAATGTCGGTAACACTCTTCTAGTAATTGTTGGTGTTGATTGGGAAAACGAAACTATCAGCCCTGCCCAGGTTTACCCGATAGAATCAGGCTCTTTCATAAACAAACAAGACCGTAACATGGTGGTAATTGGGAAAGCAGTGGCAGATTTATTGGGCGCCAAAGTTGGAAGCATCCTAACGATACTTACTGAATCGAATCAGGTTCGCCAGTACACCGTTAAAGGAATTTTCAATAGTGAATCCAGCATTTACAACGCCGACATGATTCTCATGAACATCCAAGATGCCCGTGCTTTCTTCAACGTCCCCGATGGAAAGATAACAGACTTAACAGTTTACATTATCAAAGGTGACTCAAGCGATAAGGCGTTGACGCTTCTTAATTTCGTTGCACGCGAGGTTAGCAGTTTGCCTTCAGTACGGGTTTTAACAAAAGACGTTCTTCTCAAAGCCCAAGAAACAACTTATGGGATGCGGTCCGGTTTCTTCTCAGTTGTATGGTACATAGTTTTAATCACAGTTGCAATAGTTGCTTTCAATCAAACTGTAGTCGTCGGTCACGAGTCAAAATTCGAAGTCGGATTGCTAAAAGCCTTAGGGTTCTCCACGACAGACGTGATTCAAGTCAGGCTAATCGAAAGCGCCGTGCTGGGCACGCTTGCTGGTTCAATGGGAGTCACATTTGGAATCTTGTATGACACCGTGCTAAACGCGCCTGTCCTGAAGGATTTCATGTTGGGCTGGGCTACATTGTACCCTAACTTTACCGTACCGACCTTCATTAGCCCCCAAACCATATTCCTGACTTACGCTATCACAATTGTACCCTTACTTTTCGCCACAGTAATTCCATCTTGGCTAAACGCCACAGTAGACCCGGACATAGCGATGCGAGGTGCAAGAGCTTGATCGAAGCCATTAGTTTAACTAAGATATACAATAAGGGAAAGCGAAATCAAGTCGAAGCGATAACAGACGCGAACGTAGTAGCTGAGAGTGGAGCGATAACGATTTTTGTTGGACCCAGCGGATGCGGAAAAACCACCTTAATGAGTATGATTGGTCAACTTCTAACGCCGTCGAAAGGCAAAGTCTTGGTTGATGAAGAAAATGTCACCGCTTATTCGGATCAGTGGAAAGCCGTATTTAGGCGTAAAAACGTGGGTTTCATATTTCAACACATCAACCTTTTGCCTAATTTGAATGCTCTAGATAACGTTATGATTCCGCTTCTCTGCCATGATGTGGACCCAGCCCAATTCAGGGAACCTGCTCTTCAGCTGCTTGAGAAACTTGGATTAGCTGAAAGGGCTTTCTTTGAAGTTGAACAACTTTCCGGAGGACAACAACAGAGAGTTGCCGTCGCGAGAGCCCTCATAACCGAACCGAAGATAATCATTGCTGATGAACCTTTGACGTTTGTCGATGAGGAATCGGCAAAAACAATCACTGACTTCTTTGAAAAACTTAGAGAAGAAGGAAAAACAATACTGATCTCAACTCACGTGTCCGACCTTGCCAAACTGGCGGACAAAATCTATTCAATTAAAGATGGAAGAATCGTGAAGCAGACGTTTAAAGGAAAGTAGAATATGCAAGGTTTCATGTCTGCGATTCCAGAGTAAGAGTAAGCTTTCGATAAATTGAAATTTACTTTGAGATTGGGTCAAAGAAGAATGGAAAAGGGATGAATAAATCGTGGTAATGAAAAAGGAAATGCTGAGATATGTTCACTGCTTCTCATGGAGTTGCAAAAGGTTAGGGCTATAAGTTAATATCCTCTGTCTTGCTTGGTAATAGTAATTGGGGCTTCCGTAGGGCGCCGTTAGTGAGTGTGATAGCTTTCAAGGACGAGTGTGGGATCTGCGGCAGAGTTCTTTCTGTTAGTCGTTTGAAGAAATGTGTGAGATGCAAGCAGTTATTCTGCTGGGACTGTATGGTGCCAGATGTTGCCACTGGAGACCCAACAGCTATGTTGTGCTTGAACTGCGCGCGCAGAGTTGTTTCGCCACGGGTTTTTTCTAAGTATGAAGGGCTTACGGGTCACTTGAAGTTCCGAGCGGCTTTTACAGGACTTGTTAGGTTGTCTTTTGCGCGCATTGACGGCTTAATTGGCAGTAATCTTCCGATGGAAGCTTACAGGAACGAAACATGGTGGAGCAAATCAGCCTCAAGTACTCATGCTAAGGCGTGGTTGGATGCTGGCTGGGAAGTGCAGGAAGTCCACTTAAAAGAGGGCTACGTGATTTTCAAGAAAGTTCGCGATGTACCATTCAAGAAATCTAAGCGTAGAGCGCGAAGCGAGATATCGAAGCCGTTTACGCCCGTTCCTGTTCACCCGTTGAAGCCGAAGGCGCCTTCTAAGACGAAAGTGTCGAAGCTTTATGCGCGTATCCTGAATTTGGAGCGCCAGCGTAATGCTGCATACAGGTCCAGCCGAGGTTTTAAGGGCAGGTCGCAGCATGAGAAGAGGCTTTTTGGGTCCGACAAGAAACCACAGTGAAGGTTTCTGTCTGGCTACGGAAAACGTGAAATACGGCTTGTTTGCTTGTAGAAAGCACACTGAGAGGGATTTAAGGTTTGGATGAAGTCTTGGAACTGTTGGAGAAAACTACGAAGCGAACTCAAAAACTGTTTGAAGAAAGTAAGGAGATAGCTTCGAAGCAAACGTCCGCTTACGAGCAGCTGCTTCAAAATAGGGATGCCACTGAAGAGCAGAGGCTTAAAGCTTTCATGGGAAGAATGATGGCTTATGACCGCTTGGATAGGCTGTCATCGCAGCTTAGTCTGCTTTACACGTTGCAGATATTCGCGTTCAAGGTTAAGGTGCTGGAGGTTTCGGTTGACAAGATTGATGAGCAGCTGGCGAAGTCAGGCGCTCTAAATAAAACTAGCGAGATTGAAGACATTAGGAAACACATTGACGCGTTGAAGATTCTTGTGGAAGCGCAGTATGAGTCGCTGAAGGAAATCAAAGACCACAGCAAAGACTTGCCCTACATCTTCTAAGCCCTGTTCACGTGGTTGATTCTTTGGCGGAAGCAGTTGTTGCCTTGGAAGTCGGCGAAGCCTACTCGCAGCTGAAAGGTCTGCTTGTGCAAAAAGGCTGCAGAGTAGTCGCCGAAGAATTGCCCACGGGTATGGTCGCCGAGCAGGGTTCGCTGTGGGGCGTCACGCCGAGGACAGCTAAGAAAACAATCAGGTACCGGCTCTTCGCCAGCAATTCGGAAACGCGGGTAACTGTCAAGTCTCAGATGTCTTCGGACTACGTGAAGTTCACCGTTTTTGGCTGCGGGTTCGCCGTGGCTTTGGCGCTGTGGTGCGCTTGGCTCTCTGCGGATTTGGGTGCTCTTGCGGCAGGACAGAAGGAAGGCTACTGGAGTTGGCTTGTTGAATCTGGCGGCTACGTGAACGTTCAAGGAGCGTTGATGCTCAGCGATTTGACGCTTGCTTTCGTGTTTTTCTTGGCAGTTACATTGGCGCTTGAAGCATTCGTCGTTGCCTACGTCCACTTTAAAATAAACGATTTTGCAGAAGATACCTTGAAGATGTTGATTCAAGGACAAAGTCAAAGTGCGTGACTTTCTGAAGATTCAGTTTGCGAGGTTTTACGCCAAGTCATTCCGCTGTAAGCGGCAATCGCCAAGAGACCCACCAAAACCACAACCTTGAGGAACGCAAATGCTTGGACGATGGAAATGGCGAGGAACGCGGCTGGAAGCGGGCACAAGAGGAAGTAGATGAAGGCGACCATTTTCGGTCTGCTGCCTACGCTTATTTTTTTGGTGTGTCCTGTTCCGAAGAATGCGCCCGCGAGTTTGCCGAAGCCCATTGTGCAGGACTTGCAGTAGGCGCAGGTGTTGCATCCTGATCTGCGAAGTACAAGGTATACTGCGGCGGCAGAGAAGATTAGGAAGAGGTAACCGTCTATTTGGTTGTAGAACCAGAACGCTGTGGCTGCAAGGATGACCCAGAGGAAAAGGGCAACGTTTCCCAGTATGAGCAGTGGTCGAGTGTATTCTATGGTGTCTTTGCTCACAGGCTTCAACTCCACATAGTGTCATGTGGTGTGGACAATCTTATTAGTTAACTCTTGCAAGCGATTTTTTTTCTTTTACAAAGGCATTCAAGTAAATTCTAAGGATTATTGCTGTTGCTTCTTCTTTTTGTACATGTCCATAAACTTGCTGTAGTAATCTACAGGTTGAAACACGGGAGCATAGTTCAACTGTTGCTCTAAACCACAAGCGCAAATGGCAAATACTTCTTTCTTCTTCACCGCTGCCAAAATTTGCAATCGTTCTTTCCTACAAACAGGGCAGTAGTAAGGACCATTCACCAATTTCGTTGCATCTTTCGTAAGAATTTTAATGCTGTTGTGAGGAGTCCTGAATGATTTGTTTGGTGGGCACATTTTCTCAGCCTAAATTTGTTATCTTAACTCTGTATTACTTATGGAAGAGCTGCGTCCAAGATATTTGTTCTCTTTTGATAATTAGATTTTAACAATAGAATCTCTAATCAAACTCTTAAACAAATACTTTTAGAATTTAAAGAAATGAAAAAAATAGGAAGACTACGACAATTACAGTTCACAGGAAGGTTACAACGATTTTAGCACCGAAGTGTGCAAAGATAGCCTGTATGTAACTCAAAAAAGATGAGAAAAATGCAATACGTTATGACTAAAAGGGAATAATTTTAGCGATAATAATTCTTTTCACTACACCTGCATGATATGATATTTTAATTAGCTCTAGAGCCAGATACTTTTTAATTGTGGGTCGGATAGTATGGAAACCAAAGTTAACGAAAAACCTGAAGAAGCACTTAATGAACCAAATAATGATAAAATGAAAAATAAATTCATAAGATGTCCCGATTGTGGCGAAGAAATCAGGATGGTGCCAACTTTGGCAGAGATGATTGAAGCCATCGAGAACCACATAACTATCCACAGAGAACATTCAAGAATTGAGCTAACATCTATCCATAAAAAAACTCCATGCATCCGCGAAGACCTAACTGAGCAAGTTCTCCAAAGAGCAGCAGAAATGGTGGAATCCCCAAGCAAAAACTCAACATGGATTAAACTAGAATAGGACAGTATCACTTGCTAAAAAACAAAACCAGAAAGAATCACATCCGAAAACAATCAAGGCAGTACAGCCTATTCATTTGGAACTGCAATCTCAAATCCAATGAGCCCCCTTCTTTGTCCAGTCAGTATTTGCTAGGCACTATCTGAAAGAGAACATTGAAGAGTTCAAAGGTAGAATCATAGAAGGAAACAGCAAGCTAGAAACTTTGCTTTCGTAATTTCCCCTTCACTCTAAAAGTTTAACACTGAGTTTGCTAGTTAAGCTTTCTACTCTTTTCCCTTCACAAAAAATACAGGGCTAAAGAATCAAATGCAAAATTGAGTGGTACTTAATACCTAAGGAAAAAAGGTGAATTATCTGGGATGTAAGACTATAATCCCAGAGCTATTATTCCAATGCCAATGAGAGCAAGTATTGCTAATATGACCGTAAAGATAATCACTGCAATAATCGCTATTATTAAAGCCTTTAACCATCCGCAGTCAAAGAAGTGCTTTATCAACGCAAGCCACACTATGAACATTATTACCGCTGACAGCAAACTTCCTGCAAGCGAACCCACTACAGCGCCTATGACTGTTCCAAGAACCACAATCCATATGGCATCAGTGAATTTTGCTTTGTCTTTCCCTGCAAGTGCTCTTCCGACCAGCCATAGTATTGGAGCAATTATTATGGTTCCTACAACGATTTGTATCAGCAATGCAACTAAATCCATTTTCCATCAAACCTCAACAGAACTCAATCTTTTGCTTCCACTATCTTGGCGATTGGAGCATTCTTCTTGACTGATTCTATCCCGTTTACGCAGCCTTCCTTGGAAGTATATCCTTCGCTAACAGCAATTACTTCTCCGTTTGCAGCTTTCAGCCTAAATCTGAATTTTCCTGCTTTGTCTTTATACCATTCAAAAACTGGTTCTGACATTTTAATCCCATTTCGACTGGTTATTCTAAGTATAAATAAGCTTGTGGCTGTAACCCAACAACAACAGAGAACAATGACGCCTATTTTTCACTTCACAAACATTACAAGCAAAGCTACAGATTAGGCTTGGACCCAGATAACCTTAAATTACGCTTAGAATATGGAGATAGCGGAAGCGGTTGTCGTCTAGACTGGTTTAGGACTCAAGCCTTCCAAGCTTGTGATCCCGGGTTCAAATCCCGGCGACCGCACCAATTAACCTTATTGCTTTGTGACTCAGCGTTATTTATTGAATTACCAACCGAAAACTGAATAGTTAGTTGTTTTAAGTGATGTCCAAACGTTTTACTGAGATTAAACCCTAATTCTTTTGACTTTTCAACCAATTCTTTGTCAAGATACAGCACAACATTGCCCTTAGTTCCCATAGCGAATGCACCCGAGGGCAGGCGAGGGAGAGTTCATTGTTATATGTTTGGTGATTGTTCACCCTCAGCACAAGCAAGACTTTTATGATGTTGAATGTACGGCAAAAGCTACCGAAAAGACCCAAAAGGCTAATCAATTCCCAAAAATAGCGTCGGCATAGGTGCACGTGCTCAGTTGATTGTGGCGTTCCAAAGAAAAACTTTAAAATATTTTTCTTTGTAGTTGAACATTGGGTCATTGTAGATTATGTCTAATTTTAAGCCGTATTGGGCAATTAGTTTGTTGATGTTCTCCCAGATTAATGGTGCCTTTTCATCTGCAGGCCATAAACCCCAAATGCTATCGTCTGGTTTTCTCATACCCCACCCGTAATCTTTAGGAAGAACAAAAGCCACCTGTCCGTCAACTCTTCCAAAAATGTCCCGGGGGTAAGTGTGAATGTAGGTCCAGAATCGTTCCATGGCTAGGAAATGTTCTTCCTTCAAGATCTCACCGGGGTCAGAGTGGATTTGAGACGAGTCGGAAGGATTGGGGTCGAATGGGGCAAAATTGGAGTTGAAAACTATTACATACTTTGCTCCTGCTCGATAGGCTGTAAGCATGTCTTGGAATATTTTGGGCCCGTTTGCCAGATAAGGTGGTTTGTCGTAGGTCCATGTGATGATGGCTCCCCAGTCTTTTCCTTGGGTGTTTGCTGCACCGCGACCAAGGGCTATATGTTGTGTTGTGCTGTGGTTCCATCCCAGTTCCACAAACACGGTGTCGTAACCAGCTAAGTAGTCGAACCAGTAGAGCGCGTAGTCAGAAGTGAACATTGGAATATTTCTTTTCTTCACGTCCACTGTGCTATTCTGTGAAGATAAGCTGTTGACAAAAGCCTCTGTTGCGTCGCTGTAGTCAGACGCATTTGTGACCCGCTTGTCCTCCTCATCTTTCCCGACATCAATCTGTCTTCCGCCAGGCTCATCATAAAGATAAATGCCCAAAAATTTGTCTCCCCATCTTTCTTTCGCCGTGTCCATCCATGTTTGGTGCCAAGGATATATTACTCGGGATACGAAATCAAAGAACACCATAAAACTAAGGTCGGCCTTCACCGTGTAGTCGCAGACTTCATTGAGGGCAGTCTCGTTAATAGTTATATCCCACGAATTTACCAAAAACAGGTTAGTGTAACCTTTCACCTTGTCTATTAAGAGCTTTGTTTCTTCAGCGGTTTTCAAGCCGAAAGAGACTCCAAAAAAGAACTCCCCTTCGGAAGCTTCATCCCAGTTTCTGTAATAAACGTACATAGAAGGCAAACCAATAGCAGAAATCACCAAGGCAACAAGCAAAAACAAACCGAGCAATTTCATTGTTAGGTCTCAACCAGTATAATTCTGCCGATTGTGCATAAATAACTTCCAGTTGTTTAGCCATCACTAAACATTTTTCGCTTTTTCCTAAAATAACTTGTTTCTTGGAATAACTCAACAGTAACCCCTTTTGACGATCATATTTGGAGTCTAGGGGTGTGCATTATTCCGTTTTTTGTGGGTTTGCTGCGTTTTTTGTGTTAGCCTAAAGTTGATCGTGGGACGAGTTATACACCAAAAGATGAATGAAAACGAATTGTGCACACCTCTCGGCTCCTAATAGTAATTGTATGCAGAAACCTATAGGGGGTAGGTTAAAGTGTCTTCCAGCTGAAAAAAGGGTAGGGGGAGGGGGTAGCGAAAAGGTAGGGTGCCTACCTAATCGAACCAACTGGTGCATGGAGTGCAATTCTAAGTTATTTATCTTTTCCATTCTCAAAACAGACACACAGAACTTTTTTTGGTGCTCTTCCCTGATAGAAAGACTAAATACGTCTCAAAGCGCTGCTTATGCAACACCTTCCCATGTGGTGTTCGTTACAACAACCAAACAAACCAAACTAAAACACCAACAAAGCAACAACCGAATGGTGAAGAATAATGCAAAGCAACCCTGAAAACCCAAAAATAGCCTATTTCTCAATGGAAATGGGAATAAGAAGTGACATCCCAACTTACAGTGGCGGACTTGGCATTTTAGCAGGAGACGTCATACGCTCCAGCGCCGACTTAAGGGTGCCCATGGTTGCCCTTACGCTTGTTAGCAGAAAAGGATACTTGAAACAGAAAATCACAGAAACCGGAGAACAGCAAGAGTTCCCCGACGAGTGGCAGCCTGAACGCACTTTAGAACTGGGTCCTCAAAGCGTAAACGTAACAATACAGAACAGGAACGTTAAGGTCCAAGCTTGGCTGCACACTTACAAGAGCCCCAGTGGCGGCTCAGTCCCTATATTCTTCTTGGACACTGACGTTGAAGGAAACGTACCTGAAGACCGAAAAATCACAGACCTCCTTTATGGAGGGGATGATAAAAACCGACTTAAACAAGAGATTGTGCTGGGAATCGGCGGCACAAGACTGCTTGAAGCTTTGCGCTTCAAAATTGGGAAAAATCATATGAACGAAGGACATTCCGCCCTTCTGACTCTAGAATTACTTCGGAAAAACAATATGGAAGCTGAAAAGGTCAGGCAACTATGCATATTTACAACTCACACGCCTGTGGAAGCGGCATTTGACAGATTCTCTTATGATATGGTTGAAGAACTGCTTGGAGCAGAATTTCCAGTAGGAACAATAAAGGAATTTGGCGGAAAAGACAACTTAAACATGACTCTCCTAGCGCTTAACCTGAGCAAATACCAAAACGGCGTAACTAAGGCGCACACAAAATATTCCAAGAAGCTTTTCCCTCAACATTTCATCCATGCAGTAACAAACGGCGTTCACTCTTGCACATGGACCTCGCAAAGTTTTACCCAACTCTTTGACAAGTACATACCAGGTTGGGCAAGTGAACCCGAACTTCTAGTCAGAATCGATAAAGTGCCTATCGCCGACATCTGGAGTGCGCACATGCAAAATAAGAAAAGGCTGCTTGGTTTTGTGGAAGAGAAAACGGGCGTGAAAATGGATGAATCTAAACTGACTTTGGGTTTTGCCCGAAGAGCTACAGGATACAAACGCGCGACCTTGATTTTCTCTGACTTGGACAGACTCAGGCAAGCAAACAGGAAAGGACCCTTGCAGATAATTTTTGCTGGGAAAGCTCATCCCAGAGACGTAACAGGAAAAGAAGAAATCAAAGAAATCTTCAGGTACAAAGAAAAACTCAAAGACGAAATCAAAATTGTCTACCTCGAAAACTACGACATGCAAATTGCTGCGAAACTTACTTCAGGCGTTGACGTTTGGCTTAACACGCCGTATCCACCTATGGAAGCGTCTGGAACCAGCGGCATGAAAGCAGCGCACAATGGCGTCGTAAACTTCAGTGTTCTAGATGGCTGGTGGATAGAAGGCTGCATCGAAGGCGTCACAGGCTGGGCAATAGGCGCTTCACCAGAAGCAGCCATAGAAGATGAGGAAAGAAGAAGGCAAGAGCGAGACGACATAGTGAACAAACTCAAGTACTTGATAATCCCCAAATTTTACGACGAAGGAGACGCATGGATAGAACTGATGAAGAACTCCATCGGGAAAGTTGCCTACTACTTCAACACGGACCGAATGATGAGACGCTACATCACCGACGCCTACCTAGGCTAGGCAAAAAAAATTTCTGCTTCAATTCGCCGTACCCAAAACAGGAAACGCGTCAAAACAAGACGCCGCCTTACATCCTTATATAAACGCTCTTACCACTACGATTTTAGGCGCTGAGTATGGTGAAGAAAAAACCAGAGAATCAAAGCGACCATGACCAGAATGTTAAGGCGATTACGGATGAACTAAAAAAAGACAAATGGGACGTAAAGGCAAACTTGAAAGGCTACGAAAAACCTGCCCAGATGAAAGATTATCTTCCAGACATCGAAGCGAAAAAAGGCGGTTTAAAACGCATCTGCGAAGTGGTGACTGAAGAGATGTTCAAAGGCGACAAACAAAAGTACATAGAACTCAAAAACTACTGCGACGAATACGACTTCCACTTCTACATCATAGACAAAGACGGAAAACGCAGACAAATCGACCCTGAAACCTTCGGAAAAAAATAATTCTCTTTCTAAACAGGCTTCTCCAAGCAGAAGTCTTCTACATCAAAGCTCAACCTACAGTTCACTCTATAAATAGAGGGGGGG
>Ga0315294_10000795_pt1 | contig 34073 bp, 30 predicted proteins | sample YL17G13_40_MG_FD_203626 | JGI IMG/M metagenome (GOLD analysis project Ga0315294, IMG submission 203626) | Sediment microbial communities from Yellowstone Lake, YNP, Wyoming, USA - YL17G13_40 | ecosystem: Environmental > Aquatic > Freshwater > Lake > Sediment | place: USA: Wyoming | collected...
CTTAGTGTTTCTATTAATTCCTATTCTGTTAATTTGGGGACGATTACGCCCGGAGCCGCTCCTACTGATTCACCAACTCCTACCAAATTAACTGTCACCACCTCAGCCACTAATGGTTACGTTATTACTGCTTGGTCAACTTCAGATCCAGCGATGACCTGTTCTCCTTCCGGAGGCTGTGGCTCAGAAACGATTTTTGATTGGACAGGGACAAACGTCAGTCCAACTACTTGGTCCCCTGGTTCTTTTGGTTTTGGTTATTCGACAGATGATGATACTTTGGTTGCTGGTGAAGGTGATGATAATAGATTTTTTGGTCCAAAATTTGCCGGTTTTTCCCACTCTGGTTCTGGTGATCCAGTGGCTGATCGTTCCTCTATTGAATGTCCTTGCTCCAGTCAGGAAAATAATATTACTTATCGAATTGCCGCCTTGCCAACTCAAAGAGCTGGGCTTTATGGTGCAACTATTGTTTATATCGTTACTGCTCAATACTAACTATGAGATTCAATCAGAAGAATATCTTTAAAATCTTTACTTTATTATTCTTGATCAGCTTTTTGGTTTTACCTTTTTTAGTAAAGGGAGCAGATGAAATCAAGCTTTTTGTTTCACCGGAAATGTTTGAATTAAAAGTAAAAAGAGGCGAAAATTTAGAAAATAAAATAAAAATTTTAAACAGTAGCGAAGTGCCGGTACCCATTGAAGCAACGGCAACTAATTTTGGAGCCCAAGAATATTCAGGCACTATTACTTTTTTTGAAGAGCCAGCTAAAAGGGTAGGGATAGAAGACGATATTTCTTTTAATCCCAGAAAATGGATTCAAATTCAAAACCCAAATTTCATCTTGGATCCAAAAGAAACTGTAGGAGTAGATCTTTCTATTAATATTCCAGATGATGCTGAGCCAGGCGGGCATTATGCTGTAGTTTTATTTGAACCGAAATTACCGTCTTTTTATTTTGAAACAGGAGCAGCTTTAAAAACAATTCCCAAAATCGGAGTTTTAATTTTATTTTCTGTTGAGGTGGAAGGCGTAAAAGGAGCAGAGAAACCCTTGGTGATTTCTGAATTTATTATTCCGGAAGAATTCCGGCTTCAAAAAATGGAGAATTTTTTGACTAATGTCTTTGGATTATTCCAAAAAGCCCAGGCAGAAAACAGGGAATTATTTTCAATTGTGGAAAAAAGCGAATTACCTTTTACCTTGGGGATAAAAAATGAGGATATTTTTCATATAAAGCCGGAAGGAAAACTATCAATTTTAAATAGTAGAGGGAAAGTAGTGGGGGAGACTGAAATTAAAGAAACAACGGTTCTGCCAGGCAAAACAAGAAAGTTCCCTGTTGAATTTAAGCCGAATTTACCTGATGTTCTTAAAAAATATCTGCCAGCTTCAGTCTTAAGCGCTATTTCTCGGAACTTGCTCTTTGGAAAATATAAAGCACTTCTATCTCTAAGAGTTGATAATGATATAATAAATAAAGAGATTGAATTTTGGATTTTCCCTTGGAAAGTTGTATTACCATTTAGCCTTTTTACTTTACTAATATTGTTTTTAATTATAAAATATAGACAGAGAATCAAATCAGCATTTTTGGTTTTGTTTAAAAGGAAAATTTAATTTTAGAATTGACAGATTATACCGGGGGGGCGATAATAAAGATATAATAAGCTATTTTTAAATTTTAAAAGGTCGAAATTAAATATAAAAATATACAGAAAAATATATAGAAAAATGCCAAAGATTATAAAAAAACACGGAAAAACAGCTTTAGTTTTTGGGTTGATTTTTGTATTGGTTGCGATGTATTTGCTGGTTCCTTTAGCTAAAGCAGCAACGTATATAACAAACTACAGTGATGCTTTAACTGATTCCAGGCCTTCGCCCGTAGCAGCTGATCATACGATCACATTTGATGTCACAAGCACTGTGCATGTAGGAGATACTATAACTATTACCTTTGATTCAGGATTTGATACTTCCACGATAGAAGGAACCGAAACAGCCGACGTGGATGTTAAAGATGAGTCGACAGATCTAACCCTAGCAGCTAACTGTGCAGGTAGTGAAGATGCAAGTATTGTGATGGCTTCTGATGTTTTGACGATTACAATTTGCTCCGAATATGCCGCGGGCATTGCCGGAGGTAATACAGTTGAAATACAAATCGGAACCAATGCCGGTGGCACTCATCAGATTGTTAATCCAACCGTAGGCGTAAAGGATATAGCTGTGGCTGGAACTTTTGGCGATACCGGTACCATAAAAGTAGCCATTGTTTTAGGGATTTCCATCACGGCAACAGTTGCAGAGAGTCTAAGTTTTACCATTGAAGAGCCGACTCTTAATTTTGGGACGATTGACGGTGCAAATATACGTTATACCAATACTACGACTGGCACGAATACTGAACCCACTAATGGTGAGCCTTGTGTACTCACTCTTGTTACAAATGCTAGTGGCGGGGCAACCATTACTATCCAGGATTTATACACCGGATTGTATGATTCAGGCGCGTCATATACGATTGATGCCACTCATCCAAACGACGTTAGTGGCACTAGCGAAAGCTATGCTCCTTATGCAAAGAATAATGCTGCGAATTTAGCTATTGATGCCGCATTCGCAACTGATGGCAATACAGTTACTGTTACTACTACTCCTCAGAGTTTCATTACTGCTGCGGGTCCGCTTTCCACCCTAAACACAGTTGATATTCTTGCTAAGGCAGGTGCTGCCGCTGCCACTCCGACTGGTTCTTATGCCGACACCCTGATTTTGGTTGCTACGCCGACTTTTTAGTTTTGAGAATTTTAAAAGCCAAATTTTTGGCTTCGTGGTCCCATTAGAAAAGGCGGAAAGATTTTTACCTAGCCGTCTTTTCTAATTATGCTTAAGAAGGTCGCTTTCTAACGGGATAAAATTTTTTGTGACTAAAGAACAATCTTTTATCTTTCTAATTTTAGTCATTGGAGGAATAATTGTGGCTGGTTTTTGTTTTGCCCAAGGAACCGGAATATCAGTTTCTCCTTTGACTTTTGAATTGACAGCTAACCCAGGAGATACTGTGCCATCGAATTCAATTAAGGTTTATAATCCAACAGATAATATCATGTCTATTAAAATGGAAGCTGAAGATTGGAGGCCGGAAGGAGAAACAGGGCAGGTAATTGTCGAACCCGAGGCAGAGATGACCTATTCTTTAAAAAGATGGGTAAAAATAGATCCTGTTGAGTTTACTTTGGGGCCGAAAGAACAAAAATTCGTTAATTTCACAATTGAAGTTCCAGAGAATGCCGAGCCCGGCGGGAAATACGGTTCGATTTTAGCCTCTACTACCGGTATGGTAAAAGAAGGAACGGCGGGCGCAGTAATAACTCAAAAAGTCGGAGCGCTTATTTTATTAACGGTGTCAGGCGAAGCTGAAGAAAATTTAATTATTAAAGAATTTAGCGTTTCTTCTTTTTTTGAATACGGCCCAGTACTATTTACTATCAGATTTGAAAACACCGGGTCAGTTCACGTAAGGCCCAAAGGATTTATAGCAATTACCAATTGGCGAGACAAAAAAGTAGCTGATGTTGAATTTTCCCAGTTAAACGTAATTCCTAGATCAGTAAGAAAGATTGAAAATAAATGGGACAAGAAATGGCTTTTTGGGAAATATACAGCCATGCTGGTTGGAAGCTATGGAATTGATAATCTTCCTATAAGTTCGGAAATTTTAACTTTCTGGGTTGTCCCCTGGAGAATCACGCTCGGAATTTTAATAGTGTTGATACTGATTTTTCTTTTCTTCTATAAAACCAGAAGGAGATGGCAAATGGCTTTACGAATTTTGTTTAAGGGAGAACAGAAATAGAAAATAGAAATTAGAAAATAGCAAGTAGAATATAAGAAAATCGTCTTAGCTTGGACGGTTTTTTTATTAACGCTTACTTTTAAATATCGCGCCCCTTGGGGCGGGATAAGAACAGAAAGCGTTAATGAGGATTCCATAAGGAGGCTACTCCTTTGGTCGGCGGGCGGAAGCCTCGCCCGCCGACGTGATTAAGTTTTAAAGCAATGATATAATATTCATAATGAAAGAGAAAAGGAGGAAACCCTCGGTTTTATCAATTCTGATTTTATTTTTTTTGGTTTCAAATTTATTATTGATAAATCCTGTTTTTGGAGCTCAACTTACTAATCGAGAAGTCACTGTCTCTGATTCCAGGGTAAATATATTAAACGTAACCTATACTTATCAGTGGACCAATTCTGGCAATCCTTTAAAATGTTTTAAAATTTTATTCTGCACTACAGCTGTCGGGACTTGTAATACACCTACTGGTCAAAATACAATCGGAGCTTCAAAAGGTGCTTGGTCAGGATTAACCGCTGTTAGTTGGACTTTAGATGCGACAACTACTAATGGCACTTTAAAATTAACAAACGCGGCTGGAGAAATTCCCTTATCTCTAAATGTTTCTCTTGAATTTTTAGGAATTACCAATCCATCAAATCAAGGGAGTTATTTTAATAGGGTTACTACTTATTCTGATGATACTTGTTTAACTGAAGTTGATTCTGGGATTATAGTTTTTTCAATCATTACTTCAGGAATAGGGGTGAGTGCTACTGTTTCTGCAGGTGGTGGTCCTACACCACCAGGTGGAGGAGGCGGTGGAGGAGGCGGTGGGCCAGCCAATATCATTTTTGAAGGAAGAGCTTATCCTAAAGCATTTATCACTCTTTTAAAAAATGGGGTAGTAGCAGCTACTTTTTTTGCTGAGAATTCAGGCTTATTTAAAAGAGAATTAACCGGTGTTCCTAGCGGAACTTATAATTTTGGGATTTTTGCTGAAGATACAGAAAGAAGAAAATCAGTTACTATCGGTTTCACAATTGGGTTACCAGTAGGGCTGACAACCACCATTTCCGGGATTTTTATTTCGCCGACAATATCTTTAACCCCAACTCAAGTTGAAATAGGGGAAAATGTTGATATTTATGGCCAAGTGTTCCCTCAAAGTAAGGTTAATATATTTGTATCTTCAAATGGAGTAGTAAAAGAGACCGCTGCCACTAAAGAAGGTAAATGGTCTTATAAATTAAACACTTTGGAATTAGAAGAAGCAGAACATAGTGCAAAATCAATGGCTCTTTTTGGGGCTGGAGAACAAAGCCCTTTTTCCCAGACCCTTTCTTTTTTAGTATTAAAGAAAGGAGCGAGGGTTTGCAAAGGAGCAGATTTAAACTTTGACGGTAAAGTCAATATAGTTGATTTCTCAATCTTGCTTTATTTCTGGAACCAGACAAATCCTTCCAACCGCTGCGCTGATATAAACTTTGACGGCAAGGTCATCATTATTGACTTTTCAATAATGATGTACTGGTGGACTAAATAAATATAAAATTATGAAAAAACAAATTTTATTCCTTGTTCTCTGCCTATTTTTATTAGCTCCGCTTTCTATTAAAGCTGCAATTTTATTTTTATTACCTCAGTCCCAGAGCGTCTATCAAGGAGAAAGTTTTTTCGTCGAAGTTAGGTTAGATACAGAAGGTGAAGAGATCAATGCTGCTGGTGTAGCTTTAAAATTTCCAAGTGATTTTTTAGAAGTTATTGATTTTAATAAAGGTGATTCAATTTTTTCCCTTTGGCCAGAAGAAGCAAATATTAAAGAAGGAGAAATTTCTTTTTTAGCTGGCGTACCAGGTGGATTTCGGGAAGAAGGATTGATTGGGAGAATTAATTTTTTTGGTAAAAAGACTGGAGAAGCCCGGATAACTTTTAAAGAAGATTCAAATGTTTTATTAAACGATGGCAGTGGAACACCAGCAAAATTGAATTTTCTAGAAGGGAATTATGCGATTGAGGAAAAATCGCCAGATCTTCCAAAAATCTCTTCTAGCAGTCATCCAAATCAAAATAAATGGTATAGTCAGAACTCTTTAAATTTACATTGGGATTTAATTAATGGAGCTGAATACAGTTATTTATTAAGTTCTAGTTCTTCAGATAGTCCCGACGAAATTCCTGATAAGTCCGAAGGAGAATTGATTTGGATGGGGGATATGGAATACGCGGATTTAAAAGATGGAATTTATTATTTTACTTTAAAACAAAAATTAGCAGGTAAGGAGTGGTCAAAAAGAGTTATTTTCCGGGCGATGGTCGATTCTACCGTTCCTGAAAAATTCAAATCCGAAATTGGACAAGACCCTTCTGTTTTTGGCGGTAAATATTTTCTGAGTTTTTCAACTACTGATAAATTATCTGGAATAGATCATTATGAGGTTAAAGAAGGGAATAAAGATTTCAAAGAAGTGAAAAGCCCCTATGTTTTAGAAGATCAAAATTTAAGAGGAAAAATAATAGTTAAAGCAATTGATAAAGCCGGAAATGAGCAGATTTCTGAGATAAAACCGCAAATAAAGCCATTTCCTTACTATATATTAATCTTAGGTTTAATTATTTTAGTAATATTCTGGTTTATATTCAGGAAAATAAGGAAAAATCAAAAGAAAGAGAGCAATAAAAATAGTTAATTTTTTAATATGAAAAAAGTATTTATAATTTTATTTATTTCAATACTTTTTTCTTTGTGTTCGGTAAATATTGCTTTAGCAGGCAACGCTTCTTTGTATCTTTCTCCGGCTGCGGGAAGTTTTTTTGTTGGAAGCACTTTTGATGTTTCAGTTTTTGTCAATACCGGCGGAGAAAATATCAATGCCATTGAAGTCAATTTAAAGTTTGATCCGACAAAATTACAGGTTGCCAGCCCAACAGCTGGAAAATCTTTTATTGAGGTTTGGGTGGCACAACCCACTTTTTCCAACACCAAGGGCACCATGTCTTTTATTGGTGGAGTGCCCTCGCCAGGAATTAACACTTCGGCTGGTTTAGTTTCTACTGTCACTTTCCGGGCGATATCTCCGGGAGAAACCCAGATTACATTTTTAGATTCCTCAAAAGTTTTAAAAAATGATCCTCAAGGAGTAAACATTTTAACTTCAATGAATAGGGGAGTCTATACCCTTTTGATTCCTCCCCCCGAAGGTCCAAAAGTTTTTTCTTCAACTCATTCTGACCAGAATAAATGGTATAAAAACAATAACCCTACTTTTTCTTGGGAGAAAGAAGAGGGAGTAACAGAATTTAGTTTTAGCATTGATGAGGATCCAATGGAGGTTCCTGATAACAACTCCGAAGGAGATAGAACCTCGGTTTCTTTTTCTGAAATAGGAAATGGTATTTGGTATTTTCATGTCAAAGGCAAAAAAGCCGATATCTGGGGAGGAACTAGCACCTATCCGGTTAAAATTGATTTAACGCCACCTGCATCTTTTACTCCCACGGTTCAACCCTCAGAAAAAACTATTGAAAAGCAGCCTTTAGTTTCTTTTTTCACCACCGATGCCGCCTCAGGAATGGATTATTACCAAATTAAATATATTGATATCACTCCAGAAAAAGCAGAAGAAGAGGCAGGGTTTTTTACTGAAGCTCCCGGTCCTTATAAACTTCCTACTTTAGCAACTGGTAAGTATTTAGTCGTAGTCAGGGCTTATGATATAGCTGGCAATTGGAGAGAAGGGAATGTAAAAATTGAAATTTTGCCAAAAGAACTTTTCTTTACAAAAGACGGAATTAATTTCAGGGGATTTTTGATTCCTTGGTGGATATTAATATTAATTTTAATAATCATTATTTTGCTGATTATAATTTCATTTTTAATAAGATACAGGAGGTTAAAAAGGAGAGAAAAAGAAGAATTAAATAATATAGAAAAGAGTTTAGAGATTATGCCTAGAGATAAAGCTTAGATTAAATTAATGTTTCAAAAGAAGCTTAAAAATATATATTTTTTGATATTTTGTCTGGTTTTTCTGTTTTTTATTTTTCCATTTAAAACAAGGGCCCAGAAAGGTTATTTTAATTTAAGGCCGGCAGCAGGCAGTTTTAGTGCTGGGTCAACGTTTTACGTTGATGTTTTAATAAGCGCAGATGGAATTGCTTTTAATGCGGCTCAGGCAACAATTTCTTTTCCAGCAGATAAATTAAAAGTTGTGGAACTTTCAAAAAAATCCTCCATTTTTACCATGTGGCCTAATGAACCTGTTTTTTCCAATCCCGAAGGAAAAATTTCTTTTATAGGAGGCCTGCCAAACCCAGGATTTATAGGAGAATCGGGAAAAGTTTTCACTATTCTTTTTCAGGCTAAATCAGTTGGCCAAGCAACAATAACTTTTTCCGGAGAAATAATCACTGCAAATGATCCTTTCGGAACAAATATTTTTTCTTCCAGCCAAAAAGGAAATTATTCCATAACTGTTCCTTCTGAATATCAACCACCCGCAGAGATTCCTTCAGAAACGCCGGAAGCGGATAAAGAGCCCCCTCTTCCTTTTGAAATAACGGTAGATAATGAAGGAGATGTTACCAATCCCGCACCCCTTTTATATTTCCAGACCAGAGATATCAATACAGGGATTAGCCATTATGAACTCAAGATAGGAGATAAGGAATTTTTAAAAGTTGAAAAAGGGAAGAATTTTCCCCTTAGGATGCCTCTTCAGACCCCGGGTGTTTATCAGATTTTGGTCAAAGCAATAGACAAAGCTGGAAACTTTGCTGAAAGCAAGGCAGAGGTCAGAATTGAATCAATAGCTGTGCCCGAAATTTCAATTTGCCCTACTGTTTTTAAATCAGGAGAAGAAATGATTTATCTCGGCGGTAAAAAAGCTTTGCCCAATATTAAAATAATTGTATCCTTAAAAAAAGATGAAGAATTAATAAAAGAGTGGGAAGTTACGAGCGATGCGGAAGGGGACTGGTCTTTGGCAAAAGAGGGCCTATTTAAGTCAGGAAACTATAAAATTTTTGCCATAGCCAAAGATTCAAGAGGTGCAGAAAGTTACCCTTCAGAATCATGCTTGATAAAAATCATACTTGGCGGGATTTCAATCGGCCATTGGATATTCACTTACAAAAGCCTGACATTTTTTAGCCTAATTCTTTTTATAATTCTTCTGCTTATAGCTTTCTTCCTTATATATAAAGTCAGAAGAACAAAAAAGATAATTGAAATAGAAGCTCTGGATCTAAAGAAGAAATTTTATAAAGAATATTACGAACTGCGCTTAGGGATTGAAAAAGAGTTAAAGATATTAAGAAGCGTCCAGACGGAAAGAGATCTGACAATAGAAGAAAGAACAAGACAGGAAAAGTTATTAAAAGATCTTGCTGATGTGGAAAGGGTTATCAGAGTTGAGCTAAAAGACATAGAAGAAGCAAAGTGAGACTCAATATATTAATTTGACGTTAAATTTCTAACGGGGTAAACTGAATTAATGGTTCGAAGAAAATATAATAAAAAATTATTAAAACATAATATAGAGCTAAAAAAAGCGAATCCTATGAAGGGTACCAAGCTTCCTCTTTTAGAAGTGCCTGTCCATAAGATAAAAATAAGAGTAATCGGTATCGGAGGAGGAGGTAGTTCTATAGTTTCAGAAATCGCTTCCAAGATTTCGTCTTTAGGTAGGGATAAAATCAGTTTCATTGCCGTTGATACTAATCCTCAGGCTCTAAAGAGAGTTAGCTCAAAAGTTTCTCGTTTTTGTTTTGGTCAAAACATAACTCATGGTTTAGGAACAGGCATGGATATCGAATTGGGAAAAATGGTTGCCAAAAGCGAAAAAGAAAAGATAAAGAAAATATTCCAAGGAGCTGACCTTTTTATATTAGTTACTGCTTTGGGTGGAGGAACTGGTTCCGGATCAGCTCCGGTTCTGGCTAAAATTTCTCGAAATTTTGGAAACTTGACTTATGGAATATTTACTCTTCCTTTTAAATTTGAAGGAGCAAAAAAAATGGAAATTGCCAAGGAATCTCTAGAAAGGTTAAAGCCCAGCTTGAGTGCCTTTAGTATCTTGCCTAACGATAGAATTTTCCAGGTTATTGATAAAAAAACGCCCTTAAAAGCAGCTTTATCAGTCATAAATAAAAATTTAGCTGAAAGTTTGGAAAGCTTATTGGAATTAGCTTATCTCCCTGGTTTGATAAATATAGATTTTGCAGATTTAAAAACAATTCTTGATTTTGACCCTTCCTTAAAGAAAGGAAAACTGACTTATCTTAATGCTATTGAAATTGAAGGCAAGGATAAGGTAAATCAAGCGATAAAAAAAATAATTTCCAGCCCTTTGTATCCCTACAGTATTGAAGGAGCAAGGGGAATTTTGTTTAACATTACCGGAGAAAAAAACATTTCTTTAAACGAAGTTTCTCAGATTTCAAAAAGTATTTGTGACATAGTCAAGGGCCAAGCTAAGATTATTTTTGGAGTTTCTCAGGACAATAGCTACAAAGACAAGATAAAAATAACTTTATTGGCAACGGACTGCAGGTCTAAGATTTTTTCTTCATTAACTGAAATTGAAAAAATAAAAAGCCAGATTTTAAATTTAAGGAAAAAGGCAGCAAAGAAATCAAATCTGAGTCAAACAAAAACAGGGGTCCGTAATAAAAGAAAAATAAGAAAAAGTTTTAAATTTAAAAGTAAAATTCAGGGGAAAAATATTTACCCGGAGATTAAACTTAAAAAAAGAGAAAGATTTTCTCCTAAAGAAGAAAATTTAACCGTCCAGCCCCACGATTTTAAAGTCAGAAGAAACGCTTTAGAAATCAAGGAAACGGTTAAAAAAGAAGAAGAAAATAAATTAGCCAAAGAAAGGTTTTGGGAAGTACCGGCTTTTTTGAGGAAGAAAAACAAAAATCAAAAATCCACATTTTTTTAATTTTAAATTATGGAAATTAATTCTTTAAAAGAATCAAAAGTAGACAGTGAAAGAAACAAGGTTAAAAAAGTTGTTATACCTATTGCAGGGTTAGGAACAAGATTTTTGCCTCTTTCCAAAATTTTGCCAAAAGAACTCTGGCCTTTAGTTGATAAGCCCGTTATTCAATATATTGTTGAAGAAGCCAAAAATTCAGGTATTTGTGATATAATCTTTGTTATTTCGCCAGAAAAAAAGGTTGTCCTGGATTATTTTAAAAAATACTACCTTCAAAAATCTCCCAAGCTTGAAAAAACCCTGAAAGAAAGGAAAAAGCCAGAACTTTTGAAAGAATTGATAAACCTTGAGGAGCTATGCCAAAACCTTAACTTTTCTTTTGTTTTGCAAAAGAAGCCCCTTGGCGACGGGCACGCTATTTTGCAAGCAAAAGATTTAGTAGGGGATGAGCCCTTTGCAGTTTTGTTTGGTGACGATATTGTGGATTCAAAAATTCCCTGTATTTTGCAGATTGCTAAAATTTTTAAAACCTGCCAAAAGCCCGTTGTCGCTCTTCAAAGAGTACAGAAAGAAAGACTCTCTTCTTACGGGGTGGTGGGCGTTGATAAGATTGCCAGCCGTCTTTTCAAGATTAAAAAGTTTGTTGAAAAACCAACAATAGAATCCGCCCCGTCTGATTTGGCTATTGTAGGGAAATATATTCTAACGCCTGAAGTATTTGATTATCTCAAGAAAACTAAGCCTACAAAATCAGGGGAAATAATTTTAGCCAATGCTTTTTCAAACATGATTGAAGACGGAAAGATGATTTATGGTTATGAGTTCGAAGGAGAATGGTTGGAATGCGGAACTAAAGATGGCTGGGTGCGATGCAGCTTTGAATTTTCTTTAAAAAATCCCAAATTTTCTCCTCAATTAAAAGGAATATTAAAAAAATTAAAATATGATCACTGAAGTAACAAAAGATATTATAAAAAAAGTTTATCCCGAAAGACCTCAGGAAAGCAGAAAGTATGATTTGGGATTATTATTGGTTATTGGGGGGTCGGAATTTTATTCAGGATCTCCGGCTCTTTCGGCTTTAGCTGCTTTTAGAGCAGGAGTTGATATGGTGAGAATAATAGCTCCAAGAAGGGCAGCCGATATAGTGGCTTCTTTTACCCCGGACTTAGCGGCCTATCCTTTAGACGGAGAATTCCTTCAGAGCGCTCATTTAGCTACTTTAATAACCCAGACTGAATCGGCGAAAAGCATTGCTTCTGGAAAAGCGGCGGTAGTAATAGGCGGTGGAATAGGGAGGACAAAAGAAACTCAAAAAGTAGTTTTGGATTATTTACAAAAAGTTTCAGTGCCCGTAGTAATTGATGCCGATGCCATTCATGCTCTCCCAAAAAATTCAGGAATAATTTCAAAAAAACCGTTTTTGCTCACCCCTCATACTTATGAGTTTTTTATCCTGACGGGACGGGAAATTTACAAACTTCCTTACGAAGAAAAGGTCAAAATAGTTCAAGAAGAGGCAAAAAAGTTGGGAACCACAATTTTATTGAAAGGTAGAACCGATATAATTTCAGATGGCGAAAGTGTTGTTTTAAACAGGACAGGCGGGCCATTTTTAGCGGTTGGCGGAACAGGTGATACTTTAGCCGGAATTGCAGGCGCTCTTTTAGCCCGGGGAGTTTCTCCCTTTGAAGCTGGCCAGGCCGCAGCTTTTCTTAATGGATTAGCGGGCGAGATAGCAGGAAAAAAGTTTGGAGATAGTTTAATGGCTACTGATTTGATTAACTGTATAGTTGAGGCAATTAAGTCTTAAAAAATAATAAAATATGAAAAAGGAATATTTTTTAATTTTCTTGACGGCAGTTATTTCTGGATTTTCAGTATTTATTAATAAATTTGGAGTATCAATTAGCAACTCCAATGTTTTTACTTTTTTGAAAAATTTGATTGTTGCAATTTTGCTTTCAGGAGTATTAATTATATTTAGAGATTTCAGGGAATTAAAAAAATTAAACAAAAAACAATGGTTTCTACTATTAGCCATTGGTTTAATTGGGGGAAGCGTCCCGTTTTTACTTTTCTTTAAAGGGCTTTCCTTAATTCCAGCTAGCCAGGGATCTTTTTGGCACAAAACCATGTTTTTGTACGTTGCGATCATATCAGCTGTTTTCTTGAAAGAAAAAATAAACAGAAAGTTTTTATTCGGAGGATTACTCATTATTTTTGGCAACTTTTTTTTATTAAAAACAATTCCGAGCCCTTTTTATAAGGGCGACGTTCTAGTGATTCTGGCTACAATATTTTGGGCATTTGAAAATGTAATCTCAAAATATACGTTAAAGAACTTAAGTCCTCAAATTGTTGCCTGGGCAAGGATGTTTTTTGGCAGCATTTTTATTCTTTTATTTTTGTTAGGAACTAACCAATTAAAAATAGCGGCTGATTTGAATTTAAGACAAATCAGTTGGATTTTAGTTACGGCGATTTTACTTTTTGGTTATGTTGAGACCTGGTATCACGGACTAAAATTTGTGTCCGTTTCTCAGGCAACTGTTATTTTAGTTTTAGGTTCACCAATAACAACTTTTTTATCATTTATTAGTGGCGGAAAAATCAATTTTCAAGAAACTATTTCCGGGATATTAATAGTTTTTGGAATAATTTCTATTTTAGGTTTCAAGGAATTTTGGAAATTAATCAAAGAAGCTAAAAAGTCATATGCCCAGTAGAGGAATTTCGAAAAACCCAACTGGGTTAACGGGGAAAATTTCGAAGAAATTTTCTATTCGAAATTCTCCTACTGGGTATGCTTTCCGGGCTTAAAACAGCCAGCCTTTACGGGATTCATCCTCAGGAGTTGGGTTTTTGCGGGCCCCGAAGGAGTCGCTTCGCGACCCTACGGGGCAAGCCTGCAAAAAATTCAGTCTATAATCAACTTTACAATTTCATTTTAGGTAAAAAAGTTTCCCAAAAGAAAATTAGAAAAATCTTGGAAGCCTTTGAGGGCGCTTTTTTTTATTACAAATTAATTGCAAAAAGCAATAAAATCAAAGATATTTTTGATGAAAAAGTGGTTAAAGCTTACTGGATAGGCAATAATTTGTTAGAAAAAGTGAAAACCGAAGATTTGAGAAAAATGATTGCAAGAGATTTTTCCGGGCCGGGACTGTTATCCCAAAAAATAGCTGAAAAAAAGGCCAAAGAAATTCCTGAAGGCTCGAAGCCGCATCACAGCTCTCACGTTTTGGTTATAGGTTCGGTTACGGGCAGAATAAAATTAAGAGGAAAATTACTTGATTTGTGCAGAGTGGGATGGGGGAAGGTAGGAAAAATTTCCAATTTCCAATTTCCAATTCCCAAATTATTAATTAAATATCAGCCGTTAGTTGGAAAGAAAGTTTTAAGACTAGGTAAGCCGATTGAAAAAGAAATTTTTTGGAATAAGCGTTTAGTTCCGAATATAAAAATAGGGGACTGGGTTTCATTCCACTGGGATAACGCAGTTCAAGTATTAAAGAAAAAGGAAAAAAATAATTTAAATAAATACACAAATCTGACTTTAAAATTATTGAAAAATAGTCTAAAACCCAGTAGTGAAAATTTGACCGCTATTAGCAACAAGCGTTTTATTTTATAAATAAAACGCTTGTCAAATTTCTACTACCTGGGTAAAATAAAAAGACATATGAAGAAGAAACCGAAAGTTGCTTTTTTTGCTTTAACTTCTTGTGAAGGTTGCCAGTTTACGCTTTTGGACTTGGGAGAAAAATTTTTCAATCTTTTGAAGAAGGGAGAACTTATTGATTTTTCTTTAATAGAAGAAACGCCTTTTCCTCAAAAAGTAGAGATTGATGTTGCTTTTGTTGAAGGAAGCCCAATAACGAAAAAAGAGGTATCTTTGATAAAGAAGATAAGAGAAGAATCTAAGCTTTTAGTTGTCGTTGGAAATTGCGCTGCTTTAGGAGGCATCCCTAAAATCAAGAACTATCAAGATAAAGAAAAAACGATTAATTTTATCTATAAAGATCTAAAGAATATTGATAATCCAGATATCAAAGGCATTGATGAATTCGTTGAAGTTGATTTTACCATTCCAGGATGTCCTATAAACGGAGAAGAATTTTTAAAGTATGCCGAGATTCTACTTCAGGGGAAAATTCCTGAAGTTTGTCAAAGTCCGGTTTGCAGCGAGTGCCCATTGAGAGCAAAGAAAGATTGTTTTTTGGCGAAAAAGAAGATTTGTTTTGGATTGATTTCTTTGTCTGGGTGCAAAGCGGTTTGTCCGAGAGGGGGGCTTCAATGTTTTGGTTGTCGGGGATTAATAAAAGGTGTAAAAGTTAAAAACCTTATAGAGTTATTAAAAAAATTTGAGGGAGAAAAAGAAGTTGAGGCAAAACTGGAGATTTTTGGGGTAAAAGATTATGTTCAAAAAAACTTAAAACAACCCTGACACCATAATTTATGACAAAAATTATTATTCCCCATATTCATAAAATTGAGGGCGAAGCCGGTTTTTGGGCCGAAGTTACGGAAACTGGAAAAGTTGAGCATTTAAAAATTGAGACTTTAAAGGGACTGAGGCAGATTGAAGGAATCTTAGTCGGAAGAAGAGCGCAAGAAGTTCCAATTATTGTTTCCAGGATTTGCGGTATCTGTCCGGTAGTTCATATTCTAAACGCTTGCCGGGCCTTAGAAAAAGCTTTGGATATGGAAGTTTCGCGAGATATAACCTTACTAAGGAAATTATTTTTAGCCAGCCAGATAGTTCAGAGCCATACTTTGCACTTATTTTTCTTATCTTTACCTGATTTTTTTGATATTGAGAACGATTTGGAGCTGATGAAAAGGTTTAAAAAAGAAACAAAAGCCGCTTTAAAAATCAGAGATTTTTCTTTGGAACTGACGGATATTATTGGCGGCAGAAAGGTTCATCCAGTTACTCCAAAGATTGGAGGATTCTTAAGATTGCCAAAGGCTGGTGATTTTAAGAAGGTTTTGAAAAATTATTCCGAGATTATAGATTCAGCCCAGCTCTTGGCAAAAACTTTTGAAAACTTATCATACCCACAATTTTATCGGGAAACAAATTTTGTCTCTCTTCTTGGAGAAGGAGAATATTCTTTTTTACAGTCAAACCATGTTGCTATTAATGACAAGAAGTCAATCATTTCCAATTTTTATTCAAATGAAATTGAGGAAGATCTGAAGAATCCGCCGGTTAAGAGAGTCAAATATCATGGAAAAACTTATATGTTAGGAGCAATAGCCAGAATAAAAAATAATTCCCAGTTCTTGAATCCCTTAGCTAAAAAATTATTTGAAGATTTCAAGAAAAAAAATAAATTATCGGATAAGGAATTTTTCGGAAACATCTATCACAATTTATTCTGCCAGGCAGTGGAAGTTTTGCATTTTTTGGAGGAAAGCCAAAAACTGATGAAAGAAATAATAGAATCCGGGATTAAAGACGAACAAACGGAAATTAAAATCAGAGAAGGAGAGGGGGTTAACGCTATGGAAGCTCCAAGAGGAACGCTTTTTGACCATTTGGCGATAGATAAAGACGGCAGAATTTCGAGTTGTGATATCGTTACCCCTACTGCCCAATTTCTTGCTAATATAGAAGAAGATTTGAAGGTTCTTCTTCCAACAATCTTAAAACTTTCAGAAAAAGAAAAAAGAAGAAAAATAAGAGCTCTAATCAGGATTTATGACCCTTGTATTTCTTGCGCCATACATTAAATAAGAATTCTTAATTATGTATTATGGTTTATGATTTAGTTATAATTGGCGGTGGACCGGCAGGAATGACTGCCGGAATTTATGCTGCCAGGCAAAAAATAAATACTTTATTAATAACAAAAGAATTTGGCGGCCAGATAACAAAAAAAGCGGTTCCAATTGAGAACTGGCCGGGAGAAAAAGAAATTTCAGGCTTTGACTTGATCCAGAAATTTAAAGGACATCTTGAAAAATTTCAAATTGAGACAGAATCAGATTTGGTAATTAAGATAGAGAAGATAAATGGAAATTTTAAAATTTCGACTAAAAACAACAAAATTTTTGAGTCAAAAGCAGTGATTATTGCTACCGGAGCTGACCCGAGGCCTTTAAAAATTCCGGGAGAAACAGATTTTATCGGAAAAGGTATTTCTTATTGTCCAACTTGTGATGCTCCTTTATTTTCCAAAAAAACCGTAGCTGTAGTTGGTGGGGGAAATTCAGGTTTTGAAACAGCAATTATGGTCAGTAAATGGGCCCAAAAAGTTTATATTTTAGAACAAGGAAATGAATTAAAAGCAGACTTGGAAAATCAGGAAATAGCTAAAAAAACTGGAAAAATTGATGTAATTCTTAATGCAGGGATGAAAGAAATCAAAGGTGAAAAATTTGTCAACTTAATAGTCTATCAGGACTCAAAAACAAAAGAAGAGAAAAAATTAGAAGTTCAGGGAGTTTTTATTGAGATAGGCCTGCAGCCGTCATCGGCTTTTGCCAAAGATTTGGTTGACTGCAACGAAAGGGGAGAGATAAAAATTGATTTGGAAACCTTTCAGACAAAAACTCCAGGCCTTTTTGCTGCCGGAGACGTTAGGGCCGGAAAATATAAACAAATTGTAATAGCTGCAGGAGAGGGCGCCAAAGCGGCTCTTTTCGCTAATGAATATTTAAAAAAACCAGAGCACAAAAAGTGAGATTTTTGTGCTCGGTCGAGCACAAAAATATATTATGTGTTCTGACTAAAATAATAAAATAAAGTTATGCCAGCCTGCAAAATAAAATCAATAAAAGCACGAGAAATTTTAGATTCAAAGGGAATGCCGACTGTTGAGGTTGATTTATTTACTGAAAAAGGAAAATTTAAAGCCTCGGTTCCTTCCGGCGTTTCGACTGGAAAACTTGAAGCAGTTGAATTAAGAGACGGCGGAAAGAGATATTTTGGAAAAGGGGTTTTGAAAGCGGTAAACAATGTTAATAAAATAATAAAACCGAAAATAGCTAATTATAATTTTAAAGACCAAAAGGATTTGGATGAATTTTTAATAAAATTAGATGGGACAAAAAACAAATCTCATCTTGGAGCCAATGCGATTTTAGCAGTTTCAATTGCAGTAGCCAGGGCTTTTGCGGCACTGGAGAATTTACCGCTCTGGAAGTTTATTTCAGATATTTCAGGAAAGAAACCCTCGCTTCCCAAGCCTTGCAATTTACTTTTAGAAGGCGGACTGCACGGCAGGGGAGATCTGAAAATTCAGGAATTCATGATATTCAATAATGCACCGTATCTCAGAGAGCAACTAAGGATTAATACTGAGATTTATCACACGCTTGGTAAAATTTTAATCCAAAAATATGGAACAGGATCCAACAGCGTAGGATTAGAAGGAGCTTTTACGCCGCCGATCAATAAAGCAAAAGATGCACTTGATATTATAATGGTTGCTATAAAGCAGGCGGGCTATGAAGGTAAAGTAAAGATTATTCTTGATGTGGCCGCCTCATCTTTTTATAAAAATGGGAAATACAATTTTGAGAAAGGAACATTAACTTCTGAAAAATTACTGGAATTTTACGAAAGTCTTTTCATAAAGTATCCGATTTTCGCAGTTGAAGACCCGTTTTCCGAAGAAGATTGGCAAGGTTTTAAAGAAATTAAGAAAAGATTCGGAAAAAGAATTACAATTATCGGCGATGACTTATTAGTCACCAATCCTGAACGGATTAAAATGGCTGTGAAAAAAGACGCTTGTAATGGTTTGATATTGAAACCCAACCAAATCGGAACAGTGTCTGAAGCGATAGAGGCCGCTAAATTGGCGATGAAAAATAATTGGAAAGTTTTTGTTAAACACAGAAGTGGCGAAACTTGTGATACTTTTATTGCTGATTTGGCAGTTGGACTTGGTAATGGATTTCTAATGACCGGAGCTCCGACTCGAGGTGAAAGAGTGGCAAAATATAATAGGTTATTAGAAATTGAAGAAGAAATAAATTCATGAGAAAAATTTTACTAATTATTATTGATGGCCTTGGTGATGAACCAATACCTTATTTTGGATATAAGACTCCATTGGAAGCAGCTAAAACTCCAAACTTAGATTTTTTAGCTAAGAACGGAGCTTGCGGTTTGGTTTCGCCTTTTAAACTGTTGCAAGAGAAAGCACCGAGCTCAGAAGGAACCCACGTTGCATTATTAGGATTTGCTGATTATTTTATGGGTCGGGGAGTCTATGAGGTTGCTGGTATAGGCATGAATTTAAGAAAAGGCGATATAGCTTTCAGAGTGAATTTTGCTACCGTTGATAAGAATTTAAAAATCATTGACAGAAGGGCAGGCAGAATTAGCGATACGGAAAGATTGGTCAGGGCTCTTCAAGGAATAAAAATTAATGGAATTAATTTTTTAATTAAAAAGTCTTATGGTCACAGAATTGGTTTGATAATGAGAGGAAAAAATCTATCAAGTAAAATTTCTAATGGTGATCCCAAAAGAACAGGAGTCAGAGCCAAAACGATCCTGTCATTAGATAAATCTGAAAAATCTAAATTTACCGCTAATGTTTCGAATAGATTTTTAGAAAAAACACATCAGATTTTAGAAAACCATTCCCAAAACAAAAAGAGAATCGAAAAAGGATTGCTCCCGGCCAATTATCTTTTAATAAGAGGGGCTGCAGAATTAAAATATGCACCAAAATTTAAACAGAGATTTGGGTTAAAATCTTGCTGTATTGCCGGTGGTGCGCTTTATAAAGGAGTAGCTAAGATTTTAGGAATGGATATTATAAATATAAAAGGTGCTACAGGTTTTGTTACAACAAATATAAAAGAAAAAATTTCAGTTGCAAAGAAATCATTAAAGAAATATAATTTCGTTTTTTTACATATAAAAGCAGCAGATTCTTTAGGAGAGGACGGAAATTATAAAGGAAAAAAAGAATTTATTGAAAAAATTGATAAAAGTTTAAAGTCTTTGTTGAATTTGAATAATACAACAATTATTATTACCGGGGATCATTCAACATGTTCCTTGATGAAAAAACATTGCAGTAGACCAAACCCGATTTTAATTTATGGTAGAGAAAGAAAAGATAGAATTGAAAAATTTTCAGAAAAAAATTGTAGAGAGGGTACGCTCGGCACAATAAGGCAGAGTGATTTAATGAAAAAAATACTGAAAATAAAATAAATCTTTTGGTATTAACGGCCAAAAATTCGGCCGTATTTTTTATCCACATAACTTAATGAACAACATCTTACCCATATAAAGAGCAGGTTAATTATATAGGGGGTTGACAACTGATGTAATTTCTGCTAATATAGGATATATATAAAAAATTAATAATATAAATTAATAATATAAATTAATAATATAAAAATATATGAAGAAAAATTTGATAGTAACGTCAATTATAATAGTTATTGCAATTGCCTTGATTGGAGGCGGAGTTTTTTATCTGAGCAAAAATAAAAATCCTCTCGGAATGTTGGCATCAATCTCAGGAGCTCTTTCTTCCCAGGAAGCTGGAGATAAGGCAATAGATTTTATAAACAAAAATCTTTTACAGGAAGGTGTTACTGCTTCTTTGAAAGAAATAAAGGAAGAAAGCGGATTGTATAAAGCAACAATAAAAATAACCCAAAAAGAGGGCGAACAGGACGCCGATGTTTATGTCAGCCGTGACGGAAAGTATTTGTTTGTTAATCCTCCTATAGAAATAAAAGAGATAGAAAAGAAACCAACAGAAACGCCTAAAACCGAAAAACCCGATGTTAAACTTTTCGTAATGTCTTTTTGTCCATATGGAAATCAAGCGGAAGATTTATTGAAGCCGGTCTTGAATCTTCTGAAAGACAAGGTTGATGTCAAACTTAATTACATTGTTTCTAAAGATAGCAGTGGAAAATATAATTCCCTTCATGGCGACCAAGAATTGAACCAGGATGTGAGAGAAATTTGCGTCTTTAAATACCAGAAAGATAAATTCTGGGATTTTGTCTATAAAATCAATGAAAAATGCACATCCCAGAATGCCGACACTTGCTGGGAACAACAAGCAAAGGACTTGGGTATAGATACGGAAAAGATAAAGAGTTGCCAACAGACAGAAGCCGATACTCTTTTAGCTGAAGAAGAAAAGTTGGTCCAGGAAAACGGCGTTTCTGGTTCTCCACAGTTATTTATTAATGGGGTGGAGTATAATGGAGAGAGGAGTTCCGAGGGTTATAAGAACGGTATTTGTTCCGGATTTACGACCTCACCTCAAGAGTGTCAGCAAACGTTAAGTACTGAAGCTAGTTCAGCAGCAGCTGGTTGTGCTCCGTAATAACAAACCCTCGATATTCTTTATGTCCGAGAAAACATCTAAAATAAGGATTTTTTCAACGCCAAGTTGTCCTTATTGTATTACCCTGAAGCAATTTTTAAAACAGCATGATTTTGAATTTGAAGATATTGATGTTTCAAAAGACGAAAAAGCCTTAGAGGAAATGATTCAGAGATCGGGGCAAATGGGAGTTCCGGTTGTTGATATTGAAAATCAAATTATTGTTGGTTTTGATAAACCAAAGATAGTTGAAATTTTAAATATAAAGGAATAAGAGAAAAAAATCCAAATATCAAAATCCAAATGTCAAATTAACGGCATAAATTAAAAACGTTTTGGCATTTGAGCTTAATAATTTGGACTTTAATTTTTATGGCAATAAAAATTAGTATTAACGGTTTTGGACGCATCGGGCGTCCTGTTTTTAGGATTATTATAGATCAACATCCCGATTTGGAAGTCGTTGCTATTAATGATTTGACGCCAAGTAAAACCTTGGCCCATCTTGTAAAATATGATTCAGTTTATGGAGTTTGGGAAAGGGATGTTAAAGCAACTGATAATTCTATTATCGTAGACGAAAAAGAATATAAAGTTTTTGGCGAAAAAGATCCTACAAAGCTTCCCTGGAAAGATTTGGGAGTTGATGTAGTTCTGGAATGTACTGGACAATTTACTTCTTTAGAAGAAGGGAATACTCATATTTTGGCCGGGGCAAAGAAAGTAATAATTTCTGCTCCTGGAGATGGCACCTCCTCTTATATTTTAGGGATTAATGCTCAAAAATACGACCCAAAAGATAATGTAGTTGATATGGGTTCTTGTACGACAAATTGTTTGGCTCCAGTAGCCAAAATCTTACACGAAAACTTTAAAATTCTGCGCGGTTTTATGACAACTTGCCACAGTTATACCAACGACCAGAGAATTTTGGACCTGGCTCATAAAGATCCCAGGAGAGCCAGAGCAGCGGCCCTGAACATAATCCCGACTTCGACAGGAGCAGCTAAAGCAATAGGAAAAGTTCTGCCGGAGTTAGACGGAATACTTGATGGCATTGCTTTCAGGGTTCCGACTCCAACTGTTTCTGTTGTTGATTTGATTTGTTTAGTTAAAAAAGATACTGACGCAAAGCAAGTTAATGAAACTTTCAAAAAAGCAGCGGAAACAAAAGAATTTCAGGGAATTTTCAAAGTTGAAGAAGCTCCTTTAGTTTCCAGTGATTATATTGGGAACTCATATTCTTCCATTGTGGACGCTCCTTTAACTTTGGTTAAAAAGAATCTGATAAAAGTTGTTGCCTGGTATGATAACGAATATGCTTATGCGTGCAGGCTGGCAGAATTCGCTGAGTATATAGGTGGAAAAATATAATCTCGAAAAATTAAATATAGATTTATACAATAAAAGTGCCGCTCCCAAAGGAGCGGTACTTTTATTTCTTTATTTTTTGATTTTTGGTATAATAGGAGATACGTAATTATTAAATTTATAAAAAGATTATGCCCCGTTAGAAGTCTTTGGCATAAAAATTTTCTTAGAAAATTTTTATGCAAGGAATTGACAGGGTAATAATAAAGTCTGTTATCTTGCTAAAATTGTATTTTATCGGGCGACAGACTTCTAACGGGGTATGCTAAAAAAAGACAACTTATTTTTTCCAGATAAAGAAATTGTTAAAAAAGCTTGGGTAAATGACAAAAAAATTTACAGCCAGGCCCTTGAAGATCCAATTAAATTTTGGGAAAAATTGGCTGGAGAAATATTGTGGAGAAAAAAATGGGAAAAAGGCTTTGAACATAACCCGCCTTATTTTAAATGGTTTTTGAATGGAAAGTTGAATATTACTGAAAATTGTTTAGACAGAAATTTAAAAGACAGAAAGAATAAAATTGCTATAATTTGGGAACCTGAGCCAAATAATGAGAAACAAAAAACATTTACTTATGAAGAACTTTTAAAAGAAGTGAATAAATTTGCCAACGCTTTGAAAAAATTAGGAGTTAAAAGAGGGGATAGGGTGGGGATTTATTTGCCGATGATTCCTGAAGTGATAATTTCTATGTTGGCTTGCGCCAGAATAGGAGCAGTTCATACAGCCGTTTTTTCAGCTTTTAGTCCCACGGCCTTAAAGAGCCGTTTGATTGACTCTGGAGCCAAAATTTTAATCACCGTAGACGGGTATTACAGAAATGGCGCCCTGATTAGTTTAAAGGCTAATGCCGATGAAGGCGTGAAAGAAACAAGCGTTGAGAAGGTAATTGTTGTAAAAAGAGCTAATAATGAAATTTCTTGGAATCAAGAAAGAGATTTATGGTGGCATGAATTAGTTGGAAAAGAATCATCAGAATGCGAACCGGAAACAATGGATTCAGAAGATCCTTTATTTATTCTTTATACTTCAGGAAGCACTGGCAAGCCAAAAGGTTGCTTGCATACAACTGGCGGATATACGGTTCAATCATACTGGACGACGAAATGGATATTTGATTTGCATGATGACGATATTTTCTGGTCAACAGCTGATATCGGCTGGATTACCGGTCATACCTACAGTTGCTACGGGCCGCTTTTGTGCGGAGCAACTCTGGTTATTTTTGAAGGTTTGCTAATTTGGCCAAAATCAGATAGATGGTGCCAGATTATTGAAAAATATAAAGTGTCCATATTTTATACAGCGCCGACAGCAATCAGGATGTTTGAAAAATATGGAGCCGAAGTTTTCAAAGATTATAAGTTTCCTACCTTAAGATTATTAGGTTCAGTGGGTGAGCCAATAGATGAGACGGCCTGGAATTGGTATTTTAGAGAAGTGGGAAAAGAAAGGTGCCCCATAGTTGATACTTGGTGGCAAACCGAAACTGGCGGAATTTTAATCACTTCTTTGCCGGGAATCGGGCCTTTCAAGCCCTCTTTTACCGGTCTTCCTTTTCCCGGAATTAAAGCTGAAATCTTAGATGATAAGGGGAAGTCTTGCCCGCCAGGAGAAAAAGGAAATTTAGTAATTTTGCCGCCATTTTCTCCAGGTCTTTTGAGAGAAATTTACAAGAACCCAGAAAAATATTTAGAAACTTACTGGAGCCAGTATGCCGCCCTTGAAGTTGTCAAGGGCGAGCCTCGCCAGGCTTTGCCGGGGCGGGGAAAGGGAATTTATTTTACTTCTGACGGAGCTTTTAAAGATGAAAATGGTTTAATTAGAATTATCGGCAGGGTTGACGATGTGATAAAAGTGGCAGGTCATAGAGTTTCAACTGGTGAAATGGAAAGTGTGGTTACAAAGCATCCTGATATCGTAGAATGCGCGGTAGTGGGAATACCCGACGAAATAAAAGGCGAAGTACCAATTATTTTCGTAACCCCAAAAGTTATAAAAGAAGGTCAGGACTTAAAAACAGAAGTTATAAACAAAATCAAAATAGAGATAGGTCCTATTGCTTTGCCAAAAGAAGTATATATTGTTGAAGACTTGCCCAAAACCAGATCAGGAAAAATAATGAGAAGAATTTTAAAGAGACTATTTACCGGCGAAGAGTTGGGCGATTTATCAACCTTGGCTAATCCGGAAAGCGTTGAAGGAGTAAAAAGGGTTTTAACAAAATAATAATTCAAAATAAATAATAATAAATAAATTTTATGAAAGAAAGATCAAAAAAGTTAGTTCTAAAATTCAGTGAAATCTCGGCTAAAGACGTTCCTCTGGTCGGAGGAAAAAACGCTTCCTTGGGCGAGATGTTCAATCAGTTAACTCAAAAAGGAGTAAAAATTCCTGATGGTTATGCCATAACTTCTGAAGCTTTCTGGTATTATTTGAGGTTTAACAGAATCGATAAAAAATTAAAAGAGATTTTCAAAAAAATCAACCGAAACAACTTAAAATCTCTTCAAGAAGCAGGAAAAGCGGCCCGCCAGTTAATCTTAAATGCCAAATTTCCTCCTGATTTGGAAGAAGAAATTCTGGAGAATTACAGACGGCTCTCAAAAATATACGGGCAAAAAGCGACAGATGTTGCCGTTAGATCTTCAGCTACTGCCGAGGATTTAGCCGATGCTTCTTTTGCCGGCCAGCACGAGAGCTTCTTAAATATAAAAGGAGAAAAAGAGGTGCTAATTGCTACTAAAAAATGCATAGCTTCTTTATTCAACGACAGAGCTATAACTTACCGAAGAGAAAAAGGATTTGACGATTTAAAGATAGCTTTGTCAGTAGGAATTTTAAAGATGGTCAGATCAGATCTGGGTTCAGCTGGAGTAGTGTTCACTCTTGATACCGAAACCGGTTTTCCAAATGTTGTATTAATAAACTCAATCTGGGGAGTAGGCGAGATGATAGTCAAGGGAAAGATTACTCCCGACGAGTTTTATGTTTTTAAGCCTACCTTAAAAAAAGGTTTCAAATCCATAATTATTAAAAAGATAGGAAGAAAGAATATAAAATATATTTATTCAGGAAAAGGAGGTTTAAAAGAAGTGGGTGTCCCTCAAAAAGACCAAATTGTTTATTCCATAACCGATAAAGACGTTTTAACTTTAGCAAGATGGGCTTGCATAATCGAAGAGCATTATAAAAAACCCCAGGATATCGAATGGGCAAAGGATGGTTTAACAGGGGAATTGTTTATTGTTCAGTCGAGACCCGAGACTATTTATGCTACTGAGAAGCTGAAGTTTTATGAGGAATACAAGGTTACAACTAACAAGAATCCAATTGTAACGGGTATTGCAATTGGAAACAAAATTGGGCAAGGAAAAGTTAGAGTTATTCCCAATGTTGCCCAGATTCGTCAATTCCAGAAAGGCGAAGTTTTAGTGACTAAAATGACCGATCCCGATTGGGTAAGTATTTTTCCTTTAGCTTCGGCAATTATCACTAACGAAGGAGGAAAAACTTGCCATGCGGCAATAGTTTCAAGAGAATTGGGAGTACCTTGTATTGTTGGCACAAAGAACGCCACCAAGGTTTTAAAAACTGGCGAGGTTGTTACTGCTGATTGTACTCAAGGGTTAAAAGGAAGAATATTTTCTGGAAGAGTTCCATTTAAGATCAATAAATATGATCTAAGCGGAATACCAAAAATAAAAAAGACCTTAAGATGCAAGATAATGATGAATGTCGGAGCTCCAGAAATAGCTTTCAAGAATTCGTTTTTGCCAAACGATGGCGTGGGTTTAGCCAGGATTGAATTTATTTTAGCTGAAAAAATAAGGATTCATCCTTTGGCTTTGTATCACTTTGATCATTTAAAAGATAAAAAACTGAAAGAGAAAATAGAGGAATTGACCTTCGAGTACAAAAATAAAAAAGACTATTTCGTCAAAGAACTGGCTGAAGGAATGAGCCAAATTGCTTCGGCTTTTTATCCTAACCCGGTCATAATCAGGATGTCTGATTTTAAAACTAATGAATACAAAAATCTTATTGGTGGGGCAGATTTTGAAGGAGAAGAATCGAACCCAATGTTGGGATTCAGAGGAGCTTCCAGATATACCGACCCGAGTTTTAAACCGGCTTTTGAAATGGAATGCAAGGCCCTAAAAAGAGCCAGAGAAGAGTTCGGTCTTAAAAATATCTGGGCCATGGTGCCATTTTGCCGAACAGTGGAAGAGGGTAAGAAAGTTATAAATTTAATGAAAGAAAATGGATTAGAGAAAGGAAAGAATGGTCTGAAAATTATTGTTATGTGCGAGATTCCTTCAAACGTTATCCTGGCTGATGACTTTCTGCAGATTTTTGACGGTATGTCTATAGGGTCAAACGACCTAACTCAGTTAACTTTAGGATTGGATAGGGACAATGGTAATCTTGCCTATATTGGTGATGAAAGAAATGAAGCGGTAAAAACGCAGATAAAAAATATTATAAAAATCTGCCGGCAGAAGGGTAAGTATATCGGAATTTGCGGCCAGGCTCCATCCGATTTTCCCGAATTTGCGGCCTTTATAATGAAAGAGGGGATAGGTTCCATGTCTTTAAATCCTGATACTGTGGTTAAGACAATTTTGAGCTTAGCTAAAATTAAAAAATAGGGTATAATGAAAAAACAGTTTTTTAACGCTTTATGAATCTTGATAATTACTTAGAAAAAAATGGAAATTCTAAAGAATTGCGCGAGTTAATTCGGATTATTGTTAATCAAATCCGGTTTATAAAAGATGAATTTTTAGGTGGCGACAAGGAGGCTGGCACTTATAATATTTACGGAGAGAAACAAATTAAGCTAGATAAACGAGCCAACAAGATATTACTCGTGGCTTTTCGTAATTCTAAGCTTGTAAAACAGGCGGGCAGTGAGGAAGAAGACGAGGTAATAAAAATGGATTCTAAAAAAGGTCATTTTGGAGTGACTATTGATCCTCTTGATGGTTCATCTCTAATTCCTACTAATCTGGCCATTGGAATTATCGTCTCCATTTACGAAAATGGCGATATAATGAGTGGGCTTAAAAACATTACTCAGGCTTTTTATATTTTATTAGGACCTCTGACTTTAATGGTTTTTGCCGATAAAAACGGAGTATCTCAATTTGTCTACAATGAAAAAGGAGTTTTCGATTTAGTGAAAGAAAAAATAATGATTCCTGAAGGAAAACTCTATTCTCCCGGTGGCCTCAGAAAAGAATGGATAAATTCCCATTGTGATTTGATTCGTAGTTTTGAAGAGAATGGTTTCAAGCTAAGGTATAGCGGTTCTTTCGTGCCTGACTTTCATCAGGTTTTAGTTTATGGGGGTATTTTTTCTTATCCGGCTCTCATTGATAAGCCCGATGGTAAGCTTCGTCTGCTCTTTGAAGTGGGACCAATGTCTTTCATTGCCGAGAAGGCAGGAGGGGCAGCTACCGACGGTAAGAATCGTATTCTCGATATTATTCCCACTAAAGTTGATCAAAGAGCTCCGTTATATATCGGGTCAAAAGAATTAATAGAAAAAATAAAAATAGGGAATTAACCTAAAATGAAATTTTCTAACAAAGAAAATATTAAAAAATCTCTTAAAGGTATATTAGAAATTATTTCTGAGAAAGAAGTAAGAGTAATAAATGAGCTCGAATTAAAAGACAGTTTAATCGACAAACTGATTTTTGAAGCTACTTTCAACCCGGATAAAGAAGTAGTGAATCTCTGCCGTCAGTTAATCAAAAATATAGCCGTAAAGCAGGGAATCGTTCTGGATTCAGTCTATGGGTTCTATAAAAAAAAGGCAAAGGACAATAGGAAAGTTACTATTCCGGCAATCAATGTAAGAGGTATGGCTTATAATACAGGGCGAGCGATATTTGAAGCTGCAAGAAAGGATAAGGTGAGTGCTTTGATATTAGAAATTGCAAAATCGGAAATAGAATATTCGAGTCAAAGACCAGCTGAATATGAGACCAGTATTTTGGCTGCTGCAATCAAAGAGGGCTTTCGAGGCCCTTTATTTTTACAAGGGGACCATTTCCAGATAAATGCCAATAATTATAAAGAAGATTCGGTAAAAGAAAGAGAAAAGATTAAAGAATTAATCTATGAAGCTATAGAAGCCGGATTTTACCAAATAGATCTAGATATGTCGACTTTGGTGGATTGGTCAGAAACAGATTACGATGCTCAACAAAAAACTAACTACAAAGAAACAGCGCTTTTAACTGCCTACGCGCGAGATTTAGAAAGAGAACTTGGATTAGATAAGCTTGGTATGGTAATTAATTTGGGGGGAGAAATAGGCGAAATAGGTAAGGGAATTAAGGGAAGAAACAGCACAGTTGAAGATCTGAGGGCTTTTATGACAGGGTATCTTAAAGAATTGGCCGTCTTGAGCAAAGAAAAAGGATATCAGTTGGAAGGTATTACAAAAATTGCAGTCCAATCCGGAACTCAACACGGCGGAATAAGAGACAAAAAAGGGGATGTGATTAAAAAAATAAAAGTAAGTTTTAATACTTTAGCCGAGCTCGGTCATATTTGCCGAGAAGAATACGGATTGGCGGGAGTTGTTCAACATGGTGCTTCTACTTTAGATCCCTGCTGTTTTGTTTTATTCACAGGGCAACCATCTCCAAAAGGTTTTGAGGTTTCTGAAGAACTTTTGACTAATAAAAACGCCAAATTATTATCAGAAAATCCCGTTGCCGAAGTCCATTTAGCAACAGCTTATCAAGACACTATTTTTGATCACCCTCTTTTTCCGAAGGAATTAGCAGATAAAATAAAAAAATGGGTTTTGGAAAATTATCCTCCAAAAGAAGGAGAAGATAAAGAAAAAGCTTATATAAGTAATCGGAAAAATGCTTGGGGGCAATTTAAATTTGAGTTTTGGAGCCTGCCTTCGGAGATTCAAGATGGGTTGCGTAAGACCTTGGTTAAACAATTTTCCGAGGATGTGTTCAAAAATTTAGGCGTCCAGAACTTCGATTTTTAGTAATAACACCTTGCTTTTTTTGAAATTTTAATGTAAGTTTAAAATACAAGGTTTATTATCAAAAAGGAACTTTAAAATAAATCTTATGAATAAAAAGGACGTAATTTTTTCTATTTTTTTGGTTATTTTGATCTCATTTACTTTTTGGCGGTTTGTTAATAATTTTAAAAAATATTCAACTACTGCTTCGGTTTCTATTATTACTCAGAGAAAAGAATATCAAAATGGGGAAAGTTTACAATTAAAGATTACGAATAATTCCGGCAAAAAAGTTTGCTTTTCTACTTGCTATCCCTATCTTCTTGAAAAGAAAGATAAAACCTGGGAAACTTATAAATATGTAGAATGTGATCGCGATAATATACATAATGGTTGCATAGAAAACGGCAAAGAGAAGGGATTTGAATTAACCTTACCAAAATCAATTTCTGGACTTCATAGATTAGCAGTACCTGTTTGCAACGAATGCAAGGAAGGCGAAACTTTTAAAGAAGAATCAAGGTTTAATTCAAATGAGTTCATGGTTAAATAATTAGTCGCGTTTAAAAAGCCATAACTAAAAACAATAAACAATTTAAAATATGGCAAAAATAACCCACGAGAGAGAAAAATGCATTGGCTGCGGTTCCTGTGCGGCTTTATGCCCAAAATATTGGGAAATGGCTGAGGATGGAAAATCAAAACTTTTAAATTCAAACCCGAAAGAAGAAGGGATCTTTGAGTTAGAAGTAGAAAATATTGAGTGCAATCAGGAGGCAGCGGACGCTTGTCCTGTACAAATAATTCATATTGTTCAATAGAACAGCGAACAATAAAACAACGAGCAATATTGTTCATTGTTTTTTGTTCTTTGTTCAATGATACGATGTTAACTTTATCCGCCAAAATTAGAAAAGATACCAAAAAGAAAATAAAAGCGTTAAGAAATAAAGGGATTATACCCGCTGTTTTATATGGACCGAAAACAAAGAATACTCTTTTGGAAGTTAATGAAAGGGAATTTGAAAAGATTTTTAAAGAAACTAGAGAGAGTTCTCTTGTTTCTCTTGACGTTGAAGGTAAGAAAGAAAAATTTATCATTCTAATACATGAAATTGTTAAGGAACCATTAACTGGCAAAGTTACTCATATAGATTTTTACCAGCCGTTACTTGATAAAGAAATTGAGGCCCGTGTTGCTTTGGTTTTTGAAGGTGAAGCGCCGGCAGTTAAAGAACTTGGAGGAACTTTAGTAAAAAATTTTTCTGAAATTGAAATTAAAGCGCTTCCTCAGAATTTACCTAAAGAAATTAAAGTTAATGTTTCAGTTCTAAAAACTTTTGAGGACAATATTCTAATTAAAGATTTAACAATACCGCCTGAAATTAAAGTTTTGAAAAAACATGCTGATGAAATAGTTGCTTCAGTTACCCCATCAGAAAAAGTTGAAGAAGAATTAGAAAAACCAATTGAAGAGAAAGTAGAAGAAGTAGAAAAAGTGGAAAAGAAGAAAAAAGAAGAAGAGGTAGAACCAGAAGAGACCGAAAAGCAAGAATTTAAAAAACAGGAAGTAAAAAAAGAGGAAATTAAAAAATAATTTTATCTTTCATTATTCATTTTTATAAACTCAGACCCATATGATTAATAAATTTAGTCATATTTTGAAATCTATTTTACTATTTGGGTCAATTCTTATTTTTTTTAACCCTTTTGTTTTTAATATAATTTTTGCCCAAGATAATTTAGGCTTAGAAGAATGTAATACAAGAGAGGAATGCGAAGCTAAATTAAAAGAATATGAAGAGGAGATAGCGAGATATGAAACGGACATCAGTAAGACTCAGAAAGAAAAGGATACTTTAAATAATAAAATTTCTATCTTAAAAAACCAGATTAAAAAAGTAGATCTTCAAATTTCCCAGAGTAATTTGATGGTTAGGGATTTGACGCTACAGCTTAAAGATACCGAAGGTTCAATTGATAAAAATTCTTTGAAAATTGAAGAAAAAAAAGAAAATTTATCCAATATTTTGAGATTAATTTACGAAGAAGATCAGAAAAGCGCTATCGAAATTTTGCTTTCTGAAAATGAAATTTCCGGGTTTTTTGATAATCTTATGGCTTTGCAAAACTTGAATTATAGGAATAAAGACCTTTTAAAAGAAATTAAAAACCTCAAGGTTTATTTAGAAGACCAAAAAGAATTTCTTGATCAGGAAAAAAACGATTTAGAAAACCTTTTAAAAATGCAGCAGCTTCAAAAGCAGGAAAGCGAATCCGTAAAGAAACAACAAGATTATCTTTTAGGAGTAACAAAAGAAAAAGAATCAGAATATCAAAAACTTCTTAAAGCGACACAACAGAAAGCAGCCGATATCAGGGCTAGGATTTTTGATTTGATAGGCATTCCTCAAGCTCCAAACTTTGGCGAAGCCTACGAATTAGCAAAATATGTTGAAGGGGCAACAGGAATAAGACCAGCATTTTTATTGGCTATTTTAACTCAAGAATCAAACATTGGGAAAAATGTCGGTCAGTGTTATCTTAAAAACAAGGAGACTGGAAGTGGAGTAAAAGTCAACAGCGGCGCAGTTGTAAGTCGGGTGATGAGTCCCAAAAGAGACGTTCCTCCATTTTTACAAATCACTCAGGAATTAGGGAGGGATCCTTATGGTACTCCTGTTTCTTGTCCTATGAGTTATGGTTGGGGAGGAGCAATGGGGCCAGCTCAGTTTATTCCTTCTACCTGGGTAATATATAAGAATAGAGTAAAAGCAATTACTAGTATTGCTGATCCTTGGAATATAAAAGATTCTTTTGTTGCCGCTGCCCTTTATTTAAAAGATAAAGGAGCTGGTTCTAAAAATTATTATGATGAAAGGAAAGCAGCAATAGCTTATTTTGCCGGTACTTATAATGAAAAATACAGGTTTTACGGAGATTCAGTTATGGCAATAGCAACTCGATATGAGGCAGACATAAAAACGATTGAGAAATAATTAAGTAACTTCTATTTTTATCCAGTAGCAGATAATTTTGCTACTGGTTTTAATTTTTTTCAAGACTATTAATCAAATCTTCTATTATTTTTTCCAATTCTCCATCTAAGATTTTTTCTATATTGCTCCAGCTTTTCTTGATTCGGTGATCGGTTATCCTATCTTGGGGAAAATTGTAGGTCCTGATTTTTTCTGCTCTCTTTGCCCAGCCGATCTGGGCCTTTCTTGCTCCGGAAATTTTTAATTCTTCCGCTACTTGTTTTTTCTCTAAAAGTCTTGCTTCCAAAATAGCCAGCGCGTTAACTTTATTCTGCGGTTGGCTTCTTTCGGTTTGAGAAGTGACTACTAATCCTGTAGGCAAGTGGGTTATTCTTATTGCTGACATGGTTTTGTTAACATATTGTCCTCCAGGGCCCGAAGCACGATAGGTATCAATTTTTAGGTCTTGTGGATTTATTTTAATTTGAGTTGAACGGGGTTTTGGTAAAACAGCAACTGAAACAGTTGAAGTGTGAATTCTGCCGCTTTTTTCGGTCACGGGTATCCTTTGAACTCGATGGACTCCACCCTCAAACTTCATTTTAGAAAAAACATTATCTCCTTTTAACTCGAAAATAACCTCTTTAAAACCTCCAAGTTCCGTAGGTCGGGAATCTAAAACTTTCAGTTCGAATTCTTGAGATTTAGCATATTTTGAATACATTCTGAAAAGATCGGAAACAAATAAACCTGCTTCTTCGCCACCTGTACCGCCTCTAATTTCTATAATCACTGCTTTGGGCGTTTCTCCCTCGTCCCCCCCTTTTTTTAATAAATTATTAATTTCTTTTTCTAATTTTAATTGTCTTTGAAATAAATCAGCTAACTCTCCTTCTGCCAAATCAGTTAATTCTAAATCTTCCCCAGCTGATATTATTGATTTATTTTCTCCAATCTTATTTTTTAATTCCTTCAGTTCATTATATTTTTCGATTACTTTCTCCAGGAAATTTTTTCGTTTGTTAGCTTCTTCAAATTTTTCCCAGCCCGCATCGCTACGCGAAGCGTTGCTGGCGGGCCAATTAGAAATCAACTCAGGATCACTGAGTTGACGGAGTAAAGAGTCGTATTCTTTTTTTATACTTTCAAAATCTTTTTCGGCCATAATAAGTCATTCCAGAAATTAGTTCTTTTTTAATTTTTTCTTTAATTCCTCTTTCTTGACTAATCTTTTTCTGAATTTTTCTACTCTTCCTGCTACATCGGTGATTTTTTCTTTTCCAGTATAAAAAGGATGACATTTTGAGCAGATTTCAATCTCCATAAATTCTTTCGTTGAACCAATAGTAAAAGTATTTCCGCAAGCGCAGCGGACAGTTGCCTTAGGATGATATATTGGATGTATGTCTTTTTTCATAGTCTTTTGATTATTTTGTCCCGATGCCAATTTTTTGGCATCGGGGATCCACGATTTCTTTTATAAAGAAATCGGGAGATGCCTGCCCCGTAGTCAACCGCAGGTTGTACTTCGGGGTATTTCTTTTTTCATGGTAATATCTTTAATTTAACAAATAATTACCTAAAAATCAACCCCCACACCAT
>Ga0315294_10000798_pt1 | contig 34026 bp, 31 predicted proteins | sample YL17G13_40_MG_FD_203626 | JGI IMG/M metagenome (GOLD analysis project Ga0315294, IMG submission 203626) | Sediment microbial communities from Yellowstone Lake, YNP, Wyoming, USA - YL17G13_40 | ecosystem: Environmental > Aquatic > Freshwater > Lake > Sediment | place: USA: Wyoming | collected...
TCACCTTTGTCAATCTCCCGCACAATCCACCTGATTTTTCTCTTAGTTAGCTTTCTCATGAAGAAAGTTTCAAAGAGCATTTGCTTATTCTTTTTTATCGAGAGGACATAATTGCGGGATAATACATCAATCACCCGATATAATAACCTTTATTAATTTTCGTTTGGTTAAATATCACCATGGCAGCTTTATACAAGTATATTCAAAAGAATTTCCAGAAGAAGTACGCCGAGAAGAACCCGAGCTACAGGAAGTCAATAGTCAAATGGAGGAGCGAACCCACGATTATCCAGGTAAGGAAACCGACAAATTTGGCTTCTGCAAGGAGAATAGGCTACAAGGCAAAACAGGAAATTGCAGTAGTGCGGGTGAGAATCCGCAAGGGAAGGAGGATGAGGCACAAGCCAATGGGAGGAAGGAAGCCCTCCAAATCAGGAAGATACTTCTCTCGGGCGCTCTCTCTCCAGGAGATTGCAGAAGCGCGGGCGCAGAGAAAGGTAAAGGATTCCCATATCTTGGGCTCCTACTGGGTTGGAGAAGACGGCGGAAGCAAATTCTTCGAAGTAGTTCTTTGCAAGTGCGGATGCAATTGCAAGTGCTGAAGGCATTTTATACTCCTCATAAGAGCTTTCAAGGGTTGCGCTTTTCATGCATCTCCACCGAGTTTCTATGCCTTCTTCTCATCCCGCCATTTTGAAGACGAATAAACGAGTAAAGAGGGGTTTCATGAATTCACCAATAATAATTTCCCTTCTTCAACTCAGTCATTTAAAGATAGAATACAAACACTCGTACACCTTGGGGAGCGCATTTAAGTACGTTTGAATTCTGCCTGAATTTAAATTCATTTTTCATTGGTCTCCCCTTTATTTTTGTCATTTTTATCCATCCCATTTGCATTATTTTTTAATAAATTTTCTTCAAAATATACTACTTTATTTTTGTTTACAAATATTTTTGTTTTTTCTTTTAATAGAAAAATAAAATCCCGAGTTTCAATCATTTTAGCTTCGATTGGTTCATTTTTTCCTTCAATATACAGTTTTACCATGGGATATTCTATGTTATTAAATCCAAAAATTATCGCAATAAATGTGATATTAACAAAAGAAAAAATCAATGAAAGTATAAAAAACGGTAACCCGAGTAAATAATGGGCATATAAAGAACTAAAAGTAAATAAGGATAAAATAAAGAGAAACTGGGGTTTACCTATTTTTAATGGAATATCATAAACGATCTTTCTACCCATTTTATAATTATCAATATCCTGCGTATATTGTTTTATAAAATCAATTTTTTGAATTTGATTCATTTTTTCCATATATTTTTTCATATGAAAATCTAAAAGTCCATACCTCTTTAAAAATTCATTGGCGTATATATTTCTATAAAGTAAATCATAAACTGTCACGTGAATAATGAAAGGCAGAATACCATAAAATCCAGAAAACATAGGTAGAAAATCCTTTATATAATAAATAATCACAATTGGAATTATAACGTAGCCAACACAAAAAAATAATCCATTACAATAAGTTTGATATTCATTTAAATTTATCTGGACTTGTGAAGCAGAGACCATTTTGCCAAAATAATACAACGCTATTCCAATTAATGGAATAAAAATGGCCAAATCAATAGACGAACTTACACTTATCATGTACTCACCCCACTCCTCCATTTTCCAGCCAATTTCATAACCTCCCACTCATCCGGAATCATTCTGAATTAGATCTACTTGAATTCATTGCATTTTTTCATCTTGTTCCTTAATAAATTGTATGCCCGTATTTATGTCAAATTCAATTTGAATATCCCTTAACATTGGCTGTATGTTATCCCCATATACTCCTAATTTAAAACAATACTTTCCAGGACCTAGTTTATTATGGATATTTCTCATCAATTCATTCGGAATTTCAAAATTTGCAGGATACAAATGATGTAACCCAATCCTCCATTGTATTAAGTCGACCATATGATACTCGCCCTTTGATAAATTATTTTTTCTTTCCTTGAAACCAACCCAATTTAATAAAACCGGATTTAGAGGTTTAATTTTTTTATTATTCTGATCTCTAATTTCAATTAATTTGACATAACAATTTTTTGCTACGACCGAACGAATATCATTTTTATTAACTAATCTAAATCTTAGCCATTGACTAATTACTTGTCCATCAGGACTTATGGCATCGTGTTTGCATTCATCACAGTTTACCCCGATTTCCAAAAGGGGCATAAAGATTAACGGTAGAATAAAATCTCTTAAAGCAGCAATAAATAAAGCACCCAGAGAGATTAATATTGAAATAATAGCAATTCCATACTGTATTAATTCATTCATTTTTTCCCTCTTTGTACATTTTTATCACTAATTCCCACGAGCTTATCAAATATGGAAAAAATGCCCCCGCAACAAAGCCAAAATAATGAACCAAGATATTGGGCACAGCTCCGTTTACGGGAATTAGAACCCCATTATTTATCGATTCTGGCGTAACTAAGAAAAAAACCAATGCAAAAAGAGCATAACTTGTATGAATTCCTAATTTAATAATCATTGTTAAATAGGACATTGTGAAATTCATTGCCCAAAACAACATGTTTTTGTCTTTTGGCGATTCAAATTGTATTTTTTTCCAAACGTATACTAAAATTAAATAAATTTGATCTCTTATAGATACAAAATAAACTAACAATCCAAATGCGCTTACATAAAAAATATTTGAAAATTTCTCGATACTATACACTACGCCAAGCATATTTGCGAATATCAGCACCAAATAGAAATTTTTATCAACTATTTTACCCACATTTTTTTTCATGTATTCATAAAGCACAACTAAATAATACCCGACAAAAGCACTCACGATCCCAGAGAATCCAAAGTTTGGATAAATAGATGAAGATAAAAAATAAACCTGAAGGATTGAAAGTATTAAAGGAAGAAGAAAGAATGAAAAACAGGAGAATTGATATAATGACTTCTTGTTAGGTTGCAGAGAAAAGATAAGAATCAAAACTGTAATAAATCCAATAATATTCCCAATAAGATGCATGTCCGTCAAATGCACATAATGACTAAAAAACATGCTCAAAATGCTAGGATTTGAAGGAATCAAAACCATCCTTTGTTTTATTTCATCTGGCGAAAGATAAATTAATGAGATAATTAAAATAACTCCACTAAAAAGAATAATGTCCTTTTTTTCCCAATTTTTCAAAAAAAGTGGTTTTTTTAACTTTATTTCCATTTCAATCAATCCTTCCCTTTTCCTCCAATCACTTCCCATGTTCCACCTCTGTCAAGCTAATGTGCCTGAGCAATTTTTTCTATTTAAGTTTCTCAGATGAAACCGGGCAATTATTATTAAACTGCAACCATTTATATTCCATATACACAAAATGAATCAGAGGTGGTTCAATGCTCTATTTCGGATGGCTCCCGGACCTTCCGGACATGAGGGATTACACGCGCGCGCACGAGGAAGTTTCAACTTTAATTAAAATCCCTAAAAAGCTTCCCTCAAAAATCGATCTGAAAAAATATTGTTCCCCAATTGCAAATCAGGGAAGGATGGGCTCCTGCACTGCGCATGCTGCTTCCGGAATGGTGGAATACTTCCAGCGCAAGACATTCGGAAAGCACGCAAGCGTCTCGAGAAGTTTCATCTACAAGACGACAAGGAACCTAATGGGCGTGAGTGGAGATACGGGCGCTTACATTAGGAGCACGATGGGAGCGCTTGCGCTTTTCGGTTCGCCTCCTGAGAAATACTGGGAATACGATGAGAAAATGCTCGACAGCGAGCCTCCGAGCTTCTGCTACGCTTACGCTTCAAATTATCAGGCAATCAAATACTTCCGATTGGATGAAAAAGGCTCAAAGGAGGAAGAAACCCTGAAGCGCGTGAAGGAAAACCTCTCCACCTCCCTCCCGGTGATGTTCGGTTTCACCGTTTATGATTCAATAAGGGATGCGCAGGATGGAAAAATCCCATTTCCTGAAAAAGGGGAAAGAGTGCTCGGGGGCCACGCAGTGCTCGCAGTGGGCTATGACGATAAGATGAAGATTGGAAAGGAAAAGGGCGCATTCACAATAAGGAATTCATGGGGAAAGGAATGGGGAGACAAGGGATACGGCTATCTTCCCTATAAATATCTGCTGGAAGGACTTGCGCTCGACTGGTGGAGCATGGTGAATGCGGAATGGGTTGATGCGGAAGCGTTTGAATGAATTGGATTTGAGGTCGTCATTCCAAAGCGGATTCCAATTTAATTGCAACATCCCCCTTCAATTCCTCCCAATCCCTGATTCTCAGATTCGTGGGAATGAATGGATTCGTGAGATTGCGCGCCTTTTTTGCATCGATTTTTTTCACTGATTCAATTGTTTTTTTGATGAATTCCTCTTCAGTCAGATTCTTTTTTTCGCTTTTAAGCATCGGCTTAATGGCGCCTTTCAGTTTTCCCGCAATTTTCAGCCCATGGAACCCATCGTACAGGTCCTTTCCCTCCGCCCTTTCCATAAGGGCATTCAATTTCCGTGAAAGAAGGTCTTCAATCGAGTAGGTTTCAATTCCATTAACAACGTTTTGAAGATATTCTGAAGAGACATTCCTCTTTGCCACTGGATTTTTGGTGATTATCTCTTTTGCAGAAATGTCAATCCTTACATGATCGCCATAGCCTTCAGGCAATTCATATTTGCAATAAAACTGCACAGTGCTTTTCACTTTCCTGAATTCTTTTATTTCGAATCCATTTATTTTTTTTGCCAGTTCTTTTGAGAAATCCAATACTTCCGAAACGCCCTCAACATCCAAATCAAAATCCAAATCCTCTGAAAAACGCTGAAGCTTCCCAAAATACACCTTGTTCAGCGCTGTGCCGCCTTTGAAAACCAATTTTCCATTTCCCCTGTTATGATTTGCGATTTGTGAAAGAACATCGAATAGCTGGAATTCCTTGATTACGAATTGGAGCGGAAGCCCGTGCTGAACCGCGATTACCCTGCATACCTCCATGTTAATCTGCATTCAATCCCCCCTGATTTTTTTCTCAATTTCCTTCATCTTCAATGCTGTTTTTCCTTTTGCAAAAAGAGCGCAATATTTTTCAAATTCATTCCATTCATCTTGCTTAAGTTTCACCTGCTCATATGCATTCACAAGTTTGTCTTCTTCAATTCCGTAATACGGAAGATAGATGCAATCGAATAATGTCTTCGCCCTTGTTGAAACTAAATAATCCCCCTTCCTTTCAAAACCCACTGCCTTATCTTTGAGAGATACTGCCCTGAACTCAACATTTCCGATTCTCTTCGTTTCGGAAGTTCCGAAAGTAACGACTATGACTGTGAAAGGCATCTCAGAAATCAATTCATGAAGATATAATGCCGAAGCGAATCCAATGTAGCCATTAAACAGGCTTTGCGCACAGGCATACATATCCTTCATGGGATTGGAGGAATAAACACCCCTTTTCAGCCTGATGATCTTCCCGGATTTTCCAAGCCTGCTCAGGGTAATTTTCAACGATTGGCGGTTCCCAACCCCGAGGCTGTCCAAGACGTCTAACGTTGCAATCCCATTCGGGGAATTCTCCACTGCTTTCAGGACTTGTTCGGTTAATCTAAGTTTAAACATGCTATAATATACAGTTTGTATATTATATACTTTTCGGTTGAATGTTTCCTTATTTTCGCATTATAGAATGGTTGCAGGAAACTGCGATGATTAACGTTTTGTTAATAATGAATATTTTCCGCAACTACTTTTTTTCTTCATAATCTCAAAGTATGCTACAAAAATTGATATTAATGCTTTTTTTATTTTTTTACATACGTATATGAATCTTCATTCCCAATATATTCTACAAATTCGAGGTGGAAATTATGACTGAAATGACGCAACCTGGTCAAACCAGGGGAAATATGGATGGCAGGGTTCTTGATTTTGTTAAAGATGCGCGAAAACCAATTAGCGATCCTCGTATGTGCGGTCCGACTCAAAGTCTTCTTTCGATACTAAAAACAATGTTTTATAGAGCGTCGAAGCGGACGCCTAGATGGGTTTCGCTCGAGATAGGAGCAAAAACAGCCATTCGAAACGGTGCTGACGTGAACGAAAGGGATGAATATGGTCAAACGCCATTTATTCGCGCCTCAAGTTATGGATTCACGAATCTAGTCAGATATATGCTACTCCACGGTGCCGATATACACGCAGTAACCAATTCCGGACAAACAGCGCTTTCTTTTGCTGCATCCAATGTTCAAACAGATACGGTAGTCCTTCTTCTTAGGGCAGGAGCAACGTCCGACATCAATCATGCCGATAATCAAGGAAACACGGCGATAGATTGGGCAGCCGTAAAGGATGATTCATTCAAAACGGGCTTGCTTCAGATTCTTCTCGATGCAGGAGCGAGAGTGACCCCCCAAACTGTCGATTTGCATCCAACTGAGGGAGGAAAAGAATTGTTGCGAGCAAAGCTCCCAAGTGGCGCAAAGGAAAAAGAGGACGGAGAATAAGAAGCGCATCATGGCTGCTTTTTTATGCTGAAAAATACAATGCACGCAATCAATATCGCAACAGTTGCAAACGAAACCAACACTGCGATTGAGTAGGATTTCTGGAGCGTGTATTCGAGCCTGAATTCGCACTCCCCATCCCCCTTTATTCTCCACATGTTTGCATAGAAATTCACGGTATGGTGGGAAAGCACTTCGCAATTCCCCTTTGTTTTCTCCAGCTTCCATTCCTCATCATAATTCTCGCTGAAAACAAGATTCTCCTCGCCAAACAACGTTGCGTTGATCCTGTACTCTGTGGGATTGATGCGCTCAAATGAAACGTTCTTCCTGTTTTTTGAAACTTCATAGCCGTAGTCGATGATGATTTTCGAAATCCATTTCGGATTCACAACTTCCACCACGTTGCTTTCCCCAAGCTCGGTTATGGAATCATTGGAAACGAATTTTCCATTCACTTTGAAATATCCATATTCCCCCATAACCGAAATCCTGTACTTCCCTACAAACGGGGCATTCAACGTGTAAATATATGTATTGCTTGCAGACACTTCTTTTCCAGAATCTTTTTCTATGTAATCCCCCCTTGCTGCGCTCTTATTCAGATGCCAGTAATTCATTACTTCCAATTCGGGTCCATAATAGACAATCACTCTTTTCTTCTTCATTTTTTCAATGATTTCTTTTTTCTGCTGTCCATAATTCTCATTGCTTATGCAAATCAATTCGGAGATTCCGTTTGTTCCGTCTCCCTGAATCGTAATATCATTTCCTTTCTTAATTCCAGCTTCAACCCATTTGAATCTCTCAATCTTCCTTCTTGCATTCACTTCCCCGAACAGCGCGCTTCCATCGTAGAATTTCAATTTGGTTCCATCCTCGTGAAACAAAACTTTCGCAAAAACCCTTTCCCCATTACATGGAATCGTAATTGTCTTATTCGTGATTGTGTAAAGCACGTTCTCAGGGCTTCTCATCAATTCCCAGTCATTTATTTGCTTTCCCATGAAGAATTTCACACTCTTCCAGCCCTTTTTGTCATCCGTCGTATCCGCAAAATCGCCTGCTTCAAGAACGTCCGCGGAATCCTTGTCAATGAATTCAAACCATGAGTTGCCCCTTAGCACGACAGTGCCGCTCAGATCAAAATCACTTATATTCTGAAAATCCCTCGCAAAAACCAAATCATAGTCCGGCGCAACAAGAAAAGCATTCAAATCATTCGAAGAAGAAGCAGTCCTTCCAAAATATATTCTAGGAAGGAAATCCATGTTCTCATATCTCCTTATATTTTCGCTTTTCTCCACTAAAATAAGATCCTTCTGCACTTCCAGCATCCTCACTTTGTAATTGTTCCTGATGTTATCCTCGCTAATGTTCCTATCTATTAGTGCAAGCAGGTCTGAAGGGCTCAAGTCAAACGCATCTTCAGAATTTGAAGTCACGTTGAACCTCAAAAGCACGTATTTCATGTTCATTTTTCCGTAAAGTTTCCCTATAAATGGAGTCCTCTGTACGGCTTGAAGGGAGAACATATCCAGTTTCTGCGCATTGCTTCCCCCAGCGTAGCTTGTCTGCACGGTTTCCTTTGGCATCGCATACATCATCGGGTCCGCGCTGAAATCCCGCCAGTCGTTGCATTCAGGCCTGTAATAACCAAACAGGGTATCATTTTTGCACACATCTCCCCGGTATAGGACAAAAGAAGAGCTGGAGAACCAAATGAATCTGTAAATCTCAGGGTCTTTCTGGAAGAAATCAAACAGGGCGCGGTAGTCTTTGGGGTAATTGAAATTGATCAGGTATTCCCCCAAATCTCCAGTGAAGAAGATGAATGAGTATACAAACAGCGCGATGAACAATAAAATGAAAAATGGTTTTAGGGAAAAATTCCGCGCTTTAAGAAATCTTGAAATCATATCATATGAGGACGCGAACGAGAGAGAAAGTGCAAAAAAAGCGATGATTGAGAAGTGGTTTGGGTCCCTGAACAAAGCAAAAAAAGGCGTATTTGTATGGGCCAATTCCTTTGCTTTCAGGAAAACAAGGGAGTAATTCCCGAATTCATACAAGAAGAAGGCAAAAACAAAGAGAGCGAATAGAAATGCATTCTTCCTCTCAAGGAATCCCAGCGCGAAGGCAGTCATTAGTATTGCTGCGAAAAAATACCAGTATTCCCTTTTCACTTCAACCTGAACTCTCTCCCTAAATTTTCCCTGATCCCCCTGCAGGAAAAATACCGAAGTGACAAAATCCGTTTGCTCCCCGAATGAAGGAGCGATATTTTTCGTCCAATCCGATACTTCGTCCGTTTTCACGAAAGTTGGAAAAAGCATGGGGAGATTGATTAAAAGCATCGCGAACGAAATGAACAAAATCTTTTTCAGATTTTTTAGCAGATTATTCCTTCCATTAAAAAAGGAATAGACAATCAGGACAAGAGGAGCGATAAAAAGGAATTGGATAGAGAAACCAATTATACCAAAAAGCAAGGAAGAAAAAAACAAATCCTTCTTTTTCTCTCCAATAAAGAAATAGAATGCGAGTGGAAAAAGGCAATACGAATAATAAAACAGCAATTGCCCCAGCCAGAGTTTCAAGAACGCGGCCGGCGAGAACATATAGAGAATTCCCGCGGCAAACGAACCTTTGGCGGAATTCCCAAATCTTCTCGAGAGTAAATACATGGAAAATCCGCTGATTACGGTAAATAGCAAAAAAGTAATCTTGGAAAAGAGTTCCCCGTTCATCGAAAGGAGATATGCGGGATAGAAAAAAAGCAGGGCGGCAGTAGGCCTCGGAAGAATCAGCAGGTTTCCAAGATTTATTTTATCCCAGACGGAAATCTCCCTATCCACAATTATTCTGAACTGCTCGGAATATGTTGGGGTTGCATAGTCTATGAAGCTCTGAATCATTCCTTCTCCAAGCAGGACATTTCGAAAAGAGGCAAATGCCAATACGGCGAATATGATGAGCGCAAGAAGGATTTCATGTTTCATAGTTTTCTCGAGCAATGTTTTCCACTCTGCCATGCAATAATAATCCGAATCAACATTAAAAACCGTTTCGTAATTTTGCATGCGGCTTTTGTTTGATAAAAATTGCCGAGCCATCTACCATTTTTTCCTTGATTCCGGCTTGTTGTTCACGAATGACAAGAAGAAAAAGCCTGCGTAAACGACGATGGTCGTGATGCACGCGGGAACGTGGAAAAACCATGCATTATCAGGTTTTTTCCTGAAGCCCTCAATGGATTGCAATAACAAAGGAACTAAAAGCACCGTATAGAGGGAGAATTTCAATATTGAAACCGGCTTCAACTTCCATTTGTATGTTCTCAATCCCGTTCGCCTGAAAAAAAGAAAATCCCTGATTCTTCGGCGCTGTTTTTTTATGAAATCCCAGAATCCCTTCACGTATATATGGACAATCCCGACTTTCACCTTGGCAATCTTGTTGAATTCTTGATTCACCATATTCTGCACGAAATCTATGTCAAAAAAATATTCCCCAAAACCGACTGCATCAAGCACCCTCCTCCTTACAAGGAATCCATTAGCCCCTATGGTGGGAATCTCTTCCGGAAATAGCTTCACCTTCAGATAACTCCCCCTATCCTCCTCCTCAACTTGCAATTCAGTCCATTTGCCAGTAAGCTTGCACATCCTATCATAATTCCCCTGGAACAGGCAGAAAGGATCGTTCATTCCAATCAGAGCGCAATATCTCGTGATATACCCGTCCTTTTTTCTCCACGTGTATTCGATCGGCTCGCTTGCAGATATTTCATCATCTTCGAAAACCTTAACCATTTTTGAAATCCAATGCTTATCTGGAAGAATGTTGTCCGAATCAATCAGCGCGATTATTTCCCCCCCAGAATTCCTTATTCCAATTGCCTTCCCGGCATCCCCAATTTTTTTGGGATTTTCAACAATCCTGCAGCCGTATTTTTCCGCAATCGGCTTCGTATTATCAGTGCTCCCCCCGTCAATGATCAGCACCTCCATTTCATCTTTCGGGTATTCCTGGTTTTTTATGCTTTCAAGGCATTCCCTGAGAGTTTTATCAGAATTCAGCGTTGGTATTACTATTGAAACTTTTGGCAATTCGGAAACCATATAACATTCTTGGCGAAAATGATTATTAATATTTTCTTTTTGGAAACTTAACTACACTTTTTTCAAAATATAAGCGCTTAATGATTAACGTCTTGCGCCACACGCAATGGATTAAGGGCTACTTGGTTGCGCCATAAATGCGCATTTTGTAGCCCATAATGTTTGGAGCGCTTATTTGGTGTATGGCGTACTTGAATCCGCCAGGCGGAGGCGATTTTGAGAGCGGCGAAATCAAGTGGGAACCCGAACTCACCACTTTGCGTTTGCGCGCGCAAGAACAGCGCATGTGCATTGCGTTCGCACATGAAACCAATATTTGCCACCTAACGCGTGTGCACAACATGAAAGCTCATGCAGGCTGATGCGAATGCTGGCGCATTGCAGAAAATGGCGAAGCTGAGTGGGAAGACTTTAATATTTTGCAAGGTAAATTGCTGCATGGACAAAACATCTTTGCTCGAGGATTTTCTTATCTGCCCGGGATGCGGTTCGAAAATTAGGTTCAACGGCCAGGAGTTGTCCTGCACGAACTGCAAGAAACATTTTTCATTTGTTGAAAACGGGATAGCGGATATGCTGGATGAAGGGGAAAAGGGCGATTTCACAATGAAGAAATGGGAAGAGTTCTACTTGGATTGTGGAAAAATGGACAGTCTTGAGAAAGAATACAAAAAACTCTACCTTGGAAAAGCCACTCAGCAGGTTTTGGAGTATTCCAGTAATCTTCAAAAAGGAAGGATTTTTCTTGAAATAGGCTGTGGAAACGGTTTTTTAGGCGAAGAACTCGCAAAACAGGGATGGCTTTTCATCGGAGTGGATTTTTCATTGAATGCGCTCAGGGGATTGAAAAAGCGGCTCGAAAGCAGGGGGGTGGAGAATTTCATGCTGATCCATTCAGACATAAAAAATCTTCCATTGAAAGACAATTCAGTTGATCTCATCTATGGGGGAGGGGTGATAGAGCATTTCAAAGACAACCTGCCAGTCCTCAAAAATCTTCACAGGGTTTTGAAGGAAAAGGGGGTTGCATTCAACACTGTCCCCCTTCTGAACATCGGAAACTTCATGTACCGCTCCCTTTGGGGAGGGATTCCCAATCTTCCTATTCTGAAGCAGCTGGCCGAATTCATCCACATCAGAATATTGAAAGGGAAGCACATGGTATTCGGGTATGAACTCATGTTCACGGAAGGTCAATTGAGAAGGATGCATGCCAACGCAGGCTTCACCAATAAGATAATCATCGACAGGTTCGATATTCCGGTTGAACTGAATGCAATCAAGAATTCAAGAATCAGGAGATTCGTCTCCGGCCTTTCAAGAAAAAGCAGGCACTTCTGGCCAATGGTGAAAGTGATAGCGGTAAAATGAATCATGTACTACGCCTTCTGATAAATACGCGCGACAAATGTTTGCGATGGCGCGAATTTGCATGCACCCTAAATTTGCGCGAAAGAGCGCCCGAATTAAATGCAATTAATTCGCGAATGCAGTATACACGACGCAGGATACCGCGCCTTTCAAGCGCGAGAGGCCCTCGGTGCATATCATTTCCTTCCGACAATGCAATATTTCAATCAGCTTGAAAAGGACAAATCCTGCCAAAACATCTGAAAATATAACGGGCAATTTGAAAAGGAATACGAGCAAAAAGAAATCAAGGTTGTTGTAAATCATGTGCGGCCCAAAAGTTTTTCCCCCTGAAATCGCGCTCCACGTTGAAAAAAGAACTGATGAAATGAATGGATAGGGAAGAGGCCATCCCACCTGGCAGAAGAGCATGTCTGGCCTCTCATTCACCCCGTAAAGATTTCCCGTTTCGGCTGCGATCTGGCCGACATAATACATGCATCCCAAGTCCAAACCCATCATGAAAGGAGCTATGCACAGCCTTATCAACAAGCCAATTAGAATAATCTTAATTGGATTTTCCATGATCTCTTTTGCCTGTTCTTTGATATTCATATTCACTCCTCTCTGCAGAGTTCCATTTCTTTGACATACATGAAAGCGAGTTCATCTTTCTTGACATTTTCCGTTGCGATCCTTATGAGCCCTGGTTTAGCCAATGTAAATGCGCTGCACATATCAAGCTCAAGTGGAAAATACTCCAAAGGAAGGCTCGTCCTGACAGTGACAATTCCGCACCATATCCCCTCCCCATTGCTTGTCTGCAAAGCGTATTTCATGTTTGCCGTTCCCTTCAGCACTATCCTGATCCACATCTTGCTGTCGTTGTATTCGGTATTGTTCTGCAAAACATAATCAAAGTACGTGTAGGGATTTATTTGTGCTGCTGAAACATTTCCCCCCAAGGTGAATTTGATTGCTCCCTCTTCAAAAGATGCATTCTTGATTCCCGCATCGCCGCTTATTGCCCATTGGTTCAAATCTTTCTTCAAATCAATGCAATCGCCAAGGCTTATTTTTTTTAAGATTGGTTCAATCTTCCTATAATAAATCGCAATTGCGGGAGTTCCATTGTAATCCCGTATTACGTGAATCGGCTCCCAATCCGGGTGCACATTTTTAAAATATTTATGCTGCGTGCAGTCATTTTCCCTGATGTTGTAAACATAGTAGATTTCATTGATGTCCTGCCTCTGCGCAACATATCCAGCCAGGACATCCCTGTATGTCAAATTGACGTAAGGATTGAACGGATACATGTAATCCACAATGACCCTGTCAAGCAGCACCTTCCCTTCCGAGTACCAAAGCATCTGCTGGAAAAGATCCTCATTCCTATCGTCCACAACAACCGCGCCATTCCAGATTATGCGTTCTGAAATGAATTGCGCTGCTTCCCTCTGCCCTTTGAAAAATCCAAGCCTGTCCTGCCCGCGCGGCACTTTTCCCGTGAACAGTCCATTCCCACCATACTTTTCAAGCCATCCATAGAAATAATTATCATAAAGGAAAATCATCTGCGTTGCCATGACAATCAGGATCAGCAAAATGGCAATTTTTTCCGAATCAATCTTCTTAATGTTTTTTGCTTTTGGAATGAATTTCCCCGCAAAGTCGGATATTGCGATGATGGAAACCGCGCTCAGAATGTAAGGCAGCGGCATTATCGCAATCATGTACCTCGGCTGCAGGCTTCCGTCAACGTGCTTCAAAAAGAGAAAGGAAAAAGTTGCAATGACAAACCATAAAAGCAAAAACACATGGCCTTTCTCATGTTTATATAGTGAAATTAAAATCCCCAAAATGGACAATCCAAGGATTGAATAGGGGAAAAGGACCAAATACATGTCCTTCTGGTTTGTCAGCGTCGCATAGGTTGTCCCTTGCACGTCCTTCTCATACTGCGTTAATGTCTGATTCAGGTACCCCCCGCTCTTGGCATTGACAAGCCATACAGGGGTGGAATTATTCACGTGCCCGAAAGTAGTCTTCAACCCCTCCTGTGTTGGAATGTATATCGTGATTATAAAAAGGCAAAAAGCCGCGAGAAGATGCTTCCAGTTTTTCATTATGCACTCTTTCCCGCATACAACAACCGCCGCACCCATCACAGGGAACATCACTGCGCTTGGTCCGTGGGACATAAGTGCAAGAGCAGAAAAAATACCCGAAACCCATATGAAAACCGGTTTCTTTTTCATTCCATAGACTAGGGATGCAAGGGCAAAAATTGCGAAAAAGTGAGCAGGCCCGCCGAATGCCGGAAGAGTCCTGTGCAGCTGCAGATGCCACGCGGAAAGAGAGAAGAACAGCGATGAAGCCAATGCAATCTTTCTGCTGAAGAATTCCCGTGCGATGATATAGCACGCAATCACCGACAGCGCACCCATCAATGCTGAGGGAAGCCTGTGGGAAAAATCGCTTACGCCGAACAAATGGAAGGAGATGCTTTCAAGGTATAGTGGAAGGGCAATGACCGGGTCAATGCCCGTATTTGCCCAGACGAGCGTTTTCTCACCCTTGTATATCTGGTATGACATGTATGCAAAAGAAGCCTCGTCATGGTACGCACCATAAAGCTCAAGATCCCATGTCATCACAATGGCCGCGAGGAGAAACACGAGGAAAACCTGCACTTTCTCATCCGAGAGGATTCCAAGCTTCTGCTTTTTCAATCCCGCTTTTTTTCCTTCGCTCTTCGCTTCCACTTCAGCTCCCCATGGGAACCATCCCGGAAGCTCGATTGAAAATTCTATTTTTTTCTTTTTCTGCATACAAGCACCACTAAAAATGCAATATTGCTCATCGGAGTATCATTAAAAATCTTTTCAAGCTTTTCAGAAAATTTCAATGCAAATTCCGGGCCTGCAGGAAGGTAAATCTTCTTCTCGATTTTTTCCACGTCAAAACCCGCCTTCTCAATCGATGCGATGAGCTTCTTAAGCTCAAGAAGTTTATGCGTTGGTCCCTGTCTTCCCCTTTCGCTCAATCCGAAAAAATCAACAATATCCCAAAGAATCTGTGCGGAAGAATTCGGAGTGGAGATGATGGCTATCCCGTTTTCCTTCACTACTCTATGCGCTTCGCAAAGGGTTTTTTCAATTTTAGGTATATGTTCAATTGAATCCATGAATAAAACCGCGTCAAAGGAAGAATCCCTGAAGGGGAAAGCATTTTCCGCATCAGCCTGTACGAAGCAGGTGTTCTTTTTTTTCAATTTCTCCCTGGCAACTGAAAGCATCTGGAAGGACAGGTCCATTCCCACTGCATACGAATATTCGAGATTCATGAGGAATCTTCCTGTTCCGCACCCCACATCAAGGATTTTCGAATTCTTTGGGACGTTATCCTGAATCGTTTCCATTCTGCGCAGGAAGTAGTATTTGTTCGCCAGCTCGTCATGGCGTTTTGCAATCCTGTCATAATGCGCAATCTCCTCCAATTTATGCTTCCCATTCTTCACATACGCACCTCAAAAATCATATCCTCCCTTTAAATATTTGTAGACAATTTTGAGAACGTCAATGCCATATTGCAGGGATTTTAGATTGGACTTCTCTTCTGCATACTTAGTTGGAATCGGGATTTCCTCAATCTTAAGCTTTTTCTTTCCCGCCATCATCAGCATTTCCCCATCGAAATGGAACGTATCGCTCAATTTCATGAATGGAATGGATTCCAAAGCCCTGCGGGAGTAAAGCATGTATCCGCTGTGGTATTCAGCCATATCCATCCCGTAGGCGATGTTTTCTATTGCAGTGAGAAACCTGTTTCCAAGATACTTGTAAAGGGGCATTCCCCCCTTCAAAGCCCCTCCCCCAAGCATGCGCGATCCCTGCACTACATCCGCTTTTTCCTTGTAGAAGGGCTTCAGGAGTTTTGGAAGGAGCTCCGGCGCGTACTGGCCATCCGAATGGAGGAGCACTACAACGTCGGCCCCTCCTTCAAGCGCAGCATTGAACCCTGCTTTCTGCACAGCCCCATACCCCCTGTTCTTCTCGAAGTCAATGAATTTCACTTCGATGCCATCCCTTTTGATTTGCGAAGCAACCCTTCCAGTGCCATCTTTGCTGCCGTCATTTATTATCACAAGCTCATGGATTGAATTCTGAGGAATCCTCTCCACTGTTCTGCCAATCAGTTTTTCAACATTATATGCTGGCATTACCGCAGTGATTTTTAAGGTCATAAATCCCCACCCGCGATAATGATGGATTCTCTTATCCTGAAGGCGACAACGCAATTCTTTCCCGTGCATGCAATGCCGTTTTTTTCAAGTTTCATTGGAGAGTGGCAAATAGGGCACCCAAACAAATCCAATATTTCTTCGCTAATTTCTTCAATCATTTCGTTTCCCTTCTTTCTTTTAATTAACCATCAATAAATTTATATTTTTTCTCCCAAAAAATCCAGTCATTGTTTTGTTTTCCTGTTCGTCATGAAAAAAACAATCAATAAAATCACAAGAATTGACAAGGAAAACGCATTTGCATAGTCCTGCTTTTCCTGAGGCAAATACGCAACTTCAAATTCGAAATCCCCCCCTGGAAGAACATAGCAGTTCAATCCTCCCATGCATTTGATATGGGGAAATTCCCCCATTCCATTTCGCGCAACCCATTTCTCATCATAATTGCTGGCAAAAACAATGATGTTTTTTTCCTTGGCTGAATAATTTATCTTCCAGAGGGCGTTATTGATTTTTGCCACACTCAAATTCCCGGAATATTCCTTTTTGCTGCTTTTTACCAAAAGGGCGCATTCTTCCGCGCCATAATCATAGACTGCGTTTATTCCCGTTCCATTCCTCACTTTGTTCCATGCTGTGATTGAGCTCTTGCCGTCTTTCCCAAGTGCGACGAAGCACGCACGCGTTCCGCTTGTATTTTTAAGAAGAAGTGTATAATTCCCGGGTGGGAGATTTTCGCCAATCCTGAAATAGCTCCACCATGAATACAGATTGTTCAATTCTCCGCTGCTGATCTCTTCTCCCAGCGCCTCCATTTTGTTAATATCCGCGCTTTTATCGTATATCGAGTATTCAAGAGTGCCGTTCACGCAATAAAGGCGCACTTTCAATCCCAAAAATCCATCGTGTATTATCTCGATATCCTCTTGAACCTGCGTTTCATTCAGGGCGGCATGCCCCTCGATATTCTCATTGTTCCAGTACCCAAAATTCTCATAAGCTGCGCTTATCTTCTCATCCCCACTTAATTCCATTCTTCCCTCAATCTCTTTTCCATCTGCAAAAATCCTGGTTCCCACTGGTTTTATCACGGAATATTCCCCAGAACCGTGCGATGAATCCATGCTCTCGTTGATCGTCCTTTCCCTGCTGCCATTCTGTTTGAGATGGAAGATTACCGCCTCATTCGCGCTGAAATTTTCCAGTCCTTTAGACTCATTTCCAAAGAACACTGCGCTGTCTTTTCTGTAATCATTCAGATTCAGAAGGCAATTCGGTTTTTCGTCTCCTCCAATCACCCAGAGATTGCCCGCCAGATAGATTGTAGGATTTGCTTCCGTGTTTTCAAACAAGGAAAGCTTTCCAAAATCCCTGATTTTTTTCATATTCTTCTGTCCTATAAGGCTCTTGGAAATATCCTCTGGCCCATAGTATCCGGGCAAACCCGCCCATGACCAAAGGTAATCGCTCCTTACGAGAACGTATTTTATCCCGAGCTGGGAATAAATTTTGTATTTGTTGCTGGAAAAGTTCGCATCCGGCCTGTAGTATGCTTCCTTGAGCAGAGGGGGGTACCGTTCCGTTCCAAATCCGGGAGCCCAGATAATCCCCGGTATGACCTCCCTGACGATGTCCGTTCCGCTGTAAACGTCGTTTCCCCAAAAATAATACGCACCGTATTGGTTGTCTTCAGGCATTACGAGAATCCCCTTCTCCCTTTCCAGGTTCCCCTTGATGAATTCAACCGATTCCAGCCAGTATTCCGGCACTCCCAAAGCCTTGTTCGCCTTAAAATGGTCGCCGTAGGATTTCAGGAAATCGCCATTGAAGAATGGAAACGCATAAACAAGGATCCCAACAAGGAATGCCGCAAAAAGTTGCTTCCCAGATATCTTTTCCGCGAATCTTCTCATGGTGAGGGCGACAAGAAATGAAACTGAGAGCGCAAGCAGGGGGACGAATTTCGTATAGGGTTCCCTGTAAATCCAGAAACCCGGAAAATTGCCATAAAGGAAAGTATAAACCATTCCAAGCGGCGGATTCCTTCCGCTTGCCAAAAAAAAGGATGTCAAGAGAAGAAATCCAAAAAAAAGCGTTTTCCTGTCAAGTTTTTTTATAGACAATGCCAGTAATATTGGCAGGAGAAGCATTAGCGCGTTGAACAGGGGCGCGTTGTACACGTTCGCATAGGGGTAATACCCCTCCATCCTGAAAGACCATAAACCAGCCAGCCAGTACAGGTCTATTAGTTTTGAAGCCCCGGTTGCGCTCCATGAACTCGGCCCATAATCGGTTGAAGCCATGCGTTCCATAAGCCAATTCAGGTTCCACGCATTCAGGAGCAGGAACATCAAAGCAACCAGAATCGCGAACAGCGCCTTATCGCGCCAATTTCCCAGGAATGCGATCGAGTATGCAAAATACATTATCGGAAGGAGGATCACTATGTTGGCAAGCGGGGGATTGAACAACGCCAGCGAGAATGTGATGGATGCGACGAACGCAAATTTGAATGCCGAAGGGAAGCTGCGATTTCCCTCAATTCCAATTATCCAGAAATAAAGCACGAGAGGGAGAAGGGAGTATATTATATGAAGGAAAGGGGAAACCAGCACCAGGGTGAAAACGTTGAAAGTGTAGAAAAACGAACCGACGATTTTCTCCTTCTCCCTGAATCCATAATACGACAAAAGCACGTACATTGAAATCGAAGAGAGGACATAGGATGAATAATTAAAAAGGAAATTTATCAGCCATGAGGGAATTCCCAGCGAATAAAGAAAGTAAAATGCAAGCCTTAGCGGAGCAAGCGAAAAGAAGTCATTGAAAACTCCCCCCATATTCGGATTCCAGAGACCAAAATATTTCCCCTCATTGATTCCCAGCATCATGGATATTGCGCCTTCATCCGCTCCGGCAATCACCCTTCCTGCGCCGACATTTACGAGGAGGATGATAAGCGGAACTGCAAGAAAGATTATTATCGCGAGCTTTTTCTCTTCCATACCAACCAACCCCCCGTGCAGGCAATCAGCACCAGCGAAATCCAAAGCAAATATCCAGATGTCCGATTGGATTTGAAATAAAGCCCAATCCGGCTTTCCTCCCTGTCAACAATCCATCCATTCATGAAGCCGTTGAGCTTCACGTGCCTGAAACCGCCTTCCGCCTCCCAATCGCCATTGAATGATTCAACAAATACGAGCACGCCTTTCTTTCCCTCAAGGTTCACCTTGTATTCCGAGGGATTGATTTTTTCAAATGGGAGCGGCTGAACGCTCCCCCTGTCCATTTTCTCCACGACAAACAATTCAACTGACTTGTCCAGACGAATCGCATCCTTCCCCAAGACAAGCGTTCCTGTTTTGCAAAAATCTTTTTCGCAGGTGGAATTGAAAATTTTCCCATTCAAGACGACCTCGTCTCCCTTCTTCAAATAAACGTCATATTCCCCCTGCTTTCCAATCCTCAGTTCAGATTCGTTCAATTGCTTGAAATACACTTGCGCATTCGCGATTCCCTCGACTTCTTTTTCGCACACTGCACCATCCAAGGAAAACGCGTCGGATTCCATGAATGAAAAGAAGCTCTGGGGAGAAACGTTTTCTGCCACATAGCATTTATCCACAAGATATAATCTCGGAAGCGCATCCCGGATCCCATAGACCGTTACATTCCCAAATCCTTTCTTATCCGCAAATCCCTGGGAATCCAGGAATCTTTCATTCTCATCGGGTTTCCAGACGTCCGTGTATACGGAATTGACATCCTTTTCAAGAAAGACAAAATCAATATTCTGGAATTTCATTATCTTGTCAACATCCCTCGTCCTATTCAGGTATATCCCGTTGTAAAGTTCATTCATGAATAAGTAGTTATCCCCCTGCGAGACGTACACGTCGCTCCCAAATATCACCTCCTTTTTGGTGAGGAACAGCATGGAAGGCCCGCCGGTGGAAATGCCGTGCTCCCAAACAAGCGAATGGCCGTAATGCGATTTCGGGAACAAGAAAATTCTTTCGCCTTTTTGCCTTTCAACGTAACCTATCGCATCCGAATAATAGTCTGGCACTTTCACCTGCATGCTTCTCATGGTGCCGATATTCCTCTCATTCGTCCAAGTCCCCAAAAAGATCGGGAAAGCATTGAGTACGAGCACTGCAAGGAGCAGGTAGAAGACGAAATCCCTTTTTTTTCCAAGCGAATCATGAAAAATGGCAAGCAAGGCTGAAAACGTGAAAACACTCACTTGTGAAAACTTCGTGAAAGGCTCCCTTATCAACTTCATCATCGGAATATTTTTGAACAGGAAATTGAACGCCTGCCCCAATGGCGGAAGCGAGCCCTTTGCAAGAAAAAGCCCCATCAAGGCGAGAGTCCCGAAAAACAGCGCTTTCTTTTTTTCATTTTTAAAGGCAAAGGCAACAGCAGATAATGCCATCACGGGGATGGATAGATTCAGGAGCAGAAGCGGAAAAGAATCATAATAATTCGAATAGGGGTAATAGCGCTCCCCCATGTGTTCTGCCCTGAAAGCCCAGAATCCTAGGAGCCTGAAGAAATCCATGGTTTTCCCGGAACCCATTGTAGGGGAGAATTCCAGCGAACCAACTCCTTTATAGGTATTTCCCGCGAAAGCGATGAAATTCGCAATGAATAGCGCGTTGAAAAGCAATGCGAAAACGCCCATCACTGCGAATGTTTTCGCAATCTCCTTAACCGCAACTTTTGAGAGAATCATGAACGCAGAATATGCGATGGCAATCACTGCAAAAGCGCCTGCAGCAGGCGGATTTGCAAGAAGGGGGAGGGCAGTCAGGGTCAGCGCGCCGTAAACCATCCCGTACATGATTTTTTTCCTCATCTTCTCCTCCTTCAGGATCATCTCAAAAAATATCAGGAAAAGGGGGATATTGAGTTGGACCGCGGAAATCGCAAGATTCAATGGATTGAGCATCGTGAACGGATTGTAGGCATAAAGGACTGCGCCCAGAACCGCAGACCTCTCCTCCTTGACGATTTTGTTTTTCAACAGGAATAGATAAAACGAAAACAGGATTCCCCCATAAAGCAAGATGCACCAAAGCCTCTGCACTATGAACAGCGGGAGGAAGGAAAACAGTTTCCAAAAAACAGCGAGCAAGAAATATGCGTCGTTTCCAGTCTGCCCGAAACAGAATTTGGAATTCCACCCGTTGTCTGCATAATCGATAAAATTCCCCGGATTGAGGAAGATAAACTCGTCCCCGACAATAATCAGGGAATCCCCCCTGAACCAAAAAAGCGGAACCAGGGAAAAAATTATCAAAAGCATCAAAGTTTCTTTTCTCATCATTAAATATATCATGCAATATTTTTATTACTTTAATGCAACGTAATTATTCCTTGTTATCATTTTACGAGATATTTTATTGCCTTAATACTTCATTCTTCGTAATTATCCCTTATTGTCGTATTACGGGATTATTTTCCGGCAATCTCCGGGAATCCCACATTGATTATCGATTCAATCTTGGAGTATGAGACGACCATCCTTTTCATTATCTCGATGTCGCCGATTTTCCTCCCCTCCTGCACTTTCTTTCTTTCATTTAAAGTGCTTCTGAAATTGCGGATGTTCCAAATGTACGCTTCCAAATACACTTTTCTTATGATATCGAATCTCATCAATAATGCAAGAACCGCAATCTCGCAAAAATGAAACAGGAATAAAAATGGGAGTATGAAAATAAGAGTCGAAATCCTGTAATTCTTCAGTAATGTCCTCATGACGTTCTTTTCGGTATTGTACCTCCTGAATATTGAAGTGGTGTGGACTTTGTTTTTCTTCGTGCTCCCAACTGCGGTTCCCCCTCCGTAATGGTAAAAAACGGAATCCGGAACTTCGATCACCCCGTACCCTTTCAATCGTGCTCTCCACGAAAGGTCCGCATCCTCCATGAAGAATCCGTACGCTTCGTCAAATCCCCCAAGCTCTTCGAAAATGGATTTTTTTATGAACAGCGCCGAACCATCCGAGTAAAACAGCTTCCGCGGATTGGTGTACCCGAAGATATCCAACCCGAGAATGCAGCCATAGTCAATTGTTCCTTCATAATTCTTCTGGTGGAGTGCATACAATCCCCCATCGTCTTCCTGGGTTTTCCTGACTGCTTCCTCAATCGCTTTTCCATCCAGCCATGCATCATTATTCAGGAAAAGAAGGTATTCTCCAATTGCAATTTTCGCTCCCTCGTTGTTTCCTTTTGCGTAGCCCAAATTGCCCGGCAATTTCGCAATCTTCACTTTTGGAAAATTCTTTTTGGTGAAATCAATCGAATCGTCGCTGGAGGCGTTGTCCGCAAGTATCACTTCAACGTTTCCATAGCTTTGAGTAAATATGGAGGAGTAATTCTTTTCAAGGAACCGTTTCCCGTTGAAATTCACTATTATTATTGAAACTTTTGGATTCATGAAGTTAAATGATTAATAATAATTTTAAATCTTGGGGGTATTAAGATGAGTTATATGGATTGGTGGAAAGCATGTGCCATGGAAGCTGTGTGGAATTCGGCGCGATCAGCATCGCGAAAGAAGAGATTCAGGGAAAGAGGGTTCTTGAAGTGGGCGCTTGCAACGTCAACGGCAGCCTCCGGAGGATAGTGGAATCCTTGAAGCCCTCGGAATACGTTGGGATTGACATTGCCAAAGGCCCGGGCGTTGACATTGTGTGCAACGCAGAGGATATGGTGGAAAAATTCGGGAAGGAGAGTTTTGATTTCGTCATCTCCACGGAACTGCTTGAGCACGCAGAGCAATGGAGGAAAGTCGTCTCAAACATCAAAAACGTCTGCAAGATAGATGGTTTCATCCTAATCACCACCCGCTCCAAAGGTTTCCCTTATCATGGCTATCCATACGATTTCTGGAGATACGAATTGGAGGACATGAAGGAAATCTTTTCTGATTTTGAAATCGTGAAGCTTGAGAAGGACGCTGAGGCTCCCGGAGTATTCCTCAAGGCGAAAAAACCAAACGGCTTCAAGGAGAATGACCTTAAAAAAACATCCCTATATTCCATAGTCTCAAACAGACGCGTGAAAACAATTTCAAAAAAAGACTTCCAGAGCATGTACTTCAGGCAGCTGATTCTCAAGGACAAGTTGAAGAATTTCGTATTGGGAGTTGGAAGAACAGTGCTCTCAAGAATGTGAGCCACCCCTATTTCAAAACTTACGAAACCAATTTGCCCCACCACTTCTCATTCTTTTTGTACCAATCAATCGTCTCCTTCAATCCCTCCTCGAATTTCGTTTCAATCTTCCATCCAAGCGCATTCATTTTCGACGAATCCAGCGAATACCTGTAATCATGCCCCTTCCTGTCCTCAACGTATTCAATGAAACTCTCATCCCTGTTCATGAGTTTCAAAATCATTCTCGTCACTTCAACATTCGTTTTTTCGCAATTCCCCCCTATGTTGTACGCTTCGCCACTCATTCCTTTTTGGAACACCAAATCAATCGCCCTGCAATTGTCTTCGACATAAAGCCAATCCCTCACGTTCAATCCGTTTCCGTATACGGGCACCTTTTTTCTTCTCAAAAGATTCGTGATGAACAGGGGAATGAGCTTTTCAGGGTGCTGGTACGGCCCGTAATTATTAGAGCTTCTAGTGATGAGCGTTTTCAATCCATATGTTTTTCCATAGGATCTTACCAGGAGCTCAGCGCCCGCTTTGCTTGCGGAATAAGGCGAATTCGGCTCGAATTTGCTTTTCTCCGTGAAGCTTCCCTCCTTTATGCTCCCGTACACTTCATCAGTGCTTATCTGCAAATATTTTTCCACACAGTTCCTGCGGGCAGCCTCCAGAAGAACATAAGTCCCAAGCACGTCCGTTTTCACGAATACACCAGCTTCCATAATTGCCCTGTCAACGTGGCTTTCAGCTGCGAAATTGACTATCCCATCTACATTCTTTGAAAGCGCCAGCACTTTTTTCAAATTGCAAATGTCTCCCTTCACGAACCTGTAATTCCTGTTTTTTGAAAAATCAACAGTGTTCTCCAGATTCCCAGCGTAAGTGAGCTTGTCCAGATTGACAATTTCCATTTCAGGGTATTTTCCCAGCATCAATCTGATGAAATGCGAGCCTATGAATCCGCTTCCCCCGGTTATCAATATCTTCATGAAATCCCTCATTAGATGTATTCATTAAGCCTTTTCTTATAAAACTCCACTGTTTTTTTCAATCCCTTTGAAAACGTTGTTTTCGGAATCCAGCCAAGCGTGTTTTTTATCTTTTCAAATGAAGCGAAATAATCCCCTTTCTCTATTGCCTTCCTTTCCTTTGGCCAGGGAACCAATTTACAGCTCCCAGTTCCAGTTGCTTCAACTATGCTCTTCACCATATCAATGAATTTTATCGGCTTCCCAGAACCAAGCATGAACACTTCGCCAAAAGCTTTTTTGCTCTGGCTGCACAAAATCATCGCGTCAATCGAATCCTCCACGTAATTATAATCCCTCAATTGCGTTCCAGGTTCGTATATTGCGATTTCCTTCCCTTCAATCGCCATCCTCACGAAGTAATTGAATATCCCATAATCCAGATGCCTCACCATCTGCCTTGGACCGTAATTGTAGCTGATTCTCACGGAGCATGAATCCATCCCGTAAACCTTGTTGTAAAGGATGAAATATTTCTCGCATGCAAGCTTGTTTATCCCGTAAACATCCATGGGATCTGTAGGATGCTTCTCGTCTATCGGGGAGTACTCCATCTTTCCAATCTGGCCGCACGTTCCCGCATAAACCAATTTCATTCCATCCCCATTCGTCCTGCAAGCCTCCAGAAGATTCAACGTTCCTTTGCAATTCATTTCCAAATCCAGAAAGGGATTCTTCATTGAATAAACATGGGAAACCTGCCCTGCACAGTGGAAGATAAAATCCTTGTCCTTAACGCTTTTCTTCAGAAGCTCCAAATCCAGCACGTTCCCTTTGATGAATTTAACCTTTTCTTTTATTTCCTCAATATTCGCAAGATTCCAGCCATATGGATCAAGGCACGCGTCAAAAACCACAACATCCGCCCCAAGGGAAACAAGCTTGTGCGCGAGGTTGGAGCCTATGAATCCAAGCCCGCCTGTGACAAGCGCGCTCTTTCCCTTCATTTCCTTCAATTCATACATATAACCACGAATAATAATTGAAGGGAAATGATTTAATATTTTAATCCAAATCAATTTTTAAGGATCAATGCAAATCGGTGCTATTATGAAGGATAAGATTTTGGTAATAGGATCAGGGCTTTTGGGAAGAGCGTTTTTCCAAACTCCCAGTGAAAAATACATTTTCTTTCTCGCATACCGCAATAATCCTCTCCAAAGCGTTGCAAAAACCTTCAAACTCGACATAACCAATTCTAAGGAAGTTGAAAAAACCCTCTCCACAATCAAGCCCGACTGCATAATCAACACTGCTGCATTCACAAATGTTGATTTGTGCGAAAAGGAAAGAGCGGAGGCAGAAAAAGTGAACATTGAAGGCCCCCTGAATATTTCTGAAGCTGCAAACAATGTAAAGGCAAAACTCATCCATATTTCCACTGATTTTGTTTTTGATGGAAAAAAGGGGAATTACTCTGAAGAAGACAAGCCGAACCCTTTGAGCTGGTATGGTAGAACAAAGCTTGAAGGAGAGGAGAAAATTGCTGAAAAATGCAAGGACTTCATCATCGCAAGGACTTCGGTTCTTTATGGATGGAATTCCCAAAAGAAGAATTTCGCAACATGGGTGGTTGATTCGTTGAAAAAGCAGGAGAGAATTTCCCTGTTTAGCGACCAATACACTTCGCCAACGTATGCCCCCAATCTCGCGGAATCCCTTCTCGCCTCATATGAAAAGGATTTATCCGGTCTCTTTCACGCTTCAGGAAGCGAAAGGATAGATAGATTTGATTTCGGAATGAAAATCGCGGAAATTTTCTCGCTTGATAAAAGCCTGATCTCCAAAATCAAAACAGCAGAATTGAGCCAAATAGCTGAAAGGCCAAAGGATTCATCCCTCAATATTTCAAAGTTTGAAAACGGCGCAGGGATTAAAATGCTGAATGTCAAAGAAGGACTCATGAGGATGAAGAAAGAGGAGATTTGATTGAAGGGAATCGTTCTTGCAGGAGGGTATGGGACAAGGCTCATGCCATTGACAAAAGTCACGAACAAGCACCTTCTTCCGGTTTATGACAAGCCGATGATCTATTACCCTTTGCAGACTCTGATCCGCGCGGGAATAAAAAAAATCATGATAATAACCGGCCCGGAGAATGCGGGCGACTTCATGAAGCTCCTCTGCAGCGGAAAAGAATTTGGCGCTGAGTTCACTTACAGGCTTCAGGAAGAAGCAGGGGGGATTGCGCAGGCGCTTGGAATGGCAGAGGATTTCGTGGGCGATGACACCTGTACGGTAATACTCGGGGACAATGTTTTTGAGGATTCCATAAAAGAGCATGCGAAGAAATTCGAAAAGACCAAAGGCGCCAAATTGTTCCTAAAAGAAGTCGAGGATCCCAGGAGATTCGGAGTTGCGGTGATAGAAGGAAAAAAACTCGTTGCAATAGAGGAAAAGCCGAAAGCACCGAAATCCAATTTTGCAGTCACTGGCTTGTACATGTTCGATTCGGAAGTGTTTGAAATCATCAAGACCCTCAAACCTTCCGGAAGGGGGGAACTTGAAATATCCGACGTCAACAACGCATACATAGGCAAAGGGGCGATGGATTATTCGATTTTGAAGGGATTCTGGGGGGACGCGGGCACTTTTTCATCCTTATTCCGGGCTTCAGAGTTCGCTTCAGGAAAAACCAAAATGAACAAATAAGGAATTTATTCCTTCTTTCCCATACTCTTTCATGAGAAACGACAAACTCAAAATAGCCCTATGCGCGCACGTGGAAATCCCAGGTCCTGTGCAGGCGCTTGAAGAATACGTTTCAAAGAATTATTCTGATTGGAGGTTCACTGAGCACCCCCTTCTCACAATGAAAAGCAGCAGGATTATCGAGAAGGGGAAAAAGCGCGAAATCTGGAATCCGCCTTTCAGGATGTTGGCGTATCCCTGGCAGGTGAAACTGAACATTCTCTTCAATTTCAAAAAGTCAGACGTATTCATCGGAATCGACCCCCTCAACGCATTCTGCGGGATTCTTTTGAAGTTTTTTGGGAGGACAAAAAAAGTGATTTACTACGTGATAGACTACACTCCAAAACGATTCACAAACCCAATTTTGAATTCATTATACCATTCGCTCGACAGATTCTGCTCTGAAAATTCAGACTGCGTTTGGTGCATATCCCAGAGAATTCTCGAACAGAAGAAAAAATTCAAGCTGAAGAAGGGCATTGTTGTTCCAGTTGGGGTTTATTTTGACAAAATAAATTATGAAAATGAAAAAATCAAAGATTCAATAGTGCTTCTGAGCCATCTGACAAAAGACAAGGGAGTGCAAATTGCCATAAAAGCAATGAAGGACGTTTCAATGGAATTCCCAAATTCAAAATTATTCATCATTGGAAAAGGGCCATATGAAAAAGAACTCAGGAAATTGGCAAAAGAACTCAAGCTGGATAAGAACATTGAATTCCTTGGATTCATGGACCATGACGAGGCGATGAAAAACCTCTCCAAATTCGAGATCGCGCTTGCTCCTTATGAAGACGATCCGGACAGCATCACGTATTACGCCGATCCGACAAAGCCAAAAGAATACCTCGCAGCAGGGCTTCCTTTGATAATCACAAGGGTTCCGTGGATAGCCGAAGAAGTGGAGAAAAAAAGCATGGGAAAAGTTATAAATTATAATGACGCAGAATTGGCTGGGGCAATAAAAAAGCTTCTTGCGGATTCTTCCCTGAGAAGGCAAATGGGGGAGAATGCGAAAAATTTCATGAAGAATTTCTCATGGGAAAGAATTTACGAAGAAGCCCTGAATCTTTAGTAAATTTCAATTGATGCGGGTGGGGAAATGGATATTGTGAAAGAATACGATAAATGGCATGAGAAGAATCCAGTCTCAGTAGCAAACAATTACGAAAAAGAATTGTACGGCATAATCCTCAATCTCTTGAAGGCAAAAAAAGGGAAAAAGCTGTTGGACATCGCCTGCGGGCAAGGCCTTTTCCTGAAAGACGCCCAAGAAAAGGGATTGAAGACATATGGTTTGGACTTTTCTCCGGTTGCGATTGAAAAGGGGAGGAAAATCGTCCCAAACGCAGAGCTTGCAGTTGGAGACGGCGAAAACCTTCCATACGAAGACGATTCTTTCGACTTCGTCACATGTCTAGGGAGCCTCGAGCATTTCGCCCATCCTGAGAAGGGTGCGGCGGAAATCTCAAGGGTGCTGAAAAAAGATGGCAGGGCCGTGATAATGCTTCCGAACTCCTATTTTCTCGGCCAGATTTGGTGGGTATGGAAGACAGGGCTTCCCCCAGACGAGGGAGGGCAGGAATTCAGCGAACGCTTCTCAACGCACAAGGGCTGGGTGAAATTCCTTGAAGAGAACAAATTGAAAGTAATTGAAACAAAGAAATGGAACAGGATTTATGCATCCGGAAAGGCAAGTCCTTTGGTAAAATCCATCTACAACTTTGCAGTCGAACCGTTCGTTCCATTGAACCTCTCGTATGCATTCCTCATTCTCTGCAGGAAAAAAAATCAGGGGAATTTGATTGAAACGCGCAAAAGAAAATGAAAAGGGGATTGCCATCTTGTCAAACTTGATCGAAGCATGCGAAAAAATACTTGCCTGTCCAATCTGCCATTCCAAATTTTCCCTGGATTCACTTCCAGACTTCCTTGAATGCAGGAAATGCAGCAAGAAATACAGGATAATTGAAAATACCATTCCAAGCCTTATTGTTCGTCCTGAAAAAGAATTCGAATTCTCATTACGCAAATGGGATGCCATCTACGAAGATGAGAAGAACGCGGTTGATGCGGAGAAAGATTGGCTCGACAACCACAAGAAGGACACTATGGAACAGCTGAACATCGCCATGAAGGGAATGCAAAAAGGAATTTTCCTTGAAATGGGCTCAGGATACGGTTTTGTTGGGGAAGAATTGGCAAAAAATGGCTGGCTCTTCATAGCCGCGGATTTCTCGTTGAATGCCCTCAAATGCCTCAGAAGCAGACTTGAAAACCGCGGAATAAAAAACTTTCTGCTGGTTCATTGCGATATCAGAGCCCTTCCATTCAGCGATGATTCAATTGATGGGGTGTACGGCGGAGGCGTCATAGAGCATTTCAGGGATCCCGAAGCTATTTTGAAGGATACGCATAGGATCCTCAAATCCAGAGGCATATCTTTCAATACAGTGCCGCTCCTAAACTTAGGCAATTTTTTCTACCGTTTTCAATGGGGCGCAATACCCAACATCCCAATACTGCGCGGCATTGCAGAATCATTCCACATCAACCTCCTTGGTGGCAGGCACATGAAATTCGGATACGAACTCATGCTCTCTGAAAGCCAGTTGAGAAAGATGCACGAATCCGCGGGCTTTTTGAAAGATGAAATCTCAACAGGAAGATTCAACTGCAGGATAAAACTCGAATCCATCAAAAACAAAAGGATAAAAAAGATGCTCATTCATTTGGCAAAAAACAACAGGAACTTCTGGCCCATGGTGAAAGCAATTGCAAAAAAAGGGGGCATGCTGCCCCCTTCCACTATTTGACCGGTTAACCTGTCAAATGTGGCACATTTCAGCGGCAACCCACTGAAATTGTGCTCTTTACTCATCCCCCTGCATTTTGAGAGTTTTCTATTCCATATGGTATTTTGCCTTTGTTCACAACATTCGTTTGCACTACATACGGGTACTTTACATCAATCTTTAAATCTCCTGAAGTGCAAAGCTTATTAATTTTAATACAAAAATAGGAAATGCGAAATAACGAAATCATCTGGTGATCTTGATGGGGATTATTGGCATCAATGAAAATCATTGTTCGACAGCCTGCATTCTTGAAAAAGGCAGGGTAATCGCATGCGCAAGCGAAGAAAGGTTCACAAGAAAGAAAAACCAGTCAGGTTTTCCAATAAATGCCTTCTCATATGTTGCAGGGATGGCCACAGAGCCGATAGAAAAAATCGTCTTCGCTTGGGAGAATCCCGGGCAATATTTTTATGAGGAATCCGGAAAAAGCGCCGAAAAAAACGCCATCTCTTTCATGAAAAACGCCTATTCAAATGTCCTGAGGAGCGTGGAATACCATTCCCGTTTCAATCCAGCCTTCGACTTCATGGATGATGCAATCGTTTCCATCCAAAAAGGCATTCTTTCCGCAAAAAGGAGGGAGATGACTTCCAAAATAGCAAAAGTACAAGGGGAAAATATAATCTCGGTCAACCACCATCTCGCGCACATCTACTCAACTTTTTTCCTGCTCGATCCGGACAAGAAAACCCTTGTGATGACGCAGGACGGAGAGGGGGACGACTCGTGCGGAACCATCTCAGTATTGCAAAAAAACAAGCTCAAGATGATCAGGAAAATCCGGAACAAGCGGTCTCCGGCGGCCCTCTACGGCAAAGTCACCCAGTTTTTGGGGATGAGATTCAATGAAGACGAATACAAAGTCATGGGGCTGGCGGCTTACAATGAGAAAAGTCCGGTTTCAGAAGAAGTGAAAAGAATCCTTGATGATGTCGAATGGGCAGACGGGCTTGACATCAAGTCAAGAATAAGGGTTGGCGCAGTGGACGAATACCTGAACAAAAAACTTTGCGGAAAGCGTTTCGATTACGTTGCTTCGGGCACCCAGAAGCATACTGAAGAATTAGCCCTGAAATGGATAAATGAAGCTTTGAAGAGGACAAAAACAGCCAAGCTCGCACTCGCTGGCGGATTGTTCATGAATGTTAAGCTCAATATGCGGATAATGTACGAAACCCCAATAGATGAGCTCATCGTTTTTCCTTCTCCCGGAGACCTCTCTACTCCCTTTGGAGCAGCGTATCATGGCTGGATGCTCAAATGCGAGGAAGAGGGAAGCAAATTTACCCCCCAGCTTTTGAAGGATCTTTATCTCGGTCCGGAATTCACGGAAAATGAAATTGAAGAAGCATTACGAAAAGAGCAGCTGAAATACAGCAAGGTAGGGGGAATAGAAGGAGAGATTGCAGAATTGCTGAGCAAGGGCGAGATAGTCGCAAGATTCAACGGAAGGATGGAATGGGGCGCAAGAGCTCTCGGTAACAGGAGCATCCTTGCAGATCCCTCCAACCTCAGGTTAATAAGAGAGCTCAACAAGCAAATAAAGTCCCGCGATTTCTGGATGCCTTTCGCAGGCACGATATTGAAAGAAAGAGAAGGGGATTACATAATAAATCCAAAAAAGATTCCTTCCCCTTACATGATAATGGCATTCAAAAGCACTCCCTTGGCGCAAAAGGAATTGATATGCGCCATGCACCAGTATGATTTTTCAATAAGGCCGCAGGTTCTGGAAAAAGACTGGAATGAGAGCTATTTCAAAACAATCAGTGAATTTGAGAAAATCACAGGAATGGGCGGGGTTTTGAATACTTCCTTCAACCTTCATGGTGACCCCATTGTGTGCTCGCCCCATGATGCGATATATACATTCAAGAATTCCGGACTCAAATACCTCGCAATCGGGGATTTCCTTGTTACGAAATAACCGTAAATGTTTGTTCAAAAGGGATATTGATGAAAATTGAAAACATGGTAAAAAAATGCTATGAAGAGCACCCCTTCCCAGATTATCCTGATTCATTCAATGATTTCGATTCGGAATTCCAAAAGCTCGTGAAATGGTACAGCATCGTTTTCAAATTCCTGGGCTTTTCGAAAAAATATGCGCCAAAAAAAATCCTGTGCGCAGGATGCGGAACAGGGGAGGAGACAATCGCCCTCTCTAAACTCTTTCCCGGTTCGGAAATATTTGCCATAGATATTTCCACGAATTCCTTGAAGAAAGCCGAGAACCTTGCAAAAAAAATGGATGTTCATAATGTGGAATACATGAGAATGTCCATTCTTGCTGAGCTCCCAAAACTGGACAAGAAATTCGACCTTGTGCTTTCTGCAGGCGTTATCCATCATCTTGAAAATCCTCTTCAGGGTTTTAAAAATCTCGCTGAAAAAATGGAAGATGAAGGGGACATGGTCATCTCTTTGTACAGCACGTACGGAGATTTTGTTTACAAGCTCGAAGTGCTGAGCCTGGACATTTTGGCAGGAAAAAATATCGAAAAAAGAAAATCATGGGCAGAAAAGCTTGGTTTCGACAAAGGAACCAACAAGGCGAGTTTTTCTGATTATTACCTTAATCCGCAGGTGAAGACATACACCATTGGAGAAGTCAGAGGATTTGCAAAATCTTCAAATCTGATCCTCGATTCCGTTGTCCCGCCGCTTTTCCTTGATGATGCCGTAGAATTCGGCAGAAAATTCCAAGGAGACAGCATGTCGAGAAAAATATTGTACGATTTCGCGGTCTTTTTCACCGGCATTTTGCCGAAAAGCAGGACGAGAAAAGGTAGAATCCGGAAATCTTCATTCTTAAGGGAAAAATTCTTCGAATTCGTCTATTTGGTCATGGATAAAGGCTTTTTTTATTACCGGATTAGGAAATAAAAGTTGTTTCCAACTTTTTCTCTAGGTTTTTCGTTTCCTTCCGAATCATTTCAAAGCATATTTAAACCAAATCTTCCAATACTTCTCAAGGTGATAATCATGGCTGATGAAAAAACAGTAGTAGTCGGGTGCACTCCCGTGCATACTTTGCTGATCGTGCTGTGCCTTCTGGCAATAGTGGGAATTCTTGCGCTAAAAAATCCAGTGACCCAGATCAATCCCACCATAACAACGCAACCCAATCCAAATGCGCTTTACGTTTCCGGGAATTCCCAAATCTCCGTAGTCCCAGATAAGGCGACAATAATGATGAGCATAGTGACAGAAGGAAAAACCGCAGCGCTCGCGCAGTCTGAGAACAAGAACATTGCCAATCAAGTCATCGCGGATTTGAAGAAGGCTGGTGTTGCGGATGAAGACATTGAAACGAGCCAGTACGTAATAGAGAAAGTCTATGAGTGGAACAAGTCTTTGGAGAAGTCAGTGGAAACAGGCTACCGCGCTTCCCACACTCTTAAAGTGACGACAAAGAACATGGACAACGTCGGTTCTTTGATTGATACGGCCATCTCTTCAGGTGCGAATGAAGTGAACAGCGTGAGTTTCGGCTTGACCAAAGAGAAGGAAAAGGAAGTGAGAAGTCAGGCGCTCACATTGGCAACAACGGCCGCAAAGGAGAAAGCGCAGAACATTGCAAGCACGGCAGGAGTAACTCTTGGAACAGTGCTTTCAATAAGCGAGAGCTACTATTATTCACCCGCAGTATACAACGTACGCGCAGAATCAGGTGGCTATGCGAAGGATTCCACGGCAATCTCTCCCATGAAAGTTGAAGTCACGGGAACGATTTCAATGACCTACGAAATAAAGTAGTAAAGCAGTTTTTCTTTTTTTCTTTATTCTTTATTCTTTTTTCTTATAAGGCTCGCATGGACCGAAGGTGCGAAAAGAATACTGCCAGTTTCGCTGGCAGATGAATTTTCGCAATTCGCGAGAGGTTGAGGGGACGGCGAAACGTCCCCTCACGTATATCTTTTTTGGCAATAAAAAAACTCCAGCGGCGGCGCGGCCCGCTTCGCGGGCTCTCAGAGTTCACCGCCGCTGGAGAATGAAAAT
>Ga0315294_10000799_pt1 | contig 34025 bp, 29 predicted proteins | sample YL17G13_40_MG_FD_203626 | JGI IMG/M metagenome (GOLD analysis project Ga0315294, IMG submission 203626) | Sediment microbial communities from Yellowstone Lake, YNP, Wyoming, USA - YL17G13_40 | ecosystem: Environmental > Aquatic > Freshwater > Lake > Sediment | place: USA: Wyoming | collected...
ACCTGGTGCAAGACGTGGCGGACGTCGAGGTCGTGGTGTGCCCGCCGTTCACGGCGCTGCAGGCGGCGGTCGAGGCGGCGAAGGGGTCGCGGATTGCCGTGGGGGCCCAGGACTGTTCCTGGGAGAAGGAAGGGGCCTTCACCGGCGAGGTGGCCGTGCCGATGATCGCCGACCTGGGCTGCAGCCACGTCATCGTCGGACACTCGGAGCGCCGGCAGTACTTCGGCGAGACCGACGCCACGGTGGGCAAGAAGGTGGGGGCGGTCCTGGCGCAGGGGCTTTCCTGCATCGCCTGCGTGGGCGAGACGCTCGCGGAGCGCGAAGCGGGGCAGACCCTCGCCATCCTGGAGCGGCAGGTGAAGGACGGCCTGGCGCGCCACCTGGCCTCGGCCAAGCTGGTGGTCGCCTACGAGCCGGTCTGGGCCATCGGGACGGGCCGGACGGCGACGCCGGCCCAGGCCCAGGAGGTGCACGCCTTCATCCGTCAGCAGGTCTCTCGCTTGGGGGGTCCCGCGGCCGCCGAGGGTCTGCGCATCCTGTACGGCGGCAGCGTCAAGCCGGACAACGTCGCCGCCCTGATGTCCCAGCCGGATGTGGACGGCGGCCTGGTGGGCGGGGCCAGCCTGGAGGCGGCGTCGTTCGCCAAGATCGTTCGGTATCGCGGGTAGCATACGGGCGGGCTCCGTTCCGCCCTCGTCAGTGCTCTGTGGGGAGGTTGCATGTACATCGCATTGTCCGTCATCCATATCCTGATCGCCATCTCCCTGATCCTGCTCGTCCTGCTCCAGAGCGGGAAGGGGGCCGACATCGGCGCCGCCTTCGGGGGCGGATCCAGCCAGACCGTGTTCGGGGGCCGGGGAGCCGCCACGTTTCTGTCCAAGGCGACGTCCGCCATGGCCATCCTGTTCATGTTGATGTCGATCACCTTGACCCTGCTGGCCAGCCAGCGCGGGACGTCCTCCGTCATCCCGGAGGATCGCCCGAAGCCGGCCCCGACCGCCCCGGCCGCGCCAGCGACGCCGGCGCCGGTCCCGGCTCCGGCCGCGCCGCAGGCTCCGTCGAAGTAGTGACCGGATCGTCTCCCTGCTTCCATACGTCCTGGTCAGGGCGGCCCGGCTGGGCCGCCCTGATCGTCCTCGCCTGGACGCTGCTGGCGTCCTGCAGCCGCCCCGATGCCACGACCGATTCGACGGTCGCGGAAGGGGGGCCGGCCTACGGCGACACGCTGGTGCAGGCCTCCATCGGGGACATCAGCGGCCTCATCCCGAACATCACGTCCGACTCCTCGTCCCACGACATCGGGGGGCTCATCTACTCCGCTCTGGTGCGGACCGACAAGGAGCTGCGCGTCGAGGGGGAACTGGCCGAGCGCTGGGAGATCTCGCCCGACGAGCTGACCATCACCTTCCACCTGCGGAGGGGGGTCAAGTGGCACGACGGGGAGGAGGTCACGGCCGAGGACGTGGACTTCACCTACCGCTACATGGTCGATCCCAAGACGCCGACCGCCTACGGCGAGCCTTTCCGTCAGGTGCAGAAGGTCGAGGTGGTGGACCGGTACACCTACCGGGTGACCTACGAGAAGCCGTACGCCCCGGCCCTCCTCTCCTGGGGAATCTGGATCCTGCCGCGCCACATCCTGGAGGCCGCGTGGAAGGGCGGCGTGGACCTCCGCACGACGCGACAGAACCGTCACCCCATCGGCAGCGGCCCGTATCGGTTCGTGGAGTGGAAGACGGGCGAGAAGGTCGTTCTGGAGAGGAATCCCGACTATTTCGAGGGCCGCCCCTACCTCAAGCGGGTCGTCTACCGGATCATCCCCGATCAGTCCACCATCTTCCTGGAGCTGAAGGCCACCAACATCGACATGGCGGTGCTCACGCCCATCCAGTTCCGCCGGCAGACGGATTACCCGGCCTTCCGCAAATCGTTCAACCGCTACCAGTACCTGAGCAACGGGTACGCCTACCTGGGCTTCAACCTGCTCGACCCGCGCTTCCAGGACAAGCGCGTGCGCCAGGCCATGGCCCACGCCATCGACAAGCGGGAGATCATCGAGGGGGTTCTCTTGGGCCTGGGTCGCCCGGCCGTGGGGCCGTACAAGCCCGGGACGTGGTGGTACCGGGACGACGTGAAGACCTTCCCCTTCGATCCGGAGCGGGCCAGGGCCCTCCTGGCGGAGGCGGGCTGGAAGGACAAGAATGCCAATGGCATCTTGCTCCGGGACGGCAAGCCGTTTACCTTCACCATCCGGACCAACCAGGGGAACCTGGTGCGCCAGCAGACGGCCGAGATCATCCAGCGGCGCCTGCGCGCGGTCGGGATCGACGCCAGGATCCACGTGGTGGAGTGGGCGGCCTTCCTCAACACCTTCATCCGGAAGAAGGACTTCGAGGCCATCATCCTCGGGTGGGGGCTGGGCCTCGACCCGGACCAATACGACATCTGGCACTCCAGCAAGACCGGGCCGGACGAGCTGAATCACATCTCCTACAAGAACCCGAAGGTGGACGAACTTCTCGAGGCGGGCCGACGGACCTTCAGCGAGGAGAAGCGGAGGGCGATTTACGGCGCGCTGCAGGATCTGCTCGCCGAGGAGCAGCCGATCGTCTTCCTGTACGTCCCCGACGCGTTGCCCGTCGTCTCCTCCCGGGTCCGGGGCATCGAGCCGGCCCCGGCGGGGATCAGCTACAACTTCATCAAGTGGTACGTGCCGGCTCCGCTGCAGCGGTACACGCGCTGAGGAGATGCCGTGCTGCCCTATCTGATTCGACGGCTGCTGATCTCGATCCCCCTGCTCCTCGGGATCCTCTGCCTGTCGTTCCTCATGCTCAAGCTGGCGCCGGGCGAGCCCTCCGTCGTGCAGCAGGATCTGGAGGCGCGCGCCACTGCTGCCCAGCGGGAGACCCTGCGGCAGCTCTACGGGCTGGACCAGCCCCTCCACGTCCAATTCGGCCGGTGGCTGTCGCGGGTGGTCCGCCTCGACTTCGGCCGGTCCTACAGCCCGGACGGGCGTCCGGTGATCGAGAAGATCGCCGAGCGCATTCCGGTGACGTTGGGTCTGAACGGCCTGGAGCTGCTGATCATCTTCAGCACGGCCGTCCCCTTGGGGATCCTCTCCGCCACCCGGCAGTACTCCGCCTTTGACAAGGCGATGACGCTCTTCGTCTTCGTAGGGTTCGCGACGCCGGACTTCTGGCTGGCGCTTCTCCTCATGCTCCTGTTCGGGGTGCAGCTCGGCTGGCTCCCCATGTCCGGCCTCCGCTCCCTGAACTTCGAGTACCTGCCTTTCTGGGGCCAGGCCTGGGACCTGCTCTCCCACCTGATCCTGCCGGTCCTGGTGGCGTCCTTCGGGGGCCTGGCCTACCTCTCGCGACTGATGCGGGGGAGCCTGCTGGAGGTGATCCGGCAGGACTACATCCGGACGGCCCGCGCCAAGGGCCTGCCGGAGCACGCAGTCATCTACAAGCACGGGGTGCGCAATGCGATCATCCCCGTGGTCACGCTCTTGGGCATGATGCTGCCGGGGCTCCTGGGCGGGAGCGTGTTCATCGAGACCGTCTTCGCCATCCCGGGGATGGGGCAGCTCTTCGTGCAGAGCGCCTTCTCGCGTGACGAGCCGGTGCTGATGGCCCTGGTGGTCATCGGGGCGAGCCTGTCGCTCCTGGGGAACGTCCTGGCCGACGTCTCGTACGGCCTGGTGGATCCGCGCATCCGGGTGAGCGGGGGGAAGGCGGGCTAGTGCGGCGACTCGCAGGGTTCAGCGATACGCTGCGTTCCCCCGGGATTCGGTGTGCCATGAGCCGGTGGTCCCGGGGGCGCGGGGACTCGGTGACAGACTGCTGAGGCGGACGAGCGGGATGGAGACGGAGACTCGAGAAGGACGGGGCAGGCGGGCGGGGCGTCGGTCGCTGCGCGAGAGCGTCTTCTGGCGCCAGTTCCGGCGCAACCAGTTGGCGGTGGGGGGGGGCGTGATCGTCCTCTTGCTCGGCCTCCTGGCGCTGTTTGCCCCGCTGCTGGCTCCCTACGATCCGGGCGCCTACGACACGAAGCAGATCCTGCTGCCGCCCGGCCCGGCCCACTGGTTCGGCACCGACCAGCTCGGGCGCGACGTGCTCAGCCGGATGCTGTACGGCTCCCGCATCTCCATGGCGGTGGGCTTCATCTCCGTCGGGATCGCGGTGGTGGTGGGGACCCTCATCGGGACGGTGGCCGGCTTTTACGGGGGGCGCGTGGACGAGCTCCTCATGCGCTTCGTGGACCTCATGCTCAATTTCCCCCGGCTGTTCCTCCTGTTGACGTTGATCGCGCTGCTGCGCCCCAGCATCTGGGTCATCATGGCCGTCATCGGCCTCACCGGGTGGATGGGGCTGGCCCGCCTGGTGCGCGGCGAGATCCTGAGCCTCAAGGAGCGGGAGTTCGTGGTCGGGGCCCGCGCGTTGGGGGCGCCGGATGCCTGGATCATGTTCCGGCACCTGCTGCCGAACGCGCTGGTCCCCGTGCTCGTCTCCGCCACGTTGGGCGTGGCCGGGGCCATCCTGGCCGAATCCGGTCTCTCGTTCCTGGGGCTCGGCGTGCAGCCCCCCACCCCGAGCTGGGGGAACATCCTCATCGAGGGCAAGGCGAACATCGAGATCGCCTGGTGGCTCTCGGTCTTCCCCGGCCTCGCCATCCTCGTCACGGTCCTCGCCTACAACCTCCTGGGCGAAGGATTACGTGACGCGCTCGATCCACGCCTTCGGCAATGAAGAGCTTGATCTGCATGGGCGCTCACCTTCAAGCCCTTTTTCTGAGGAGGCCCGTCGGCCCTCAAAACACAAGACCGGCGGCCAAATCGGCCACCGGTCTTGTGTGTGAATTCCAACTGGTGGGGAAGGAGGGACTCGAACCCTCATGAGTTGCCTCACACGCCCCTCAAACGTGCGCGTCTGCCAGTTCCGCCACTTCCCCTCGCGCGCATTTCTACCGTCCGCGCGGCGGGTTGTCAACGAAAAAGGCGAGTGACGAGCCCCGAGCCATGCGCCGCGGGAGCCGACGCCGACACCGGAAGGAATCCACGAGCCTGCTCCGGATTTCGCTGTCGAAGATCGCTGTCGGATTTCGCCATCAGACGCCATTGCGCGGTTCGACTTGAGGTCCCCTCTCGCATTCAGTATGATAAGGCCAGGGGGCGGGGAAAAGGAGTCGGAAATGCGAGGGGTACGCGCGTTGCTGCTCGGGGTGCTCTTGGCGGGGCTGGCGGGCTGTGCCACGGTCGAGGTGCGGGAGACGCGCGTCGTCACGGGCCAGGTGACGGATCAGTCGGGCAAGCCGGTGGCGGGAAGCCCCGTGCTCGTCGTCGGGCGTTCGCTCCTGCTCAAGCCGATGCAGTGGCAGTACCAGGAGCGCGACCGCAAGGAGGCACGGACGGCGACCGGTGCGGACGGGCGGTATCGCCTGGAGTTCACGCCGGCCGACCTGGGCAACAACTTCTTCCTGTTCTTCTTCGACGTCTCGGGATTCGACGGCGTCAAGTACCGGAAGCCCGAACCACTGGAGATCACCGACCTGCTCCGGCGCGACCGGGGCATCGCCGTGAACCAAGTCCTCCAGTTCCACCCCAGCTGGCCCGAAGTGGAGCGGCAGATCGGCTTCTACGGGCCGGCCTCGGAGCGGGCCCGAATCCTGCGAAAGCACGGTCTGCCGGACAAGCGCGATCGGGCCGCGGGGGCCGAGGGGGAGACGGAGGCATGGTGGTACCCCGCCGCCGGCGTCATGTACACGTTCAAAGAGGACACCCTGATTCGCACGCACACCTTCCAGCCGTTGCCGACGGGGGCGCCCGCCCCGAAGCCGTGAGGCGCACGGGGTGAGCGGGGACGTTTCACCTTTCACGTGATGAAGGGCGCGGCGGGAAAGCGGATGCGGACCGTGGTGCCGTGCCCCTCGCGGCTCTCTACCAAGACCACCGCCCGGTGGGCGTTCAGGATGTGTCGCACGATGGCCAGCCCCAGGCCCGTCCCGCCGTGCTGCCGTGTCGCCGAGCCGTCCGCCTGGTAGAACTGCTCGAAGATCCTCGGCAAGGCGTGGGCCGGAATGCCGACGCCGGTGTCTCGCACGCAGAGCTCCACGAGCTTTCCCTGAAGGTGGATTGGTGAATCAGTGGATTGGTGGAATAGTACTGACGAGTCCACCAGTTCACTCTTCCACTGATCCACCGTTCGCGCGGAGACCGTCACCTGACCGCCGCCGGGCGTGAACTTCACGGCGTTGTCCAGGAGGAGCCGCAGCGCGTGACCGAGCGCGGGGGCGTCCGCGAGGATCGGGGGTAGGTCCGGGGGCACCTCGACGTTCACGGCCACGCTCTTCTCCTGGGCGACGACCGCGGTGCTCTCCACAGAGGGCAGGACCACCGACAGGAGAGGGAGCGGCTTCGGGTGGAACTTGGCCTGCCCGCTCTCCCACTGCATGAACGCGAGCAGGTCGAGGATGAGGCCGTGCAGGCGGTCCAGGTTGCGGGCGATGATTTCCAGGATGCGGCGCTGCTCGGAGGTCAGGACGCCGAACATGTGCTGGAGGAGGGCCGGCAGGTATCCCTTGATGGGGGTGAGCGGCGTGAGCAGCTCATGGGAGATGTTCGCCAGCATCTCGGACTTCACCCGGTCCATCTGCCGCAAGTCCAGGAGGGCCCGCTCCAGCGCGGCCGTCCGCTGGGCCACCCGTTCTTCCAGCAGGCGGTTGGTGGCGACCACCTCGTCGTGGAGCGCCTTGACGCGGAGCAGTGAGCGCACGCGAGTCAGCAGCTCGAGTTGGTTGAAGGGCTTGGTGAGGAAGTCGTCCGCCCCCGCCTCGATCCCCTGCAGGCGGTGCGAAAAGTCCTGGAGGGCCGTCAGCATGACGACGGGGATGAAGGCCGTCTCGCCGCCGGCCTTCAGCCTGCGGCAGACCTCGTAGCCGTCCATCTCGGGCATCAGGACGTCGAGCAGGATGAGATCCGGCGGCTCCGCCGCCACGGCGTCCAGCGCCGCGCGTCCGTTCTCGGCCGCCTGCACCCGATACCCGGCGGCGCCGAGGTGGGCCTCCAGCAGCTCGCGGTTCTCGGGCATATCGTCCACGACCAGGATCACGGCCTGCGGGGATGCGGAGGGGTTTCCTGCCATGGGCACCGGCACCAATCGTCGCGCCCGGGGACCCCGACAGGGGGTCGGGGCCGCGGGGTTTGGTTATTGCCCGGAGTATTCGCGAAGCTGTTCGCGAATACGCCGGGTTCGTGGTTACCGGGGCACGCGCTCTTCCGTCACCAACGCGATGAATGCCTCCACCAGTCGCGCGTCCCACCAGCCTCGACCGGTCTCCTCGCGCATCAGGGCGAAGGAGTCGTCGAGGGAGTAGGCGGGCTTGTACGGCCGCTGAGTGCTGAAGGCGTCGAACAGATCCACGACCTGGAGGATGCGAGCCGTCAGGGGGATCACCTCGCCGGCCAGGCCGTCCGGATAGCCGCTCCCGTCCCAGCGCTCGTGGTGGTGGCGAATGATGGGGAGGACCAGCTTGAGGGAGCGGAGCGGGGCGCAGATCCGCTCCCCGATGATGGGGTGCGTCTGGATGATGGTGCGCTCGTCCCGCGTGAGCGGTCCCGGCTTGAGCAGGATGGCATCCGGGATGCCGATCTTCCCTACATCGTGCAGGATCCCTCCGCGGTGTAGGGCTTTCAGGTACTCGGGGCTCAGGCCCAGCGCCTGGCCCAGGGACACGCCGTAGCGCGCCAGGCGGTCGCAGTGGCCGGTGGTGTAGGGGTCCTTGGCCTCCACGCTCAGGGCGAGGCTGAAGAGCACGGTCTCGGCGTTCTCCAGCTCGTCCGTGTGGCGCTTGAGCTTCAAGAGCGAGCGGACGCGCGTTATCAGCTCCTGCTGGTTGAAGGGCTTGCTCAGGAACTCGTCCGCCCCCGCCTCGATCCCCTTGATCCGCTCCTCCGTTGCGTGCAGGGAGGTGATCATCACCACGGGGATGAGGATGGTGCGGGCGTCCGACTTGAGCCGCCGGCAGACCTCGTAGCCGTCCAGCCTGGGCATGATCACGTCCAGGAGGATCAGGTCCGGGGGGTCGGCCGCCACCTTGGCCAGAGCCTCTTCCCCGTCCTGGGCCGTGTTGACCTGATACCCTTCGCCCTCCAGCTGATCCTGCAGCAGGCGGAGATCGAAGGTGCTGTCATCCACCGCCAGGATCTGGGTGGTCCGGGCCTCGACGGGGAGGGAGTCCGCGAGCCCTTGCCCGAGGGATGGGGTCGCGGCCACCTGCGGTGCGGACGAATGGTTGGTCATCTCGCGGCTGGCTCTCCGGCTGGCGGGCATCCGCGCCCAAGACGTGGTGGGGCGAACGCGACGCGGGGCTGGGAGTGTGTTTAACATACCGCATGGGTCGGGTCAAGCGACCTTTTTCCGTTGCTTTTTGCGGGGGGGACTGGTACTAAAGACGGGCGTTTTCGGGAAAAATGCCGCGAGGGGCGACTTCCGGGCGGCGCGCGTGGCGGTTTGCGGATGCTCGGTCCCATCCCCTGGTCTTCGGAGGGTGCCATGGCGAGAGTGCTGGTCGTCGACGATGAGCCCAACGCCGTGGAGCTCCTGCAAGAGTTCCTGACGGGCAAGGGCTACGAGGTGATCACGGCGTCGAACGGGAAAGAGGCCCTGCAGATGCTCAAAGCCGAGCGGCCCCACCTCATCCTGCTGGACGTGCGGATGCCGGGGATGAACGGACTGGAGGCGCTGCGGCAGATCCGGGAGATCGATCGGGAAGTCGGGGTGATCATGGTGACCGCGGTGAACGAGGAGGAGACCGGGCGGGAGGCTTTGCGGCTCGGCGCCTTCGACTACATCGTGAAGCCGCTGGACCTCGCCTACCTCGAGCGCAGCTTGTGGACCAAGATCATGACCATGCTGCTCTAACGGCCAAGGGAAGGACGCCATGGAGAAGGGCGAACTGGAAAAGATCAAGGCGCAGAAGCAGGCCTGGGAAGAGCAGACCCTCAAGAAGACGCTGGGCCGGGCGCCCGAGCGGCAGCCGACCTTCACTACCAGCTCGGGCATCACGCTGGAGCGGGTCTACACCCCGCTCGATACGCCCGGCCAGGCCTACGAGCGGGATCTCGGGATGCCCGGGGAGTATCCCTTCACGCGCGGCGTCCAGCCGACCATGTACCGCGGCCGGTTCTGGACCATGCGGCAGTACGCCGGCTTCGGCACGGCCGAGGAGACCAACCGCCGCTTCCGCTACCTGCTCCAGCAAGGTCAGACGGGCCTGTCGGTGGCCTTCGACCTGCCCACGCAGATGGGCTACGACTCCGACCATTCCATGGTCACGGGCGAGGTGGGGAAGGTCGGGGTGGCGGTGGACTCGCTGGCGGACCTGGAGACGCTCTTCCGCGAGATTCCCCTCGGCAAGGTCAGCACCTCCATGACCATCAACGCCACGGCCGCCATCCTCTTATCCATGTATATCGCCGTGGGCGAATTGCAGGGGGTCCCCCGGACGCAGCTCACCGGGACCATTCAAAATGATATCCTGAAGGAGTACGTGGCCCGGGGCACCTACATCTACCCCCCCGGCCCCTCCATGCGCCTGATCACCGACACCTTCGCCTTCTGCGCGGCGGAGCTCCCCAAGTGGAACAGCATCAGCATCAGCGGCTACCATATCCGGGAGGCGGGCTCCACGGCGGTGCAGGAGGTGGCCTTCACGCTGGCGGACGGCATCGCCTACGTGGAGGCGGCGATCAAGGCGGGCCTGTCGGTGGACAAGTTCGGCCCGCAGCTCGCCTTCTTCTTCAACGCCCACAACCACCTCCTGGAAGAGGTGGCCAAGTTCCGCGCGGCCCGACGGCTCTGGGCGAAGATCATGCGCGAGCGGTTCGCCGCCAAGGACCCGCGGGCCTGGATGCTCCGCTTCCACGCGCAGACCGCCGGCTCCACCCTCACGGCGCAACAGCCGGAGAACAACGTGGTGCGGGTGGCGATCCAGGCTCTGGCCGCCATCCTGGGCGGGGCGCAGTCGCTCCACACCAACTCCCGCGACGAGGCGCTGGGGCTCCCCACCGAGGAGGCCGTCCGCATCGCGCTCCGCAGCCAGCAGATCCTGGCCCACGAGAGCGGGGTGGCCGAGGTGGTGGATCCCTTCGGCGGCTCCTACGCCATCGAAGCCTTGACCGACACGATCGAGGCGGAGGCCCAGACCTACCTCGACAAGATCGACCGCATGGGCGGGATGCTCCGGGCCATCGAGGCCGGCTTTGTCCAGAAGGAGATCCAGGAAGCCGCCTACCAGGCCCAGCGGGCCCTGGAGGAGAAGCGGCAGGTCGTGGTGGGAGTCAACGAGTTCGTGAGCGAGGGGACGGCCAAGGTCCCCGTGTTCGTGGTGGACGACCGGCTGGAGGCCGAGCAGTGCGAGCGCCTCGCCGCCGTCAAGGCTCGCCGGGAGGCGCGGCGGGTGCAGGCGGCCCTCGCGGCCCTCGCGGCCGCTGCCCGCGGCACCGAGAATCTCCTGCCCCCGATCCTCACGGCGGTGCGGGCCTACGCCACCGTCGGGGAGATCTGCGACGCCCTGCGAAATGTCTTCGGGGTGCACCAGGAGACGGTGGTTCTGTGAGAACGGCCGTTAGCCATTGGCCAACGGCTTTTTCATTGACGCTGGCCCCGGGCCTCCAGTATGGTGACTCCCGCCACCCCTCTTTCCCTCTCCCCCACAGCCAGAGGGTGCGGGGGAGAGGGGGCGGGTGAGGGGGAGCGGAGTATAGATAGGTGGGGAGGTTTTGTATGCTCAAAGGGACAATCGGACGCGGCCTCGCGGCCGCGACCATGATCCTCGTCGTCGCCTGGGCGGCCGGTCTGGCGCGGGCGCAGGAGCCGGCCTATGGGACGGCGGCGGGGGAGCTCGCCGAGCGGATCGCCGCCACCTTCCCGAAGGTCACCGGTCGGGTGATCGGGCTGGAGCGCGAGCGGGTGCTCCTGGATCTGGGGACGAAGGATCAGGTCATCTCCGGCCTGGAGCTGCAGGTCTACCGGGAGGGCGAGGAGTTCAAGCACCCCTTCACGGGACAGATCCTGGGGAAGCTGGACCGGGATGTCGGGCGCGTTCGGATCCTGGAGGTGCACCCGAACTTCTCGGTGGCCGAGGTCATTCAGCAGGCCGAGGGGACGATCGTCCAGCAGGGGGACCGGGTGCGGGTGACCTCGGCGCGGGTCATCATCGCCCTCCCGAACGTGGACGTGACCGACGTGGCGGGCACCAACACGCGCTCCGTGACGCGGGACCTCACCAACGCCCTCCTCAAGACCGGCCGGTTCGAGGTCATGGCCGACCAGCGCATCCGGGGCGCCCTGGCCGAGGAGAAGGTGTCGGCCTCCGACCAGTTCGACGATCCGGCGGTCCTGCAGGCCCTCTGGAAGCGGCTCCGGGTCTCGGCCGTCCTCCTCGGCAAGCTGAGCCTGCAGGAGAAGACGGTTCGCTGGGACGTCCAGGTGCTCTCCACGGTCCGCGGGGACACCATCACCCTGGCGAGTGCGGAGGTCAAGGGGGTCGCCCCCAAGTTCGCCTCGGGCTCGAGCCGGTCCGCCTCCGGTGGATTCGCCGGCGGACGGGACGCACCGCGGATCGACCAGGTGGCGCTCCGCTCCCACGAGCTGCCCTTCCGGGGCCAGGTGATGGCGGTCGGAGAGCTGACGGGGGACGGCACGATGAAGCTGGCCGTCTCCGATGGACAGGGGGTGTTCGTCTACGATCTGGACAAGACGGGGATCAAGCCCGTCTGGAGCCTCCCCGGCATCCCGACCGACAACATCATCGCCCTGGACGCGGCCGACATCAACGGCAACGGCGTGGCCGAGATCTTCGTCACCAACTACACGACCCAGGGCCTTCGCTCCTACGTCCTGGAATACCAGAACGGCAAGTTCGTCAAGATCTGGGACGAGGTCTCGCTGCACTTCCGGGTGATCGAGGGGGTGACGGCCGGCTCGTCGCAGTTGATTGCCCAGGCGGCGGGGAACGACAAGCCCTTCGACGGGCCGCTCCGGCGCTACGCCTGGCAGGGGAACCGGTACGTGCCCGGCGAGCCCCTGCCCCTCCCCAAGGCGCTCACGAGCATCTACGGGTTTATCCTGGCGGACCTGGATGGGGACGGGGCGCCGGAGATCCTGGCCCTGGACAAGCAGGACTACCTCCGCGTGTACGACCGGGGCGGCGGCGAGCTCTACCGGAGCGGCGACCACTTCGGCGGCTCGGAGCTGGTGCTGGAATTCGATCCCACCCGCTCGGGGCCGGCCGTGCGGGCGGGGATCCAGCCCGAGCAGATCATGCTGCAGAGCCGCATGTACTTCCAGGACATTCTCGGGGAGGGCAAGCGCCAGTTGATCGTGCCGCGCAATACGCCCTCGACCGGATACATCTTCAAGACGCGCCTGTACGACAAGGGGAAGGTCTTCGGCCTGGCCTGGGACGGGATCGGCCTGCAGACGGCGTGGGAGACGCGGGAGCTGCCCGGGTATATTGCGGATTACGCCCTGGTGGATCCGGACGGGTCCGGGGGCCGCAAGCTGGTCCTCCTCGTGGTCCAGACCAACCTCTTGGGCATGGGGAAGAGCCGGAGCAGCATCGTGCTCCTGGACCTGCGGCCCTAACGAATGCGGAATGCGGAATGCGGAATGCGGAATGAGGAATGCGGAATTGTCGGAGGCAGGTTGGGTATTTCTCTCCATTCCGCAATCCGCAATCCGCATTCTGCAATTGGAAACTGTGGCTCGGCTGCGATAGAGCGTGTGGCGGAGGGGCCACGCCGCCCCGGGGAAGCGAGGCGCGCCGGCCCGAAAGTCCTTGATTTTGCTCGGCGGTTCTGTCGCGGTGATGGTGGCATGCGGTGTGCAAAATCTCTGAAAGGCCGGGAGGAAAAAAATAGTTGACAAGGGCGCTTAACCCTTGATAAGGTCCCGCCGGCTAGAAGCCCCCAAGCGGGATGCACTATATATTGCCGGGGCGGTAAGTGGATCAGGTCCAACCTTCATGCCTCGGCTGAGCAGCGAGGACATCGTAACGACAGGAAAGGGGGGATGCGGAACCAGAGACTACGGGCTGCTGTCTCAAAGGTTCGGCCTGAAGCAGTTTGATGGATCGAACGTATCGTCAGTGAAACGGAGGGTAACCTGATGAGAAAGTTTTTGATGGTAGTGGCCGTTGGGGCGCTCACGCTTCTCATGGCTGCCCCGGTCATGGCGGTGGACTTCAAGTTCGGTGCAGAGTACCGGGTCCGGATGTACGATGGCCAGAACTTTAACTTCACCAACGTCACCGGCTCGAACCCTCGGGGCGTGCAGATCCGCATCCGCCCGATCTTCGATGTCAGCGATGACAACGGCAACATCCAGGCGCGGTTGCGCTTCGAGATCGGCGACGTCGAGTTCGGGAACGGCGGCGGTGCGAACGGCCCGTTCAATGGTGCCGGGACCATCGGTTCCGGTGGTGCCCGGGTGGGCAACGGCGCTGGCGGCAGCGCGGGTACTGATGGCGTCAACGTCGAGACCAAGAATGCCTACATCGACTTCGCGCTGCCGTTCGGTGTTCCCGGTCGCCTGCGCGCAGGCCTCCAGCCCTGGTACCTGCCGAAGTCCTTGATCATTGACGATGATTTCGCCGGCATCAAGGTCTACGGGACCGTGAAGCCGATCAGCTACGATCTGTTCTGGTACCGGCCGAACGGCGGTCAGTTGACGGCAGCGGTTCCGGCCGGCGCGGCGGGCATGTCGGCGACCTCCAACACGCTGGACAACAACTACGACTTCTTCGGTGGGAAGGTCGACGCCGCCCTGGCGCCGTTCTTCAATCCTGGCCTGTACTACATCTTTGGCGCCAACAAGGCCGGCGCCCCGGCGGGTGGTCTGGACGCGATGTCCGAAAGCCACTACGTTGGCTTGACGGTGACCGGTAAGCTCGGGATCGTCAACTACGACGTCGACTGGGTCTACGGCTCGGCCGAGGGCGGCACGACTGGTGCGTTCGTCGACGCGGCCGGGAATCGGATCGAGACGAAGGGTTGGGCCCTGGATGGGCATGTGGCGTTTCCGGTCGGCCCGGTGACGATCAACCTGGCCGCCGCGTATATCACCGGTGACAAGCGGGACGGCGGTTCCAGCGAGGCCTTCCCGTCCCCCGCTGGCTCCTGGAACGGTGCCGGCGGCGGGTTCGAGATGATCGGCTCCGGCGGTCCCTTCGACGCGATGGAGTTCACGCAGGAAGTGCCGACCAACATTTGGATGCTGGGCGGCTGGATCGAGTACGTCCCGGTGAAGCAGCTCTGGCTGAAGGCGGCGTACGGCTATGCCGGCTTCGTGGAGAAGCTGGGCAACTGCTCCAACGCGCCGGCCAACACCTGCTACGGTCCTGTCTATGCCGGGAAGGACAACAAGATGCAGACTTCCGGCGGGATCGGGCACGAGTTCTCCCTGCGGGCCGACTACACCCTCTGGACCAACTTCAAGATCCAGGGCCAGATGGGCTGGCTGTTCCCGAAGGCTGGTGCCAGCACGGCCGCCGAGTACGTGCTGCAGTTCCTTTACAGCTTCTAAGCGGTTCGCCGCTTGACTCGAAGGCCCCAGGGGATCCTCCCCTGGGGCTTTCTTGTTCGTACGCGGGGTGAGGCGTGACGGATTCTTCGGGACAGACGGCGATTGCGGCGCAGCGCTGGAAGCTCGTGCTGGCCGTGGGGCTCGTGTGCCTCCCGCTGACGATGTCGGCAGATCAGGCGATTGGCGACCTGCTGCGCGCCGGGTGCCCCGCGTGGATTCTTGGATTGATGCAGTGGGCCACCTGGCTGGGGTACGGGCTTCTCGACATCGGCGTTCCGCTGGTCCTGGCGGGCTTCGCCCGATATACTGGCGACCGGGCACGGGCGAAGGCCGGAGTCCTGGGGGCCGCAGCCGTGGCCGGGGCGGGGGTGATTGACCAGGTCCTGAAGAACCTCCTGTGCCGGGCCCGGCCGAGTGCGGCGGCCGCCGGCAGCTTCTTTGCAGAGTTCCCGTGTTTCCCGGCGCCGCACGCGCTGGCCTCGTTCCCGTCGGGCCACGCGACCACGGCCTTCGCCCTGGCCGCGCTGCTCTCGCTCTGGTATCCGCGGCGGACGGAAGCCTTCTTTGGCCTGGCCGTCCTGGTCGGCGTCTCCCGCATCGTGCTGGGCTCGCACTTTCCATCCGACGTCCTGGCGGGGGCGCTGCTGGGCACGACGGTTGTACTGGGGATGTACCGGTGGCTGCCGGGCATGCGGCGGCCGTCAATGGAAGATGTCCTGCGTGATGGAGGGTAGGGGAATGAAGGTCAGGCTCCGCAGTCGATTTGCCATGCTGGTCGTTGCCGTGGCGGCGGTGTGCGCCTGCGCCGCCGATCAGACCCCGGGATTCCTGAGGGCCGGGTCCGATCCGTATCCGCCGGCCGGGCTCGATCACCGGGTCGTCTCGTCCCACGTAGAGCTGTACTGGAAGTGCACCCGGGACGCGTCGGGCCTACTGCAACTCGATGGGATCGCGCGCAATCCGGGGGAAGCGCAGCCGGTGCGGTTTCTGGTCCTCGAGCTGGCGGGCCTGGATGCGCGGGACCGGGAGGTGTCGTCGGCCAGCGGCGCCGTCCCGAATGTCATGCTGGGAACCAACCAGATCTCCCCCTTCCGGCTCACGCTCCGCCCCGCGGGCTCCGAGGTCCGCTTCGACCTGTTCTACCAGTATGTGTTCGAAGAGCCGGAAAAGGACGTGGCACTCGTCCCCGTCGCCCTCGGCCCCCAACTGGCGCGCACCCAGCGGTTCATGGTGCGGGACGCGTGCTCCGACACATTGCACAAGACAAAATGAGCACATGAAGAATCACGCTACGGTCCTCCTCTTGCTTTGCCTGCTGGCGGGCGTGTTGTTCTTCGTGGGCCTGGGGACGCCCGGGCTGTTCGATGCGGACGAGCCGGCTTACGCCCAGGCGGCGCGCGAGATGATGGAGCGGGGGGACTGGGTCACGCCTACCTTCAACGGCAATCCCCGCTTCGACAAGCCGGTCCTCTTCTACTGGCTGATCATCGCCAGCTATCGCATCTTCGGGGTGACGGAGTTCGCCGTCCGCTGCTGGTCGGCGCTGTCCGCCGTGGGCCTGACGCTGATGCTCTGCCTCGCCGCGCGGCGCTGGTTCGGCCCGCCGGCGGATCTCTGGGCCGGCCTGGCCTTCGCCACCAGCGCGCTCACCGCGCTCCTCGCACGCGCCGCCGTCACGGACATGCTCCTCACGCTCTTCGTGACGGCGGCCGTCCTCTCGTTTCTGGCTGCGCTGGAGAGTTCAACTCAGCCCCTACCGCTCCTCTCCCCCACCAGTGGGGGAGAGGCCAGGGCGAGGGGGAAGGCCGGCCGGGCGTGGGCGCGGGCCGGCTGGGGGGCGATGGCCCTGGCCGTCCTGGTGAAGGGCCCGGTCGGCCTCGTGATCCCGGCGCTGGCCCTGGGCCCCGCGCTCTTGATCCTCCGCGAGTTCCGGTCCGGCCTCCGGCGCCTGATTCCCTGGGAGGGGCCGGTGCTGTTCCTCGCGCTGGCCGCCCCGTGGTACGTGCTGGTCTGGAACGCCAACGGCTGGGCCTTCGTCGAAGGCTTCATCCTGAAGCACCACGTGACCCGCTACACGGGCGTCGTGTCCAGCCATGCCGGCCCGCTCTGGTACTATCTCCCGGTCATCCTGGTCGGCTTCTTTCCGTGGAGCGGGTTCCTGCCCGCCGCCCTGTGGGCCGCGTGGCGAACCGCGCGGGCGCGACGCGCCGAACGGCCGGCGGATCGCGCGCTCGTGATCTGCGCCTGCTGGCTCCTCGGCCTGTTCCTGTTCTTTTCCGCCGCCGGCACGAAGCTGCCCAGCTACCTGTTCCCCGCCTTCCCGGCGATGGCGCTCTTGGTCGGCGCCTGCGGAATTGAAAATGAAAAATCTTCCATTGATGAGGCGAGAATCCAGTCTCGCCTCGCTCGACTGGCGCCGTGGATCATCGGCCTCGTCGGGGCGCTGCTCGCGATCGGGTTTGCGCTGATCCCCTTCCTGTTCGACCGGCTGCGGCCGGCGGCGCGCGGCGTCCTCGACGGCGTGCCCGCCCCGACCGTTCTCGCCTTCGCCCTGGCCGCCCTGGTTGGCATCGGGACGGCCGCCGGTCTCCTGGCGAGGGGGCCGGCGCGGCCGGCCGTGCTCGCGGCGATGATGGCGTGTCTGATCCTCGCCGCGGGGTCCTTCGTCGCACCCGGGGCCCATCGAATCCTGCAGGCGCCCCTGCGCGACTTCTCGGAGCGGGCCCGTCAGGTTCTCGGGCCGGGGGATCCGCTGGTGGTCTATGGACTGAATGCGCCAAGCATAGTATTCTATGCCGGTCGGACCGTGATCCCCATGGGTGCCGGCTCCCCGGGTGCGCTCGAATCCCTCCAAAGCTTGGCGAATAGCGGCCGTCCGGTCGTGATCATCACGCGAGCTGTCTTGGCTTCCCAGTTGGACCGGGTGCCGGGGCTATCCCGTTGGGCAGCGCGCGGAGGGTATGCAGTCTACGGGGCGCCGGAGACCGCGCGGAGTCGCTTGAGTCCATGAGCCGCCTGGCCGTGCACAACGGGCTGTTTGCCATCATTGCCGGGGAGCTCCTGGAGGTGGAGGAGCGCCTGCACGCGCCGGTGAGCGACGGCATGGGGCTGCTCAGCGCGGTGGCGCAGTACGCGCTCGCCTCCGGCGGCAAGCGGATCCGTCCGGCGCTGCTCCTCCTCTCGGCCCAGGCCTGCGGGGCCGAAGCGCGGGAGCGGAGCGTCGCGCTGGCCTCGGCGGCCGAGGTGATGCACGCGGCCAGCCTGCTGCACGACGACATCGTGGACCGGTCGCCCACGCGGCGGGGCCGCCCGTCGGCCATGGCCCGCTGGGGCCCGGACGTCTCGGTCCTGGTGGGCGATTTCCTGTATTCGCGGGCGGTGCAGGCCTTGGTGAACGACACGGATCGGCGTGTCCTGCGCTCCTTCGCGGACGCGACCGTGGCCATGGCCGAGGCCGAGGTTCTGCAACTGCAGATGCTGCGCGACCTCACCATCAGCGAGGCGGATTACCTGCGCATCGTCACGGGCAAGACGGCGGCCCTGATGTCGGCCGCCTGTCGCGCGGGGGCGCTGGTGGCGGACGCCCCCGATCCGCTGGTGGACGCCCTGACGGCCTTCGGCCTCAATCTCGGGATCGGGTTCCAGTTGGTGGACGACGCCCTGGATTACAGCGCCCGCGAGGAGCGCCTGGGCAAGCCGGTGGGAAATGATTTCCGCGAGGGGAAGATCACGTATCCCGTGATGCACCTCGTGCGCACCGGGAGCCACGAGGATCGGCTGGCCCTGGAGGAGTTGGCCCGTCGCGAGGAACTGGGCGAGGAGGACCTGGCCCTGCTGCGGGACCTGGTGGATCGGTCCGGCGGTGTCGAGGCCACGATGCGCCTGGTTGACCTGTACCTGGGGCGGGCGCGCGCCGAGCTGCATGGCGTCCCCGACTCCCCTGCCTGCCGCACCCTCCACCACCTGGTGGACTTCGTCCGCGAGCGCGACTGGTAACGCCTGGGCGGCGGCATATTCAGAGCAGTGCTCCAATGACCGGTTGTCAGTTGTCCGTTTTATACACGGCGACCTAAGTCATGTGCGGGCCGTCATTCCGGGCTTGACCCGGAATCCAGTGTCGTTGTGGATTCCCGCTTTCGCGGGAATGACAACCTCTGTTGTGACTAACGACGCTGTGTATAGATTGCACCGGCCCTTGGCCGAAGGTTGAATTGACCGCATCATGAAACACATCAGAAACTTCTCCATCATCGCCCACATCGATCACGGCAAGTCCACGCTGGCGGACCGCCTGCTGGAAGTGACGGGGACGCTCGCCGCGCGCCAGATGTCCGAGCAGGTCCTGGACAGCATGGACCTGGAGCGCGAGCGGGGGATCACCATCAAGGCCAAGGCCGTGCGCCTCCTCTACCGCGCCCAGGACGGCTGGGAGTACCAGTTGAACCTCATCGACACGCCGGGGCACGTGGACTTCAGCTACGAGGTGTCGCGGAGTCTCTCGGCCTGCGAGGGGGCCGTCTTGGTGGTGGACGCGTCGCAGGGGGTGGAGGCGCAGACGCTGGCCAACGTCCACCTGGCGATGCAGAACAACCTGGCCATCATCCCGGTGATCAACAAGATCGACCTGCCCAACGCCGACGTGGCCAGAGTCCGCGCGCAACTGGAGGAGATTCTCGCCCTGGACGGCAGCGAGGCCGTCGCGGCCAGCGCCAAGCACGGCGAGGGCACGACGGAGATCCTGGAAGCCATCGTGGCCCGGATCCCGCCGCCCGCGGGCTCGCCCGATTCACCGCTCAAGGCCCTGATCTTCGACTCCGGGTTCGACAGCTACCAGGGCGTGATCGTGTCCGTCCGGCTCTACGAGGGGAGCGTGGCCCCCGGGATGCGCATCCAGCTCATGGCCTCGGGCAACATCTTCGAGGTCGGCCAGGTGGGGATCTTCACGCCAGGCATGCGGCCGGTGGACCGCCTGTCGGCCGGCGAGGTCGGCTACATCATCGCCGGGATCCGCGACGTGCGGCAGAGCCGGGTGGGGGACACCATCACGGAGGCGGACCGCCCCACCCAGCGGCCGCTGCCCGGCTTCCGCGAGGTGCGGCCCATGGTCTTCGCGGGCCTCTATCCCGTGGAGACCGCGGACTACCTCAACCTGAAGGGGGCGCTGGAGAAGCTGCAGCTCAACGATGCCTCGTTCTCGTTCGCCCCCGAGACGTCGCTGGCCCTCGGGTTCGGCTTCCGCTGCGGCTTCCTGGGGCTGCTGCACCTGGAGATCGTGCAGGAGCGGCTGGAGCGGGAATTCGACCTGACGCTCCTCACCACGGCCCCGACGGTCGTGTACCGGGCCACCCGGACCAACGGCACGGTGCTGGACGTGGAGAACCCCAGCAAGCTTCCGCCGCTGCAGGAGATCGAAAAGATCGAAGAGCCGTACATCGCCGCCTCCATCCTGGCGCCCGCCGAGTTCGTGGGGGCGATCCTCGCCCTGTGCCAGGAGAAGCGGGGGGTCCATCGGGGGATCGAGTACCTGCAGGACGCGCGGGTCCTGATCGCCTACGAGCTGCCCCTGAACGAGATCGTCCTGGACTTCTACGACCGGCTGAAGTCGGTGAGCCGCGGCTACGCCTCCTTCGACTACGACTTCCTCGAATACCGGGAGAGCCCGCTCATCAAGCTGGACCTCCTGGTGAACGGCGAGCCGGTGGACGCGCTCTCGTTCATCCTGCACCGCGACCAGGCGCAGGCGCGCGGGCGCCTCTTGGCCGAGCGGATGCGGGCGCTGATCCCGCGGCAGCTCTTCGAGGTGGTGGTCCAGGCCGCCATCGGCAGCAAGGTGATCGCCCGCGAGCGCATCGCGCCCCTCAGGAAGGCCGTGACGGCCAAGTGCTACGGGGGCGACATCACGCGCAAGCGGAAGCTCCTGGCCAAGCAGGCCGAGGGGAAACGGCGCATGAAACAGGTGGGAAGGGTCGAGATCCCGCAGGAGGCCTTCAGGGCGCTCCTGACGGTGGAAGAGAAATGACCAATGACGCCAATGACCAATGACCATTGGTCATTCAAGGAGAGAGGGAGCGTGACTAAACGAGGGAAGAACGGCGATGCATCGAGAGCGGCGGCGCCGCGGCCACCGGCCAAGTCGGTGGTCCGCGAATACGCCGAGGCCCTCATCATCGCCATCCTGCTGGCGCTGGTGATCCGGACCTTCGTGGTCCAGGCCTTCAAGATCCCGTCGGGATCCATGCTGCCGACGCTGCAGATCGGCGATCACATCCTGGTGAACAAGTTCCTGTACTATTTCCGCCCCATCCAGCGGGGAGACATCATCGTGTTCAAGTTTCCCCAGGACGAGAGCCGGGACTTCATCAAGCGGGTGATCGGGCTGCCGGGAGAAACCCTGGAGATTCGCGGGAAGGAGGTGCTCATCAACGGCAAGCCGCTCCAGGAGCCGTACGCGGTCTACGCTGACTGGCCGATCGGCCGGGTGGGCGAGCGCGGGCGGCTGGGCCCGATCGTCATTCCGGCGGACACGCTCTTCATGATGGGGGACAACCGGGATCACAGCATGGACAGCCGGGTGTGGGGATTTCTGGACGTGGCCAAGGTCAAGGGGAAGTCCTTCGTCATCTACTTCTCGGTGCGAAGCGACGAGATCCCCACCGTCTCGGCGGTCGGCAGCATCCTCCACGTGCTGACCCATCCCGCCATGATCCGCTGGGGCCGCATCGGCAGCCTCGTGCAATGACCATTGGTCATTGCGGCGCGCGGTGCGCTGCCTTGACAATCCTGGGTCGCTTGTCTATAGTGACGACAGGTTAGCACTCTCGCCAGGAGAGTGCCAAGCCGGTGAGGTTCTTCGCATGTTGAATGTCCGACATCAAGGGGTGCTGCGGGCCATCGTGCAGGATTACATCCGCACGGCGGAGCCGGTGGGATCCCGGATCATCTCGCGGAAGTACGGCTTCTCCTTGAGCCCCGCCACGATTCGCACGACCATGGCCGACCTGGAGGAGTGGGGGTACGTGGCCCAGCCGCATACCTCGGCGGGTCGGGTGCCCACCGACAAGGGCTACCGGATCTATGTGGACGCCCTCATGGATCGGATTTCCCTGACGCCGGCGGAGGTCGAGCAGATCGAGCAGCACGTAACCCCGTCCAAGACCGACGTGGACGAACTCCTGAAGGAGGTCGGGAAGCTCCTGTCGGCCCTCTCCCCGTACGTGGCCATCGCGCTGGCCCCGCGCCTCACCGAGAGCCGGTTTCAGCGCGTGGAGTTCGTGGCGTTAGGGCGCGACCGCGTCCTGGTGATCCTGTTGTCCGATACCGGCTTGGTGCACCACAAGACGGTTCCGGTGGACGAGCCCCTGGGGCAGGAGGACCTGGAGCGCATGGCCCGGTACCTGACCGACCTGATGCGCGGCCGCACCCTGGCCGAGGTGCGCGATCTTCTGGTCGCGGAGATGGCCGCGGAGAAGGCGCTCTACGATCGGATGCTGACCCAGGCCCTCAGCTTGGGGGTGAAGGCCCTGGAGGGCGAGACCGAGGCCGACGTGTACGTGGCGGGGGCCGCCCAGATGGCCGATCAGCCCGAGTTCGCGGACATCCGCAAGATGAAGGCGCTGTTTGTCGCCTTCGAGGAAAAATCGAAGCTGGTGATGCTCCTGAACGAGTGCCTGCGGGGCGGGGGTCTCAGAATCCTCATCGGGCAGGAGATCGCGCTGGAGGAGATCCAGGGACTCTCCGTGATCGTCTCCCCCTATCGCCGGCGGGATCAGGTGCTCGGCGTCGTCGGGGTCCTGGGGCCGACCCGGATGGATTACGGGCGGGGACTGGCGCTGGTCGAGACGACCGCCAACCTGCTGACCCGGTCCCTGACGGAGCAGGCGGCATAACCGGCCGAATTTCACATGGGCGGGAGGGCGTGCGCAGCCCTCCCGTTCTGTCTGTAGGGAGCCATGGACCAACTTCCTGAGACCGAGACCACACCCGTTCTGCCCGCGGCGCAGGCCGCCCAGGAACCGCTCCCGGTGGAGGCGCCAGCCGCCGCACCGGCCGCCGGTGCGGCCGAAGAGGCGTTGGCGGTCACGACCAAGGAGTTGGAGCGACTGCAGGACCGGCTCTTGCGCCTGCAGGCGGAGTTCGAGAACTACAAGCGCCGGATGGCGCGGGAGAAGGTGGAGTTCGTCAAATTCGCCAACGAGGAGCTGCTCCTCGAGTTCTTTCCGATCCTGGACAATCTGGAGCGGGCGGTGAGCGCGGCGCGGGCCGAGGCCGCATCCACGCCGCTCTTGGAAGGGATCGAGATGGTCGTCCGGCTCTTCCGCTCCACCCTGGAGAAGTTCGGGGTCGAGCCCATCGAGGCCCTGGGGCAGCCGTTCGATCCGGGCCTCCACCAGGCCGTGGCCCAGGTCGAGTCGCGGGACGGACAGGAGAATCTGGTGGTGGAGGAGATCCAGAGGGGCTACCGCCTCGAGGGGCGGGTCCTGCGCGCCGCCATGGTGCGGATCTCGCGTGCCGCGTCCGGCCCGCCGGGGGCGGGCATGGCGGATGAGGGTGGACGGGCGTGACGCCGCGGCGCGATTACTACGAGATCCTCGGGGTCTCGCCGGGGGCCGGCCCCGAGGAGATCAAGAAGGCCTTCCGGAAACTCGCCCAGCTCCATCACCCCGACAAGAACCCCGGGGACAAGGCGGCCGAGGAGCGCTTCAAGGAGATCGGCGAGGCCTACGCGGTCTTGGGGGACGCCGAGAAACGCGAGACCTACGACCGGTACGGGGTGGCCGGCCTCGGCCGCGGGGCGGAGGGATTCGGCGACTTCGACGCCGGCTTCGGCAGCATCTTCGACGACATCTTCGAGGGGTTCTTCGGCGGCCGGGCCGGCCGGTCGGCGCGGAACGCGGCCCATCGCGGCGCGGACCTCCGCTACAACCTGGAGGTCCGCTTCGAGGAGGCGGCCGTGGGGGTCGAGAAGGAGATCGTCGTCCCCCGCCTGGAGACCTGTGGGACCTGCCGGGGCAGCGGGGCCAGGCCCGGATCGCAGCCGGTGGTCTGCAAGACCTGCCGGGGCAGCGGGCAGGTGCGCTTCTCGCAGGGGTTCCTGACGGTCAGCCAGACCTGCGGTCGCTGCCGGGGCGAGGGCCGCGTCGTCGAGCATCCCTGCCCGGCGTGCCGGGGGGTGGGGCAGACCAAGGCCGAGCGGACCCTCACGATCAAGATCCCCGCCGGCGTGGAGACCGGGACGCGACTGAAGCTGCAGGGCGAGGGGGAGGCCGGCGTGCGCGGCGGCCCGCCGGGCGATCTGTACATCGTCATCGCCGTGAAGGAGCACCCCCTCTTTTCTCGCCACGGGGACGACATCTACTGCGAAATTCCCGTGGGCTTCACCCAGGCGGCCCTCGGGGCGCAGATCGAGATCCCGACCATCACGGGGCGGGCCACGCTCAAGATCCCGGCCGGGACGCAAACGGGGGCCGAGTTCCGGCTGAAGGGGAAGGGCTTCCCCAACATGCGCGGCTACGGCCACGGAGATCTGCTGGCCCGGATCTTCGTGGAGGTCCCGTCGCACCTGACCGCCAAGCAGCGCGATCTGCTGGAGCAGTTCGCCCGCCTGGAGGGCGGCGCAGGCGGCCCGCTGGTTCAGGGCTTCTGGGAGAAAGTGAAGTCCCTCTTCGAATGAGCCCGGGGAATTCACCGCAACGACCGCAAAGCACGCGAAGAGATACACGTCCCTGGGATACGGAATGGGTGGTCTTTCTTGGTGGTCTTGGCCTGCCTGCCGCGACGCATGCGGCGCAGGCAGGCGAACTTTGCGGTGAAGAATCCGGGCTGAGGGCGGCCGCTGCCCCGGTGCGCTCCCATGACGCACATCCACCATCGACGATTCTTCGTTCCCGCCGAGGCAATCCAGGGCGGGGTCGTGGAGTTCGGGCGCGACCAGGCGCACCAGATCGCCCGGGTCCTGCGTCTCGCCGTGGGCGATCAGGTTGCGGTCCTGGACGGGACGGGGCGCGAGTGGACGGCCCGCCTCACGGACGCGACGCCCCGCCGGGTCACCGCGCGCCTCGGGCGGGAGGTGGGCCGCGCCTCCCCGCCCCGACTCCCCCTCACGCTGGCCCAGGTCATCCCGCGCGGCGCCGCCATGGACCTCATCGTCGAAAAGGCCACGGAGCTGGGGGTCACCCGGATCGTGCCGGTGGAGGCGGAGCGGAGCGTGCGGCGCGCCACGGGGCGGACACGGCGCTGGGCGCGCATCGCCTGTGAGGCGGCCGAGCAATGCGGTCGGCGGGACCTGCCGGTGCTTGCCGCCCCCTGCTCGCTGGCGGAATGGCTCCGGCAGCACGCGGCGGGAACGCCCCTCCTGGCGTGCCACGCCGGGCCCGGGATCGCGCCGCTCGCGGAGGTCTGCCGAGAGCTTCAGCCGATGGCCGCGCTCACGCTGCTCGTGGGCGGGGAGGGTGGGCTCAGCCCGGACGAGGTCGCCCGGGTGACGTCGCGCGGCGCGCGGCTGGTCTGGCTGGGACCACGGCTGCTCCGGGTGGAGACGGCGGCCCTGGTGGCCGTGGCGCTCGTGCAGGCCCTCCTCGGGGATCTGGCCGTCCGGGAGCCGGTCTGATCGGGCGCGAGGCCTGGGACGCACGTGCGGGACGTGTCGACATGTCGAGCATCCTGATCGTGGACGATGAAGAGGGGCTGCTGGAATCTCTGACAGCCGCCTTCCTCACCCAAGGGTATCGGGTGGCGGGCGCACGGTCGGCCGAGGCAGCGCTGGAGCGGCTGGCCGGGACCCCCTTCGACGTCCTGCTCACCGATCTCGTGATGCCGGGCACGGACGGCCTCGGCCTGCTGGAACAGGTCCGCGAGCGCTGCCCGGCAATGGTCGTCATCCTGATGACGGCGGGGGCGACGGTGGAGTCGGCCGTCCAGGCGCTCAAGGGTGGGGCGTACGACTACGTGGTCAAGCCCTTCACGCTGCCGGCCATCTTCCACGTGGTGGCCCGCGGCCTGGAACAGCAGCGGCTCCGGCAGGAGAACCTCCAGCTCAGCGACCTCAACCGCCGCCTGCGGGAGCTGGACCAGGTCAAGTTGAACCTCCTCTCCGCGGTCAGCCATGAATTCCGGACGCCGCTGACCATCATGCAGGGCTGGCTGGACCTCCTGCTCGCGGGCCAGTGCGGCGCCGTCGCACTCGTCCAGCAGGAGAGCCTCGCCGCCATCCGGTCGAGTGCCATCCGGCTGGAGCGCCTCATCGCCAACCTGTTGGCCTTCATCCAGTGCGAGCGAGGGGAGGGCATCCGGGCGCGCCTCGCCGTCGATCCCGGGGCGCTCCTGCGGGCGGTGGCCACCGAGCTGACCCCGGAATGCGCGGCGCGCGGCCTGACGCTCTTCCTGGCGATTCCGACGAGCCTTCCGCCAATGCAGGGGGATGGCGAGCGTCTGCGGCTGGCCTTCTTCAACCTCCTGGAGAATGCGGTGAAGTTCAACGAGCCGGGCGGAGCCGTCCGGATCGAGGTGCGGGAGGAGGACGGCGGCCTCACGGTCGGCGTCACGAACACGCGGGGCGAGGTCCCCGCCGCGCGGGTGCCGCACCTCTTCCTGCCGTTCACCCAGGGCGACATGGGGCCGGCCCGCCCCGCGGGCGGCCTGGGGCTGGGCCTGGCCCTGGTGCGCGCCATCGTTGAGGCGCACGGCGGGGCGCTCTCCCTGGAGACCGGACACGGGAACGGGACATCGGTGTTCGTCCGGCTGCCCGCCGCGCGCGCGGATGGCGCGAATGACAAATGAACCCACACGTTGCCGTTCTCACGCCAAGCACGCCAAGCACGCCAAGAAGTGCTGCGAGGTTTCCGTGGGGCCCGCCGTTGGCAGGGGGAAACTTTTGATCCGTCTCGGGCGCCACAACACTCCACCCCTGCCCATTTTGCGTTGCGCCTTTTTCCGTGAAAAGGAATTTCGCGATGCCCGAATCGCCGTGTCTGGTCCTGGTGGACGGAAGCGCCTCCCTGTACCGGGCCTTCTTCGCACTGCCCCCGCTCAGCAACTCGCGGGGCCTGCCGACGCACGCGGTCCTGGGCTTCACCACCATGCTCCTCCGGCTGCTCCGGGACGAGGAGCCGCAGGCCGTGGCCGTGGCCTTCGACGGCCCCGAGCTGACCGCGCGCCATCGCGAGTTCCCGGAATACAAGGCCCAGCGGCCCGCCACGCCGGACAGCCTGATCCAGCAGATCCCCTGCGTGCATCGCCTCCTCGGGGCCATGCGGGTGCCCATCCTGATGGTGCCCGGCGAGGAGGCCGATGACATCCTGGCCACCATGGCCGTGCGGGCCGCGAGCCGGGGCTACGTCGTGCGCGTGGTGACGAGCGACAAGGATCTGCTGCAGATCGTCGGGGAGCGGATCGTGGTCCGGGACACGCAGAAGCAGCAGACCACCGGCCCGGCGGAGGTGGTGAGTCGCTACGGGGTTCCCCCGGAGTGCATGCCGGACCTGCTGGCCCTCATGGGGGACAGCAGCGACAACCTTCCGGGGGTCCCGGGGATCGGCGCAAAGACGGCGCGCGACCTCCTGCAGCGTTTTGGGAGCCTCGAGAGCGTCCTCGACCGCCTGACGGAGGTGGAGCGGCCCAAGCTGCAGGCGGCCCTGCAGGCGCATGCGGAGCAGGCGCGGCTGTGCAAGCGGCTGGCCACGATCCGAACGGACCTGCCCCTCCCTTGGGAGGTGGAGGCGCTCCGCCGCTGCGAACCCGACACCGCGGCCCTCCTTTCGCTCTTCCGGGAGCTGGAGTTCACGCGCCTCCTGCAGCAGTTCAGCCAGCCGTCGCTGAACGGAATGACGAATGGCGAATGACCGATCACGAATGACCAATGACCAATGGCGAATGGCCAGGAGGCGGTGTCGTTGTTTCATTGGTCATTGGAAATTGGTCATTGGTCATCTTTGAGGTGAACTGGAAATGATCGTGGTGGGTCTCACCGGGGGCATCGCCGCGGGGAAGTCCACCGTCGCCGCCATGTTGGCGGCGCGCGGGGCGGCCCTCGTGGACGCGGACCGAATCGGTCACGCGCTGCAAGAGCCGGGAGGACGCTGCCACCAGGCGATCGTGGAGGCCTTCGGCAAGGGCATCCTGGACGAGCACGGGCACATCGATCGCAGGCGCCTGGGGAAGCTCGTGTTTGCCGACCTCCGCCTCCGGCGGACGCTGGAGGCGATCATGCATCCCGCGATCTGGGAGGCCTGCGAGGCGGCGATCCGGGCGGCGGAGGCGGCCGGCCGGCCGGTGTGCGTGGTCGAGGCCGCCGTCCTCCTGGAGGCGGGGTGGGAGGCGAGCTGCGATGCGGTCGCGGTGGTGACGGCGCCGGAGGCCGTGCGGGTCGCCCGCCTGATGCGGGCGCGGGGGCTCTCCGAGGCGGAGGCGCGCCAGCGGGTGGAGGCGCAGCGGACGCAGGCGGCCCAGGCGGCGCGGGCCGATTGTGTGATCGACAACGGCGGCGACCCGGCCGCGACCGAGGCCCAGGCGGCGCGGGCCTATGCCCAATTGGCGGCGGCCCCGATCCGGCGGAAAAAGGCTTGACGAGAGGCCCGGGAAAACGCGGGGTTAGCTGAGGGGGTTGCGCGGGGGTTGCGTTTCATGCTGTCAAGAGCCATCTTCTGCAACCCCAATTCGCTATGTATCCGCCGCTTCTATCCCGGGACCCGAGAAAAGGCTTGACAAGGGCGGGGGGCCTCTCTAGACTTCGCCTAACTTCGAGCAATCCTCGTACCATCCTACAAAACTTAAATCCACCCTCGAGGCTTCGAAGGTCGAATTTGCCCGCAGTTGCGTTGGGCCATCAGAAGAATTCGTAACCATCCGCTTGCAGGCACCGTGTATTTTTCAGATCTCGATCCACAAGACGCGCCGCTCGCCAGCCGGTTTGCCTTAGGAATCTTGGTCTGCTGATGGGGCCCATGGACGCGGAAAAGAGCGCCCGAACCGGTCGGGAGCGTGAACAGCCCGACCCCAGCAAAGGGAGTCCGATGAACCTCGCCGAGCTGAAAGAGAAGACGATTGTCGAGTTGACCTCCATCGCGCGGACCTTGAACGTGATCGGGGCCAGCGGCCTCCGCAAGCAGGAGATGATCTTCAAGATCCTGGAGGCGCAGACCGAGAAGAACGGGCTGATCTTCGCCGAGGGGGTGCTGGAGATCCTGCCGGACGGCTTCGGCTTCCTCCGCGCGCCGGACTACAACTACCTGCCGGGACCAGACGACATCTACGTCTCCCCCTCGCAGATTCGGCGGTTCGACCTCCGGACGGGGGACACGGTGTCGGGGCAGGTGCGCCCCCCCAAGGAGGGCGAGCGCTACTTCGCCCTGCTCAAGGTCGAGGCGGTCAACTTCGAGAATCCCGAGCTGGTCAAGGAAAAGATCCTCTTCGACAACCTGACCCCCCTGTTCCCCAACCAGCGCTTCCGCCTGGAGACCACGGGCGACGAGATCTCCATGCGGATCATGGACCTCATCACCCCGCTTGGGAAGGGGCAGCGCGGACTGATTGTGTCGCCCCCCCGCGCCGGGAAGACGGTCCTCCTGCAGAAGATCGCCAACAGCATCACCAAAAACCATCCCGAGGTGCTGCTGATCGTCCTCCTGATCGACGAGCGGCCGGAGGAAGTCACGGACTTCCAGCGCTCGGTGAAGGCCGAGGTGGTCAGTTCCACCTTCGATGAGGCGCCCACGCGGCACGTTCAGGTGGCCGAGATGGTCATCGAGAAGGCCAAGCGACTGACGGAGCACAAGCGGGACGTGGTCATCCTGCTGGACTCGATCACGCGGTTGGGTCGGGCCTACAACACCATCGTCCCCCCCAGCGGCAAGATCCTGTCGGGCGGCGTGGACAGCAACGCCCTGCAGCGGCCCAAGCGGTTCTTCGGGGCCGCGCGCAATATGGAGGAGGGGGGAAGCCTCACCATCATCGCCACGGCCCTCATCGACACCGGCAGCCGCATGGACGACGTGATCTTCGAGGAGTTCAAGGGGACGGGCAACATGGAACTCCACCTGGACCGCCGCCTGGTGGACAAGCGGCTCTTCCCCGCCATCGACATCTTTCGCTCCGGCACCCGCCGGGAGGAGCTGCTGCTCTCCCCGAACGAACTGAACAAGATGTGGGTCCTGCGGAAGGTCCTGGGGAGCATGGGCGTGGTGGAGGCCATGGAGCTCTTGCAGGAGAAGATCAAGGAAACCAAGAGCAACGAGGAGTTCCTGAAGGCCATGAACCAGTAGGGCGCGGACCCCACCCGCCCTTTTCGCTTGTCGGCGGGCGGGACTTCGGCTATCATCCACCCTCGCGAATTTCGCGGCCATCACGAACCGGACGGAGGCACAACCATGAAGCCCGGGATTCATCCCGAATACGTTCCCGCCACGATCACCTGCGCCTGCGGCGAGGTCATCCACACCCGCTGCACGCAGCCGCTGCTGAGGGTGGAAATCTGCTCCAAGTGTCACCCGCTGTTCACGGGGCGCCAGAAGCTGATCGACAGCGAGGGCCGGGTGGAGCGGTTCCAGCGCAAGTACGGCCGCAAGCCGATTGTCGCCGAGCCCGCCAAGAATCCGGCCTGAGGCAGGCCGCTCCCTCCGGGGCCGCCCGAGCGGCGGTTTCCCGGAGGGTCGAGGGGGATGCTCCCCATGCTCCAGACCAGAGAATCCCGGCGCACGCCATCCAACGACTCCCCGACCCCGGGTGCCGTCCTCGCCCACGTCTACCATCCCCCGGTCGCCGACTGGCATCACCATTAGCCCATCCGCGGCGGACGTAGACCGCGCTTTCCCTGTTCCCTGTCGGAATCCATCCTGCTCTGGTGTGGTTGCGAGTCTCCCCGGGCCTCGCACCCGGGCGGGACGTGTTTGAGGGTGAACCGATGTCCACGTTGATCGACAAGCTCGAGGGCGTCCTGCGACGCCACGAGGAAATCACCACACGGCTCTCCGACCCCGTCGTCCTGGCGGATCAGGCGGAGTATCAGCGGCTGGCCAAGGCCCACGCCGAGCTCGTGCCCATCGTGGAGCAGTTCCAGCATCTCCGGAAGCTCAAGCGAGAGCTGGAAGAGGCCCGGGCCCTGTTCACGGAGACCATCGATCCCGAGATACGGGAGATGGCGGCGGCGGAGCTGACCGACCTGGAGCAGCGGCGAACGGCACTGGAGGCGTCGCTCCAGGTCATGCTCCTCCCCAAGGATCCCGCGGACGAGCGGAACATCATCCTGGAGATCCGGGCGGGCGCCGGGGGGGAGGAGGCGGGTCTCTTTGCTGCGGAGCTCCTCCGCATGTACACTCGCTACGCGGAGACGCAGCGCTGGCGCGTCGAGATGATCGCGGGGAGCACGACCGGGATCGGGGGCGTCAAGGAGGCGATCCTCACCATGGAGGGCCGCGGCGTCTACAGCCGGCTGAAGTTCGAGAGCGGCGTCCACCGGGTTCAGCGCGTCCCGGCGACGGAGGCCGGCGGGCGCATCCACACCTCCACGGTCACGGTGGCGGTTCTGCCCGAGGCCCAGGAGGTGGATGTCCAGATCAGCCCCAACGACCTGCGCATCGATGTCTACCGCGCGACGGGTCCCGGCGGCCAGAGCGTGAACACCACGGACTCGGCGGTGCGGATCACACACCTGCCCACCGGCCTCGTGGTCACCTGTCAGGACGAGAAGTCCCAGCACAAGAACAAGGCCAAGGCCCTGAAGGTCCTGCGGGCGCGCGTGTACGACATCGAGCTCACGCGCCAGAAAGAGGCCATCGACCAGAACCGACGGTCGCAGGTGGGCACCGGCGAGCGGGCCGAGAAGATCCGGACCTACAACTTCCCCCAGAACCGGGTGACGGATCACCGCATCGGCCTGACCCTGCACAACCTCGGGGCGATCCTGGAGGGGGACCTGGACGACCTGATGCGCGCGCTGGCGACCCACGACCAGGCCGAACGCCTGAAGGCCCTCGCATGATCGACCTCACCTTGTCGCAGGTGTTCCTCTACTTGCGGCGCCGGTTTCTGCCTGTGCCCGACGGGTGCTGCCCCGATGTCGAGGCCTGCCTGGGGAGCGGGGTCCTGCTCCTGGAGCGGGCCGGGATCGAGACCGCCCGATTGGACGTGGAGTGCATCCTGGCCGAGGTGCTGGGGCTTTCGCGCTGGCAGGTGATCCTCGAGCCGCGTCGACGCTTGACACCGGAGGCGTTCGGCGAGTACCTCTGGCTTCTCCAGCGACGCGAGCAGCGGGAGCCGCTGGCCTACGTCCTCGGCAAGCGGGAGTTCTGGTCTCTGCCGCTCTCCGTCTCGTCCGGGGTCCTGGTGCCCCGCCCCGAGACGGAGACCTTGGTCGAGGCGACCCTTGCCCTGTGGCGCGAGACGCAGGCGGCGGTGGCCGCGAGCCGCGAGCCGAGTGCCCCCGGGGTGGCCACGCGCCCCGCCATCGTGGAGTTGTGCACCGGATCGGGGGCCGTCGCCATCGCCCTGGCGCGCGAGCTGCCGGAGGCCCGCCTCCTGGCGACGGACATCTCGTGGCGCGCGCTCCGGGTGGCGCGGGCCAACGCGGCGGCCCACGGGGTGGGAGACCGGATCCTCTGGTTGCGCGGCAACCTGTGGCGGGCCGTGAACGGTGAGGCTCCGGCCGGCTCGCTCGACCTGGTGGTGGCGAACCCGCCGTACATCCCCTCGGCGGCGATCGAGGGGCTGATGCCCGAGGTGCAGTGGGAGCCTCGCCGGGCCCTGGACGGGGGACCCGACGGCCTGCAGTTGGTCCGGGAGATCGTCGTGACCAGCCCCGACCGGCTGCGGGCGGGCGGGTGGCTCCTGCTGGAGATCGGGGCCGATCAGGCGGCCGCCGCCACGGAGTTGTTCGTCCGCTCGGGCCGCTTCGCGACGCCCCGGCACTTCCGGGACCTGGCGGGGCGCGTGCGCGTCGTCGCGGCGCAGCGCACGGCGAATGACCAATGACCGGCAATTGGTCATTGGTCATTAATTTGGAGATTCGGTGGACAAGTTAGTCATCCGGGGGGGTAAGCCGCTCCGCGGGGAGGTCGCGGTGAGCGGGGCCAAGAATGCGGCCCTGCCCCAGATGGCCGCTGCGCTCCTGACCGAAGAGCCGATCCAAATCGGGAACGTGCCGCGCCTGGCGGATGTCCGGACCATGACCCGGATCCTCCAGCATATGGGGGTGGAGGTCGCGGGGGGGGGATCGCCGATCCTCCGACTTCACGCGAAGAGCGTCGCGCGCCCGGAGGCCCTCTACGACCTGGTACGGACGATGCGGGCCTCGGTGGTGGTCCTGGGGCCGCTGGTGGCCCGGTTCGGGCGGGCGCGCGTCTCCCTGCCGGGGGGCTGCGCCATCGGCCCCCGCCCGATCAACCTGCACCTCATGGGCCTGGAGAAGCTGGGGGCAAGGATCCGGCTCGATCAGGGATACGTGGAGGCCGAGGCGAGGCGCCTCAAGGGGGCGCGGATCGTCTTCGACATCCAGACGGTCACGGGCACGGAGAACCTGATGATGGCCGCCGCGTTAGCCGAGGGGGCCACGATCCTGGAGAATGCGGCCTGCGAGCCCGAGGTGGAGGACCTAGCGCGCCTCCTCAATGCCATGGGGGGCCGGATCGAAGGGGCGGGGACGCGCACCATCACCATCCACGGGGTCCCCGCCTTGCGGGGCGCGACCCATCAGGCGATTCCCGACCGGATCGAGACGGGCACCTTCGCCATCGCCGCCGCCATCTCCGGGGGCGACGTCACCATGCGGGGCTGTCGGCCCGAGCATCTGGAATCGGTGCTGACCAAGCTGGAGGAGACGGGGGCGCGGATCGAGACGGGCCCCGCCACGCTCCGGGTGGCCGCCGCCAGTCGGCCGCGCGCGGTGAACGTCAGGACCCAGCCCTTCCCCGGCTTCGCCACGGACATGCAGGCCCAGATGATGGCCCTCATGAGCGTGGCCGAGGGGCGCAGCGTCATCACCGAGTCGGTGTTCGAGAACCGCTTCATGCACGTGAACGAGCTCCTGCGCATGGGGGCGGACATCACCATCGCGGGGAACACCGCCGTGATCCAGGGAGTGCCCGCCCTGGCGGGCGCGCCGGTCATGGCGACGGATCTGCGGGCCAGCGCCTCGCTGGCGCTGGCAGCCCTGGCGGCCCAGGGGACGACCGTGATCTCGCGCATCTACCACCTGGATCGCGGCTACGAGGCCATCGAGGCCAAACTCACGGCCCTGGGTGCCGAGATTCAGCGCGTGCCGGGGTAATGACGACTGGCGAATGCGGCTGATCGTGAATCGGGCGAGCCTCAAGACCCGGTATCACGCGAGGCAGGCGATCCTCGAGTCGCTGCGCGGGCAGATCGCGGCCGGGCGGGAAGGGGTGCGATGAGAATCCTCGCGGCGGGCTCTCCGGAAGCCGCGGCCTTCCTTGCGTCCTTGGCCGAGCGGGCCGAGTG